>Ga0233425_10008362_pt1 | contig 13824 bp, 12 predicted proteins | sample Watercolumn_Towu_2_FD_181712 | JGI IMG/M metagenome (GOLD analysis project Ga0233425, IMG submission 181712) | Freshwater microbial communities from Lake Towuti, South Sulawesi, Indonesia - Watercolumn_Towuti2014_140_MG | ecosystem: Environmental > Aquatic > Freshwater > Lake | place...
ACGTCTACGACGCGATTGTGAACAACGCGCCGCCCGACACCATCGAGCTTTTTCACGGCTACACCTATTCGGCGCATCCGCTCGCTTGCGCGGCCGGCCTCGCGACCTGGCAGCTCTACAAGGACGAGGGGCTGTTCGACAAGGCCAAGGCGACCGCGCCCTATCTCGAAGCGGCGGTCCACAGCCTCAAAGGCCTGCCGCATGTCATCGACATCCGCAACATCGGCATGGTCGGGGCAATCGAGCTCGCGCCGCGGCCGGGCAAGCCCGGCGGGCGCGGCTACGACGCCCTCGTCGGCTGCTTCGACAAGGGTCTCCTGACGCGGGTCACCGGCGACATCATCGCCGTTTCGCCGCCGCTGATCGCCGAGCGGAGCGACATCGACAAGATCCCCGAGATCCTGGGCAGCGTCCTCAAGACCATCCAATGATCCTGAGCGGCTTTCGAGGGAGGGCGATGTGCTGATCGGCGTCCCGAAGGAAATCAAGGTCCGCGAGTGCCGCGTCGGCATGACGCCGGCTTCCGTGCGCGAGGCGGTGTTTCACGGCCATCGCGTGGTCGTGCAGAAGGACGCCGGCAAGGGCATCGGCATCGGCGACGAGCTCTACCGCGCCGCCGGCGCCCATGTCGTCGACACGGCGGCGGAAATCTTCGCGACCGCCGACATGATCGTGAAGGTCAAGGAGCCGCAGGCTTCGGAACTCGCGCTCTTGCGCGAGGGCCAGGTGCTTTTCACCTACCTCCATCTCGCGCCCGATCCGGCGCAGGCCAAGGCGCTGCTCGCCTCCGGCTGCGTCGCCATCGCCTACGAGACGGTGACCGATGCGCGGGGCGGCCTGCCGTTGCTCGCGCCGATGTCGGAGGTCGCGGGGCGCATGTCGATCCAGGCCGGCGCGCATTGCCTCGAAATCGCCCAGGGCGGGCGCGGCATGCTGCTCGGCGGCGTGCCGGGCGTCCCGGCGGCCAAGGTCGTAATCCTGGGCGGCGGCGTCGTCGGCACCAACGCCGCCCGCATGGCCATGGGGCTCGAGGCCAAGGTCGTGGTGATCGACAAGTCGCTGCCCCGGCTCTACGACCTCGACCTGCAATTCGGCGCCAAGCTTCAGACGATTTTCTCGACCGTCGATGCCATCGAGGAACATGTGCTCGACGCCGATCTGGTGATCGGCGCGGTGCTGGTCGCCGGAGCGGCGGCGCCCAGGCTGGTGACGCGGAGCATGGTCGAGCGCATGCGCGCCGGCTCCGTCGTGGTCGACGTCTCGATCGATCAGGGCGGCTGTTTCGAGACCTCGCGCCCAACGACCCATGACGAACCGACCTACCGGATCGGCGACGTCGTTCATTATTGCGTCGCCAACATGCCGGGGGCGGTCGCGCGAACCTCGACCTTCGCGCTCAACAACGCGACGCTGCCCTTCGCCATCGCGCTCGCCGACAAGGGCTGGCGCCAGGCCTTGTTGGAGGATGCCCATCTCAAGAACGGGCTCAACGTCTGCTACGGCAAGATGACCCACGAGGCGGTCGCGCGCGATCTCGGCCTGAGCTACGCCGCGCCGGCTACGATGCTCGGCGCTTGAACGCGGCTTCGGCCGCGAGCAGCTTTTTCTTGCGCTCGAGACCCCAGCGATAGCCGCGCAACTCGCCGCCGCTCGCGACCGCGCGGTGGCAGGGAATGACCAGCGACACGGGATTGGTCGCGCAGGCCCGCCCGACCGCGCGCGCGGCGCTCGGTTTGCCGATGGCGACGGCGAGGTCCTGATAGGTCCGCGTCTCGCCCGGCGGAATGGCCTGAAGCGCCTTCCAGACCTGTCGCTGAAACGCCGTCGCCCGGACGTCGAGCGGCAAGGCGACCGACGGCGTCTTGCCGGCGAGGTAGGCGAGCACGCGCTCGAGCTCGGCGCGCAAGGCCTTGTCGTCGCGCGAAATCGTCGCCTCGGGAAATTCGGCGCGAAGCTCTTCCGCGAGCCTGGCCTCGTCGTCGCCGAGATAGAGCGCGGCGACGCCCTTTGCCGTGGTCGCGACCAGGAGACGCCCGAGCGGGCAGGGCGCCATGGCATAGGCCATCGCCGTGCCGACGCCGCCCCGCCGATAGGTCGCGGGCGTCATGCCGAGCTTGGCGTCGGCTTTTTCGTAAAGCCGCGAGGAGGAACCGTAGCCCGCTTCGTAGAGCGCGCCTGCGACGCCGTCGCCTTCGCGCAGCAGCGACTTCAGGCGATCGAGCCGCTTGGCGTCGGCGTATTCGCGCGGACTGACGCCGACGATGCGAGTGAACAGGCGTTGCAGGTGAAACGCGTTGGTTCCGGCCGCTCGGCCGAGGGTCTTGAGGTCCATGGGTTCGCCCTCGGTTCGATCGATGGACTTGAGCGCGGCCCGAACCTTCGCGAGCGACGGATCCGTCGCGCCGAGCGCGTGGTCGGGGCCGCAGCGCTTGCAGGCCCGATAGCCCGCCGCACGCGCGATCTCCGGCAGCGCATAGGCCAGCACGTTGTCGCGCTTTGGCCTGCGACTCGGGCAGGACGGGCGACAGTAAATACCGGTCGACGTCACGGCATAGACGAAACGGGCGTCAGCGCCCGCATCGCGGGTCCGAATGGCGTGCCAAGCGGCATTGTCGAGTTTCATGGCGCAGACTCTGCCAGGGGCGGGCAAGACGTTCCATCCGCCGATTGATCCCAAATTCCCTGTAGGAAACCCGTAACGTAAGGCGGCCTTAATATACGTATGATTACTGTCCCCTCAATGAAGGCCACCGCAATTCCTGCTGCGGTGGATCGCGCCCCGAAGAAACGAAGGAGACCCGATCATGCGTATGAACACCCCGGTGACCACCACCGAATATGTCCTGCCCGACGGCATGATGATCGTCTCGCGGACCGACATGGGCGGTCGAATCCTCGATGCCAATCAAGACTTTATCGACGTCAGCGGCTTCGGCTGGGAGGAACTCAAGAACCAGCCGCACAATTTGGTGCGCCATCCCGACATGCCGCCGGCCGCTTTCGCCGATCTCTGGGAAACCCTCAAGGCCGGCAAGCCCTGGCGCGGTTTCGTCAAGAACCGGCGCAAGAACGGTGACTATTACTGGGTGCTCGCCAACGCGACGCCCAACCTGCAGAACGGCCAGGTCACGGGCTATGTCTCGATCCGCATGAAGCCGTCGGATCAGGAAAAGCGGGCCGCCGAGGCGCTCTACAAGGATATTCGCGACGGCAAGGCCGGCAACATCAAGATTTCGGGCGGGCGCGTGCGCAAGACCGGCATGATGGCGAGCATTGGCAGTTTCCTTTCCGGCACGATCGCGCGGCAGATCAGTGTCCTTCAGGTTTCGGTGTTCCTCGCACTGGTCGTCGCCACGACTAGCGCCAACTACGGCTCCCACATTTTGGGTACCGGGGCGACGGCGACGTACGTAGCCTGGGCGATCACGGCGGTCTTGGTGCTGCTCTCAGTCTGGTTGGTCGGCCGTCTGCGCAAGTCGGTTCTCGCGCCCATGGCTCAGCTCGACTCTATTTTCGAGAAGATCGGCAACGGCAACTATGAGAGCCGCGTCGAGATCGAGCGCGATGATGAGGTCGGCAACGTCCTCAAGCAAGTCGAAGCGCTCCAGACCAAACTCGGATTCTCGCGCTTTGAAATGGCCGATCAACAGAAGAAGGCCGAAGCCGAAAAACGGGCGGCGATGATGAACCTCGCCGCCGACCTCGAGGCTCAGGTGAAGGACGTGGTCGAAAACGTCTCGGGCGCGGCTGGAACCATGCAGAGCTCGGCGGCCGGCATGTCGTCCAACGCCGAACAGACCACCCGTCAGGCGACCGCCGTGGCCGCGGCTTCGGAAGAGGCCTCGACCAACGTCCAGACGGTCGCCGCCGCGACCGAGGAGCTCTCCTCCTCGGTTCAGGAAATCGGACGCCAGGTCGCGCAATCGACCTTGATTGCCAGCAAGGCGGTGGACGAGGCCAAGAAGACCGACCGCACGGTCTCGGGCCTCGCCGAGTCGGCGCAGAAGATCGGCGAGGTCGTCGATCTGATCCGCAACATCGCCTCGCAGACCAACCTGCTCGCGCTGAACGCGACCATCGAGGCGGCGCGCGCGGGCGACGCCGGCAAGGGCTTCGCGGTCGTGGCGAGCGAAGTCAAGAACCTCGCCAACCAGACCGCCAAGGCGACCGAGGACATCACCGCGCAGATCGGCTCGATCCAAGACGCGACCGGCGAGGCGGTGAACGCGATCAAGGGCATCGGCAACACGATCGGCGAGAACAGCTCGATCTCGAGCGCGATCGCGGCCGCGGTCGAGGAGCAGAACTCGGCGACCCAGGAGATCGCGCGAAACGTCCAGCAGGCGGCGGCCGGCACGCAGGAGGTCTCGTCGAACATCGGCGGGGTCACCGAAGCGGCGCGCGGCACCGGCGTCGCGGCGAACGACGTGCTCGGCGCGGCGCAAGGCCTCGCCAAGCAGGCCGACACTCTCCGTCAGACCATCGGCAACTTCTTGTCGCGCATTCGCGCCGCCTAGAGCGTGATCGGATCGAATGGAATCGCCAAGTCGATTCCATTCGATGCGCGAATCGCGCTCCAAATGAACAAGGAAAACAAGGACGGCGCGTGGGGCAAAGACCTATGCGCCGTTTTCCTTTTCGAAGTCCCGCTTGAGGCGGTCCATTTCGGTCTTGGCGAAAGCCTGGAACTCGGTGCCGTGCCAGGCCCGGTGTTCGCCTCGCGCATAGGCCTTGGCGTTCCGAACGTAGATCGAAGCGTTGAAACGATTGGCGATCCAATTGTTGCGGGTCTTGGTCGCCTTGGCCGGCACGCCCATGACAATGGAATTGGGCGGGACGACGGTCCGCTCGGTGACGAAACTGCCGCCGGCGACGATGGAATTCGCGCCGATCACGGCGCCGTCCATGATCGTCGCGCCGATGCCGATCAGGCAATTGTCGCCGATGGTCGCGCCGTGAACGACGCAGCGATGGGCGACCGAGCAATGCTTGCCGATGATCGCGGGCTCGGGAAAGCCGACATGGATCATCGTGAAATCCTGGATGTTCGTGCCCTCGCCGATCTCGACATGGCCGCACTCGGCGCGGATCACGACGAAGGGCCAAAGCGAGGCGTCTTTGGCGATCCGGACCCTGCCGTGGACCAGGGCGCTCGGATGGATGAAGGCAGGTTCGTCGAGTTCGACCTCCGGGCCGAAACGGCTCATGTCGCCGTCCTCGCCGCCGGTTGTTCCCAGGGGCTGCGCGCCGCCAGCCAGGCCTCGAGCGCGGCCGGATCGAGGGCACGCGAAATGTGAAAGCCCTGGCCGTAGCCGCAGCCGATCTCGGTCAACAGGCCGAGGGTCTCGGCGTTCTCGATGCCTTCGGCGACGATGTCGAGGCCGAGCGTGTGGCCGAGCTCGACGATCAGCCGCACGATCACCTTGTCCTCGGCGCAGCTGCTCATGGTCTGGACGAAGCTCTTGTCGATCTTGACCTCGGAAACCGGCATGGCGCGGACATAGGCGAAGGAGGTGAAGCCCGAGCCGAAATCGTCGATCGAAATCCGCACGCCCATGTCGTTGAGACGCCGGGCAATGGCGTTGGCGAGCTTGGCATCGGAAATGATCGCGCTTTCGGTCAATTCGAGCGTCAAATATTGCGCCGGAACCTGCCACTTCTCGAGCATGGCGGCGACCTCGTCCGGCAAATGCTCGTTATGCAGCGAGACCGCCGAGAGATTGACCGAGATCGGCAGCTCGATGCCGCGTTTGAGCCAGGACGCGACGCGCTCGAGCGCGATGTCGAGGATGCGGAGCGTGATCGGCTCGACCCAGCCCGTCCGCTCGGCGAGGGGCACGAAGGTGTCGGGCATCAAGAGGCCGAGCGTCGGGTGGTACCAGCGGATCAGGGCCTCGGCGCCCTTGAGCGCGCCGGTCTTGAGGTCGACCTTGGGCTGATAATGCAGCACGAGTTCGCCGTGATCGATCGCGTGGCGGAGATCCCCGGCAAGCGCGAAGGGGCCGACGATCGGGCCTTCCTCGGGACCGCTCCAGACCACGAGTCCGCCGCGATTGCCGCGCGCTTCGAGCGCCGCGTCCTCGGCACGGGCCAAGAGGCTCGGCGCGTCCGCCGCGTGGCTCGGAAAGACGGCGATGCCGATCGAGACCGTCGGCGTGATGCGCAGTGCCCCGAGCTCGAAGGGCAGGCGCAGCGCTTCCATGAGCTTGTTCGCGGCGTTGAGCGCGCCCGAAAACGTCCCGCCGGTCGGCAGCATCACGCCGAAAGCGTCGTTCTCCAGTCGAGCGAGGGAATCGGAATGGCGAAGCCGCCCGCGCAGGCGCAGCCCGATCTCCTGAAGCAGCCGGTCGCCGATGTCGCGTCCGTGCTGGCGGTTGAAATCGCCGAAGCGGTTGACGTCGATCACCATGACCGCGAGGCCGGTCTTCTCGCGCTGGGCGAGGGCGAGCGACTGCTCGAGGCGATCGACCAGGAGCTGACGGCTCGGCAGGCCGGTCAGCGGATCGTGGACGAGCTCGCGCGCGAGGCGCCTTTCGGCCTCGCGGGCGCGTCGATCGGCGCGGCCGAGGCGGGCGGACAGCAGCACCGCGAAGCGCAACCCGGCGGGCGAGATCGCGCCGAGCGCCAGGCATTCGACGGCCGCCTCGACCGTCGCCGCCGCGGCATCGCCCGCAACCTCGCCGTCGGCAACCAGCAGGATCGGCGTGTCGACGTCGCGCGCGCGCAGCGTCGGGATGAGGGCGCCGCCCTCGGCGGTCGCCACCGCCAGATCGATGATCGCGCAGTCGACGCGCCGGCCCTCGAGAATGCGCAGGATCGCGGCGTGATCGCCCGCGCCGTCCCGCTCGACCTGGGCGCCGGCGGCGTCGATCGCGTCGCGCACGACCTGAGCGCGGCTCGCCGATGGCCCCGCGATCAAGATCGTCATGCTGTCGAGCGTCACCTTCGCCTCCGACTCGCCGCCCTATCCGCAGACCGGAGAAACCTTAGCGTCCGGACCGCCATCTGGCGAGGCCAAGTCAGCCTTGGCCTCTGATCGTCGGCAAGCCGGCGGCCTTCCAGGCCATGATGCCGCCGTCGAGATTGTGCAGGCGCTCGAAGCCCGCTTGGGCGAGAACGCCGAGCGCGCGCGCCGAGCGTCCGCCGCCCAGGCAATGGAGCACGACATGGCTGTCGCGCTCTTCGGCGAGGTGCGCCGGGTCGAAAGCCGAGAGCGGCACCAGGCGGGCCCCCGGGATTCTTTCGTCGGCGTGTTCGTCGTGTTCGCGAACGTCGATCAGCACCACGCGACCTTGATCGAGCCAAGTCTTGAGCGTGAGCGGATCGACGGGCGGAACGGCATCGGCTTTCATGGATATCAGTAGGTCCTCTTGAATTGCATGAATTCGTAGCGATTGGCCGAGGCGACGGTGATCGCGAAGGCCTTGCCCTCGCTCGGGCGCATGACGGTAAGGGGGATATCGCTGCCCGCCGGGCCGATGCCCCAGACCGTGCGGTAGAACTCCGCGGCTTTGGTCACTTGCTTGGTGCCGACGGCGACGATGACGTCGCCCGGCTGGATGCCGGCCTTGGCGGCCGGTCCGTCGGGCGTCACCCGGGTGACGACGATCAGCCCGGGATGATCGGTCGACAAAAGGCCCATCCAGGGCTTGTAGGGCCCGCCTGGGCGCCCGTCGGCCAGGAGTTCGGCGAAGATCGGCTTCAAGAGATCGATCGGCACGAACATGTTGCCGGGCATGGGCATGCTGCCGCGGATCGCGTCCTGAACCAGGAGCGAGCCAATGCCGATCAAGCGGCCGTCCTGGTTGACCAAGGCCGTCCCGCCCCAATTGCCGTGCGGCGGCGATACGAAAATCGCCTGATCGAGCAGGTACTCCCAATAGCCGGCGAATTCCCGCTTCGAGACCACGTAGCCGCCGACCGTGCCCTCGACGCCGCCGTGACCGACCACCAAGACCGGATCGCCCTCGGCGACGCGCGCGGAGTCGCCGAAGGGGAGCGGCTTGATGCCGAGCGGTTTGCTCGCCCGGACGAGGCCGAAGCCGGTGTCGTTGTCGTAACCGACGACTTCGGCGGGTACGGCGCGGCCCTCGGCGTCGTGGACCGTCACCGACATCGCCTCGACGATGAGATAGCCGATGGTCAGCACCAGACCGCCTTGGTCGATGACCACGCCGTTGCCGCTGCGCTTGGGGCCGAGGGTTCGGGCGCTGCGCGCATCCGCGGGCGCCTCGGCATCGAGGCGGACGATGGCGGCGAGCACCTCGCGCGACGGGCCGTCGGCGGCCAGGGCCGCGATCGGTCCGAGGAGGGCGAGGCCCAAAAGGGCGAAAAGACGGAGGAATCGGCGCATGGGTCCCCCTTCGATGGAAACGAGACTACTCCAAGCCGTCCTGTCCCGCCATGCGCAAAGCGGCGGCACGTCGCTTAACCACGGCCTAAATGCGGGCAAAACCCCGCTTGCGCCGGACGTTGACCCGCGGGCGCGCCATGGCCGATAATGGCGCGAGGCGCGCTTCGTTGCGCAAGGATGGACCCGTGACGGATCGAATCAACCTATCGCCGGCCGACGTCGCCAAGCTGCTGAACGATCCATCGGTGCAAACGCGGCGCGAGACCGCGGGCAAGGTTGCGCGCCAGATGGGCGATCTCCTGAACGACAAGGAGCGCAAGCTCGCCGAGGATATCGTCCGCGTCTTCCTGCGCGATGCCGCGGCCACCGTGCGCGCGGCGCTGTCGGAGAACCTCAAGAACAATCCGAACGTGCCGCACGATCTCGCGATCACGCTCGCGCGCGACGTCTCCGAAGTCTCGGTGCCGATGATCCAGTTTTCCGAGGTGCTCTCGGACGCCGACCTGATGGCGATCGTGCGCGAAAGTGGCACCGACCAACAAGTCGCGGTGGCGAGCCGGGCGACGGTGTCGGAGGCGCTGTCCCAGGCGCTGGCCGAGACCGGCAAGGAATCGGTCGTCGCGACGCTCGTCGGCAACGAAGGCGCGAAGATCTCGGAAACGACCTTGGCCAAGGTGGTCGACGAATTCGGCGACAACGCCAAAGTCGCGACCGGCATGGTTCATCGGCCGCGCCTGCCGATCGCCATTGCCGAGCGCCTGGTCAACCGCGTCTCCGGGCATTTGCGCGACGAGCTGGTCGCCCGGCAGTCGCTGCCCGACGCGATTTCCTCCGACCTCATCCTGCAGGCGCGCGAGCGCGCGACCATGAGCCTGCTCGCGCCCGATTCGGAGCGCGTCGAGGTCGAGCAATTGGTCGCCCAGCTTCACGAGAACGGCCGGCTCACGCCCTCGATCATCCTGCGCGCGGTTTGCATGGGCGACATTCGGTTCTTCGAGGCGGCGCTCGCCAAGATCGCCGATATTCCGCTCGAGAACGCCTGGAAGCTGATCAGCGACCCGTCGGGCCGGGGGCTCGACTCGCTCTTGCGCAAGTGCCGCATTCCGAACGGGCTGTTCCGCGTCTTCCGCGCGGCGGTCGACGTCGCGGGCGAGACCAATTACGACGGCGGGCCCAACGATCGCGAGCGCTACCGGGCGCGGGTGATCGAGCGCATCCTGACCACCTGCGAAGACGGCTTCGACAGCGACAATCTCGAATACCTGGTGGCCAAGCTCTCCCACCCGACTTCGGCCGCGGCCTAATTGCCGGATATGCCGTAGGGCTTCGCCCAGGCGAGGCTTGCGCGCGTCTCGGTCCTCGGCCGGTACTCGCAGGACACCCAGCCCGCATAGCCCGAGGCATCGACCGCGGCGAGCACGTTCGGGTAGTTGATCTCGCCCGTGCCCGGCTCGAATCGCCCGGGCACGTCGGCGATCTGAATGTGATCGAGCACGTCGCGCGCCGCGTCGAAACGGCGGCGCAAATCGCCGTGGATGATCTGGCAGTGATAGAAATCGAATTGCAGGCGCAGGCGGGGCGAGGCGATCTCGCGCACCAGCGCTGCGGCGACGTCGTAGTCCGACAGATAAAAGCCCGGAATGTCCCGCGTGTTGATCGGCTCGATCATGGCCGTCACGCCGGCGGCGCCGCAAATGTCGGCGGCCACGCGTACGTTTTCGCGGTACGCCCGGTCGCAATCCCCGCGATCGACGCCGCTCGGCACGACGCCGGCGACGACGTGCAAGCGTCGGCATGCGAGCGCCTTGGCATAGTCGAGCGCAAGGGCGAGAGAGGCGCGAAACTCCGCCTGTCGGCCGGGCAGGCAAGCGAGTCCCTTTTCGCCGCGCGCTTCCTCGCCCATGGGCGAGTTGATCAGCGCGACCTCGACGCCGGCCGCCTCGCGCGCGCGGACGAGCTCGGCGACGCCGTGGCGATAGGGAAAGAGAATCTCCACCGCCTTGAAGCCGAGCGCTGCCGCGGCGGCGAATCGCTCGGTCATCGGGATTTCCTGGAACAGCCAATTGAGATTGGCGGCGAGGCGGATCATGGTCCGATCTTGCGCCGCGCCGGCACGCCCTGACAAGTTGCCTCGCGCGCATCGCCTGTGCCACCTTGCGGGCCATGGCGGGAGCGGGGGCAAGGAGCGGACTGGACGTGGCGGCGAAAGCGGGCGCCCTGTCGGTCGCCGCCTTCGGACGCTGGACGCTCGACGAACTCGCCGGACTGGAGGAGCGAGTCCGCGAGGTCTCGCCCGCCATCCGGAGCGCCGGCGTCTTCGATGCCGGACGGATCGAGGCTCTCGATTCGGCCGGGGCCTGGCTGATCGACCGTCTGCTCGGCGCCTGGCGGGCGCGCGGCTTCGGCGTCGACATCGTCGGGCTGAAGGCCGAGCACGCGACCTTGCTGCGCCTCGTCGCCGCCAACGATCGCGCGGCCGAGGTTGCGCGCGACGAGAACATCCTGCTCGTCGTCCTGATGCGCATGGGCCGCGCCTTCGATCGGGCGATGCGCGACGGGCGCGATCTCATCGCCTTCAACGGCGCGATCGTCACGACCGCCGCGGCGGCGCTCGTCGGGCGAAGCCGGCTGCGTTTCGTGCCGACCTTGGTCCACCTCGAGCAGGTCGGCTTCAACGCGCTGCCCATCGTCAGCCTGATCTCCTTCCTGATCGGCGTGGTCATGGCCTATCAGGGCGCAAGTCAGCTCCAGAAATTCGGCGCCGAGATTTTCGTCGTCGATTTGGTCGGCGTTTCGGTCCTGCGCGAGATCGGCATTCTGCTGACCGCGATCGTCGTCGCCGGGCGCTCGGGCAGCGCCTTCACCTCGCAGATCGGCTCGATGAAAATGCAGCAGGAAATCGACGCGCTCCGCGTCATCGGCATCGATCCGATCGAGGCATTGGTTTTGCCGCGCGTCGCGGCGCTGGTGCTCGGCCTGCCGCTGCTCGCCGTCTTCGCCGACATCATGGGCCTGCTCGGCGGCGCGGTGATGGCCTGGGGCGCGCTCGGCATCACGCCGCTGCAATTCGTCGAACGCCTGGGCGAGCAGATCGGCCCGGCGCAATATTTCATCGGCATCGCCAAGGCGCCGGTCTTCGCCTATCTGATCGCGCTGGTCGGCTGTCGGAACGGCTTCAACGTCAAGGGCAGCGCCGCGAGTCTCGGCCGCCTGACCACGCGCTCGGTGGTCGAGTCGATCTTCCTGGTCATCGTGCTCGACGCCGCGTTTTCCATCGTGCTGGCGGCGCTCGACCTATGACGGCGGCGCAGGACGTCGTAATCCGGGTCCAGGGGCTCAAGACCCAATTCGGATCGCAGGTCATCCATCAGGGGCTCGATCTCGAGGTCCGGCGAGGCGAGATCCTCGCCATCGTCGGCGGCTCGGGCACCGGCAAATCGGTGATGCTGCGGACGCTGCTCGGGCTCAAGAAGCCCGAGGGCGGGCGGATCGAGGTCCTGGGCGTCGAGATCACGGCGGATCAGGACGACGAGACCTTGCGGGCCCTGCGTCGCCGGCTCGGCGTGCTGTTTCAGGACGGCGCGCTGTTCGGCGAGTTGTCGGTGGCCGAAAACGTCGCCGCGCCACTCAAGGAGCATACCGACCTCTCGGACGAGACGATCGAGGCGATCGCCGCGCTCAAGGTCGCCATGGTCGGGCTGCCGGCGAATGCCGGGCCCAAGAAGCCCTCGGACCTCTCGGGCGGCATGAAAAAGCGGGCCGGTCTCGCGCGCTCGCTCGCGCTCGATCCCGACATTCTCTTTCTCGACGAGCCGACCGCCGGGCTTGACCCGATCGGCGCGGCGGCCTTCGACGATCTGATCCGCGGCCTGCAGGGCGCCATGGGTCTGACCGTCGTCATGATCACGCACGATCTCGACACGCTCCATGCGATTTGCGACCGTATCGCCGTGTTGGCGGAAAAGCGGGTCACGCTGATCGGACCGATGACGGCGATGCTGGCGAGCGATCATCCCTGGGTGCGCGAGTATTTTCACGGGCCGCGCGGCCGCGCGGCGCAGCCCGAGCGCGGGCGCGAAGCGGAGGACCGGGAATAGGCCATGGAACCGCGCGCGCATCATCTGGTGGTCGGCATTTTCGTGCTGGTCGGCATCGTACTCGGCGCCGTGCTCGCCGTGTTCTTTGCTCGTCTGCAGCTCGACAAGCAGTTCGACCGCTACCAGATCTATTTCAAGGATTCGGTATCCGGCCTCTCGAAGGCGAGCGAGGTGCGCTACAACGGCGTGCCCATCGGCACCGTCACCGACATCCGCCTCGACCCCGCCGACCCGCAACGCGTCATCGTCGCCATCGAAGTGACAGGCGGCACGCCGATCAAGGAAGACTCCTACGCCCAACTCGAGGCGCAGGGCATTACCGGCCTCGCCTATGTCGCGATCGCCGGCGGCAGTGCCTCGAGCAATCGATTGCGCTTGCAGCCCGGGCAGAAGATCCCGGTGATCGCCTCGCGCTCTTCGGCGCTGCAGGAACTCTTCACCGGCGCGCCCGAGCTCCTGTCCAAGATCATGACCTTGCTCAACGAGGCGCAGGGCCTGATCACCCAGGACAATCTCAAATCCGTCGCCGGCATTCTCGCCAATCTCGAGCGCACGACCGCGGCCGCGGCGGGACGCGCCGAGACGGTCGCGACCGAGGTCGAACAGGCCTCGGGCGAGCTTCGCAAGGCGGCGAGCGGCGCGTCCAAGCTGATCGACGGCCTGTCGGCACAGTCGAGCGAGACCCTGGGCGTGCTGCGTCAGACCCTCGGCGCGGCGAGCGGGGTCATCGAGACCGACGTTCGCAAGGCGCTTTCGGAGGCACAGAAGACGGCCGCCGCGATCGGCAAGGCGAGTCAGGAACTGGGGTCCGTTGCGACCGACAACCGCGGACCGCTCAACGACTTCGCCGCCGAGGGCCTTTACGAATTTGCCCGCCTGATCACCGAAGCGCGCCAACTCGTCTCGGCGTTGTCGCGCATCTCCGAGCAGATGGAAGCCGATCCCGCGCGCTTCCTGTTCGGCGACAAGACCAAATCCCAAACCCAAGGCGCCAAATGACGCGACCGATCTCGTCTATCCTCGTCGCCGCGGCGCTCCTTGTCGCGGCCGGCTGTTCGATCAGCCTGCCGGGTTCGGGACCCGCGCCCGATCTCTTCGTGCTCACGCCCAAGAGCACGTTCGACCAGTCGCTCCCGACCGTGACCTGGCAATTGGTGATCGAGGAGCCGGTGGCCTCGAACGGCCTCAACACGACCGGGATCGCGGTCGCGAAGTCGGCGACCGAGCTCGACTATCTCCCGGGCGCGCGCTGGGCCGAGCGCGCGCCGGCCATGGTCCAGACCCTGTTGGTCGAATCCTTCGAGAATTCGAACCGCATCGTCTCAGTCGGGCGCCAGTCGATCGGCCTGCGCTCGGACTATCTCCTGAAGCCCG
>Ga0233425_10008363_pt1 | contig 13822 bp, 13 predicted proteins | sample Watercolumn_Towu_2_FD_181712 | JGI IMG/M metagenome (GOLD analysis project Ga0233425, IMG submission 181712) | Freshwater microbial communities from Lake Towuti, South Sulawesi, Indonesia - Watercolumn_Towuti2014_140_MG | ecosystem: Environmental > Aquatic > Freshwater > Lake | place...
GCCCGCGGGGCTGGGCGGGGAGGTCGCGTTGCCGCCGCGCCGGCCATCGCGGCGCGAATCGCGATTCCGGCCCGGCCCCGTGGCCGACCGGCTCGAAGACCCGGCGGCGCGGGGCGAATTCGTCGCGGCCGGCGCGTTCGTGGCGTCTGGAGAATCGATACGGTTGGTCACCACGATGGCATTCGTGGCCTCCGCGGAGCCGAGCTCCTCGCTACCAACCAGCGTGTCGGCCGGTTCGGATGCAGGGGCCGCGGACAGCGGTTCGGCCGGAGCCGTCTCCTCGGCGGGCCACGCGCGCGGCACACAAAGACAAACGGCGGCCAGCACGGCGGCGAACGCCGAAGCGCGCCGCCAGATGCGGCTCGAGTGATTCAAGGCCCTGCTCATTTCGGTTCTCCTGCCAGCAGCAGGGCGGTGAAACGGATTCCCAACGAGAGTTGCTGGCCCTGCGGGTCGCGGCTGGTGACTTCGAGGTCCTCGACTCTCAGCGGCAAGGGGTCCTGCTCGAGCTCATACAGGAAGCGGGTGACGGCCTGCATGTCACCCATCGCGGTAGCGTGGCACTCGAGGGTGGTGTAGTCCTCGGCGCTCTGGCGCCACATGGGTTTGATCGAGGTGAAACTGATGGCGCTGGCGCGCACCCAGCGATCGACGGCTTTGAGCACCTGGTTCTCGGCCAGGGAATGGTCCTCCGGCAGGGACTGCTTGCGCCAGCCGGCCCACTGGGTGCGGGCGCTTTTCTCTCCCTCGAGCCGCAGTTCGCCCTGAGTCAACCGTTGTCTCAGGTCGGCGATCCGGTTGGCGCGTTCGGTCCACAGCTTTTTGAGCGGCGTGTACACCAGCCGCTCGCCGGCCAGCACGACCACCGCGCAGAAAGCTGCGATGGTAAGGAGCTTCTGACGGTTGTCAATCTTCATAATGCACCCCCCTCGATCCAACGGAAGCCAAACGTGAACTGCACCGGCCCTTTGCCGTTCAAGACGGGGGTCTGCACGTTCTGCACCTGCCGGGTCTCGCGCAGCCGATCCAGCACCCGGAACAGGTCCTGCGACTCGCGGGCCACACCGCTGCAGGTAACGTTCGCCAGCTCGCGGATCTCGAGGTTCTTGGCGGTCACCGCCCCGTCCTCTGGAAACGCCTCGGTCAGCTTCTTGAGCATGGTCAGGCTCCGGTGCGAATCGTCGAACCAGGGGCGAAACCGCCGCACCTGTTGCTGGAGGTCCTCGACCTCCTTGACGCGCGGGCTCATGACCTTCCAACGGGATTGGAGACTGGCAAGCTGCGAGTACTGCCAGGCGAATGCGCCGCCCACCAGCACGGCGGCAGCCGTGGCGGCGGCGCCGACCCACACGACCCGCCGCGAGGCGAAGCGGGAGGTCAGCTCGGTCCACGCGCTGACGCGTGGCGGGAGGAACTCGAAGACCGGCGGCTGGCCGGCCATGTGCCGGGCCGCCAGAGCGATGGGGAAGGCGCCGCCCTCGTGCGCCGGGTCCAGCCCGCTGAGGCCGGGGGCCTGGTGGAGGGTCCCGAGCTCGACCTCCAGGCCCATGGGTTTGACGCTCGCGGCCAACTCCGGCACCACCGCCTGGGTCCACTCGGCGCGGCCGAACACGCGCAGGCACGAGATGCTCTCCCGGGCCTCGGCCGGCAACTGGCCGAGCGTGATGCGGATTTCGCGCGCCAGGAGGTCGGTATCGACGCGTCGGTCGGGGCCGGTGACCTCGACCGCGCCTTGCAGCGAGCGCAGGGCGGCGACGCCGCCATCCGTGAGAGCCTGGAGTCCGACCCCTGTGCGGCCGAGCGCAACCACCAGGGCGCCGCGGTTCGAGGCGCGTTTGGTGTTCTGGAGCGCCGTGATCCCGAGCGAAAAGCTGGCCGGTTTCAACTGCGCCGCCTCGAGCACCCGCTGGAGCAGGGCCAGGTGATTCCTGGGGATCGCGACCAGGGTAGCATGCCGTTCGCCGTTGGGGAGTTGATAGCGGGAGCAGCCAATCGCCAGGTCCTCGAGTGCATACGGAAAACCGCGCTCAGCCTGGACGTTCAGATAGCCCTGGACGTCAGGTTCGGACAGGTCGGGGGTGCTGGTGTGAAGGGTGAGGGCCCAATCCAGCGGCAGGCCCACCACACAATGGCGCTCACGCACCCCGGCCTGGTTGAGGTGGTTGCGAAGTTCGCGCCCGACCAATTCAGGGTCATTGGTCAGGAGATCGAGCGCGAGAGACGCCTCGAAAGACCGATGCACGGCCATCGAGCCGTTGGTGCGGCGCAACACCACACCTTCGAGTTGGTGCCCCTCGAGGGCCAACCCCAGCAGGCTCGAGGGAGTCCTGGGTTTGAGCAAGCTCATCGTCGTATGCTCTGGTTCTGCGCCAGCAACAACCGCTGCCGCACCGCGGCGCCCAGCGCCCAGCCGAGCCGCCCCAAGTCCCGCCGATAGACGATCCGCGGGCTGCCCTCGCTGGCGTCGAAGACAAACAGGGTCCGGCGGTAGCCTCGGCCGTAATGGCCCACCGCGGCTACATCGGCGGTGAACTGGAAACTGCGGGTGGTGAGATACGGCGCCGCGCGGATCGCGCTGGTTTGATCCAGCACCTGCGCGACCCAGGCCAGGCTCGTCAGTTCGCTTTGGTGAGTGCGCCGGTAGCCAACCACTTGTTCGGCCTTGTCCGCGCCGATGCCAGGAACGCAGGCCAGCACCGCGGCGGAAGCGGTGTTCACGTTGATCAAGCCCTCGAGATACTCACCGTTGGTGACCGAGAGCGAATCAGCCACCTGCGCGAACTCGGAGGCGGTCATGCGGCCGCGCAGAGAGAACTCGAGCGTGCTGGTGAACGTTCTGCCGGGGATTGGGCCGGCGCGGGCGATGATCTCGTTGGCGCGGGTTGAACCCAGGGCGTTGCCCAGCAGCGTGCGGATTTGATTGACGTTGCCGCCGTTGAGATTGGTGCGTGTGTTGCCGTCCACGCGCTTGTTCGGCTCGCGGCTATAGACGGTGAGGTATTCGAGCAAGCCCGGGTCCAGCCGCCCATCGCGGTTGTCGAACGGCGGTGACAACTCGCCATCGTTCTCGTTGGGATCGAGCACGCCATTGCGGTTCAGGTCCTCGCCATCCAGGAGGTCCGGCGTGGCGCCTGCCACCAGCCGCAATTCCTCGACGGTCTCGAATTTGGCGTTCTTCGCCGTGTACGGCGGCATCAGCCTGCCATAGGTCTCGGACTCCGCCCCGCCCTGCGTGACGTCGTCGTCCGTATCGCGCCAGTCGAGGATCGCGGCGGCCAGCTCCGTCGTCATGCCCGGCAGCAATTCCAGCATCTCGCGCGTGGCGGTGTTGAGGTTGAGTTTCGCGGCTTCGTCGATCAGGCCGAACGTGGGGGCAGCGGTGGGGTACTCGGTGTCGGCCCGCCCGATCAGCCAGAAGCGGCCCTCGCCCACCGGGGCATCGGCGTATTGATAGAGGTTCGTGGCGGGGAGCATCCCGGCGAGGGCGAAGTTGGTGCCGGTTCGCGCCTGGTTGGTAAGCATGAAGCCAAGATAACGCGCCGCGCCCTCGATGGCCTCCTCGGCTTCCAAGCCGGCGGTGGTATTGTCGGTGGCGCGCGCCCCCAGCACCATGGCGTGGCCAAAATAGAGGGCGATGCTCACCAGGCCCAAAGCGATCCAGAGCACGATGATGAGGACCGAGCCGCGGCCCGGGCTTTGGCCGGGAGCGGGTCGGCAACGGGCTTGGACCCGGCTTCTCATTGGCCGCCTCCGGTGGTTCCGGTTGACTGGGTGGAGGTGCTGTTGGTGCTGGGCTGCATCATGAGCGGCACCACCAACTCGAGGGGCATGGGGCGCTGGTCGATCCTATCCCGCGCGGCGAAATCGACGCGCACTCTAATCGCTTGCGGGACCACCGCGTCCGAGTTGGTCGAGTCCCACGTGTCGCGCCAGGTCGCGCCATCGTAGTAGCTCATGTGGAAGAACTCGACGCCGGTTAAGAGCGTCTGTTCGGAGAGATCCAGTTGGATCGGCGCCAGCAAGTTGCGCGTGACCTCGCGCACGAGGTCCCGGCCGGGGCCTGCCATGGCCCGCATGGGGCTGCGCAGGGAGTAAGTGACCCTCTGAATATCGCCCCAGGGCTGGAGGCGGGTTTGCAGACCGCCGAGCGCCAGGCCCTGGTACTGGCCCCAAGGCTGCTGTTCGTCCAGGACGCCGGTGGTGGTATGGACCGTCAACTGGCTGTTGCCGGCCGACTGGGCGACGCCGGTGAAGGCGCCGGCGAGGGTGCCGCCCGGCACCATGATCCCGCGCAGGTCGGCGCGCATTCGGGCGAGTGCATGGTTCAGGGGCATCGCCTCCTCGAGCACCCGCGACGTGGTCGAATGCAACCGGAGCGCCGCGTAGAACGCCGCGTTCATCCCCGCCAAAACCAAGGCAAAAATGCCGGTGGCGATCAGCACCTCGATCAGCGTGAAGGCGTGGGCGCGCGCGGCGCGCGTGGGATGCGTGCGAGCGTTCATTGGACCGTGTCCGGGGCCAGTGTGCTGAGACGGACCAGGTAGAATTCGCCTTGCGCCGGATACCTCACCTCGATGGTCACCAGGCGCACGTTGGCCTCGAGCCACGGCTCGTTCCGGGTGGTCCACCGGTAGTCGCGCCACGGATCGGGGAAGCTGCCGCTCTGGCCGGAGCTGCGCCAGCGCCCGGTGACCATGAGCTCGTTGAGGGTGCTATCCGCCAGCCGCATGGCCACGCACTTGCGCTCGGCCACGATGCCGGCGCGGCTGGCGATGCTCAGGGCCTCCAGCGTCACTGGAATCACGATGCCCATGAACAACAGCGCGGCGAGGACCTCCGCGAAGGTGAACCCGGCCTGGGCGCGGCGGTTAGCGGTAGAACGTGGGTTCCGCATTGGTGTACTGGCTGATCTCGTAGGCCAGCCCGTTGGTCGCCCGCACGATCGCCAGCCATTGGCGTTCGTCCTGTCGAATCACGATTGTCCGCGGGCTGTCCGCCTCGATCACTCCGTCCGGGGAGAAATGAATGGCGGTCAATTGCCCGCGCGCCCGCGCCTCGACTGGCAGCTCGAATTGCAGCTTCTCCGCCAGGCGAAACGTCCTGGTCTCGCCGGTCTCGTCCCTGAGGGGGGGGGTGGCGCGTGTGGCGGTCAACAGGGGGCGCTGGACCAAGCCATCGTTGGCATTGCCTCGGGTGAAGCCGTTCAGTTCGCTTACGTAGTAGGCGCCTTCGACCTGGTCGAGCCACAGGACCATCGGAAGTCCTTCCGAGATGGCCCGGGCCGAGGCGTAGCGCGTGAGCGCAAGGAACCGGCGGGCCTCCGACTCGAGCGAGCGCCCGCGAAAGAAGCGGGAGAGCGTCGGTGCGGCGACGGCCAGGACGATCGAGAGCATGGCCATCACGAGCAGCAGTTCGATGAGCGTGAAGCCCACGTTGCGCTCAACGCTTCTTGCCCTGTTGATCCCAATTGGTGATGTCATCGTCGCCTCCCGCGCGCCCGTCTGGTCCCATGGACAGGATGTCGTAGGTGCTCTCGTTGTGCCGGCCGGGGCATTCATAGACGTAGGGATTGCCCCACGGATCATTGGGGATGGCTTGCTTGAGGTAGGGCCCGTGCCACTTCGGAGTGTCCTTGGGCTGTTGCACCAGGTCCTGCAGGCCGTTCTTGCCCTTCGGGTAGTAGCCGTTGTCCACCTCGAACAAGTCCAGTGCCACGCCGAAGGTGACGATCTGCGCCTGCGTGGCCGTGACGCGCGCCTGCTCGGTGCGTCCGGCGAACTTCGGCACGACAATCGCCGCCAGCGTGCCCAGGATCACCAGCACCAGCAGCAACTCGATCAAGGTAAAGCCCCGTTGCCGGGCTCGTGGCGAGGTCCCCGCCAGGTGTGGCCGCGTCTTCATGAAGTCAGGTTGGTTTATGATCATTTGATATAGTCTTGCAGAGTGAAGATCGGGATCACCATGCCGATGAAGATGGTCCCGATGAAGCCGGCGATGCAAAAGAGCATGAGCGGTTCGGCCAGCGCCACCGCGGCCTTCAATTGGCGGTCCAGGTCCGACTCGGTGGTGTTGGCCAGCCGCACGAGTTCCTGGTCGAGACGCCCGCTCTCTTCGGCCACCGAGATCATCTCGAGCACCGACCCCGGAAAAAGCTCCGGGCAGCCGGCCAGGCTCGGGCCGAGCGGGTCGCCTTCTGTCACGCGCTCGATGGAATTGGAAACCGCATCCACCAGCACCTGGTTGCCGATCGACTTGCGGGCCACGTTCAGCCCGTTGATCAACGGCACACCCGCGCCGAGCAGCGTGCCCAGCATCCGGCAGAACCGGGCCATCGCAAACTGTGCCAGGAGACTCCCAATGACCGGCACCCGCAGGATGAACCGCTCCCACACGCGCCGGCCCGCCTCGGAGGCGAGCCAGTGGCGCACCAGGAACGCACCGAGCCCCGCTCCCAGCGCCACGTACAGCCCATAAGCGCGCATGACCTCGCTGGCAGCCACGATCATGCGCGTCAGCAACGGCAACGCCGCGCCGAACCCGGCGAAGATCGCCTGGAACCTCGGGATGAAAAAGACCAGCAGGAACACCAACACCCCCAACGCAAGCACCAGCAGGATCGTGGGATAAAGCAGCGCCGTGAGAACCTTCGCCCGCAGTTCCTTCTCGCGCGACTGAAACTCCGCGATCTGGCCCAGCACCAGGTCCAGGAATCCCCCGGTCTCGCCCGCTTGGACCATGGCGGTGTACACCCGGGGGAACGTCTCCGGCGACTTGGCCATCGCATCGGCCAGCGGCATGCCGTCCACGACGAGGTCGTGGATCTCCTTCCATTTCTCTTTGGCCACGGGCGCCGAGGCCTCTTTGTGCAGAATCACCAGCGCCCGGCTCAGGGGCACGCCGGCGGCCAGCAAACTCGACAGGAGCCGCGTGAAGTTCTCCAGCATCCGCCCCGTGACCTGCTTGCCGCCGAAGCTGACCGGGCCGGCCGACGGCTTCTCCGCTGGGGCCTTGGAGGATTCGGTCAGGTTGATGGGCTTGAGCCCGCGGCCCTCGATCTGGCGAAACGCCTCATGGCGCCCGCCCGCCTCGAGCTGCCCCTCGGCGATCGTCCCGTCCGCCTGAACGGCCTTGTATTGGTAAAGCGTCATGGGTCGGTGCGCCGGGCGGGCTGGCTAGGCCGCGGCCTCCTCAGGGGCGCCCTCGCGAGCGCCTTTGCTGGCAGCGCCATTGACGTTCTGATCCTTGGTCACCCGCATCACTTCTTCGGGCGTCGTGATCCCTTCCCGGACCAGCCGCCACCCATCCTCGCTCAAAGTCCGCAGCCCATGACGGCGCGCGACGGCCAGGATTTCGCCGCTCGAACAATTGCGGAGGATCATCTGGCGGACCTCGCTGTTGAGGTCCATCATCTCGAAGATGCCGTGGCGCCCGTGATAGCCGGTCTGGCGGCAGGCGCGGCAGCCCACGGCACGGAAGATCGGCGCGCCGCGCAGCAACTCGAGGCCCTCCTGGAGCGCCTGCGCCTTCGGGGACCGGTCCTCTTGCTTGCATTCCGGGCACAACAACCGCACCAGCCGCTGCGCCAGGACCGCCTCCAACGACGACGCCACCAGGTACGGCTCCACCCCCATATCGACCAGCCGCGTCAACGCGCTCGGCGCGTCGTTGGTGTGCAACGTCGAAAAAACCAGGTGCCCCGTCAGCGAGGCCTGCACCGCGATCTGCGCCGTCTCGCGGTCGCGAATTTCCCCGATCAGGATCACGTCCGGGTCATGGCGCAGGATCGAGCGCAGCCCGCGCGCGAAGGTCAGCCCGGTTTTCTCCGACACCTGGATTTGGTTCACACCCCGGAGCTGGTATTCGATGGGGTCCTCGATGGTGATGATCTTGCGCACCGAGTCGTTGATCTCGTTGAGCGCCGTGTAAAGGCTCGTGGTCTTGCCGCTGCCGGTCGGGCCGGTGACCAGCACGATCCCATGCGGCAGGTTGAGCATCGAGCGGAACAGGTTCAGCTCGCGCTGGTCCATCCCCAGTTCGAGCATCCCCAGCAGCGTGGCGTCCTGCCGCAACAACCGCAGCACCACCGCCTCGCCATGCAGCATCGGGATCACCGAGACCCGGATGTCCACCTCGCTGTTGTCAAGGCGAATCTTGATGCGCCCATCCTGGGGCAGCCGCTTCTCGGCGATGTTCAGGTGGCTGAGGATCTTCACCCGCGAAACGATCGCCGGTTGAAACCGCTTGATCTGCGGCGGGACTGGCACCTCCTGCAGCACCCCGTCAATGCGGTAACGGATGCGGAACTCCTCTTCGAACGGCTCGAGGTGGATGTCCGAGGCGCGCAACTCGATGGCGTCGCGCAGAACCTGGTTCACGAACCGGATGATCGAGGCATCCTCGGCGGCGTTGTCCAGGTCGGTGTCCTCGGCGCTCTCGTCCTCGACGACTTGCAGCCGGGCCTCTTCGCCCAGCGTCGAGATCGTGTCGGCGCCCACCCCGAGGCGCTTCTTCATTTCCCGTTGGATCGCCTCGCTCGGGGCCAGCACCGGCTTGAGCTTGAGCCCCGTCAACGTCTGGAGCGTATCGAGTCCCTGCGTCGCAAACAGCCGGCTCGTGGCCACCTCGACCGAACCGTTGAGCCGCTTCAGCGGCAGGAGTTCCTCGCGCAAGAGCACCCGCGCGGGGAACAGGGAGAGCAACTCGCGGTCCGGCTCGGCCTCCTCGAGGTCCGTGAACGCCAGGTCGTACTCATCCGCCAGCCAGCGCAAGACTTCCTCCTCCGACTGCACCGCCGGGCGCGCCCCTTCCCGGCACTGCCGTGCGAGGGTCTCGGCGTCCATGGCGGAGAGTTGTTTGCCTCCGATCATCTTCTCGAGCAACTCTTTCATGGCGTTGGGGGGACTGCGGGGTTGGTCCGGCGTTTAGGGTGACAGGTCATGGATGGCACGGCGGACGTTGCCAGCGGCATCGCCCGCCATGCGCCAAGTATGCCGCTCGCGGCCGGCTACTTGAGCCACCCGTTCACCACCGCCACCGCTTCCTGGCGGACCGTGAGCACTTTGCGCAGGTTGTCCTGGGCTTTCTCGAGGGCCGCCTCTTTGGCTTTGCGTGCTTCACGCAGCTTGGCCATGCGGTCTTTGAGTTCTTCCTTGGAGGCCTGGCCGTCCAAGGCCTTCTGCAGGGCCTCGGCTTCGGGGAGCGGTTCCGCCGCGAAGGGGTTGCGCGGGCGCGGCGCGTTGGCGTCGCCGCCCTGTCCGCCGCCGCCGCCACCGCCACCACCACCGGGACCGCCTCGCCGACCGAACCCGCCAAAGCCCATCCCGCCGAAGCCGGTGCCGGCCTCGCGCCGGGCCTCGTTGACCTTTTCGATCAACGGCTCGATCGCCTTCCACTCATCGTCGTTCTTGATCTCGAGTTGTTCCCGGATGCGCTCCGCTATGCGCTGGCGCATCTGTTCCGGGTCGAAATTGAACTGGCCGCCCCCGCCGCCACCGCCGCGGCCACCGCCGCGGCCCTGGCCGCGCTGTCCCCCCCCTTGGGGCGGGGCGTCCTGCGCGATCGCCTGACTCAGGCCCAACACCAGCAGGCCGGCCACGGCGGCCGCTGCTCTTCGATTCATCAACTTCTTCATCTCGTTTTGTCCTTCACGGTTTAGGTTTTGGTTTTGCGGTTCGCGGCGCGTCGCCAGTCGCACCCGGCTCGGAGTTAGCAAGAGGAATGCCGCCCATTAAACAGGCCCAATTCCTGCCATTCCTGCGCGCCCCGCGCACGAATTGCGCACTCGCCCGGCCCGCCCTGCGCAAATTCTGCGCAACCCTCGAGGGGCGAACATGTTTCAGCGCCATGCCTTACAGACAGACTATCCTCGACAGCGGTTACAAGCCACAAACCCGATTTGCCCCGACTTGCCCTTGAACTCAAATCGAACCGCGCTGTGAACTCGTCGCTTCAGCGTGGCTGGCTTTGAATCGCCCGGCGGCACGGTTAGAGGATTTGTGATGGCTTCAGCGCGAATGGGCGCGGTCCTGGCCGAAGAGTTGGGCTTGGCAGCCTGCCCAGTGAAACCCTCGCATCGCTGGGGTTAGCAGCCGGCGAACTGTTGCTAACGAGGTCGTAAGCGGCGGCAAGGGAGATATCGACTTGGCGTGGTTTTTCGGCGACACGCTCACGGCTGAGATCGTTGACAAAGCGCAACTGGTAGGGGAGGAAGAAGTTATGGAAGCCTTGCAGGCCAGGGGCGGGGAGGTTGGTGGTGATGGTGCCGTTGGTTGGTGTTGCATCGAGGCAGTTGATTTGCGGGTAAAAGGGCCATTTGTACCGGTGCGTTAAGGGGTAGTTTTGAGTGTAAGTTACAGGAGCTTAAGCTCTTGCTCGATTTGATGGAGTTTTTCGACTGGGATCCCCCCGTATTTCAGGCTCTTTCGGGATAATCCGGAAGGGCTCATGGCAGGGAAAAAGGCAAAAGGCAAAAGGCGTCCGCCGCCGCTGAAGCTATGGCGGACAGGGAAGGCTAAGGGGGAGAGCGCAGGTCTCACGCGAAGCCGCGAAGGCGCTTCCGCCGCCGCCGAAGCTATGGCGGACAGGTGCGCCGCCGCTGAAGCTATGGCGGACAGGGCATCCCGCGGTCATGGGTTCTCCTTTCCTTTCGGCGGCCCTGTACCGGTTCGTCGCCGCGGCGAGGGGCACATCGCGCCGCGACGGACGGGCGCTTCGCATCGTCGAGGCGGCCGCCGCCCGCAGCGCGGCTCGCGGGCGCGAATTTGGGGCGGGAAGCCGTGCCGGACAATGACTCCGTTGACTCCGTTGACTCTATTGCGGTTTTTTCGGGAGGGCCAGACGGGGGGTCCGCAGATTGACGCAGAATGGCGCAGATTGGCGGAGATGAACGCTGCCGCAAAGGAACGCAGAGAACACAGAACGGGAGATGTGGGTGAAGGAGGAACCGCGAATCCCGCGGCGGCGGGACTAATGGACGCGAATCCGGCGGTTGTGAGAGCGGGCAGGGGCGAAGCCGAAGAACCTCACACGAAGACCCGAAGTCACGAAGCAGAATGCCGGTCTCTGGGTGAACACCGGCACCCTGTTCACGACCACTTTTGTCACGACACCGTCTCGCGGGTGAACAGCGTCAGCTACGGGAGCTACTCCGCCGGTTACACGTACCTTGCCAGTTCGCGGTTGATGAGCCAGATTGCTTTGAAGCAGAACACCACCAGTCGCATGGTCGTAAACCGACAGTTTGATTACTTGGACCGGCTGCTGCAGGTGAGCAGCGTCCCGCAGGGCGCGAACCAGCTCCCGTGGGTTCATGGCTACGGGTTGAACGCGGCCAACCAGCGCACCCGCCTGACGTTGGCCGATTCGAGCTACTGGGTCTATCAGTACGACTCGCTGGGTCAGGTGACCTCCGGGAAGCGGTATTGGAGCGACGGCACGCCAGACTGGGCACAGTGGGCGGGGCTGAATTTCTCGCTGCGCGCGACGACCATGTTCGAGCAGGACTGCCAGGCTTCTCTCGAACATCCTGGTCAAACCGTGATCAAGGACGGGGACAATCAGATCGTCATCCCGTCCGGACCTTCTTCGCTGGATCCAGTATTTGTGCTGCCATGACGCCGGGGCCTGATTTCGAAGGACGTTGTCGTTTCCCGGCGATCGCGATTTACCACGACCACGATTTGAGTATCTGGGAGGTGCTCGAGGGGTTGGTGGTCTGTGGGAAGAGTGACTTGAATGCTGGTTCCCGTGGCAGGTTCGCCAGAGCGACCATCGTGGACTCAGAGAGCATGGCTTGGGAAATGGACGGTGCGACGAAGTTGCACGGTGTCGGGCCTTTTTGGGGTTACAACCTCCTTCTGAACCAGACGATACGGGTGAGACCGAATATCGTCGCTCCACCAAAGCCGGCCGAACTCGAGACAATCAAGAGTGAGGTTGCCAAGTGCCTGCGCAGGCGGGATGCAGTCACTCTTGTTCTCAAGGAGTTTTGCACCACCATCGAACGCGCGGAAGCGCGGCGGACAGTGCCGCTGATAGAGGCTGCGTCGTCCGTTCGCGAGATTATCGGCAAGCTTCTCGCGATGGGTTTTCCTGAGCGGGCGAGTTTGCAGCCCCTTACCTCTTGAGTGGGGCGAAAACTCCAAGCGTCTCGGTGTCCCGCACAGATGCCGTGGCCGAAATCAGCGGCACTCCCTCCTCCGCCGAGGCTGCTTCTTCCTTCTTCGGCCCTTCGGGTCGCCTGGTGGCCGAGACCAATGCTCTCTGGGGGGTGACGACCTACCTCGAGTACTTCGATCCCACTTCCGGCCGCCGCTACCAGACCACGACGTATCCAGACCTCGGCACGCGAGGCGAGACGAACTACCTGGACGGCTCGCTCTGGGGAGTCAGTGGAACCGTTGTTGCGCCGCTGGTGTATTACTACGGCCGAGAGACCTACGACAACAGCCAGACGACCACGACCCTCGAGGTGCGCCTGGCGTCCCCTTCTTCACCACGCCATCATGATCGATCGATCATCGATCGACGCGGACCTTTCCTTCGCCCTCTCCATCGGTCACTCGGATTCTACGAGGAATGGTGCGTGTGGGCGTGAGGATTGCCAAAACCCCTTGCAGGGTTTTTTGTGGGCGTGATCAGCAACCCAGAGTTGCTCGTTCCTCGCAACTCAGGGCTATAAGATCGTATCCTTACAGGATAGGCGCGGGCAGGACGCCCGCAGACCCAATCCGGCATTACGGTTGTCCTTCCTTCGCCCTCTCCATCGGTCACTCGGATTCTACGAGGAACGGTGCGTGTGGGCGTAAGGATTGCCAAAACCCCTTGCAGGGTTTTTTGCGGGCGTGGTCCCTCGCCCCTCGCCCCTAGCCCCTCACGTGACCCCTTCCCTCTCTCCCCCGACCGCCCAATTCGCGTTCATTCGCGTGAATTCGCGGTTGGTCCCCTTTCCCCGCCTCTCCCGCTTCTGCGCCAATCTGCGTCAATCTGCGGATGCCGGTTCGGCTTTCTCTCCTTCGCGGCGCGTGCCCCCGGCGCCCACAATCTCCTCGAGGAGCCGAAAGAAGCCGCGCTTGCGCGCGCTGCTGATCCCCCAGTTGACCGGAACGCTCTGGTAGCCCTCATCGAAGCCCTCGCCGCGCATCCGGTAATCGAAGTACCCCCACCCGGCGTAGGCGCTCACAGCCGCGACGAAGTTGTTGTCCGGCCGTTCGAAATCGAAATGGTCGTCTTCGTTGAATAGAATCGGTTTGGCGGTGTAGCCCGGCACGGCCCGCGTCAGCCTGACCATCTCGACGATCCGTTTGGGATCGGACACCCCGTTGCCGTGCAGCAACAGAAAGTCCGCGGCACGGACCACGTTCTCTTCCGGGATGCCGCCGCCACCGTAGGACGTGCTCACCAGAAACGGCCCGCTCTCGCGTTTCGCCGCTTTCACGCGCTGGATCAACTCGTGGACGCGGGCGGGTTTGAGGATGTCGTGATCATATCTCACGTTGCATTCGTTGTTGATCTCGATCAACACATTGCGCCAGCCCCCGTCGATCAACCAGCGCGTGGCCTCATCGGTCCCGCGCACCACGGCGGCCTCGTCCCGCAGGCGTTCGTCCTGGCCGAAGTAAAAATAACCCAGGATGACCACCATGCCCAATTCGTCCGCGCGAGTCAGAATCCGGCCCATGCGCCCGAGGTAATCCGGTCGCAGCGAACCGTCGGCCTCGAAGGCGGAGTTGTGCCACGGTTGCTCGCGCGAGTAGCCGCGTGGGGACCCGCCCTGGAGGTTGATGGTGAACGCCAGCAGGCCGCGCCGCCGCCATTCGGGCAT
>Ga0233425_10008364_pt1 | contig 13821 bp, 4 predicted proteins | sample Watercolumn_Towu_2_FD_181712 | JGI IMG/M metagenome (GOLD analysis project Ga0233425, IMG submission 181712) | Freshwater microbial communities from Lake Towuti, South Sulawesi, Indonesia - Watercolumn_Towuti2014_140_MG | ecosystem: Environmental > Aquatic > Freshwater > Lake | place: Indonesia...
TTCGGGTTGATGCTACGAAGAGAAATGCGCCGGCTCGAGCGTTTGTAGAGTCGGTATTGGGCCAAGATTCGGGGACACGCAATGCGGATCTATTTGAATGCGAGGTACCGGCGAGCCAGCTTGCCGATGTAACCTTTGATCCACCCGACCAGGCGCCCGAAGTTCCCGAGGAAGGTGAACGGCCGGCAACCAAAACCGGATCACCCGCGTCGCGCGTATCACCTCGCGATCGTGAAAAGCAGATCGAGCGAGCGGCATTTGAGCTGCGGACGGCTGAACAATTGCAATCCGCCATGGGCGGAGGTGGTGCCGCCTCGTCGGTTCCCGCGGAAACGGACGATGGTCCGTCCATTGACGATGTGGTGCATGCGACTTTTGCCAAGGTTCTGAAAACGACGACCGAGCGAATTCGAGAAGCGGATCGGCTTGAAGCTCTGGGGTGCGATTCATTCAATATCGTCGAAATCACGGTTGCACTTTCTGCACGTTACCCATGGATACCAAGTACCGTCTTGTTTGAGCATCAGTCGGTGAGCAGTATTATTGCCCACCTTGGCGAATTGGCGCGCGAGGCGAGAATGGGCTCGGCGATCGTCGCCGCCGATGAGAAACCTGCTCATTCCGTCAGCGTCGTTCTGGAAGAACGTCACATTGATATTGCCGTTACGGGCCTTGGTGTTCGTTGCAGTGGCGCGAATTCCGTGGAAGAGCTGTGGGAACTGTTGAGTTCGCGTCGAACGGCAATTCGACCTGTTCCCGAAGACAGGGACTACTTCCTGGGCCGCCTTGATGATTCGCGCGCCCACTGGGCCGGCTTGATCGACGGCATTTCCCAATTTGACGCGGAGTTCTTTGGCGTCTCACCTCGAGAAGCCGAGCAAATGGACCCGCAACTGCGGGTGTTTCTGGAAGTTGCTTGGGGAGCACTCGAAGATGCGGCCCTCGCAGGCGTTGATCACATTGCCAACACCGGCGTCTTTGTGGGAGTAATGTACGGCGATTATGGTTATATCGCCAACCGCGTCGGCAAAGCCAGCGGTAACCCTTACCGTTGTTGGGAGGGATTCAGTCTGGCGAATCGACTTTCGCACTTGTTGCGGTTCACGGGGCCAAGCATCGCGGTCGATACGGCGTGCTCCTCATCGGGAACGGCGTTGCATCTTGCCTGCCAATCATTGCGAGCTGGCAACTGTCGGGCGGCCGTTGTGGGCGGGGTGAACTTGATTTTGGACCCCGATCGTTTCGTTGCTCTGGGACGCCTTGGAATCCTCTCGAATCAGGGAGCATGCCTGCCATTTTCCGCCGCCGCAGATGGGACATTACTTGGTGAAGGGGCAGCGGTCGTTGTGTTGCGGCCGCTGGCGGACGCGCTGAAGCGTGGCGATCGTATCTACGGTGTGATCAAGGGTACCGCGATGAGCACCGGGCACGGCACGGTTGGGTTTACCGCGCCAAACCCGCAAGCGCAATCGGAAGCGATTCGTCGCTGTCTCCAGGACGCTGGTATTGATCCGCGAACGATCAGTTATGTCGAAACGCATGGTACAGGAACAATTCTCGGCGACCCGATTGAGGTTCGAGGTCTTTCCGTTGCCTATGGGGATCGCAATGTGTGGGACCCATCCACCGAAGTTAAGCCTAGATGCGCGATCGGGTCCATCAAAGCAAATGTTGGGCACCTGGAGGCGGGTGCCGCCGTTTTGGGCTTGGTAAAGCTCATGAAGCAGATTGAGCAGGGGCAGCTGCTGCCGTCAATATGCACCGAGCCGCTCAATCCGCAAATTCCTTTTGGAACAATACCGTTTGACGTTCAGAAACAGTTTGGAGAGTGGGAAACGGCGGAACTGGTCAAAGGTGGAGTCACGCAACGTATTCCCCGTCGAGCAGGTTTGAATTCGTTCGGCGTTGGCGGCGCAAATGTGCACGTCATTGCGGAAGAATTGCCCTCGCCGGAACCACAGACGCCGCCGCCGGGTGTGGAGCGGCCTCTGCACGTGATCACTCTCTCCGCACGCTGCAGGGAGTCACTTTGTGCGATGGCGAACGGTTTGGCCGGCTACTTGGCGAAGCACAATGAAATTGGCGTAGCCGAGGTTGGCTACAGTCTGAATGTTGGGCGACCACACCATGAACACCGCTTGGCTGTCAGCTGCGCCGATCGGACAGAATTGATCGATGGCCTTGCTGCGTTTACACGTAATGAAGATCACGCGGCTGTCCATATTGGCACGGTCGCTCGCAGCGCATCGCGCCCTCGAATCGCGATGCTTTTCACTGGGCAAGGCGCTCAATATGCCGGAATGGCCAAGCAGCTCTATGACACGCACGCCGTATTTCGAAAGGCATTGGATCGGTGTAACGAGCTACTACGGCCACTTCTGCCCCGGCCATTGCTGGAAGTCATTTTTGCCCCTGTCGATTCTGAAGACGCCGAACGGATTCACCAAACGGGATTCACTCAGCCCAGCCTGTTTGCCGTCGAGTACGCGATGAGCGAACTATGGCGATCATGGGGTGTCGAGCCGAATGTTGTCATGGGTCACAGCGTCGGTGAAATTGCCGCATTCTGCGTTGCCGGCGGGATTTCGCTGGAAGACGGCATTACCATGATCGCCGCTCGCGGCCGCCTGATGCAGGCATTGCCTGCCGGTGGCGCGATGTATTCGGTTATGGCGAACGAGTCTGAAGTTATGGCCGCAATCACTGGCCACGAACAACTAGTGTCGATTGCCGCTATTAATGCACCTCAGCAAGTCGTCATTTCTGGGGACGCGACGTTGCTGGCCGAAATCGTGTCTTCTTTCCAACAGCGTGGCATACGGGTAAAGCAGTTGACTGTATCGCACGCGTTCCATTCGCCGCAAATGGATGCAATGGTCGATGAGTATGCGGCCATTATTCGCAAGCTGAACTTCCACGCTCCAAAGATTCCTTTTGTGAGTGGCGTTGGCGGGCAACTGGCGATTCATGAACTGACGACACCGGAGTATTGGATCCGCCAAATTCTGGAGCCGGTCCGTTTTTCGGATGCGATGCAGTGCCTTCGAGAGATGAAGGTGGCCAATTACCTTGAGGTGGGGCCACAACCCGTGTTGCTGGGCATGGGCCGGCAGTGCCTGCCGGACTCAACGGACGAAACCTTGTGGTTGCCATCCCTCCGCAAAGATGCTGATTCCTGGCAGACGCTGCTTCAATCCCTCGCCCTTCTGCATGTCCATGGCATGCCGATCGACTGGAAGGGTTTGGACGCTTCCTATCAGCGCCGGTTTGTCTCGTTGCCAACCTATGCATTTGCAAAGCGCGATTATTGGATCAAGACGGACGCGATCCGCGCCATGGATGTGCCGAAGCGGGAAGCGTCTATTTCTCGCTTGCTCTATGAAGTCCAGTGGAAGGACTCGCCGCGAATCCCTGCGAACGGCGTCAAGGCTAAGGGCGGTACGTGGTTGCTGTTTGCGGATCAAGGTTCCGAGTTGGATGCACTGTGCGGCCAACTGACGAGTCATGGCTGCCTGCCGATTACGGTTAGTACAACTCCAAAGTTTACGCAATACGACGCAACGCACTTCGGGCTTAATCTGCGGTCGGACGATGATTTTTCCCGACTCGCCGCTGTGCTAGGTGAGCGCAGCAGCGAGGTGTGCGGCATTCTGTTCATGCCTGGTCTGGAGTTTGGTTCGCAAGAAATCGCAACCAGTCAGTTACTGGATTTGAGGGCACAACTTCTGTCGAGTGCTGGTCGCGTCCTCCGGCTGGCCGCATCGTTACCGTGCCAAGGATCCTGCAAAACCTGGTTTGTGACACGGGGTGGGGACCTGGCGAGTCTACTCTGGGGATTGGCGCGAACGGCTGCGCTCGAATTCCCGGAACGTTGGGGCGGGATTATCGATCTCGAACCAATCCCGACCATCGCGTCTTACCGCGCATTGGTAATCGAACTGTTACACACGGACGGGGAAGATCAGATCGCCCTGCACGATGGTGTCCGGCGCGTCGCGCGGCTGGTACCGCGTGCGGAAAGCGTCAGTCCTGGTGTAACGGTTCGATCGGAGGGCGCGTACTTGATCACCGGCGGATCCGGTGCATTAGGGCTTCATGTTGCCAAATGGCTCGTGTCGCGTGGCGCGAAAGACATTACACTGGTCAGCCGTCGTGGGTTGGTCGACTCCGGTTTACAATTGCAACTCGATGAGTGGAAATCGCGCGGTGCGACCGTAAGCGTGGTCAACGGCGATGTCTCGTGTGCTGCGGATGTCGAGCGGCTGGTGGGTGCATTTACGGCCAACCGTCCGCTGCGTGGTATCGTCCATGCCGCCGGCATTGATCACGAGTCGCGTATTTCCGATGCGCGCACCGAGGAAATCCAGCGAGTTTTGGCGCCGAAGCTGATGGGCGGGTGGTTCCTTGATCGGGCGACGCGAAATATGCCGCTCGACTTCTTCATATGCTTCTCCTCGATTTCGGCGGTAATCGGTTCGACCGGCCATGCGCATTATGCGGCCGCCAATGCATTTCTCGATCAACTGTGCCGCGAGCGTAGGCGGCTGGGGTTGCCGGCCCTGAGCATTGCGTGGGGACCATGGGCGGGTGGGGGCATGGCGGACGAGGAGCAGCTTCGCCGATTCGAAGCGATTGGGAATCGGGGGCTGAATCCGAGCGAGGCGATCCGAGCGCTTGACCACCTCGCGGGAAGACCCGATTGTGCGATCACCGTTGCCGACCTTGATTGGGATCGCTTCTTGCCGGCCTACGAGGCGCGGCGCACGAGTCCGCTTATGTCGTCGATTCGAGCGAAGCAGTACGGTACAGAAACCATATCGGCAAAGCCGACTACAAAGGGCGGCAGCGTCTACCCCTGGGTGGAACAATTAAGGCAAGCACCTCCGGAGTCGACGCGAAATGTACTTTTGCAACTTTTGAAGGCCGAAATTGCTGCGACGTTGGGGCTTGGCTCCGCCGACTCTGTTTCCCATGATCGCACGTTTGTGGAAATGGGGATGGACTCGCTGTTGTCGGTCGACTTTGCAAGTCGCCTCCAGCGAAACCTGGGTATACGCGGTAGTGCCTGGATCTTTGACTATCCTCGATTGGACGATTTGACAACGCAGCTACTATCCCAACTGGATGGTCGCTTGGCAGCTCCGACGAATGCTGATCGAAAGTCACCGACGTCCGATTGCAAAGGAGCAGAAGACGCGATTGCAAAGCCCGAGTGGATTGCGAAACTGTCGGCGATTCCCGAGCCCGAACGATTGGAAATCTTGAAGTTGCTGATTCGTGCCGAAGTTGCGCGGCTGCTTGGATTTGCCAGCCCGGAAGATGTTGCCCTTGATAAGACATTCAGTGAAATGGGAATGGATTCGCTACTGTCGGTTGGCTTCGCGAGCAGGTTGCAGAAGGTCATCGGTATTGGCAAATCGACCTACGTATTTGACTTCCCGTTTGTCGAGCCGCTGGCCACACAGCTTCTGACACACGTTGATCTAGGTACAGCCGCACCTGCGGTCCCCATGGCTTCCGCCTCGGCAAGCGAGGGGAAAAACTCGACACTTACTGTTGTCGGCTACACGAAGGGGATTGAGCCGGCGGTTTACGAGTTCTTCAACGAGGCGTTTCCGCATCGCACGGAGGAACTGGCTCAAACGCGTTGGCGATGGATGTTTCTTGAATCGGCGTCGCGGCTTGCGGTGGAGCCTCGAGTCTGGCTGGCCCGCGATCAGGAGAAGGTTGTCGGTCACCATGGTTCGATACCGGTCAAAGTCAAGATCGGAAAAAACGTCCTGAACTCGGCTTGGCACGTGGATACGCGCGTGCTTGAGCAATATTGGTCGCAGGCCGTGGGGGGCCGCTTGATGGCTCAGGCGACCGACGATCTGCCGTTCAGCCTGTCCTTGGGACAGACCGTGCAGTCGCGACAGATGATCAAGCATCTCGGATGGCAGCAAGTCGCGACATTGCAGATCGCCCACTTTCTCATTCATCCAGAGCGCGTCCTGCAGGGTAAGCTGTCGGCATCGGTCGCATCCGCGGCGGGATTGGCTTTGCGCGCTTCACGTGCGGCAAGAGATATGTTTCGCAGTCGCGCGGCAGGCATAACACGGACAATTTCGGAGTTTGACGCGCGACATGACAAACTATGGAATTCGGCGAGTATGGATATAGGTTGTGCCGTGGTGCGCGATGCCTCCTATCTGAATTGGAAATGGGTATCTCAACCCGGTCAGGAGTTGGTGCGCATCGAGCAACACGACGGGAATGCCTGCAACGGCGTCGCGGTGCTCATGTTCCGCGATCCGGACAGGGTGTTCCCCTATCGTCGTGCCTTCCTGGTGGACTTGGTCGTGAGGCTCTCGGACCGGCGATCGACACAAGATCTGATTTCGGCGGCTTGCCAGATGGCGGCCGAACATGGCGCGGACTCCGTGGTGTGCATGCACACCAGTGCACAGCTCGGTCGCGCACTTCGAGGTAACGGATTCATGTTTCGTGAGCCCACTCGATACCTGCTGGTCAGTACCGGAGGGCTTTCAGAATCAGATCGCGAAATGGTGCTGACGGAGTCGAACTGGTTCCTGACTCAAAGTGACTCCGATATCGACCGTCCGGAGTAGATGACATTGTGTCGTTGACCAATGCTCGACACGGTGTCACTCGATTTCATCGATGAGTTTACACCATACACCATAACAATTTCATTACCTCGTCGCCGCCTGCTTGTTGCCGAAGTTGAGTACTGTGCTGCAGCCAGAAGCGAACGCCTTGCGGAGTTAGCATGATGAAGTCGATGTGTATAGCCACGCTGATTGTTTTATCGGCCGCCGAAACATTGAAATCGCAGCCAAACGACAATGACAGCAAACCTGTCGGGGTGCACGGCGAGATCGGCTGCCTTGCTGACCCAACGCGCGTCGACCGATTGGTAATCACGGCACCGGGAACCTATTCGAATTATCTTGTGGACGGCAACTGGGGTACTGGTAACCGTGTCAAGATTGTCGCGGATGACGTAATCTTGCGAAATTGTGAAATCATGAACTGTGCTGGAAATGGGGTTGGGGTGTTTGCGACAAATGTCATCATTGAAAATTGCCGGATTCACCACTGCTTGGCTGGTAGCTTTTCAACTCAGAAAGATGCACATGGAATTACTGGGCGATGGGGCAATGTAACTATTCGCAACTGTGAGATTTTCTACGTGTCGGGTGACGCCATTCAGTTTGATCCCGATCGGAAGTCTCACGGTGAAGTCACGGTTGAAGATTGTACTCTCTGGACCGGACCCTTACCTGAGGATACGCGTGAGTTCAAGAAAGGGGAGCGTCCGGGGGAGAACGGCATTGATACGAAAACGAAGGCAAAAGGTGAGCGGTGTCGACTAATAGTCAGGAACTGCTATTTTCATGGTTGGAACCAGCCAGCACAAATCGCCAACGCCGCTGCGCTCAATCTCAAGGAAAATGTGGACGCGTTAGTCGAACATTGTCTTTTGCGGGACAATGAATTGGCGTTCCGTTTGCGCGGACCTACTTGGCGTGGCGCCGCGCACGTCGAAATCCGCAACTGTGCCATTTACGATACGCAGATCGGCGCGCGACTGGAAGACAAAATCGATGGCCTCGAAGTTCGAGGACTCCTGATCGGATCCGGCGTAAAGCAAACGTACAAGATCATTGGAAAACAACTTGGGGCAAACAATCGAATTACGAAAGAGGGTAAGGCTCCGGCATTCGAGCTATTGCTTAGGAATGGATTCCAGAAAGCACCCGAGTAATTTCGCGATGCTATGTTTCGGTTGGGGATTTTGCGTTTGGATGACAGATTCAAGAGCAGCTCCAGCAGATGCCCGCAGTGCAATTCCAGGGATTACGCGCGGTCGATGAATACTAGATTAGTTTACGTCTCGCTAGGAGTTGTCGTTTGCCTGACAAGGGGGCTGTTCGTGAGCGCGCAGTCCGACGTCGATGTATCCACGACTGCACGAACGGAATCGCGGTTCCAAGATCAGATCGTCCCTTTCCTTGAAACCTACTGTAAGTCGTGCCATGGAATCGGCAAGGCGGAGCCGGCATTGACGTTGGCAGAGCTGTCAAGTGACGACAAAGTTAACAGTCAGAATTGGAGGGGTGTGCTTGCGAAGCTCGATAACCGGGAGATGCCACCATTAGGCGCCGATCAACCAAGCGCGATTGACCGCGAAGCCACATCGCAATGGATCAAGGAGCAGTTAAACAAAGTCGGCGAATCGTGGGATTCGTCTGCTCGGAATGCTCCTGTTCGCGGAAACCACGTCGATCATGAGCTGCTGTTCTCCGGAAGGGACTTCGGTCCTGCGTACACGCCGGCCCGATTATGGAGGGTGTCGGCCGCTGCCTACGAGGAATTCATGTATGGCAAAATTCGGCAGTTCAAACTAGGGATCCGCTCCTATGGATCGGAGAGGATTCGATCGCCATGGCAACTACCGTATTCGCGGGAATTCAGCGACTATGCATCCGAGCACCGTGTTGGCGATGCGGATATTGAGTTCCACATCCGCAATGCGACGCAGTTGGCGAGAGCGATGGTCACGCGATTTGCGCGGCGACCATCCGCCGCGGTACACAGCGACTCCATTCCCGGCATCCATCAAGTAATCACCGTGGGAAAATCGGCGTCAACGCCGTCATTGCGAGTGGCGGTGACCCAGTCGTTCGAGCGGATACTTGGTCGCAGTGCGTCGAGAGATGAAACGGAGCGTTTCGCCGAGTTCTTAGGTCAGTGTTTGCGCGACCTTGAGCCGGAGCGGGCTGTCGAACAGTTCCTGGTCGCGGTACTATTACATCCGGACGTGCTCTATCGAGTCGAATTGCCTCAAGATCGAGTGGCTCGTGAAATAATGCCGCCGCTCGCGCTGGCACGCGCGATAGCACTGACGCTCACGGATCAGCTGCCCGACGTGCAACTCCACGCGGCGGCACGCACGGCCTGGTTTTCCGAACCTGCTAAGGTGCGACAGGAGGTACACCGAATTCTGTATGACAACGCGATCCCGAAGCCGCGTCTCGTTGGCTTCTTTCGCGAATATTTCGGCTATGCCACAGCCGGTGAGGTCTTCAAAGATCCAAAAACCCTGAACAGCGCGGGGATCCGCAAGCAGGCGTGGGATGCGGAGATTTTCGTAAGTGACGCAGATCGAGTGGTTGAATGGGCGCTCTCGGCCGATACGCAGGTACTTAGGACTCTTCTGACAACCCCGATGACGTTTATTGCGTCCGGCGATTCGAAGGAAGCCGCTCGGTTCAGACAAAAGCGACAGCCCAAATTTCCAAATTCAGTGCGCACCACACTTGAAATTTATGAAATTGATTTGGCAGCCGATGCCTGGTCCGCCAATCGACCCTACGAAATGCCAGGCGATCATCGTATCGGAATCCTTACCCATCCAAGCTGGCTTATCGCCCACTCGGCAAATTTCGATAATCAGCCAATCCAGCGCGGTCGGTGGATCCGGGAGCGACTGCTTGGTGGGGCGATTCCCGACCTGCCAGTGTCCGTTAATGCCATGGTGCCGGATGAACCGCATTCGACACTTCGGCAGCGCCTTCGAGTTACCACGGACGACTATTGCTGGAATTGCCATCGACTCATGGATCCCCTGGGGCTGCCTTTTGAAAACTACGATCATTTGGGGCGGTTTCGCTTGACGGAGTTGAATTCCCTTGTGGATACATCGGGAGAAATTCTAGAAAGTGGTGAACCTGAATTGGATGGCCGGGTGCGCAACCCAAGGGAGCTGATTGAAAGACTCGCTCGATCCAATCGTGTTGAGCAGGTATTTGTGAGGCATGTGTTTCGTTACTTCCTCGGTCGAAATGAGACACTGCAGGACGGTCCGACACTTGTCGCAGCCCACAATGCGTATACATCGAGCGAAGGAAGCATGAACGCTTTGCTCTTGTCGTTGCTCACATCGGATTCTTTTCTGTATCGATCAACCCACACGATTACGGGCTCGCGATGATTAAGCGAAGGAGATTCTTGAAGGGAGTGACGGCCGGGGCTGGCAGCATGCTGTTTTCGCCGGTTCTGCAGTCGATGGCTGGCAAGATCGACGGCGATTACGTTTTGCCCAAACGTGTGGTATTCGTGTTGTTTGATAACGGTTTTCATGAAACCGCTTCGCTGCCTGTCGAGATGGATGTGGGAGCGGATGTTATCCGGCGAAGGGCGTTATCTGAACTGACATTGCCTGCGGATATTGCTCCTTTTGATCGTCTTAAGGAGCGACTCACCATCGTCCATGGACTTCGCGGAGAGCACGTCTACCCGGATCATGGTGCGGGATTTGGCGCACTATCTGGGGTCGCCGGTGGCGTCGGGCGCGAGAAACATCGCCGCGCCGTTGCGGAATCGATTGACGCGGCGATAGCGCGGCAGTTGCCGGGAGTATTTCCCCTGCTTGTGTTGGGAATTGACCCGGGGAATGCCTCGACATCGACGGCTGTGGTGTCTTCGGCTTGGGGACCGGGACGGGGTATTGCTGCTCAATGTCGGCCCGAACTTGCATTTGAATCACTCTTCGGGACCATTGGAGCTCGGCGAAACGATTTTCGCACTCGGAAAAGCCTGCTGGATTTCGTCACGGGTGATGTAAAGCGATTACGCACGGAACTGGCAGGTCCTGAGCGGGAACAGTTGGACTATCATCTTGGCGCTTTGGAGTCGCTAAGCAAGCGCGATGGTGAACTTGCGGAAATGTATGATCGTGGTCAACTTGAGACGAACATTCCCAAGCTACCCGTGAAATCAGACTTAATGAGGGAGACCGTAACGGCTCAGTTCGAGATCGCGGCTTCTGCGCTGGTAACAGGTTTGACAAGCGTCGTCACGATTACTTCCGGGCTCTGCTCCATTGGAAAAAGCTATTCCGGTTTCTCGAACATGAGCGTGCATGCTCTAGGACATAACAACAAGGATACGGATCTTAACCTGATGGGGTTCGAGATACTGGGCAGGGTACGACGCCACATCGCGGAGCAGGCAGTTCAGCTATTGGAAAAACTGCGTTCCATTCCTGAGGACGGTGGGACGATGTTGGATAATACACTCCTGGTCTTTACCAGCGACAGCGCTAATCGGCAACATACTCAGGGCGAAAATTGGCCATTCGTCATTGTCGGCAATCTTGGCGGCCGATTACGGGCCGGCGATTTAGTCATGTATCCGACCCAACCCGCGGCCCAACCTCGCGGGGACTGGGCGTTCCATATTGCCGGTGCCAAGACCAACCCCAAAATCAATGCGCTGTATTGTACATTGTTGCACGCGATTGGTGCTCCAAGAGAACATTTCAACATGCCTTCAGCGAACAAGATGAGTGTTTCCCAATACGGGGTACTGCCAGAGCTGCTTACATAAGACAGCTCGATTCACTCATTGGCTTCAACGAATATGTTGCATAGTTCGAGTGACATTTTGCCGGGCAATCCGATTACCCTTGAGCGAAAGTTGAGGTTTTGAATGTACGGCAATCTCCTGAACAAGGTCGAAAACCAGTCCGCCGTTGTCGGCGTCATTGGACTGGGCTACGTCGGCCTGCCGCTGATCAGCGCCTTTGTGCGGGCCGGTTACCGCACGATGGGCTTTGATATTGATCAATCGAAGATCGACATGCTCAAGGCGGGGAAGAGCTATATCGGGCATTTCTCGTCGGAGTGGGTGCAGAGTTGCATGAGCGAAGGGCGGTTCGAGCCGACGGCCGATATGGGGCGGCTCAAGGAGCCGGATTGTATCTTGATCTGCGTGCCGACACCGTTGACGGAGAACCGAGAGCCAGACTTGAGTTGCGTTACAGGGACGGCGGAACAGATCGCGCCGCGGCTGCGCGCGGGGCAGCTCGTGGTTCTTGAAAGCACGACTTATCCCGGCACGACGCGGGACGTGGTGCTGCCGATCCTGGCCAAGTCGGGACTGAAGGTCGGGCAAGATTTCTTCCTGGCGTTCAGCCCGGAGCGGGAAGACCCGGGGAACCCGGACTACTCGGCCAGCGGAATCCCCAAGGTCGTCGGCGGTTATGACGCGCAGAGCGGTGATCTGGCACTGCGACTGTACTCGAAGGCGGTCGTGAAAACCGTCCCCGTTTCGAGTTGCGAAGTGGCCGAAGCTTGCAAGATCCTGGAAAACACCTACCGGGCAGTTAACATCGCGCTGGTCAATGAACTGAAGGTGCTCTACGACCGGATGGGGATCGATGTCTGGGAAGTTATCGACGCCGCCAAGACCAAGCCGTTCGGATTCCAGGCGTTCTACCCCGGGCCGGGGCTCGGCGGCCACTGTATCCCGATCGATCCGTTCTACCTGACCTGGATCGCTCGCAAGTACGGCTTGAACACGCGGTTCATCGAGCTGGCTGGAGAGATCAACACCTCGATGCCGCACTACGTCATCGAGCGGCTCGGCGAAGCGCTCAACGATCATCAAAAATCGATCAAGGGCAGCAAGGTCATGATCCTGGGAATGGCGTACAAGAAAGACGTCGATGATCCGCGCGAGTCGCCCGGGTTCGAGCTGATTGAACTCTTGCTGAAGAAAGGCGCGATCGTTACCTATAACGATCCGCATATCCCCGTGTTGCCTCGCATGCGGCACTATCCGAACCTGAAGATGGCCAGCGAAGAACTGTCCGCCGCCAACCTGGCCGCAAAAGATTGCGTGCTGATCGCGACGGATCACTCGGCGTATGACTACCAGTTCATCGTCGATAACGCGCGGCTGGTGATCGATACGCGCAACGCGACGAAAGGCGTTGCATCAAATCGCGATCGCATCAGAAAAGCGTAACGCCCTGACATCGATAGTGCGGCTCGATCTTGCCAGGGCGCGAGTTGGAACAGGCACCATTGTTCCTTAGGCCCCGACCCCATTTTCTGCTGGAATGCACCGGAGTCATCTGTGGCTAGTTTAGGTGAGTTTCGTTACCGCCCCGATGTCGATGGCCTGCGCGCAGTTGCCGTCGCTTTGGTGATCATGTTTCACCTACACTCCGGTGTAAGCGGCGGGTTCATCGGCGTCGACGTGTTTTTTGTTATTTCTGGTTACCTAATAACCGGGTTGATACTAAAGGAGCAGGATTCCGGTCAATTCCGCCTGTCGCACTTTTGGGCTCGGCGCATACGCCGCATTCTTCCCGCGTCATGCGCGATGGTCTTAGTAACGCTGCTGATGGCAAGTGTATTTCTGTTCCCGTCGGATTTTGTGTCTTTCGCGCGATCGATGAAGTCGCAGCTGTTCATGGCATCGAATTTCTATTTTTGGAGGAATACGGGGTATTTTGATGGCGAGAGTCATTTGATGCCATTGTTGCATACATGGTCATTGGCCGTTGAAGAGCAATTCTATTTCTTTTACCCACCCGTTCTCATTGTTGTGCAGCGGTGGGCCCCACAATACAGGCGCACCATCCTGTGCGTTATGACCGTTGGATCGTTAGCGATCAGTCAATGGGGGCTGACGTATTCCTCTTCAGCTACGTTTTTCCTGCTGCCAACGCGCGCATGGGAGATTCTGCTCGGAGGATGTATTTGTGTGTTACCCAGCAAGAGGCGAGTCGAGAGCATCCTGTGTTCCGAACTGGTTTCGGCAATGGGGGCGTTAGCCATCGCCTGGGCCTCATTAACGTATGACTCACGAACACGTTTTCCCGGTGCCGCGGCGCTAGTTCCGTGTATGGGTACTGCCGCAATCATCTACTCGAATTCTCGTAAACTAAACACCGTTGGACGGTTACTCACTTGCCGGCCGATTGTATTCGTGGGGCTATTATCATATTCCCTTTACCTGTGG
>Ga0233425_10008365_pt1 | contig 13819 bp, 13 predicted proteins | sample Watercolumn_Towu_2_FD_181712 | JGI IMG/M metagenome (GOLD analysis project Ga0233425, IMG submission 181712) | Freshwater microbial communities from Lake Towuti, South Sulawesi, Indonesia - Watercolumn_Towuti2014_140_MG | ecosystem: Environmental > Aquatic > Freshwater > Lake | place...
AAGCCGCCGACCTGCTCGATAAATGCGACCGCAAGATTTTGCAATTGCTTGTCTCTGAGTTTGGTTCACCGGACAAACTCGACGTTGAAATACTGGCGCGACTGCTCTATGGCGGTACGCGTGGACGCAAGGTCCTGGACCATGTGTCTGAATTAATGGCGGCTGGCTAGTCGTTTCGTTGCCCCAACTCATATTTCGAAAGGTTTGCCATGTTCCTTCAAAAACTGCGTGAAAATTCACAGTTGATTGCCTTGTTTGCTGCGGTGATATTGGCGTTTACTGCCCAGTATCTTTTTACAGGCGAAGTTTTCACCCATCAATTGAATTCCAATACCTGGGAGTGGGAGACAAAATACACCGTCGCTGTGCTGCTTTTGATCGCGGCAACGAGTTGCGCGGCTTGGGCGGCGTCTCGTCCGGGCAGGATCGAAATCAAGGCAGAAACAGCGCCGTTGCAGGAATACACGGCTGGATACAGGCGGATATGGCTGATTGCGGCGGGGGCATGTTATCTCTTGTCCACTGTGATTTACCTGGCGAACGGAGAAAATTCCTGGGTGCGCCTGTTGTGGATTGCGGGGATTGCCCTGCTCTTGATTCCCTTCTGGTTGCAAACCTGGGGCAAACCCGCTGGAAAGCGAATCCCGACCTGGGAATGGCTCCTGCTCAGCCTGATTTTATTGATCGGCTTTGGTTTTCGATATTGGAAATTGACTGAAATCCCTTCGCATGTGGACAATGACGTTGCCTTGATGGGAACCTTTGGCCTCGACCTGATCAGGAATGGAAACTATAACTGGATTGGATATTCCAACTCCGAGCATTTGTTGTCCTATGACCAGTTTATGGCATGGAGAATGCGCCTGTTTGGGCAGGATCACTACGGGATTGTGATGCCCTCCGTCGTTTTGGGCACGCTCACCCTGATTTTTGTGTTTTTGTTGGGGCGCAATTTGGGCGGCCCGCTCACAGGGTTTATGGCAGTGGGATTATTGACCATCAGTTACACCCATATTCATTTCAGTCGAATTCTGTTTGGCAGTTCCTCCTTTTTTATGACGTCTGTCGTGATATATGCCGTTTTCATGGGAGACCGTACGCGACAGCCTTTCTGGTTTGCGCTGGCAGGGATTTTTACCGGCTGGGGCTTGCTGCTCTATGATTCCAGCCGGGTTGTCCCACTCCTGCTTCTCTCGATTGCCGCCTGGCAGTGGATTTGGTATCGCCAGTGGTTTAAAACCACCTACAAGGATTGGCTGGTTATGGTGGGGGGAATCTTCCTTGGGTTTGGTCCCATGCTGGCGTATGCCGTCGTAAACTTCTCCAACTTTGCGGGGCGAGCCAATCGGGTTGTTTTATGGGAGGAGGAAGTTTGGCAGCATGAACTGGCAAGTTATCACACGGACAGCCCGTTTATCGTGCTGGTACAACAGACCTGGCGAACTTTCCTCACCCTGCACCTGACCGGCGATGGAAGCCCGCATTTTGCGTTTCAGCGCCCCATGGTTTCCTCCCTCACTGCGATGTTCTTTATCCTGGGCTTGGGGTATGCCATTCTGCGGTTGAAGAATATAAAACTGTTTACCATGCTTGCATGGATTTTTCTCACCTTCGTCTTTGGCGGGGTATTGACAGCCGACCCGCCTTATTGGCCCCATCTCAATATTGCCCTCCCGCCAATCATGGTCATGGCTGCTGTGGGAATCAATTTCCTTGCTTCCTCCTTGAAAAAGACCTTTGGACGGGTCGGTTATATGGTGTACGTCTGGGTGCTGATAGGCATCCTGATTGTTACCGGTATTAACAACTGGCAGGTTTATTACGATTATGTCAAGAACAATGCTGGAAACCGCATCCGCATTGCTCGTTACCTTAACTCCCTGCCATCCAGTTACCACGTTTATCTTGCCAGCGATCATTTTACCTGGAATGAGCACGCCTTCCGTTTTTTCAGCCGCGGCATGGACGGACAGGACTTGACCCTCGAAATGCTGGAAAGTGCCCCCCCGGCGCTTGAAGGTCCCACCGTCTTTATTTTATTCCGCCACCCTGAGATGGAACAAATTCTGCAGACGCTTTATCCAGACGGGGTGCTGGAAAAACATTATGATTTCGACAACCTGGTCTCTTTCATCTCTTATCGTGTCGTCCCGTCCACCATAGACGTAACCCCCGAATCCGCAGAGATCAGTCAATTAAGTTCCGATGGCTGGCAGTTGATTTTCCTGCTTGTTGTGTTTTGGGTTGGTTACCTCGCATATAACCATTATTCCATGCAAAAGACTTCTGTATCTGACAGGCGACTCACTCACCGTCTAAAAAAGAGGCAATGGACCCGCACGAATATAAATTGATGTTCGAGGTCGAAACGGCGCACTGGTGGTATCTGGGCATGGAAAAAATCACCCGCGCCGTTTTGAAGCGGTGGTATTCCTGCACATCGGATTCATTCATCTTGGATGCTGGCTGCGGAACAGGCGCGGCGATGTCCACCTATCTTGCAGACTATGGACATGTGACCGGCATCGACGTCTCGCCGCTGGCTTTGAGTTTTTGCCGCCAACGAAACCTGACCTCCCTCAGCCTGGCTTCTGTTTCGAACATCCCTTTTCCCCCCGAAAGTTTCGACCTCGTCACCAGTTTCGATGTGCTGTACGAGCAGGCTGTTTCCAGTGACCTCGCCGTGCTGACAGAGTTCCGCCGTGTCCTGCGCCCCGGCGGACTGACCCTGCTCCGCCTCCCTGCCTACGATTGGCTGCGCGGAGAACATGACCGCGTCATCCACACCGCGCGGCGTTACACTGTTCCGCAGGTGAAGCGCCTGCTTGTGGAGAGCGGATTTCAACCCCTGCACGTCACCTACGCCAACACCTTCCTCTTTCCCCTGGCGCTCGGCAAACGCCTGCTTGAACGCATCTTTCCGCCAGACCCAGCCTCCTCCGATTTGTCGGTCAACGTCGGCGGGTTGAACGGGATTTTCAAACACATCCTCGCCAGCGAGGCGTTTTTCGTCTCGCGCATCAGACTGCCTTTCGGCTTGAGCGTCATCGCCGTGGCTCGGAAACCTCAAACCGCATGAGTGAACAAAAAAAGATTTCAGGACTGACCATTTTTTTCCCGGCTTACAATGACGGCGGCACCATCCCCAGCATGGTGCTGACCGCCCAAATCGCCGCCCGCGCCGTCACCGACGACTACGAGATCATCGTGGTCAACGACGGCAGCTAGGACCACACCCCCCTTGTTTTGGCTGAACTCGAAAAGCAAATTCCCCAACTGCGGGTGATTCATCATCCGCAGAACCGAGGCTACGGCGCGGCGCTCCGCACGGGCTTCGCATCTGCCCGCAAGGAGTGGATTTTCTACACCGACGGCGACGCCCAATATAATCCGCTGGAATTGACTTTGCTGGTCGAAGCCTTGCGTGATGACGTGGATGTGGTCAATGGTTGGAAGATCAGCCGCAACGACCCATTCATCCGCATCCTGCTGGGGGGGATCTACAACCTCGGCGTCAAGCTCATGTTTGGACTCCGCTTGAAGGATGTGGACTGTGACTACCGCCTGATGCGCCGCAGCATTTTCTTCACCGTCGAACTCGAAAGCAATACGGGTTCCATCTGTGTCGAGATGATCAAGAAGATTCAGGACGCGGGCTTCAGGTTCGCCGAAGTTCCCGTCTCGCATTATCATCGCCAGTACGGACATTCCCAGTTCTTCAACTGGCGTCGCCTGTTGCGGACCGCCCGCCACCTGCTTATCCTGTGGTGGAAACTGGTTTTGAAAAAACAGCGATGAACCCCGAAACTTTTCGAGGGAAACACGCGCTCATCACCGGAGGACAGGGTTTTATCGGCAGCAACCTGGCTCATCGTCTGGTGACTTTGGGCGCTCGCGTGCGGATCGTGGATGCCGTCCTGCCGCACACGGGCGCGAATGCCTTCAACCTGCACGGCATCCAACGCGATGTGGATTTTCACCTTGCAGACTTGCGGGAGGGTGACGTAATCCCCGAATTGATTGCCGGTCAGGATTATCTCTTCAATCTCGCAGGGCTGGTCAGTCACGTGGATAGCATGGAAGCGCCGCAGATCGATTTGGAAGTCAATGCCGCCTGTCAGTTGTCCATTGTCAGAGCCTGCCTGAAAGATAATCCCGCCATCAAAATCGTCTACGCGGGAACCCGCCAGATTTACGGGCGCGCCCAATATTTGCCCGTGGACGAGAAACATCCCATTGTGCCAGTCGATTTCAACGGTGTCACCAAACGCGCGGGTGAGATGTATCACATGGTCAGTTATCGCGCCTACGGACTTCATGCAACCAGCCTGCGGATGACCAACACCTACGGTCCGCGAATGCATTGCAGGGATGGGCGGCTGAACTTCCTCGGTGAATGGATTCGCCGCCTGTTCGAAAAACAACCTTTGCAGGTTTTCGGCACGGGCGAGCAAATCCGCGACTTGAATTTTGTGGACGATGTGGTGAATGCCCTTTTGCTGGCGGTCAGCGATGAAAAATCCGCAGGACAAATTTACAACCTCGGCAGCCCGGAGCCAATTCGCTTGCTTGACTTGGCGCAGTTGATGATCGAAGTCTTTGGTTCAGGAAGTTATGAACTTTGCCCTTTCCCCGCCGAACGCAAGCGGATCGACATCGGCGATTATCACGGCGATTACTCCAAGATTCAAAATCAACTTGGCTGGCAACCCAAAGTTTCCCTGCGCGATGGGCTGGCGCAGACCTTCGCGTTTTATCGTCAATATCGAGATATGTACTGGTAAAAAGTGACAGTCACCTCACAGGTGACTGTCACTTCCTGTGGAGCATGATGAAGGAAATCTTCCCCATCGACTTGAAAGCCCAAACCCTTTCCATCCAACCCGAAATTGACGTCGCGATTGCGAGAGTCCTTGCTTCGGGACAGTTCATTCTCGGCGTGGAGGTCGAAGCCTTCGAGCGCGAGTTTGCTGAGACCTGTGGCGTGGAGCATGCCATCGGCGTGGACTCAGGCACGAGCGCGATTCAATTGTCCCTGCTGGCTTGCGGAATCGGTGCAGGAGATGAAGTCATCACGGTGTCCAACACAGCCGTAGCCACCGTCGCTGCCATCGAGTTGACGGGAGCCAAACCAGTTCTGGTGGACGTCCACTCGCAGACGTTGACCCTCGACCCATCCAAGCTGGAAGCCGCCCTCACGCCTCGCACCCGCGCCATCGTCCCCGTTCATCTCTTTGGCTGTCCCGCCGATTTGAATCCCATCCTCGACTTTGCCCGCGCTCATGGTCTTTTCGTCGTCGAGGATTGCGCACAGGCGCATGGCGCAAAATATCACGGCAAGCCAGTGGGCGGGTGGGGACATCTCGCCGCGTTCAGTTTTTATCCCACCAAAAATCTCGGAGCCTATGGCGACGGCGGCGCTGTGCTGACGAATGACTCCGCGCTTGCAGAACGGGTGCGGCTGTTGCGGCAATATGGTTGGGATGCAAACCGTATCAGCGGGCAAAAGGGGATGAACGCCCGACTCGACGAAATGCAAGCCGCCATACTGCGCGTCAAACTTCGCCATCTCGAAGGGTGGAATGACCGCCGCCGCGAGTTGGCAGCCCTCTACCAATCTTTTCTGGCTGACGTTTTGACCCTGCCCCACGAGCCTCCCGAAACTCATCATGTCTATCATCAATTTGTCGTGCGCCATCCGCAGCGCGACTCCCTGCGGGCGTATCTTCTGGAGCACGGGATTCACACCCAAATTCATTACCCTGTCCCCATCCATCTTCAACCCGCCTATCGTGACCTTGCCACTGCTTTGCCCGTGACCGAATCCGCCGCCGACCAAATCCTCAGCTTGCCGCTTTATCCCGAATTGCGAAACGAAGATGTGGAAAGGGTCTGTCAGGTGGTACTTAATTTTGATTAGTAGGGGCGGGGTCACCCCGCCCCTACTGTTATGAAAATCAGTTATAATCGCGGACATGATCTACACCTTCCGCGCGGGCAAATCCCCGCTCATTATCGGCGTTCGTGGCTTTATCTTCGAGGGGCTTCCTGGAATCGCGCCTGTACGCTGAAAGTGTTTCGTCAACTTTCTCATGCCGCAGGTCGCCTGCGGCGTTTTTGTTTAAATCTCCCGCGTTTCGCGCAAATTGGTGCGGATTGGCGGATGAAAAAAGGTCAACATGGTACAACTTCAACTCGCAAACATCACCCTCGTCCTCGGTGCAAAGCGCATTTTTGAAAACCTGAATTGGGAAATCCAGCGCGGGCAGAAAATCGGTCTCATCGGCGCGAACGGCGCGGGAAAGTCCTCGCTCTTCAAACTGATCGAAGGCGAACATGCCCCCGAACTCGGTGGGAGCGTCACCCGCGCCAAAGGCGTGACCACGGGATATTTGCCACAACATCCCGAACTCGACTCCACGCTGACGGCTTTCGACGCCGCGCTAGAGGGCAACCCGCGCGTGGCGGAAGTCCATGACGAATTGGAGCGCGTGGAAAATAGCCTTGGCGAGCCAGAAGTCTACGGCGACGAACGCAAACTTCAGCGGGCGCTCGAATTGCAGCACAAGCTCATCGAGGAGTACAACGACCTCGGCGGTGACTCGTACCCTGAGCGCGTGCGCGGACTTCTACTCGGGCTGGGACTCGCTCAAAGTGAATTGACCAAACCGCTCGCGGTGTTGAGCGGGGGGCAGAAAAAACTCGTCGGGTTGGCGCGCCTGCTTCTCGTCCGCCCTGATATTTTGCTCCTCGACGAACCAGACAATCATCTCGACCTGCCCGGCAAGATGTTCCTCGAAAAACTCATCCGCGAATACGAAGGGACGGTGGTGCTGATCTCTCATGACCGCTACCTGCTCGACGCGTCTGTCACGCACATTGCCGAATTGGAAGATGGCAAATTGACCCTGTTCGAGGGAGATTATTCCACCTTCGTTTCGGATAAGGAATTGCGGCTGGCCCGTCAGGAGGAAATGTTCCGCGCCCAACAGCACCAAATTGCCCGCCTCGAAGCCGCGATCAAACGTCTGGCAATTTGGGGCAAGGTTTACGACAACGAAGACCTGTCTCGAAAATCCAAAGCCATGCAGAAACGGCTGGACAAAATGGAAAAGGTCGAGAAGCCAATCACCGAGCGCCGCCGTATGGGACTGCAACTCAACGGCTGGCGCGGCTCAAACAAGGTGCTGGAACTCGATGGCATTTCGAAATCGTTCGGCGCGAAGCGGGTGCTTTCGGATTTGAGTCAAACCATCTGGCACGGTGAGCGGGTGGGACTCATCGGCGCGAACGGCGCGGGGAAGTCCGTCCTGCTGCGAATGATCCTCGGACGGGAACAGCCCGACGCGGGTGAGGTCAAAATCGGTCCCAGCATTTCCATCGGATATTATGCGCAGGAGCACGAGACTCTCGACTTCAATCAAACCGTCGTGGACGCCGTGCGTTACGCGGGTGAGATGAGCGAGTCGCGGGCGACGGCTTTTCTGTTGCATTATCTCTTTACCTACCGTCAAGTCTCGCAGAAAATTGGCGAACTCTCGGGCGGGGAACGCAGCCGCCTTCAACTGGCGCTGGTGGTTTTATCCGGCGCGAATTTTCTCCTGCTCGATGAGCCGACCAACAATCTCGATATCGCCTCCGCCGAAGTTTTGGAACAGGCTCTCGAAGATTTCGAGGGGACTGCGCTGGTCATCTCGCATGACCGTTATTTCCTCGACCGCACGGTGCAGCGGCTGCTGGTCATCGAAGATGGTCGACTGGTGGAGTATGACGGCGGCTACAGCGATTACCTCGAGAGAAAGGGTCCATGAGAGGTGACAATCACTTTGAATACGTTATGCTATACTTGAAAGAATATCTTCCATCTGCGTGCAAAATAGGAGTTCCCCATGTCGAAGAATATTGTGTTGACCCTGACAGGTCATGACAAAGTTGGCATTGTCGACAACGTAACCAGCCTGATCGCCAAACATGGCGGCAATGTGGAATCCAGCCGCATGGCGCGGCTTGGCGGCGAGTTTGCCATGCTGGTATTGATTTCCATGGCGGAAAACGAACTGGCAGGGCTTGACAACGACTTTGCCCAACTGCGCGCAGAGGGCTACCAGGTGTTATTGATGCCCACCGAGGATGAGGCTGGGAAGTACGCGGGCTGGCTGACGTATGAAATCGAAGTGACCGGCGCTGACCATGAGGGCATCATCCGCGAGATTGCGCATCAACTTGCCTCGCAAGGCATCAACATCGAAAGCATGGATACGAGCGCCACGCCTGCGCCGATGAGCGGCACGCCCCTGTTTATGATGAAGGGGATTGTCCTGGTCCCGCCGAAGTTGAACTTCCACGACTGGAGCGATGCACTGGAGGATATTGGCGACAGGCTTAACGTTAACGTCGTTCTCGTAATGGTGAAATAAGGGATCGGCAGAGTCGTGGACGCCGCTTTTCGACGTGCCTGGTATGCCCCTGCCTTTTCCAGCCTGATTGAAGACCGTGGAAACGGTTTTCTCGTTTTGGGTGTGGGCGTGTTGCATTTGGGACTAAGCCTTGCAGGCTTGCCCGGTTGGGAATGTCCCATCTTGAAGGCGACGGGCGTCCCCTGCCCGGGCTGCGGTTTGACTCACGCCACCATGGAATTGCTGCGCGGGGATGTCGTCTCGTCTCTGCGAGTCCACGCTTTTGCCCCCGTTTTATTGGTTGTCCTTGCGCTCATGTGCGCCGTGCTGGTTCTTCCCGCACAATACAGGCAGCCGTTGCTTGCCGCCGTCAGGAAATTGGAAACCCAAAATGGCTTGACTTCGTTTCTTTTGTCCGCGCTGGTGTTATATTGGGTGATAAGGTTGATGGGAATCCTCCCATTTCCAAATATTTTTTAAAAGGAGAATGTAAAATGGCCGCTATCGCTTACCTTGTTTCCCTGTTGAATCTCGGATGCCTGATCTATGTCGTGATCAAGATGTTCGGGAAGGAGGGCGCACTTAAAGCCATCCTTGGTTTTATTTGCGGCATCTATGCCTACATTTGGGGCTGGCAAAATATGAAAACCCAGGACGACACTTTCAAGAAGGTCATGTATGCCTGGACCGGCTTGATCCTGTTGAGCATTGTCCTCAATGCCGTCGCCCAGGCGATGGCGTCGTAAACGCTGAATAAAGTTTACCCCCGGCATTAAGCCCACTGCCGAATAGGAAGAGCCGCGACATCGTGTCGCGGCTCTTTTACTTCATCCTTTTTGTATGCGGTTATGCGTTTTCAAAATCTCCCGTACTTTCTCATGCGGCAGCGCCCTGGCTTTTGTCCCGTCCCGCCCTGTCATGTCTTCCGCCGCGACCATGGCGTTGATGATTGCCTCCTCCGTTGCCAGCGCGGATGCGGATAACAGCGGGTCGATATGGTTGTTGTTCAAAGCCCGAATGTTCGACAAGCCCAGCTCGTCTCCGTGAGCCGCTTCGGGGTTGGCGGTGGAGAAAGCGATGAAAATATCCCCCGAACCGTTCCCGCCCAAACTGCCTGTCCGAGCCATGCCAAGCGCGGCGCGTTTTGCCAGCCGTTTCAGTTGATGGGGGAGTACGGGCGCGTCGGTGGCGATGACGACGATCAACGACCCGCTGTCCTGCTGGAATGGATTTTCGCCGTTGGTGAGCGGCGCATCCTCCGTCAAGTAATGACCCACGGGCACTCCTGCAAGGGTCAACTGGTATCTCCTGCCAAAATTGCATTGCGCCAGCACGCCCACAGTCCAGCCGCCGAGTTTGTCGGGGAGTTTCCGCGAGGAAGTCCCCGTGCCGCCTTTAAACTCGTAGCACAGCATCCCCGTCCCGCCGCCGACATTGCCCTCTTCGATTCGACCCGCCCCTGCCGAATTCAGCGCCTGCATGACGTGACCTTCCTTCACATGGAAGCCGTTCATATCGTTGATCCAGCCGTCGGCGGTCTCTGCCACCACGGGCATCGACCACGGCTGGTAAAGCGCCTGATGTTTTACCTGCCAGGCAATGATCGTGTCGCGCACGATGCCGACGCTGTGGGTGTTGGTGATGCCAAGCGGACCTTCGAGCAGTCCGCCCTCCTCGACCCAGGCTGCACCCGTCATCTCCCCGTTGCCGTTGAACGAGTGAATTCCCGCGTACACGGGCGTATGATCCCCGCTACCACGCGGGTGGATGATTGTGACTCCTGTCCGCACGGATTCCCCTTCGATGAGGGTGGCATACCCGACCGTCACGCCCGCAACGTCGGTGATGGTGTTGAAAGTTCCGGGACTTCCTTCGAATGGAATCCCCAGGTCGCGCGCGCGTAATTTTGCCATGATGCTTTCTCTTTATGTCGAATAAAAAAAATACCGCTCTGCCGAGGGACAAGCCCTCGACAGAGCGCAGGTATTGATTTTGAAGTTGCTGTTTAGAACAAGCCGACGACCTTGCCTGTTGCCAAATCCAGATCCACGTCATAGAACACGGGACGGGTGGGCAGACCGGGCATGGTGCGCATGTCGCCGAGGATCGGGTACAGGAAGCCTGCTCCCACACTGGCGCGGATTTCACGCACGGTGATGCGGAAGCCCGTCGGCGCGCCCTTCTTCGAGGCGTCGGTGGTGAAGGAAAGGTGAGTCTTCGCCATGCAGATGGGCAGGTGATCGAACCCGAGGCGGGTGTAGCGTTCGATTTGTTCTTCGGCTTCGGGGGTGTAATCCACGCCGTCGGCGCGATAGATTTCACGGGCGATGGTTTCGATCTTGCTCTTGATGGTCTCTTCCAACGGATACAGGAACTGGAATTTGGTCGGCTTGTCGGCGGCTTTGATCACAGCCTCAGCCAGTTTCTTCGCGCCCGCGCCGCCATCCGACCAGTGGGTCGAGACAACCGCATCCATCGCGCCCATCTTCAACGAGGCTTCGCGGATGAGTTCCACTTCGGCGGGGGTGTCGGTGGCGAAGGAGTTCACGGCCACGACCACATTGACGCCGTACTTGAGCGCGTTCTGGACATGCCGTTCGAGGTTGGGCAGACCGGCGCGGAGCAGGTCGAGGTTTTCTTCGATGTATTCGTGGGCGAGCGGTTTGCCCGCCACGACCTTCGGACCGCCGCCGTGCATCTTGAGGGCGCGGACGGTGGCAACCAGCACCACCACCTGCGGGATCAAGCCCGAGTAGCGGCATTTGATGTCGAAGAATTTTTCCATGCCGATGTCGGCGCCGAAGCCAGATTCGGTCACGACAAAGCCATCGGGTCCGACCAGTTTGAGGGCGATCTTGTCCGCGATAATCGAGGACTGTCCGTGGGCGATGTTGGCGAACGGTCCCGCATGGACGGTGGCGGCAGTGCCTTCGAGGGTCTGCATCAGGTTGGGCTTGATGGCGTCCTTCATCAGTACGGTGACCGCGCCCGCCACGCCAAGGTCTTCGGCGGTGACGGCTTCGCCCTGCTTGTTGGTGGCGACCACCATCCGTCCAAAGCGTTCGCGCATGTCTTCGAGGTCGGTGGTCAGCGCCAGAACCGCCATGATTTCGGATGCGACGGTGATGTCGTACCCGGATTTGTGCTCGTGCCCGACTTCATCCTTGCCCAAACCGACCTGGATTTCGCGCAGCATACGGTCGTTGATGTCCACCACGCGCCGCCAGGTGATGGTGGCTTCGTCGATGTTGAGGTATGCAAAACGGGCTTGTTCTTCGGGAGTCAGTTCATTGGGGTTGGTCTTTTCGATGCCGAGTTTCTTCAAACGGCGCAGCATGTTCGGCGAGAACTTGCGGTTGCCTTTTTTGTCCACAGGACAGAGCGCGTTGAACATCTTCTCGGCGTCCTGGGTCTTTTCGTGCATCACGCGTGCATCGAGGGCGGCGGCAACCAGGTTATGCGCCGCGGTGATGGCGTGGATGTCGCCGGTCAAGTGCAGGTTGAAATCTTCCATCGGGATGACCTGCGAGTACCCGCCGCCTGCCGCGCCGCCTTTGATGCCGAAGGTCGGCCCCTGCGATGGCTGGCGGATGGCGGTGATGACCTTCCTGCCGAGGTGGGCGCCCAAAGCCTGTGAAAGACCGACGGTGGTGGTGGTCTTGCCTTCACCCAGCGGGGTGGGGGTGATGGCGGTCACATCGATATATTTGCCGTTCGGACGATTCTTGAGGCGTTCCAAAATCTCCAGCTTGATTTTCGCCTTGTACGGGCCAAAGAGTTCAAGTTCGTTTTCGCGGATGCCGAGTTCGGAGGCAATCTGCGTAATCGGCTTGACCTTCGCCGCCTGCGCGATTTCAATGTCCGAGGGGACGGGGCGCACCAGTTTCAACCTGGTCGGCTTGAAGACGACAGCGGCTTTCTTCGCCTTTGCGGGCGCAGCCACAACCTTTTTCTTCGCGACAGGTTTCACTGCCTTGGCTTTCGCCTTGACGGCTTTTTTAGCGGGTTTTGCTTTGGTTGCCATAGAATCTCCTTCTCAACATTATATATAATTTAATTGCTCTAATTATCTGATATTTCAGATAAAAAGCAAGAGTGTTTTGTCACTTCTTTTGTCACTCTCTTCATCGCTCGTCCTGAGCGAAGGCGAAGGACATTTTGTGGAGCGTGAAAACTACTCCTTCAACAGCGTCCCCACGTTTTCGCCTTGCAGGGCGAGGGTCAGCAAGCCGCCTTCCTCCGCTGAAAAAATTTGAACGGTCAGCCCCTCGTTCTTTTGGATTAAACCGAACATCTCCTCGACTTTGGCTTTCATGCCGCCCGTGACGTCGGCGCTTGCCGATCCGCCGATCCCCGCCTTCATCTTCTCGTAATCTGAAAGTTGAATCTCTTTCACGAGTTTGGTCCTCGTTGGGAAGTCTGCCCAGACTCCCGCCTCGATTCCTGCCAGCAGAATCCGCGCCGGGGGCAGGTGTTCGGCGAGGAAGGCGAAGACATCCTCGGTGGAGAGGATGGTCCCACCGAGCGCTTCATCGAAGGCGACATCGCCATGCACAACGGGGAGCAGGCGCGCTTCCAATGCTTTGCGTATAGCCAGAAAGTTGTGCGCCGTGACTTTCCTATTCGTCGAGACCATCGAAGCCGATGGCGAAAATGGGATGGCTGGCACATCCGCCTCGAGCAAGGTTTGCATCACATAGCGGGTCAACTCCGCCGCCTGAAAGCGCACCTCCGCGAAGCCTTTCCAATAATCTTGCTCAGACCCTAAAGGTCTCTTAAGACCTTTAGGGTCTATGATGCCATCCCGCGTGCCGTACTTCTTCGCGGCAGTATGACCAAAGGAGCCAGAACCATGCCCCAGAATCAGGGTCAACTCCGGGCGCGAATCGAGGACCGTTTTGATTTCTCGTGCCAGTTCTTTTAGTTTATCCAGCCGTGGGGTGTAGGGCGTATCCTTGTCGGTGATTAAAGACCCGCCCAATTTGAGGAAGATGGTTTCATGTGTCATGCCTGTATTATAACGTTGAACCCTTCGACAAGCTCAGGGCAGGCAGTTTAACGTTTATAATCTGCGTATGGATATTCACGCTGGAATCATTGCTGCCTCGATTTTGATGATTGCCGCCGCTCTGTTTGCCATTCGCGGCGCGATCCGTGTCATGCAGTCGGCGCGGAAACTGGCTTTCTACAGCCTGCGGCGGATGCGCAACGCCAATGCCTGGCGTTTGTTTTTCCTGGCTTTGTTCCTGTTTGCCTGCGCCGCATGGCTTCCGATTTTCGGCGAGCCGATTGTTTTCAATTATTTCCCGCCGACCCCCACCGCTTCGCTGACGCCCACCATTACCCTCACGCCCACCATCACGTTGACCCCGACCCTGACCCTTGTCCCGTCGCTGACTCCCACGCCGCTGGTGAGCAATACG
>Ga0233425_10008368_pt1 | contig 13813 bp, 15 predicted proteins | sample Watercolumn_Towu_2_FD_181712 | JGI IMG/M metagenome (GOLD analysis project Ga0233425, IMG submission 181712) | Freshwater microbial communities from Lake Towuti, South Sulawesi, Indonesia - Watercolumn_Towuti2014_140_MG | ecosystem: Environmental > Aquatic > Freshwater > Lake | place...
AGCCTATAAGATTGAACCCTTTCTCCTTCAGCTTCTCGGCCACTGCCCCGAATATCATGTCCGCCTTTTTGTATTTCAGTCGTGAGAGTATTTCTTTCAGCATAGGGTCGCTGCCGATCTCCCTGCCAAAGAGGCGCATCGGGCTGATCTGCCCGGCCATAACCACATTTGTGATACCCTCTTTAGCAAAAATATCGAACATGGCGCTGAAATCCTCTAGACCCAGCCAGTGAATTTTGTCGACTAGGCGGATGAGTCCGGAACTGGTATCCTTTTTTATGGCGATAGCCACCACCGATACCCCTCTTTTGCGTGCGGCTTGCGCAAAAAGTAAAGGAAACTTCCGGTTTCCGGCGATCAATCCGATCTTTTCCATGCTACTTTATTCACTCCGACATGAACGCGAGAGTCCGCGCTCCGAGGTTTTGGCGAAATTCAGAAGGTATGACAGTTCCGGGCAGGGCGCGATTTCTTTCTCGGCCTTCTCCACGGCATGCTTCATGGATAACCCGGAATTAAAAAGCAGTTTAAAGGCGCGGTTTAGTATTTCGATGGATTCCCGCGAGGTCTTCTGGCGGCGCAGGCCAATCAGGTTTAGTCCGTAGACGCGTGCCGGGTGGCCGTCGCAAGTGGAAAACGGAGGGATATCCTGGACCACCTTGGAACATCCCCCTATAATAGATAGGAGACCCACCCTGACGAACTGGTGTATAGCCACCAGTCCGCCGATAACCGACTTGTCTTCGATGGTAACATGCCCGGCGAGCGTGCCGCCGTTAGCAATAATGCAGCCGCTGCCGACCACGCAATCATGGGCAATATGCGAATAAGCCATAAGCATATTGTCGTCGCCCATAACGGTCTTTCCTCCGTCGCCGGTCCCGGGATTCAATGTGCAAAACTCCCGGATAATATTGTTGTTGCCGATTTCAAGAAATACCCTTTCCCCTTTGAATTTCAGGTCCTGCGGACGCGAACCTACCGCGGCAGAACTGAATATCTCGCAACCCGAACCGATAGTAGTATTTCCTTCGATTACGCAGTGGGCGCCGATCTTGGTATCAGCCCCGATACGCACCCCTTCTCCGATAACCGCGTAAGGTCCTACGGTTACGCCCGAAACCAGTTCCGCCTTCTTGGAAATTATTGCGGTTGGATGAATCATATCAGTAATCCGCCAGGGCAAACATAAGTTCGGCTTCGCAGACAACCTTACCGTCCACTAAAGCCTTGCCGAAGACCTGCCCGGTTTTAGACTTGATTTTACCCGCCGTCACCTCCAGCATAAGCTGGTCTCCGGGGACGACAGTCTTTCTGAACTTTATATTGTTCATGGACATAAAGAATGCGAGTTTTCCGCGGTTCTCCTCCGGCGAAAGCATCATTACCCCTCCAACCTGGGCCATTGCCTCTACCATGATCACTCCCGGCATTACGGGCTTACCCGGAAAATGCCCTTTGAAGAAATAATCGTTTATGGTGACATTCTTAATCCCTACGCAGCGCTTCCCTTTTTCAAGCAGGATAATCCTGTCCACAAAAAGGAACGGCTCGCGGTGCGGCAGGATTTTCATTATCGCGTTGACATCCATTTCTGCGCCTTCGGGGATTTCGTAGCTTAGGGGAGCGGGTATCCCGGCGGAAGAAAGCTTCTTTCTCTGCTCGGATATCTTTTTGGCGATCTTAAGGTTCAGAGAATGCCCGCTTCTTAAAGCGATTACATGCCCCTTGATGGGAAAACCGAGGAGATTAAGATCGCCCATCAGATCGAGCATCTTGTGGCGCACAAATTCGTCCTCAAAACGCAGTTTATTCTTAACCACGCCCTTTTCGCCTACAACCAGGGTATTTTCGTAATTCGCGCCCTGTCCGAAACCCTTGCGCTGCAGCTCTCCCGCCTCGCTCTCCAGGCAGAATGTCCGCGCAGGAGCAATCTCTTTTAGAAAGGAGTCCGGTGTTATGCCGGCACTGAAAAACTCCGCGCGCAGTAAAGGATGGTTATAATTCAAGGTGTACGATAATTTGAAATCATTGGCAGGCAGGACCACTATGGACGCCCCTCCTTCTTCAACAAAGAGCGCCTCCCGTACGGAAAAATACTGCCTCTCTTTACCCTGCTCCTTAATCCCTGCCTTATTAAGGGCCTCGGCAAAGTTAAAGCTGCTGCCGTCCATGCCCGGGACTTCATTATTATCGATCTCGACGGTAATATTATCTATGCCGCAGCCGGATAGCGCCGCCATTAAATGTTCGATAGTCTGAATCTCCGCGCCCTCCTGGCCGATGCAGGTGCGCCGCGAAGCGGATGAGGGCATAAAAAGATTCTCAACCGTTGCCTTTACCGCCGGCCTTCCCGGAAGATCGATGCGGACAAAGGTTATACCGCTAGATTCTTCGGCCGGTTTGAAAATAACCGTGGCCTTGCTTGCGGTATGTAAGCCTATCCCGCTTAAACTTATCTGCCTGGCTATGGTCCTCTGTTTATCCATTACCCTTATTTTCCAATTCTTCTATTTTCTTCTTCAATTCCTTTAATTCCTCGTAAAGTTTAGGCAGATTTTGCACACAGGCATTTATGACCTTAGCCTTCTCATGTGGCCTGGCCGGATAACCCGAAACCATGGTATTCGGCGGGACGGATTTAGTAATACCTGCCTGCGCCGCAAGTACGGCACCGTCTCCTATTGTGATATGCCCAACAAGCCCGGCCTGTCCGGCGATGATGACGTTGTTCCCGATAACCGTACTGCCGGAGATACCCGCCTGGGAGATTATCAGAGAATTTTCGCCGACTACCACGTTGTGGGCGATCTGTACCAGGTTATCAATCTTTGTCCCGCGGCCGATCACGGTCTTGTCAAACCTTGCCCGGTCGATAGTCACGCAGGAACCGATTTCGACATCATCGCAGATCTCGACCGTCCCGACCTGCGGAATCTTTATATGCTTCCCATCGACATTTACAAAGCCGAAACCGTCGGAACCGATGACCGTACCGCTGTGAATTATCACCCGTTCACCTATCACTACGCGCTCGCGCAGGGTGACGTTCGGATAAATCAATCCTTCCCTTCCGATTGAAACGCCTTCTCCGATGAAGCACCCCGGATACATGATAGTGCCGGCGCCTACGGAGGCCCCGTCCTCAATGACGCAGTATGCTCCTACGGCAACGCCCTTGGCCAGTTTAGCCTTCTTGCTGACGATAGCTGTTTTATGGATTCCCTTGGGGCGGGAGGTCTGTGCGGGAGAAAACGCAGAGATCACTTTGGCAAAGGCCAAAGAAGGATTGTCGGTACGGATTAAAGGCTTGGCGGTAGCCCCGACATCGCGGGCCGCTATTACCGCCGAGGCGCGGGTAGAATCCAAGAGCGGCGCGTATTTGGGGTTACTTAAGAAAGTCAGATCCCCGGCTTCCGCCTCCCTGATCCCGGAAATACCGGTAATTACCGTATTTTCATCGCCCACCACCTCTCCGTCAATGATCCGGGCGATTTCCTTTAGGGTCTTACGCATGACTGCAATTACTTCTTATAACCTTTATTCAGGATGTCGATAATCTTATCGGTGATGTCGTAACCCTTGGCCTGGTAAATCATGGAGCGGTCATCGAGGACCACGGTAACGCCTTCTTTAGTCGCATACTGGGTTATCGCGCCCCTGATGTCGTCGGCGAGAATCTTGCTGTTATCCAGGTCAAGTTTTCGTAAATCCATTTCTTTCTGCCTTCTGAATTCCTGAAGATCTTTAATCTTGTTTTCGTACTCCGGCCTCTTGGCCTCTTTTTCTTTATCCGAAAGAAGGCTGATTTTATCCTGCAGCGCCTTTATATCCTTTACCTTTTTTTCGATTTCGCTATCCACGGCGGTCGCCTTGCTCTCTATTGATTTGTTATAGTCTTTTGCCTTATTGTATTCGCTGGCGATACGCATAATATCTACCGAAGCGAATTTGTCGGCTGCCTGCGCAATCCCTAAAGAAAACGCAAAGATTAACGCTGACCATAATAATACTTTTGCTGATCTTCCCATCCTTTCCTCCTTTGTTTAATAAAAACGGGGTTTAGAAGTTGTTGCTGGCTGCGAAATGGAACCTGCCGGTCTTTGTCCTATTCTCCTGACCCGGAGCTTTATCCATTGGAATACCGTAATCAAGGGAGATTGGCCCCAGCGGAGTCTTCAATCTCACGCCCAGGCCTATACCGCTCTTGAATCCTCCGGTCGAGCTTACTCCGTTAGCGTCCTTGTTTGAACCAAGGTCTCCTATTTTATCCCAGGTATTACCTACATCATAGAAAGCCGCCAGTTTCAAGAAGTTAAACAAGGGGTAAGTGTATTCGATATTGCCTATCAAGGTGGCGTTACCACCCAAGGGATCCATAGTATTCGGGTCGACCGGGCCAAGTACTCTTTCTTCATAACCTCTGATGGTATACGCACCGCCGGAGAAGAATCTCTCATAAATAGGGATATCATTGGAATTACCGTAAGGCTCTGCAAGACCCAGCCTACCCCTGAATTCTATAGTGGCATTCCTAGGCATAGGGGTAAAATGGGAGGCCTGGCCGAAGAACTTCCAGTAATTCTTGTCTGCCCCCAGCGGCCCGCCTGCCCACTCCAGCGACCCGTTAAGATAGTTGCCTTTATGCGTATCAAAAACATTATCTCTGTTGTCAAACGTAATTATAGGCGTCAGGCTGCTTACTACATTCGTACCTACCTCATTGGTCAGGGAAGCCGAGGCGTCGCTTGAAACATTAGAGATCTTGATCTGGTCAAGCCGGTATACCAGGTCGCCGCGCAAATACTCTCTTAATTCCTTGCCCAGCCTTAAATCCCCTCCCAAGACATTCTCGTCATAGCCGTAACCGACATCAGTGTCTCTCTTATGTTCGCGTTTATAAAGGTCGAAGCCGAAAGATACCGGACGGTCAAACATCCAGGGTTCGGTAAAGCTGATATCGAAAGCGCTACTGATATTTCCGAACGATGCGCGGAATTTCAGGTCCTGCCCGGCGCCGGTAAAATACGGCCAGTTCTGCCAGTCAAAGTTCTTCTGTTCAATCTCCACAAACCCTACCAGGGAATCAACCGTACTGTAACCGCCTCCGAAGCTGAAGGCCCCGGTCTTGGATTCCTTGACCTCCACGATCAGGTTCCTCTTATCCTGCGCGCCAGCCTCTTCCGTATCATAACTCACATCCTCGAAGAAACCCAGATTAGTCAGCCTCTCCTTGCTGCGGCGCAGCTTTTCTCCGTCGAATTTATCACCCGGCATCAACCTCATCTCCCGCCGGACTACAATATCTTTGGTCTTGATGTTTCCGCGGACCTTGATCTTATTGACAAAGGCTACCTTGTTTTCCGTGATATTGTAGGTAATATCCACGCGGCCGCTCTCTGTATTTACAGAAGTAGCGTCCTCGATCTGCACAGAAATGTAACCGCGGTCAAAATATACCGCCTGAATATTAACCACGTCCGCCTGCACCGCCTCCTGGCTGTAAACCTTGCCCGGAAGACCTTCCTTAAGGCTTAAAAGGATGGCCTTTTCGGGTATATCCTTATTCCCCGAAATCGTGACATTGCCGACCAAATACTTTTTTCCCTCTTCTACGGTTATGTTTACATTCAGAAGGAACCGTTTTCTGGGATCAGGGATAACCTCATAGCTTACCGCTATATCCGAATAACCATTCCTCTGATAAAATGCCTTAATGCGCTCCATATCTTCCTTAAGGACATCCTCTTTGATAACTCCGGCATTAAAAAACCAGGCGCTCTTGGTTTTGAGAAGTTTGCGGATATGGGCCGCGGTAAAGGCCTTATTTCCCTTAATATTGATACTCTTGATGCGCACCTTCTTGCCTTCGTTCACGCTGAAATCAACCGCAGCCTTATTAGTGGCAGGATCGACATCAACTTTATATTCAATCAGGGCCTGGCTGAATCCAATCTTCTCATAGAGTTTATGTATGATACCGATATCATCACCTAAAGAGGGATAATCCAGATACTGGCCTTCTTTCGATTTAAGCTTTTCTTTGATCTTCTCGTCTTTCATGGTCAAACGGTAGAGCCCGGAGAAGGTAATCTTGGAAATAATCGGCCTCTCCGCCACCGTTACAACCACCTTAACGCCGTTCTTATAATCCTCGTGGTCTATGTTTATATCGCTGAAAAACCCGAGCAGGTAGAGACGCTTAAGATCATCGCTGACCACTGTATCCATATAAGGGGAACCGATGCGCGTCTTCATCTTGGAGATAATAACGTTGGTGCTGATGGCCTTGTTGCCTTTGACCTCTATTGCGGTTACCAGTTTCTGCGGGGCCTGTTGCGTAGAAGAGACGCGCTCTTCCTGAGCAAAAGAAGAGAAACGCATACCGGAAAACAGGAAAATGGCCGTTAGGAAGACAATAATTTTTTTCTGCATTAAAGTTATTATATAAGAATCGGGCCTGCAAATCAATGTTTTATTCGATGCGGGCTATATTCTCAAACCTGGTGTATTCCTTTATAAAGGCAAGCTTCAACGTGCCTACCGGGCCGTTGCGCTGTTTGGCGATAATCACCTCTGCTACTCCCTGATTATCGGGAGTAGGACTGTAATACTCCTCTCTGAGTAACAGTACTACCACATCCGCATCCTGTTCGATGGCTCCCGATTCTCTTAAATCCGAAAGCTGCGGTCTATGGTCGGTGCGCGATTCTACCGCCCGCGAGAGCTGGCTGATGGCGACTACCGGAACATTCAACTCCCGCGCCAGGGCCTTGAGTGAACGCGAAATCTCTGATATCTCCTGTTGTCTGTTTTCTATGCCGGCTGTTCCGCGCATCAGCTGCATATAATCGAGGATTATCAGCTTTATATCCTGATGCATCTTCAGCCTTCGCGCCTTGGCGCGCAATTCCATGACTGAGATCGCCGGGGTATCATCGATAAAAATCGGCGATTCCGAAAGCTTTCCCGCTGCCGCAGTGAGACGTGGCCAGTCCGAAGTAGCGAGGTACCCGGTCCTTACCTTATGCGCATCCACCCTGGCATGGGAACATAGCAGTCTCTGTACCAACTGTTCCTTGGACATCTCCAGACTGAAGATTGCAGTGGGAATCTTTTCTACCACTCCGGCATACTCCGCCATCCCCAGCGCCAGGGCGCTCTTACCCATCGAGGGCCTGCCGGCGACGATTATCAGATCCGAGGGCTGCAGGCCCGCGGTCTTGATATCAAAATCAATATACCCTGTAGCAACACCCGTAACGTGCTGTTTTTTCTGGTAGAGCTTATCGATGGTCTCGATGCTGTCCTTAACTATCTCCTTTAGCTGCAGATAGGAACCCTGAGATTTTCTTTCGCTTATTTCAAAAATGAATTTCTCCGCAGAGTCCACGACTTCGTCAATATTCCCTTCGCTCTCGTAACACATCGAAACTATCCGCGTAGAATTATTGATGAGCGACCTGAGGATGCTTTTTTCCTTAACTATACCTACATAATGGTTGATGTTCGCCGAGGTGGGAACGGCATTGGCCAGGGCGGTAAGGAGACTTACCCCTCCGATCTCATCCAGAGAACCGACCCTCTTCAATTCATTGGTAAGGGTAATCAGGTCGACCGCCTTATTTGCGTTATAGAGGTCAACAATCGCCTGAAATATCTTTTTGTGGCTGTCTTTATAAAAAGAGCCGGAATCGATGGTTTCCACCGCCACGGAGATCGCTTCCTCGTCTATGATCATGGAACCTAGCACCGCCATTTCGGCTTCCAGGTTCTGCGGCGGAATTTTCTCCAATAATTCCTTAGCCATATCCGGCCTTCCTTACTTTTTGACGATCCAGATCTTTACCTTTGTTACAACTTCAGGGTGCAATTTTATGGGTACTTCGTAGATACCGAGGGCCTTGATCGGCTCAACCAGTTCAATCTTAGCCTTATCAACCTCGAAACCTTCCTCTTTAAGCGCCTTGGAGATGTCATGCGCGGTAATGCTCCCGTAAAGGGCATCACTTTCTTCCTGCTTCAACGCGGTGATGGTAATGGATACCCCGGTAAGCCGCTCCTTGAGTACCTCGCATTCCTTCTTTAATTTATCCAGCTGCGCCGCCTTAGCTTTTTTCTCCTCTTCGATCCTTTTCAGGTTATCGGGGGTTAAGGGTACGGCCAGTTTGTTCGGGATGAGGAAATTTCTGGCAAAGCCGTCTTTAACCTTGACCACCGACTGGGCCGTGCCCACCTTTTCAACGTCCTTAATCAATATGACTTCCATATCAACCGCCTTTTTATCTTGTATACGGGATAAGAGAGATAAATCTGGCCTTTTTTATCGCCTCGGAAATCCTGCGCTGGTGCTTGGCGCAATTACCCGAAATCCTCGAAGAGGCGATCTTGCCTCTTTCGTTAATAAAGGCCTCTAGCCTCTTTACGTCTTTATAATCGATAAACTTGACTTTATCGGCGCAGAACCTGCAGAACCTCTTCTTCTGTATTAAGGAATCGCGCTTTTTCGCCCCTGTCCTGGTTTTTGCCATCCGCCCGCCCGGTCCGGGCCTCCCTGCTGATCTAGTCTTAACTTTCATCTGCCTGCTCCTCGCTCTCCGCTAACCATGCTGATTCCGTTGATGGTTCCGTATGGATTCCCTCGATCGTTTCCGTAGACTGAACCTTTCCCGCGCCCGAAGGCGTCCCCAGGAATTGCACCCTCTCGGCCCTCACCTCAACTACGCTGCGTTTTTGTCCGGTATTATCCTCCCAGGAACGCGACTGCAATCTTCCCTCTACAAATACCGGGCTTCCTTTATGCAGATACTGATTACAGGTCTCGGCCTGCTTATTCCAGACTACGGCGGTGATAAAACACACCTCTTCCTTGATTTCGCCGGTCTTAGATTTATACCTGCGGTTGACCGCCATACGCAGGTTAACTACCGCCATACCCTGAGGCGTATAACGCAGCTCGGGGTCTTTAGTGAGATTCCCCATTAATAACACCTTATTGAAACTGGCCATTATAATCTCCTTACTCTAGGTTGGAAACTAGGACCCTTAAAATATTCTCATTGAGCCCGTAGGCATGCGTAATATCCTTTACCGCCTTCGGAGGGAGAGCGAAACTAAGCAGATAATAGACCCCTTCCCCCTGTTTCTTTATGGGAAAATACAATTTCCTTTTCTCCGCCCAAACCCCGGAGTTGGAAATCATGCCGCCGTGCTTGGTGACGGTCTCTCCTATGAAATTAAAAAGGGTTTTCCTGTCATCCTCGGACAGATCCGGCTTAACGATAAACATGGCTTCGTACTTATTCATTTTCTACCTTTCTCCCTGCCTGCCGGCAGGCAGGCTTTTGTTATAGTTATTCATTGTCTCCGATATACCTTGCGTAATCCATGACTCGGCGCAGGAAACAGCTATCTCTATAATCTCCCGCACATCTTTCAATTCGCTCTTTCTAAACGGCGCTAAAACATAATCCGCAGCATCGGCTTTCTCATGCGGCCTGCCTACCCCGATGCGTAGGCGCGCGAACTCCTTGCTCCCCAGGGATTCAATTACCGATTCCAGACCCCTGTGCCCACCGGAGGAACCCGCCGGCCTTAACCTTAAAACACCGAAATCAAGATCTATGTCGTCGCAGATAACCAGAAGGTCCTGCAGAGAAATCTTATGCTTCTTAACCAGGGGCTTTATTCCCGATCCCGAGAGGTTCATAAAGGTCAACGGCTGAGCCAGGATCACCTGTTTCGCCTCTGACTTAAATCTGCCCGTAAGAGAACGAGAAAAGAAACCTCTTTTTAAGACTATTTTATTCTTGGCGGCTAAGGCCTTGACCGCCATAAATCCGATGTTGTGCCGGGAATTGGAATAAGCGCTCCCGGGATTCCCCAAACCGACAATAAGCTTCACTTCTTCTCTTTTTCTTTGGGTTCTTCCGCCTGGCCTTCTTCAGCAGGGACTTCCTTCTTTTCCTTGATTACTTCCGGCTCCTGCGGCGTCTCGCCTTCCGCCGGAGGCGCAACAACCTCCTCCTTCATCGGTTCGGCGACGGTCAGCACTATTGCCGAAGGGTCATTTAAAATCTTAACCTTGGGCGGCACCGGCAGGTCCTTGACGTGGACGGATTCCTTAAGTTTGAGGTTCGAGATATCGACCTCTATCCCCTGCGGGATATCCGTAGGCAAGCATTCGATTTCAACTTCCCAGAGTATATGCTCAAGCGAACCGCCCTCCTGTTTCACGCCGACCGGCTCGCCCTTAGTCGTGATCGGTATATTGACCTTGATCTCCTTGGTAAGCGAGATCTCATTGAAATCAACATGGATAATATTATCGTGGACCGGGTCGTACTGTATCTCCTTGATAAGGCAGGGCCGGGCCTTGGCCTTCTTATCATCCTTTATCTTCAAGTTGATGATAACGCCCTCGATCCTGTGCTGATGTACCAACCTTATCAGCGCACGGTTGGAAACCTGCAGAGAAACAGATTCTTTTCCCTGAGAATACAATACCGCGGGAAGAAATCCTTTATCTTTCAGGTCTTTAACCTTGCCCCTTCCAATGCCTTCTCTCTGTTCAACCTCCAAGAATATCTCTTCCATTTAACCTACGCTCCGTTTCTTAGTCAAATAAACAGCTGATTGACTCTTCGTTGTGGATCCTCTTAATCGCCTCGCATAAAAGCTCGGCGACCGATAACACCTTGATCCGTTTATGAAGCTTCTTTCCTTCAAGAGGTATGCTGTTGGTGATAATCAGTTCCTTAAGATCCTTGCAATTGTCCAGTCGCTCTATCGCCGGGCCTGCCAGGATCCCGTGGGATATAGCGGCATAGATATGCTTTGCCCCGGCCTTCTTCAGTGCATGGACGCCTTCAAACAGCGAACTTCCGGTGGCGATAAGGTCATCGACGATTATCGCGTTCTTACCCTTGACCTCGCCGAGAATGTGCATAGCCTCCGTCTTATCCGGGGACTCCCGCCTTTTGTCTATTATGGCCAGGCTTGCGCCGATCCTCTTGGCATACGCCCGGGCCATCTTTATTCCGCCTACATCGGGAGAGACTATAACCAAATCATTAAGATTTAATTTTTTGAAGTACTCGATGAAAACCCCTATTGCAAAAAGGTGATCCACGGGGATATCAAAGAACCCCTGGATCTGACCGGCATGCAGGTCCATAGTCAACACCCGGCTTGCCCCGGCCACGGTCAGAAGATTCGCCACTAACTTGGCGGTAATAGGTACGCGCGGCTGATCCTTCCTGTCCTGGCGGGCGTATCCAAAATAAGGAACCACCGCGGTGATACGCAAGGCAGACGCCCTCTTCATGGCATCGATTATAATCAATAATTCCATAAGATTTTCGTTGGTCGGGGGGCAGGTCGGCTGGACCAAAAAGACATCCTTACCGCGTACGTTATCGTTGATTTTAACCCGGATCTCTCCTTCACTGAACCTTCCCACAAAGGCATCCGACAATTTAATCTTCAGGCATTTACAGATTGCTTCAGCTAGTTCCGGATGCGCATTTCCGCTAAAAACTGCTATTTTATCCATATTATTTCCCCTTTGGCTTAATTACTCTTGCCGGGACTCCGGCAACCGTTACTCCGTCGGGAATATTCCTACCCTTGGTCAATACCGAGCCAGCACCCGTTACCGCGCGCCTCCCTACCGTAACCGGAGCCACGAGTACGGTATCCGAACCGATACAAGCACCATCCCTGATTACCGTTAAATTCTTCTTGCCTTTATCGAAATTTGCGGTCACCGTCCCGGCCCCGATATTCACATTGCGTCCGATACGGCTGTCGCCGATATAAGAAAAATGCTTGGCCAGGGTTTTATCCTTCAGGCTGGAGCGGGTTATCTCAATGAAGTTGCCCGCTACCACGTCATCTTCGAGGCGGGTGCCTTCCCTAAGATGGGCGAAAGGTCCGACAGAACAACGTTTTCCGATTTTAACATCACTTTCAATTACTGTAAAGGGATAAATGACCGAATCCGCGCCTATTTTGGTTCCGAAGCTTATAAACGACGTATCCGGGTCGATAATTGTAACTCCGCTCAAGATATACTCCCTGTTAATGCGCCTTTTCATGATGTTACTAGCCTGGGATAATTCCAGGCGGGAATTAATCCCCAGCGCCTCGCTGAAATCGGAGAGGCTGACGCTTTCGATTAAATACCCTTTTTTATGGAATAGACCGATCACGTCGGTCAGGTAATACTCCTTCTTACGATTAAACGGCTTAACCTCTTTCAAGGCAGCAATTAACTTATCCTTGTCGAAACAAATAATCCCGGTATTGACTTCTTTTATAGCCTTCTGCACATCGCTGGCGTCTTTATCCTCAATAATACCGGAAACGCTGGAATATTTATCACGTATTATTCTGCCGTAACCTGCCGGATTCTTTAACTGGGCAGTCAATATAGTGGCATCTAGCCTGTTTTGAAGATGATGTTTAATAAGTTTATCGACTGTTTCGGTTTTTAGAGGAGGAATATCTCCGTAAAGCACCAGTACAGCGCCACGGAAACCTTTCAGCTGCGTAAGGCCGGCCCTGACCGCATCCGCCGTCCCGGATAACCTCTTCTGTACGGCGACCCTGACTCCGGAGGGGATATTTTTTCTCACTTCGGCGGCCCCGAAACCCAAGACAGCAACGGTTGATTTTAATTTCAGGCTGCGCGCAAGATCAAACACATAGCCGATCATCGGCCTACCACAGACCCTGTGCAGCACCTTCGGCGTTTTAGACTTCATCCTTACGCCTTTGCCTGCCGCTAGGATAATTACCGCAAGATTATTTCTCATGATTTTACGATTGCCCGGTGAGGATTCGAACCTCAACAGTCAGACCCAAATTCTGATGTGCTACCATTACACTACCGGGCAAGTTATTTGCTCGACCCTCCCGCCTTGCCCCTTATGCACCGGGCGGGATTTTGCTTAGAATATATAAAAAGGCTCAAAAATTCTCGTGTCCTACCATTGGACGACATCCCAAATTTAAACCTCTTGTCCCGGCGCCGTAACCCTCCTGGCTTCAGCACTATAAGCCTCCAGGATTCTCTTTTCCAGATATTCCCTGAACGACTGGGTTATGGGATGTGCTATATCCTTATGTTCCAGCTGGGAATTCCCGGAGGTATCGGCTACTACCGGGGCCTTGGGAGGCACAGGAAGAAGGCCTCCGCACTGATTACAGTATCTAGAGCGCAATTCATTCTTAAAATTACACTTGGGGCAGGGGTGCTTCACCTTTCTCGACGGCATGGCGATAAAGAGCCCGCTCGTCCCTTCGATCACCTTAATATTCCTGACCACAAAGGCATTGTCAAAGGTTACGGTGGCGTATGCCTTTAATTTCTTATCCGGGGAATCCTTGAGAACCACCCTGGCTTCGGTTATCTCCATCGTTCGCCCTCCCGCCCTGATTAAACCGTCCGTACCAGAAATACAGCCGCGCCTTTCAACTGCGGCCAAAGCTTCCTTTTTAACGATACGGCCTCTTGTTTTGAAGCAATGATACCGAACACCGCCGGGCCGCTTCCGGACATAAGGACAGAATTAGGACTGATAAGATTTTGCAGCTTAACCTTAAGGCGCTCAACCTGCGGGCACGCTTTCCGGGTAACCGCTTCCAAGTTGTTAAATAGCAATCCAGGCCTTAAAGATAAGGGCTTTTTCTTTAAGTCGGAGATTAATATTTTAACATTATACCTTGGCCTTGTCAACCCAGAAAATACCTGCCCACCGGCAGGCAGGCGGTCAAATTTCCCGTAAATCAGGGGCGTAGAGACGTGAAT
>Ga0233425_10008369_pt1 | contig 13812 bp, 12 predicted proteins | sample Watercolumn_Towu_2_FD_181712 | JGI IMG/M metagenome (GOLD analysis project Ga0233425, IMG submission 181712) | Freshwater microbial communities from Lake Towuti, South Sulawesi, Indonesia - Watercolumn_Towuti2014_140_MG | ecosystem: Environmental > Aquatic > Freshwater > Lake | place...
CGATGGGGTGGAGGAGGGTCGCCGGCGGCGACCCGACGACGGGACCATGCGAAGCCGCAGGCGGAGCATGGTGGAGGGGCGAAGCCGGGAGCCCGGCGCCCTCCCCACGGCGAAAAAGCCCCCGCACCGTCCGCCCCCGCTATCAACGACAATCCCCCGGACGCGCCCCGCGCGTCCGTCCCGCCCAGCCCCCGCCGCCCGCCCCGGCGCGGGTCAAGGACCGGCCCGGCGGGCCGGCCGCGCGAGCGGCGCGCAGCGTCCTTGAGGCGCGCCGGGGCGGGTGGCGAAGCTTGCCAGGTCGCATTCCGGACCTTTACAGGCCGCGAATCAGCGGGAGGCGGGCCGCACGGTGGGCGCCACCCTCGCCAACCGCTGGCTGGTCTACACGGAGTGCGAGCTGTGCGAGCTGCGCCTCGTCATCCCCGCGAAAGCGGGGACGCGCCGACCTGAAACGCCTCGCCCGGGAGCGCGGGACGGGCTTCGTCCTGTGGGGCGGAGCACGATCTGCCGCAGGATGCGCTGCCCGGGACGGGTGGCCTTCTGGCTCCGGCCGCACGGGGCGAGCGCGGATGTGGCGATGACGTGACGAAGTTTAGCGTCCCCGTTCTCGCCACTGGACGAAACACTAAGCCCCGTCCTGAGAAATAGCCTTCAGCCGGCCGTCAATATCTGTCAGCTTTTGAGATATTTTTGCGAAGACGTCTGGCGTTCGTTCCGCAGAGTAGAATTCTAGGGCGTCACCGAATAGCATTTTGGCCTGTAAGAGATCAGACTCGACGCTTTCTGCCCCGTCTAATGAGGAATGGTGCTCGAATATCGAAGCCGCCGTGTACGATATCCAAGCATTCGTATCCGGATGGTTTTGCTTGTCGAATGCGAGCGCTGCGATATTCAGCGACCCGAGAGCTCTGCGCAAATACGGCTCCGCGAATGGGTCGGGCAGGCTCTTCGCGTACGATAAAATTGCCTTTGCAAGCCCCAGATGCAAACTGGCGATCTGCAACGTGATGGCATTTTCAGTGAAGGCCTCGGTCGCAGAGGCATAACTTGCTATAGATCTAATTCTAAGAAAACTGGCTTGGCCCGGTTCTAAGCTAGGTTCATCCGCGAGCTTAGATAAGCACTCACCCACGTTCCCTTTTGCCGCTGACCATGCATCGACAGCAAAACTAGCCTCGCTATCATCTACCGCGGCTTGAAATGCATGCAACGCCCGCTCTATATCTCGGGCACCTGATGCGCCCTTCTCTTCGCTGCACTTGGCTCGGGCGAGGAAGATTGCGCCTAGCGTGTTGTTCGCGTGAGCTCTAATCAAACGTTCGTCATCGACAAGGACCGGGATAGTTTCCTCCATTACTTGAGAAGCGCGGTCCAGATCATCGGCACTCATTTTTCTCAACCCACGATCGTGCAAGCAGTTCGCCAAGGCTGTTTGAGCGGCTGCCCAGTCGAATCTCTCTGTGTCCGGTATCAAACTCACTGCCTTTTCGGCATGGCTCAGAGCTTCATCGCTCAGATCAGTCGGAGCGTGATTTTTCGCGGCGCTTGCGTTTCGATACACGAGGCTCAGTCGGTAGTGACACTTCCCGCGTTCATCATCGGTGATGGCGATCTCATCGAACCCCAGCGAGTGCAGGAGAAGCTGAGCAGCCACCTCGTACGCTGGCCGGAAAGACCGCCGGCTGGTTTCGTAAACGCCATGCGCGGCGGATTCGACGATCTCGTAAGCTTCGCGCGGCGCGAACGGACGTAACATATTGGAAGCGTGAATATAGTGCGCGGACGCGGAATCAGAATTCCCCGCGAAAAGTTGGCTGTCCGCTCGCATTAGGCGGATTTCGACCTGCTTTCTCACGCTTACCAAGGTGCTTGTCCGCTGTTGCAACTCCTCCGCCTCGGCCAGAAAGTCGTCAACTCGGTTGAACTCAGCGCTGTCGAGAGCGGCCTGCGCTTGTGAAATCAGGCCCGACAGCTCCTCGGTGGTAGCCTCAATTTCCCCGAGGCGGTCCCGTAGAGCAGCCCACTCACGAGCCTTCTCCCTGAGGAAATCTTCCAGCTCAGCTAGAGTCGCGTTCGGTCGGCTGAGCTCGAACTGCGCAGCTATCGCGTCTATGAGGTTTCGAGCCTCGCGGAACGCTCGGTCCAGGTTGGCGTCCGGCCCGGCCGTAACGCCTTTTGCACATTCATCGATCTCCTCTGGGGAGATCCCTAGCGCAACGATTATAGGATCGATTGTCTTGGGATGCGGGGCAGCAACCTGTCCCGACTCGATTTCGCTTATCCGCCGTGTCTTTGCGCTAGTGCCGTAGGCGTCCTCCGCCAGTTGCACTTGCGTAAGGCCTTGGACCCTGCGCTTCCGGCGGATCAGGTGACCAAGAGCAACCCCGAAACTCTGACCGCTCATCCGCAAATTTTCCGCATATACCCCGCCAGCCAACCGCATTTCGGGATGCCTGGGGCGAGTATTTTGGGAGGGCGCACAAAAGCCGTCCGGACGGCAATCATTAGACAGGTTGCCGAAGATGAATAGTAAGACATTGGGATATGCAGCCGCGCTCGCGGCGCTTTTCTCTGCGATCGTTGGTCAGAGCGAAATCGTCGCTTGCCTTCTCGCCGCAGTGGCCGCGCAGCTCGCCATCCTTGAGGACCGAGAGCCGCCCTAAGCATTTAGGCACTGGACAACGAAAACCGCGATCACGTCCCACATCGCTGTGAGGTGATCTGGTGAGGGAGCGAAATTCGGCGAGTGGACATAGCGATTCAGGGTGTCCATCGAAAAAAGATTGTCTTGCTGCGGCAGCTTCTTGAGAAGCCCAAGATACTTGGTGTCGATCTTACCTTTGGCGTTCAAGTCCGCGCCGACCTTCACTACCCGCTGCGCGAGTTTGTCGCCGGAGTTGATAGTCGCAAGGCTTGTTTGTGAAATGTAGTTGTCGACTGAAAGTTCGAGCAAAACCCGAAATAACACTGAGATCGCATTCGGATGCTCAGTTAGGTCGAGATAGAACTGGAGCTCTTCCCAGATTGCTTTCTGTCTGTAGATGCGACCGGCCCACTGCACCCCATACTCCACCTGGGGGATTAGGGTAGTTCGACGCGGGGGCCTCTCTATGGGCGTGGGTTTGACCGGGACGGGAGCCGACGGCTTGGGAAGAACAGCAGGTTTCCCCTTTGCCGTCGATTGAGCCGCGGTAGGAAGCACACCCTCTCGCTCCAATCTGTCGAGATATCCCCGCTTGTCATCGACGTTCCAAAGGTCGCCAAGGACAACCTCTCGGGAGGCGAGGTCTTTGGCAATGCGCTGCAGCGCACCGAGCACCACCGGTTCTTGGTGAGTAAACTCAAACCTCCCTCGTTGGACGCTGATACCGACCCGATTTCGGAACGCCTCGGCAGAAAGCAGCCGGTTGAGGGTGGATCGGGGTATCTTTCTTCGTCCGGGGAGCAAGCCCGCTTCGCCCAAGCGCCTTTCGACTTCGTCAGCAACGTTGAGACCGGCGCTCTTGCCCGTGCGCTGGACGAAGTTCTCCTTCATCCGGTCATCCCACGTGCTCTGCCCAACACCGCTTTGGGCACCCGTGTGGCGGCGGAATAGAATGTCGTCGATCCGGTCCCGGTCTGTCTCGACTTGGCAGATGACGGTCTCAGGAAATGTCCCGGGCCAAGCCGCTCGTTGCTCTGCATAGAACGCCTGAAGCTCAACTGTCGGCGCTCGCCTTGGATCGGCGAGCAGTTTAAGACAGGTGATCCGCCGGTTTCCGTCGAATACGATGTACTTGCGTCCATCAGGCGCAACGAGCGGAGGTTCGAAAATCTCGCCTGTTTTGACGAGGTCTTTCGTCAAGTTCCGCATATGCAGTTCGCGATTGTTGAACAACCAAGCGATCGCTGCAGTCTCGTTTTCGAGTTCGCCGTGGCGATCGTTGGCGCGGTTGACCACGAGATCATCTAGAGCGACAGAACGATAGGCCATTTGCCACCCTAGCTTGAGCTCAGCGCTTCGAGCAACACGGTTCGCCAGACTGCCCAAGCCAATAGGCGACGCCTCCATCACCCGCCGGATCACCGCGATCGCGCGCTCCGCCGCCCCCGCCGGCGCCTCGAACGCCGGTGCGCCCGGCGCAGCCCCGCCGTCATCACCCGTCCGCCGACCGCCCGCACTCGTACCGTTCGCAGTAGCGCCGCCGCAGCTCCCCGATCTTCGCCGCCTCCTCCGCTTCCTCCTCCGGGGTCGGATCGGGCCAGGCGGCGTAGAACTCCTCCTCCGTCGGGTAGGGGACCGGCTCGTCGGCGAGGATGCGGCGCAGGTCGGCCTCGCTGAACAGACGGGCGATCGCCACGGCCGCCGCGTTCAGCTCCGTTTCCGGATCGGGCGGAAACAGTTCGTCGACCCACGGGCGCACCACGGCGCGCCGGTCGTGGTCGAGACCGTCCAGCATCCGCTCGCGGTCGAGGGCGGCCGGCAGGCGCTCGTTCTGCGGTCCGGCCAGGATCTGACGCGCCAGGGCGAGGCGCCCGGGCGTCGGCTCGGGGCCGGTCCAGCCGCCGTACGGCGTCTTCCGGTCCGGCAGGCGGAATTCGACCGAAGTCTGGACGCTGCTCGGCACCGGCCGGCCGTCGACCCGCGCCGTCGCCACCTGGACGCTCGTCAGGATCACCCGCGCGGCGGCGCCGAAGCCCAGCCCCGGCGGCGTCTCCTCGACCACCCGGCAGAGATACGGGCGCCCGTCCCCCGGCATGTGGCAACGGACCGTCACGCGCGCCTCCAGGCCCAGCAGGGCGGCGAAGCCCGGAAACAGCCCGGCCGCCAGATCCGGATCGACCGAGGTCTTCCAGTACGGATTGACGCGCTGCTGCGCCGGCGCCGCGCCGCCGGTGAGCGCCACGGCGCCCGCCAGCGCCGCGAGGATGAGTCTGGACATGATCGCCTCCCGACCCGGAGGGAACCATTCCGACGCGGCCCTGTCCACGCCGGCGCGCCGGGCCGCCGCCCGGACGCCCCCCCCCTAATGCGCCTCGTCCCAGTTCGCCGCCGCCCGCGCCTCCACCACCAGCGGCACGGTCAGCGCCACGGCCGGCGCGGCCGCCCCCTCCATCACCCGGCGGATCACCGCGATGGCGCGGTCGGCCTCGGCCGCCGGCGCCTCGAACACCAGTTCGTCGTGCACCTGCAGCAGCATCTTCACCCCTGACAGGCCGGCCGCCGCCAGCGCGCCGGGCATGCGCACCATGGCCCGGCGGATGATGTCGGCTGCCGCGCCCTGGATCGGGGCGTTGATGGCGGCGCGTTCGCCGAAGGCGCGCTCGGCCGCCGACTTCGAGCGGATGGCCGGGATGTGGATGCGCCGCCCGAACAGGGTCTCGACCCGGCCGGTCTCGCGCACCCGGGCCTTCATCGCGTCCATGTAGGCGCGGATGCCGGGGAAGCGGTCGAAATAGGTGCGGATGTAGGCGCCGGCCTCGCCCTGGTCGATGCCCAGCTGGTTGGCGAGGCCGAAGGCCGAGATGCCGTAGACGATGCCGAAGTTGATCGCCTTGGCGCGGCGGCGGGTCTCGGGGTCCATCTGGTCCAGCGGCACGTCGAACATCTCCGAGGCCGTGGCGGCGTGGATGTCCAGGCCGGCGGCGAAGGCGCGCTTCAGCTCGGGAATGTCGCCGATGTGGGCCAGCAGGCGCAGCTCGATCTGGCTGTAGTCGGCGCTGATCAGCACATGGCCGTCGGCGGGGATGAAGGCCTGGCGGATCTCGCGCCCGACTGCCGTACGTATCGGAATATTCTGCAGATTCGGGTCGCTCGACGCCAGCCGCCCGGTCGAGGCCGCGGCCAGCTGATACGAGGTGTGCACCCGGTCCGTCGCCGGATCCATCGCCTCGATGAGTGCGTCTGTGTACGTCCCCTTGAGCTTGCTGAGCTGCCGCCAGTCCAGCAGCACGCGCGGCAATTCGTGGCTCAGGGCCAGCTCCTCGAGCACGCTGGCCTCGGTGCCCCACTGGCCGCTGGCGGTCTTGCGGCCGCCGGGCAGGGCCATGTCGCCGAACAGGATCTCGCCGATCTGGCGCGGGGAGCCGACGTTGAACGGGCGGCCGGCCAGCTGGTGGGCGCGCTGCTCCAGCTCGGCCATGCGCAGGCCGAACTCCGAGGACAGGCGGCGCAGGCGGGCGGGGTCGACGCGGACGCCGGCCCGCTCCATCTCCGCCAGCACGGCCGGGAGGGGGCGCTCGAGGGTCTCGTAGACGGTGAGGAGGCCTTCCTCGGCGAGCCGGGGCTTGAGGATGCGCCACAGGCGCAGGGTGACGTCGGCGTCCTCGGCGGCGTAGCAGGTGGCCGGCTTGAGCTCGACGTGTTTGAAGGATTTCTGCGCCTTGCCGCTCCCGGCCACGGCCTTGAAGGGGGTCGGTTCGTGGCCGAGGTGGCGCTTCGCCAGCTCGTCCATGCCGTGCGGATGGCGGCCGCCGTCCAGCACGTAGGAGATCAGCATGGTGTCGTCGATCGGGGCCACGACGATGCCGCGCCGGGCCATGACGGCGAGGTCGTACTTGGCGTTCTGCAGCACCTTGAGGACCGAGGGGTCCTCCAGCAGCGCCTTCAGCCGGGCCAGGGCGGCGGGCTTGTCGATCTGGGCGACCGGCTCCGGCGCCGGCCCGTCGCCGAACAGCCCCTCCCCCGCCTGCGGCGGCGCCTCGTGGGTCAGCGGCACATAGCAGGCCTCATTGGGCCCCGTCGCCAGCGACACCCCGCACAGCCCCGCATGCGTCGCGCTCAGGGAATCGGTCTCTACGTCGAACCCGACGACCCCGACCTCCTTCGCCCTGGCAATCCAGCGGTCGAGCGCCTCCAGCGTCTGGACGCACTCGTAGGCGTCGACGTCGAAGCTCTGGGCCTCGGCCGGGGCGGGGACGACGTCGCCGTAGCGGGGGGCGATGACGGGGGCGGAGGGCATCCGCGGCCGGGCGGTGAAGGCCGAGCCGTCCTTCGGCGGCGCCTTGCCGTCGCCGACGCGGGCGCGCAGCGAGCGGAACTCCATCCGGTCGAGGAATTCGCCCAGCACCTCCGGATCGGGATCGCGCACGGCGAAGTCGTCGATCGGCTCCGGCGCGGGGGCGTCGCAGGTCAGGCGGCACAGCTCGCGCGAAAGGCGGATCTGGTCGGCGAATTCGATCAGGGTCTCGCGCCGCTTCGGCTGCTTGATCTCGTGCGCGCGGGCCAGAAGGGTGTCCAGATCGCCGAACTCGGTGATCAGCTGGGCGGCCGTCTTGGGCCCGATGCCCGGGGCGCCCGGCACGTTGTCGACGCTGTCGCCGATCAGGGCCTGGACCTCGACCACCTTGTCCGGGGTCACCCCGAACTTCTCGAGCACCGCCTCCTCCGCCAGCTTGCGGTCCTTCATCGGGTCCCACATCACCACCGACGGGCCGATCAGCTGCATCAGATCCTTGTCGGAGCTGACGATGACCGCCTCGCCGCCGGCGTCGCGCGCCTTGCAGGCGTAGGTGGCGATCAGGTCGTCGGCCTCGTAGCCCGGCAGTTCGACGCAGTGCACCCCGAAGGCGGCGGTGGCTTCGCGGACCAGCGGAAACTGCGGGATCAGGTCCTCGGGCGGCGCCGAGCGGTTCGCCTTGTACTGATCGTACAGCTCGTTGCGGAAGGTCTTCTCCGAGTGGTCGAAGATGGCCACCAGGTGGGTCGGGCCGTCGGGCCCCCGCATGTCCCGGATCAGCTTCCACAGCATGTTGCAGTAGCCCTGCACGGCCCCGACCGGGAGGCCGTCCGACTTGCGGGTCAGGGGCGGCAGGGCGTGGTAGGCGCGGAAGATGTAGGCCGAGGCGTCGATCATCCACAGCCGGATGGCCGGCCCGTCCTGGGTGAGCGGGCGATCGGAGGTCTCGGGAGCGGCGGCGTCGGTCATCGGCGGAACATAGGCGGGCGGGGAGCCGCCGTCACCGCTTCGCCGTCAGGAGATCCAGGTGTTGCGGCACTCGCCGACGGTCCAGCCATTGAAGCCGGAATGGACGCGGCACTCGTAGCCCATCCCCGCCAGCGGGCCGTGCAGGATGCCAGTCTCGACCACCGCGCCGCGACCGTCGTAGCGCGGCTGTTTGAAGGACACCCACTGCACGCGGTCGCCGGGGCGATGCGGCCTGTCCGGATCGTGGACGGCGGGGAAGCTGAGGCCGTGGCGGCTCCAGTCGCATTGCGGGGCCCAGCCGGAGCCCTCGTCGTCCAGCCACAGCGGCGGCGGCAGGTTGTCCGTGGCGTTGAAGCGGTAGTGCTCGCGGGCGACGGCGGCGATCACCGCGCAGTCGTCGCCGACTCCGGCGGAGGCCGGACCGTCGGGCGAAGGCCCGGCGCCCGGCGTGGCGCAGCCGGTCAGGAGCATGGCGGCGGCGGGAAGGGCGAGGCGGCGCATGCGGCAGCTCCTATTTCGAGCGAAGGCCCGAGATCGTCCGGCCGGGGGCGATGTCCTCGGCCGAGGTGATCAGGTGAACGAGGGCCGGCCGGCCGGCGTTGCGGGCCGCCGCCAGCGCGGCGGGAAAGTCCTCCGTCCGCTCGCAGCGCACGCCGAAGGCGCCGAAGGCCTCGGCCCAGGCGACGAAGTCGGGGTTTCTCAGGTCGGTGGCGATGGTCCGCGAGGCGCCCGGATAGTGGGTCTCCTGATGCATGCGGATGGTGCCGAAGGTGCCGTTGTCGACCACCACCACCACGGCGTTGATCCCGTACTGGACCGCCGTGGCCATCTCCTGCCCGGTCATCAGGAAGTCGCCGTCGCCGGCGATGCAGATCACCTCGCGGCCGGGGTGCACGCTCTTCGCCGCCAGAGCGGCCGGATAGCCGTAGCCCATGGCCCCGGAGGTCGGGGCCAGCTGGGTGCGGCGGGCGCGATGGCGATGGAAGCGGTGCAGCCAGGCGGCGAAATTCCCCGCGCCGTTGGTGACGATGGCGTCCTCCGGCAGGGCCTCGGCGAGATGGCGGATGACCGCGCTCATGTTGACCGCGCCGGTGACCTCGACCGGCCGGATGAAGGCCTCGTAGTCGGCGCGGGCGGCGGCGGCCTCGGCGGGCCATGTCCGCCCCGGGTCGATCTGCGACAGGGCGAGCGCGGCCAGCGAGTTGTCGGCGGTGGCGGCCAGCAGGGGCGTCCACACCCGGCCCAGCTCCTCCGGACCCGGATGAATGTGGATCAGGGTCTCCGCCGTACGGGCGCGGTCCAGCAGGGTGTAGCCCTGGGTCGGGTTCTCGCCGAGCCGGGCTCCGATGGCGAGGATCAGGTCGGCCGCCTTGACCCGGGCGGTCAGCTTCGGATTGCAGCCGAGGCCGAGGTCGCCGGCGTAGTTGGCGCGGTCGTTGGAGACCAGGTCCTTGCGGCGGAAGGACAGGGCGAGCGGCAGCCCCAGCCGCCCGGACCAGTCGGCGATGGCGGTCGCGGCCGCGTCGGTCCAGCCCGAGCCGCCCAGCACCAGCAGCGGCCGTTCCGCCTTTGACAGGCGCTCGCGCACCTCGTCCACGAAAGCCGGATCCGGCGCCGCCTTCGCCGGCGTCACCGGCCGCACCGGGGCCGGACCGCCGGCCTCGTGCAGGATGTCCTCCGGCAGGGCGACGACCACCGGACCCATCCGGCCTTGCAGGGCGGTGGCGAAGGCGCGCTCGACCACCTCGACGGTGCGCTCCGGGCTCTCGATCTCGGTCGCCCATTTGGCCAGGCCGCCGAACACCTCGCGGTAGTCGACCTCCTGGAAGGCGCCGCGGCCGCGGTCGGTCAGGGCGATCTGGCCGACGAACAGGATCATCGGCGTGGAGTCCTGGTGCGCCGTGTGCACGCCGATGGAGGCATGGGTCGCGCCCGGCCCGCGCGTGACCATGCAGACGCCCGGCTTGCCGGTCAGCTTGCCGTAAGCCTCCGCCATGTTGGCGGCCCCGGCCTCGTGGCGGCAGGCGATCACCTCGATGCGGTCGCGCACGTCGGCCAGGGCGTCCAGCACCGCCAGATAGCTCTCGCCCGGCACGCAGAAGACGCGGTCGATGCCGTTCATGACGAGGGTCTCGACGAGGCGGCGGGCGGCGGTGTTCGCGGGCTGGGTCATGGCCCCGCCGTTAGCAGATCGCCCCCCGGCTTGGCCATGCAACCGCACGGCCACGCTGGCGTTTACGGCCAAGGTTCCATCCCAGCCCCGCAGAGACCATGAAGAAGATCGCCGTCCTGTCCCTGATCGCCGCCGCCCTGGCCGTCTCCGCCTGCAACACCATCTCGGGCATCGGCCGCGACGTGCGCGCCGCCGGCGACGCCGTCACCTCCGGCGCCGAGAGCGCGAAGCGCTGAGGCTTCAGTCCTCGTAGCGCACCCCGGTGAGATAGAGGCCCTCGGCCGGGGCCACCGGGCCGCACGCCTTGCGGTCGCGCGCCGCCAGGGCCGCGGCCACATCCCCCACGGCCCAGCGGCCGAGACCGACCTCGGCCAGGGTGCCGGTCATGGAACGCACCTGCCGGTGGAGAAAGCTGCGCGCCTCGAACACCAGATGCACCTCCTCGCCGACGCGCGTCACGGTCGCGACGTCCAGCGTCTTCTCAGGCGACGCCGACTGGCAGCCGGCGTCGCGGAAGGTGGTGAAGTCGTGCAGCCCCACCAGGGCCTGCGCCGCCCGCTGCATGGCGTCCGCGTCGAGCGGCTTCTTCACGTGCCAGACGCGGCCGAGATCCAGCGCCGGACGACCCGGGCGGTTGAGAATGCGGTAGAGGTACCGCCGCCCGACGGCCGAGAAGCGGGCGTGCCAGTCGGCATCGACCTCGGCGCAGTCGAGCACCGCGACCTCCTCCTCGACGAGGTGGGCGTTCATCGCGTTCATCACCGTCCGCGCCGGCCACGCCTTGTCCAGATCGAAGCTGACCACCTGTCCGGTGGCGTGAACGCCGGTGTCGGTGCGGCCGGCGGCGGCGATGCGCACCGTCTGGCCGGAAAAGGCGGTGATGGCCGCTTCCAGCGCGCCCTGCACCGTCGGCTGCCCGGCCTGGGCCTGGAAGCCGTTGTAGCCCGAGCCGTCGTACTCGACCGTGAGCCGGTAGCGGGGCATCAGCCCAGCACCGTTCCGGCCGGAATGGCGAAGCCGCGCAGCATCTCTTCGGCCGGCTGGGCCGCCTTGCCCGGCCGCTGTACGGTCAGCAGTCGGACCACGCCGTCGCCGCAGGCCACGCGCAGCCCGCCGTCGAGCACCTCGCCCGGCGCGCCCTCGCCCGGGCCGGACACGCGCGACATCAGCGCCTTGATGCGGACCGGGCCGTCGGGCCCCGGCGCCTCGAACCAGGCGCCCGGGAACGGCGACAGGCCGCGGATATGGGCGTCGATCTCGCGCGCCGGCCGGGTCCAGTCGATGCGCGCCTCGGCCGGGGTGATCTTGCGGGCGTAGGTCGGTTCGCCGGTCTGGGGCACGCCCTCGACGCCGCCGCGCTCGATCGCCGCCAGGGCGCGCGGCCACAGGCTGGCGCCGACATGGGCCATCCGCTCCGACAGGGTCGCGGCGGTGTCGTCCGGGCGGATGTCCATCACCTCGGACAGCAGGATCGGCCCCTCGTCCAAGCCTTCGGACATGCGCATGATCTGCACGCCGGTCTGGCGGTCGCCGGCCATGATGGCGCGCTGGATCGGGGCGGCGCCGCGCCAGCGCGGCAACAGGGAGCCGTGCAGGTTGAAACAGCCCAGCCGCGGCGCCTCCAGCACCTCCGGCTTCAGGATCTGGCCGTAGGCGACGACACAGGCGGCGTCGAGGTCGAGGCTGCGGAAGGTCTCGATGGCCTCGGCCGCCTTCATCGAGGCGGGGGTGAACACCGGCAGGCCCATGGTCTCGGCGAAGGCGTGCACCGGCGACGGGGTCAGCTTCTGGCCCCGGCCCTTCGGCTTCGGCGGCTGGCTGTAGACGGCCACGACCTCATGGCCGCTGGCGATCAGCTCGGCCAGCGAGGGCACGGCGAAGTCGGGAGTTCCCATGAAGGCGAGGCGCATGGCGCCTCCTAGACCGTCAATCCCAGCGCGTGAAGACGCCGCCGCCCTCGTCCCATTCGCCGCCGGCGTCGAGGGCGTCGTCGAAGTCCAGCAGCCGGTCCAGCAGGATGCCGGCCACCACGCCGACGGCGGCGACGCCGACGAGGGTGATCAGGCTGGCCACGCCGACCTTCTCGTTGCGCGTCAGGCGGCGCCGGCCGTCCGGGCCGACGATGCGATCCGGCTTGCGGCGCAGGCGGGCCATCAGGCGGCGAGCCTCGCGGCCTTCTTCACCTTGGCGATGGCGCGGTCGCGCTTCAGCCGCGACAGGTGGTCGATGAACAGCACGCCCTCGAGGTGGTCCATCTCGTGCTGGATGCAGACGGCGTAGAGCCCCTCGCACTCCTCCTCGACCGGCTCGCCGGCGTAGTTGAGGTAGCGGACGCGGACCCGGGCGGGCCGTTCGACGTTGTCGAAATACTCGGGGACCGACAGGCAGCCCTCCTCGTAGGCGAACAGCTCGTCGGAGGCCCAGACGATCTCGGGATTGACGAAATAGCGCGGGTTCGGCCGGCGTTGCGGCTCTTCCTCGCCCTCGGCCGGCTCGCCCTCCGGCGCGCCGTCGCCGAGATCCATGACGATCACCCGCCGCGTGTCGCCGATCTGCACCGCCGCCAGACCGATGCCCGGGGCGGCGTACATGGTCTCCAGCATGTCGTCCATGAGCGCCCGCAGCTCGTCGGTCACCGGCCCCTCGACCGGGGTCGAGACCTGCTTCAGCACCGCCAGGTCGGCGGGGTTGTCGATGGTGAGGATGCGACGGAGAGCCATGCCCGCGAGGTAGTCGCGACGGACCCGAAGGTCAAGATTTCCGAGTGTTCCGCTAGGTTATGCGGCGACGCCGGGAAGCAGCCGCGGCCGGCCCGTTTCGTCCAGCGCCACATAGGTGAAGACGCCCTCGGTCACCCGCACCGACCGCGACTGGGCGACGTTGCGCGAGCGCTTCCACGCCTCGACGTGCACCCGCACCGAGGTGCGTCCGGTCTTCAGGACGCGGGCGTAGATCGACACCTCGTCGCCGACCGCCACCGGCTGGTGGAACACCATGCCGTCGAGCGCCACGGTGGCGCAGCGGCCCTGGGCGATCTCGAAGGCGGGCGTCGCGCCGGCGAGGTCCATGTGCGCCAGCAGCCAGCCGCCGAAGATGTCGCCCTCGGGGTTGGTGTCGGCGGGCATGGCGATGACCCGGCCGACGGGCTGGCCCGACGGCTGCGTCGGCAGATCGGCGGCGTCGGTCACGCGCGGCGGCTCCGGCTGAAAGGGGAAGGAAAGTGGCGCACCCGACACGATTCGAACGTGTGACCTTTGCCTTCGGAGGGCAACGCTCTATCCAGCTGAGCTACGGGTGCGTGCGCCGGCCGGGGCCGGGAGGAATGGCCTCTACAGCAGGAGCGCGCCGCCCTCAATCCCGAATGCGTCGGGAGCGAACCCCGGGCGGGTCCGCGGGTTTGCAGGCTGGAAGCGGTGGGAGGACCTCGATGCGCGCGTTCCTGATCGGCCTTTGCGCCCTTGTCGGCGCCTGCGCCACGACCCCGACGGCGCCGGCCGCCCCGGGCGGCGACACGCTCGACGCCATCGCCCGCGACTACGTGGCCCTCACGCTCGAGATCGGCGAGCGCGAGCCCGGCTATGTCGACGCCTACTACGGCCCGGCGGAGTGGGCCGAGGCGGCGAAGGCGAACCCGCGCACCGTGCCGCAGCTGGTCGAGGGCGCCGCGACCCTGACGCAGCGGCTGGAGGCGATCTCCACGGCCGGCGCCGAACCGGCCGTCGTGCAGGGAGG
>Ga0233425_10008370_pt1 | contig 13811 bp, 13 predicted proteins | sample Watercolumn_Towu_2_FD_181712 | JGI IMG/M metagenome (GOLD analysis project Ga0233425, IMG submission 181712) | Freshwater microbial communities from Lake Towuti, South Sulawesi, Indonesia - Watercolumn_Towuti2014_140_MG | ecosystem: Environmental > Aquatic > Freshwater > Lake | place...
TCACCGGCATCGAGCTGGTGACCATGCAGAACAAGCGCCTGTTCAGGGACAAGGACGCCCACCGCCGCGCCGTCGACGCCTTCGAGCGACTGCTGCGCGATTACGCCAACCCGAAAAAGGAGTAAGCTATGGAATTGCCGCTGCCGCTTTTTTTTAGCGCGAAATTAAGCACGACCGTTCGTTTCCTTTTGCCGCTGATGCGGCACCGGCTGGCCTTCCGGGTTCTGTCGCCCGTGGCACCGAAGCGCGCCAGCGATCGTGCGCGCCGCCTCTTCCTCACGCCGCCGCGCCATCGCTTCCGCGACGCCGAACTGGCCGCGCTCGAGGAAGCCTCGCCGTTCACCGTCTCGATGCCCACCGGGCGGCTGCTCGGCTGGCGCTGGGGCCGGGGCGAGGATCCGGTCGTCATGCTGATGCACGGCTGGGGCGGACGCGCCGCCCAGCTGCGCGGCTACGTCGCCCCGCTCCTCGCGCGCGGCTACTCGGTGGTGGGCTTCGACGCGCCCGGCCACGGCATGACCGGCGGCCGCGAATCCTCCGTGGTGCACATGGCCGCCGCGCTCGAGGCGGTGCTGCGCGACCTCGGCCCGGTGCATGCGGTGATCGGCCATTCGATCGGCGGCGCCGTCGCCGGCTATGTGCTCGCGCGCGGCGCACACGTGAACAAGGCGGTGCTGCTGGCGCCGCCGGCCAGCCTCACCGACTACTCGCACCGCTTCGCGCGCCTGCTGCGCCTGCCCGAGGGCGTGCGTGCGCTGATGCAGGCGCAGATCGAGCGCCGCTTCGGCATCCGCTGGCGCGATTTCGAGGTGGAGGCCACCGCGCCGAAGCTCTCGCAGCCGGCGCTGATCGTGCACGACATCGACGACCGCGACAATCCCTTCCGGGACGGCGAGCGCTACGCGCAGCACTGGCCCGGCGCGCGACTCGTCGCCACGCACGGGCTGGGACATCGCGGCGCCCTCTACGATTCCGCGGTGATCCACGAGGTGGCGGGCTTCCTCGGCGGCGCCTAGTGTGCGGCGGGGCGCGCGGCGGGCGGAGTTACACGCTGTAACAATTCCGCCCGCCGCTGCAAAGTTTCCGTTACAGGCGTGGCGTCTAATGGGTGGCGTATATCAACCACACAGGAGAACGCCATGAACACCCCCATCCGCGGCCGGCTCGCCGCCGCCCTGCTCACCGCCGGCATCGCCCTTTCCGCCGCCATGCCCGCCTCGGCCGCTCCCGGCCCCGGCATGGGCATGCGCGAAATGACCCCTGAGATGCAGGAGCGCATGCAGTCCCGCATGCAGATGCACCTCGACAAGATGGCGCAGCGCCTCGAGATCAAGGCCTCGCAGCAGGATGCCTGGCAGGCCTACGCCAAGGTGCACAAGGAGCAGTTCGACGGCAACACCATGAAGGCGCCGCCGAAAGACGCCGACGCCGCCACGATCGCACGCCACCGCGCCGACATGGCCGCGCAGATGGCGCAAAAACTCTCCACACTCGCCGACGCCACTGCGAAATTGCAAAGCGCACTCACGCCCGAGCAGGCCAGGCTGCTCGCCGACATGACGCGCCACCCGATGGGCGGCCGCCAGGGCGGACGCGGCGAGCACGGCCCGCGCGGCCCGATGGGCGGTGGCATGGGTGGCATGGGGGGAATGGGTGGAATGGGCGGCATGCGCTGAGCAACCGCGCCCAGGCAATCCCGCAGCAAAAGTCAGCCGCCGCAATACGGCGGCTGATTACATTGCGGGCGTGTCGACGTCCTCCGGATCGACGTCCGGCTCCATCGTTTCGGGATACCGGGCCTTCTGCTTCTCGAGCAGGCCCTGGTGGATCAGTTCCTCCTCGCGCAGGTCCTCGAACAGCTCGCGCACGGCGGGGTCGGTGATGCCGGGCAGGGCCCGGTCGAAGAACTCGTAAGCCTTGACCTCGGAGAGCATCGCCACCTCCAGCGCGTGCCGCGGCGACATGAAGGGCCGCGGCTTGTCCGATTCCGGCGCTTCGACGTCCTCGATCATCTCTTCCGTCACGCGCGTGGGCGCATCGCCGAACAGCTCGCGCCGGCGCTCCGAGAGCTCCTCGCCGTGGCGCCGCTCGTTGCGCGCCATCATGGCGAAGAAATCCGCCGCGTCGCCCGGGTAGCGCTCGCCGAGCAGGTCGACGAACCACAGATAACGCTGCTCCGCCTCACGCTCGATCAGGACGGCGAGGTCGAGCGCATCCTGCAGGTCCAGCTTCGAAAAATCCAGATGCACGGTCATGATGGCTCCACGGAATTGCTCTCCGCCGCAAAGTATCGCCAAAGGCGTCACGCCGGTCAATTCCAGCCGCGGCCGAAGGGGGACGGAGGCAGTATGCGCGCGGAGCCGCCGCGCTACGGCGCCGGGTGGCCGGGCAGGATAGAACGGCCGTCCGCCTCCAGCCAGATGCTCTCGCCGTTCTTGCGCTTCAGGTTGAGGATCGCGCTGCGCGGCAGGCCGCTGACGTGGCGCGTGATGACGTCCATCACCCAGCCGTGCGTGATGACGAGCACGCGCTCGCCGGCATGGCGTGTGCCGATCTCCAGCAGCGCGCCCAGCACGCGCTCGGCGAACGCGTCCATCGTCTCTCCTTCCTCGAAGTGGGCGGCGGGGTTACGCCTGAGAATCTGCTGCAGCAGCGCCTCGTTCGTCTCGCCCAGCTCGGCCTTCGGCATGCCCTGGACGGCACCGAAATGCCGCTCCTTCAGGCCCGCGTGCACCACCGGCGCGGGCAGGCCGAGCAGGCCGGCGACGATCTCCGCCGTCTCGCTGGAACGGATCAGCGGGCTGGTCCACACCGAGGCGAAGCCCGTGCCGGCGAACGCCGCCGCGAGCTCGCGCGCCTGGCGCCGGCCCGTCTCGTTGATCGGCACGTCGATCCAGCCCTGCAGGATGCCGGAGATGTTCCAGTCGGTCTCACCGTGGCGGACGACGCAGACGTGGGAGGGGGTTTTCATGGGTGAATTCTAAAGTCAGCTCCGGCGATACGGCGCGCGGATCACCAGCGCGATGCCGCCCAGCGCGGCGGCGAAGGGCACCGCGAGCGGCGGCGCCGACAGCCCCGGCAGCAGCAGCCCGACGAGCCCGCCCAGCGCCAGCGCGAGGCCGGCGAGCTGCCACGCGCCGAAGCGCTCGCCGCGCCACAGGCCATAGCAAATCATCGTCGCCTGCACCGCACCGAAGAGCAGCAGCGCGCCCATCGCCGTGGTCAGCTTAACCCCACCGCCCCCGACGCCAGCCGGATGGTGGTGAAGCTCGCCGCGTCGATGCCCGTCTCCCGCAGCGCAATGCGGCACAGCACCGAGTTGCCGGCGAAGGCGAGCAGGGTGAGTGTGGTTAGGAGGAGGGTGCGGGCGGAGGTCATCGGAACATTTCAGAAGGTCGGAATGCAGTATGCCCCCGACCTGACCACCGTACCAGCGATTGGGTCTCGCGCAGAGGTTCCCCTGCCCGCTGTTGCCGCTTAGAATGTCGGCATCCATCCGGCATCAGGGACATGAACAAGAACGAGGCCTACTCGCGCGTCGTCATTGACGCCCAGCTCGCCGATCAGGGCTGGGACGTCCAGGACCCGAACAGCGTCCGCTACGAGGTCGTCCTCGGCGACGGCACGCGCGCCGACTACGTCCTGTGCGACCGACACGGTCGCTCGCTGGCGGTCGTCGAGGCCAAGCGCTTTTCCGTCAATCCCGCCGACGCCGCCGAACAGGCGCGAAATTACGCCCGCCAGCTCAACGTGCCCTACGTCTTCCTCGCCAACGGTCAGGAAGTGCGCTTCTGGGAATGGCAGCGCGAAGCCTTTCCGCGCCCGGTCAAGACCTTCTTCAAGCAGGACGACCTTGAACGCCGGGCCGCCACCGTTCAGGTGCGGCACGATCCGCTCTCGGTGCCCATCGACAGTCGCATCGCCGGGCGCGACTATCAACAGGCCTGCATCGACACCCTCTGCCGCGAGATCGGCCTGGGCCGCCGCAAGTTGCTGGTCGAGATGGCCACCGGCACCGGAAAGACACGCATGGCCGCCGCCCTCATCAAGCGCCTGTTCGAGGCCAACGCCATCACCCGCGTGCTGTTCCTGGTCGACCGCATCCCGCTCGCCAAGCAAACCGAGGACGCCTTCGCCGAGCATCTACCCGACTATCCCGCCTATGTGCTGCGCGCCGGTCGCCGCTTCCAGGATGAGAAGCTCGTCACCATCACCACGCTGCAGAGCATGATCAACATCTACGGCGAATACTCGTCCGGATACTTCGACCTCGTCATCAGCGACGAATGCCATCGCAGCATCTACGGCAAGTGGAGCGGCGTGCTCAGGCACTTCGAAGGCATCCAGATCGGCCTCACCGCCACGCCCTGCGTCACCAACCTGGACGATCTCGCGCCCGACGAGGAAGACAAGCTTTTCGTGCGCGACACCCTGCGCTTCTTTGAGGTGGAGCAGCCCACCTTCACCTACAAGCTCAAGGACGCCGTCCGCGACGGCTACCTGGTGCCCTACCAGATCTACAAGGCCAAGACCGTAAAGACCGCCGCCGAAGGCGGCTTCGAGGTGAAAAAGACTGAACTGGACTGGAGCGCCATGGACGCAGCCACGCGCGCCGAATTCGAGCAGCTTTTCCGGGAGGGTGACGCCATCACCGTCGATCCGAGCGCCCTCGAGCGCCGCTTCACCATCCCGGAGCGCAACCGCGCCATCGTTCGCGAGTTCCGCCAGGTGCTCGACAAGGGCTACCTCGACCACAAGGGCGTGCTGCGCCAGCCGCTGCTCGGCAAGACCATCGTCTTCGCCGTCACCAAGCGCCATGCCGCCACCCTGGCCGAACTGCTCGACGCCGAGTTCGCCGACCGCAAGCCCTCGCCGGAAATCCGCTACGCCGACTACGTGGTTTCCGGCCTCGGCCCGGACGACACCGTCGACGGCATGACCAAGATCAAGCGCTTCAAGAAGGAGAAGTTCCCGCGGATCCTCGTCTCGGTGAACATGCTCGACACCGGCTTCGACTGCCCCGAGGTGGCGAACCTGGTCTTCGCCCGCTTCACCCGCTCCGCCATCCTCTACCAGCAGATGCGCGGCCGCGGCACGCGCAAGGCCGAGATGAAACCGATCTTCACGATGTTCGATTTCGTCGGCGTAACCGACTACCACGGCGACGACGAAGACTTCGCCGAGGGCGGCATCGTCAGAGAGCCACCGAAAAAGAAGCGCTACGAGCCGCGCCGCCTGCTCGCCCTCGACATCAACGACCACATCGACCCCGCCACGCGCGAGTGGATCACGCTCGACGAGAACGGCAACTTCATCTTTCCGGAAGCCAACGAGCAGAAGGCCGCCGAACTGGGCGCCCGCTTCGAAGCCTGGCTCCTGCAGCAGGAGCACCTCGGCACCGAGCAGCAGCGCTGGCTGCGCCTGCTCGGCAGCCAAATTCGCGCGAATTCCGATTCGCTCGGCGAAGTCATGCCCGAGCATTTCGCCTACCTCCATGTCTTTTCCCAGATGGGCGGACTGAACGGAGCGCTGCGCGTCTTCGGTGGCGAGGCGAAGCTCGGCGCACTGCTTGAATCCCTCAACGCCGCCGTCTTCGGCGGCGAAGTACCCCCGGGCGGTGCCGGCAGCGCCCGCCCGATCGCACGTCAATAGGAATCACCATGCCTTTCACGCCCGAAATGCGGCGGTCCATCGACCAGATTCGCGACTACCTTTTTGGCGGCGGCTACCCCGACCCCGTCGCCAACGCCGAGCAGCTTTCCTTCCTGTTCTTCTTCTATCTGGTGGAAGGCATCGACGCCGAGAACGCCCTCAAGGCGAAGGTGATGAAGCAGCCTTACGAAAGCCTCTTCGCCGGCAAATGGAAGCTGCGCAACCCGCTCAACGCCGCGGACGGAAAGCCTGCCATCCCGCGCGACCGCTTCCGCTGGTCGGTGTGGGCCAAGGGCCTCTCCGGCGAGGCCCTGGTGCGCTTCGCGCGCGACGAGGTCTTCCCCTTCTTCGCCGAGCTGGGCGAACGCGCCGCCCACAACTTCATGAACGGCGCCCGCCTCAGCATCGACGAGCCGACCGTGCTCACACAGGTGGTGGGCCTCATCGACGGCCTGCGCCTCGACCAGGCCGATGCCGACACCAAGGGCGACCTCTTCGAGCACGTGCTGCGCCAGATCAAGCAGGCCGGCGAGCTGGGCCAGTTCCGCACGCCGCGCCATATCATCCGCGCCATTGTCGAGATGATCGACCCCAGGGTCGGCGAAACCATCTACGACCCCGCCGCCGGCACCGCCGGCTTCCTCGTGGCTGCCTACAACCACATCCGGCTGGCCAATTCCTCGCTCTCCGCCATCCAGGAAGCCGAGATCGACGGCAAGAAGCAGCGGCGCGGCCTCGGCGACAAGCTCTCCGCCAAGCAGGTCTCGGCCCTGCAGAACGCCACCTTCTACGGCAATGACGTCGACCCGAAGATGGTGCGCCTCGCCACCATGAACCTCACGCTGCGCGGCCTGCCCAACGTGCGCATCTTGCAGCGGAACGTGCTCACTACCTCGCTGGATGCGGAGAAGAAGCGCGAGCTGGGACTGCCGCCGGAGGGCTATCACGTAGTCCTCGCGAATCCGCCCTTCTCCGGCCGAGTGGACAAGGACCGCATCGTGGACGACGTGAAGGTCGGCACCACCACCTCCACCGAGCTGCTATTCCTCCGCTACATGATCGACAGCCTGCGCTCAAATGGGCGCTGCGGCGTCATCGTCCCCGAGGGCGTGCTCTTCGGCTCCACCGGCGCGCACAAGGAACTGCGCCGCCAGCTCATCGAGAGCAACCGCGTCGAGGCCGTGCTGTCGCTGCCTGGCGGCGTCTTCCAGCCCTATTCCGGCGTGAAGACTTCCGTGCTGCTTTTCAGGAAGGGCGGCAGGACGGACAAGGTGCTGTTCCTGCACGCCGATGATGACGGCTACAAGCTCGACGCCAACCACGACACGTCCGTCGAAGCCGACGATCTGCCGGCGCTGATCGAGGCTTACAAGACCCGCGAGGAGCGCTGGGAGGAATGGCAGTGCCGTGCTGCGGAGACTGACTTTTGCGAGAAGTGGTGGTTCGCCGACGCAGCAACGCTGCGCGCCAACGACTTCAATCTCTCCGCCGGCCGCTACCGGCCGATGACCCAGGCAGCCGTCGAGCACCGTGATCCGCGCGAGATTCTCGATGAGCTGGCGGCGATCGAGGCGGAGATTGCGGAGGAAGTGGAGGCGTTGCGGACGGCGCTCGGAGAAACCGAATGACGCGGTGGCGAACCGCGAAACTGGAAGATGTTTCTCAGGTTCTCGGGGGTGGGACACCTTCGCGCGCCGTGGAATCCTATTTCGGCGGGGGCATTGCATGGGCAACGCCAACAGACATTACCTCGCTTGACGGCCTCTACATTGCACAAACCAAGGAAACGATTTCGGATGAGGGACTACGCAACAGTTCCACCAAGCTAATGCCGCCAGGCGCCGTGCTACTGACAAGCCGCGCCACCATAGGTTTTACCGCCGTTGCGCAGGTTCCGATTTGCACGAATCAGGGTTTCGTCAGCTTTGTCTGCGGCCCAGATCTTGTACCTGAATACTTGGCGTACTGGCTGCGCACTCAAAAGTCCAAGCTTATCCAACACGCAGGCGGCACTACCTTCAAAGAAATAGCAAGGGGAACCGTACGTAAGTTTGTAATTCCCGTTCCACCCACCGCTGAGCAACGCCGCATCGTCGATCTCCTCTCCCGCGCCGAGGGCATCGTCCGCCTACGCCGCGAGGCCGAGAAAAAAGCCGCCGAACTCATCCCCGCCCTGTTCCTTGACATGTTCGGCGACCCGGCGACGAATCCGATGGAGTGGCCAGTAATGACTATTAGGGAAATAAGCGCTCTTGTTACAAGCGGGTCAACGCCTCGTGGTGGTGCGGGCGTTTATGTTGAGGAAGGTCCAAGTTTCATCCGCAGTCAGAATGTCCTCATGAACCGACTCGATCTGTCTGATGCAGCCAGAATCACTCCTGACATACATAAACAAATGGCCCGCACTGCCGTCAAGTCAGGCGACGTACTCCTGAACATCACTGGCGCATCAATCGGACGTGTCGCCTGGGTCGAGACACTGGACGGGGAAGCTAACGTCAATCAGCACGTCTGCATCATCCGCCTCGATTACACAGCAGCCGAGCCAATATATTTATCGGTTTGCCTTTCCATGCCGTACCATCAGCAACTCATCAATACTGTTCAGGCTGGCGCTTCGAGGCAGGCACTTAATCACGCGCAAGTCAGGTCGCTGCGCGTCGCTGTGCCGCCCATAGAATTGCAGCATCGATTTGTCGAAAGAACCAGCGGCATAATTTCCATCCAATCCCAGCAATCCGCCGCCACCGCCAAGGCCCAGGCCGCCTTTGATTCACTTCTTTCAGTGGCATTTCGATAAGGGGATACCCATGAATGAATCCGTGAAGCCCACACCCTTCCTCTCAGTCGATTTTGGTGAGAATGCTGGTCGGCACGATTGGATGAGTTATGAAGAAGCTACGAACTGGATATCGCAGCTTCAAAATAAATGGAACTGGATCAGTCAGCAAAGACACACTCCAACCAATCAAGTCTGGCAAAGCATCGCCAATACTCTAAATGGCGTCACAAACACTCTGCACCAAGCCCAAACATTACGTAATCAGGGGCATGCGCAAAACGCAGACAACCATATTGCTACTGCGCGCTCAACCCTGGAGGGTTTCGTTCGTGGAAATCCTTGGTTGCTATCCAATAGTGCTCAAAGCCATTTTGTCGAGGAACTCAGGGATGCAGGAAAAGCCCTCGAAGCCGCACTGATCGTTTGTCACTGGATGGGCCACCAGGATCTATCAGGGGTACCAATACGCCCTGTGGTCAGCGGACTCTTGCAATGGGAGCTCTACGAGCGCGGGATTAAAGATCGCATGAAGACCGAGAACGCGGCACTCAAACGTCTCGTGGGCGACATGCAGACCGCGCTATCGCAATTACAAGCAGCTGAGCGTACGCAAACCGTCCGCTTCGAGAATCTGCACGGCTCGATTTCCGAGCAGACTGCAAAGCAACAAATTGCCTTCGATGAAGGACAGCAAGTACGCAACGAAGGCTGGGAAAAACAACTCGGGGAGACCCAGGGAGAACTGAATCGCCTCAAGGAAACATACGACAAGCACATGGCACTTGCCGCGCCTGTCGAGTACTGGGACATTAAACGCAAACGTCACGGCAGATGGGCACTCGTTTCCTTCATTGCAATCGTCGTAGGTATGTTTTCCGCTGCCTGGTTCCTACATTCCGAGTTGCAATCAGTTGGACAAATAATTACCGCCAGTAAAGTGGCTACAACAACTGCACAAGTACCACCGTCCGTACCTTCGAGAATCCAATCCTTAATCGAGCCCGCTGCAGGCTGGCGTATTGGGTCGTTTATTCTGCTGGCTACGCTCTGTTTTTGGTTCATCCGCCTGCTGGTTAGAATTTTTCTCAGCAATCTGCACTTGGAGAACGATGCCGCTGAACGCGTGACCATGGCCAAAACCTATTTGGCTTTGATCCGAAACGATGATTTGCCCAAGGGGGATAACATCAACACGGTTCTCGCTGCATTGTTCCGACCAACGGGAGACGGCATCGTTAGGGATGATGGGATTCCGCCTTCAACTTTGGAGTGGTTTACAAAATTGGGACGATAGTCAGAGCCTCCTAAAAGCTTTTCTGCACCTATTCAAAAAAGGTTGCAAATAATCAATAAAAGCATAAAATCAACAAACTTTTGTTGATTTTATGCTTTAAAGGTGACTTTTGTGCTCCACAGCTACGCGTTCTCCAACTTTCAGTCCTTCCGCGACCGGGTTGAGGTGGATCTGACCTTGAATCGCAAGGTCAGCTTGACGGATTGGATGGCCGACGCCCCTACAGGTGAACGGGTATCGAAACTGATGGCGGTGATCGGCCCCAACGGCAGCGGCAAGACGGCCCTGCTCAAGCCCCTGGCCTTTCTCGGCTGGTTTGTCGGCCAATCGTTTCAGCAGGCGCCGGATGCCTTGATTCCCGTCACGCCCCATGCCGCCGCTGCAGATCAGCCCACCGAATTCGAATGCACGCTCGACTTTGACGGAAAACTGTGGCGCTACACGCTGAGTTGCACGCCACAGCGGGTGCTGCACGAAGCCCTGTACCTGAAGCGGGAACGCTTCGGCTATGTCTTCGTGCGCGAGTGGGATGTCTCATCCAACGCGTACTCGGTTAAGCAGCAGGATTTCGGACTGGCGCCGCAGGAAGCGCGCAAGGTGCGGCCGAACGTATCGCTGATCGCCTGGGCGGCGCAATTCGGCGTGCCACTGGCGGTACGGTTGGCGGCTCCGTCCGTGATTACCAACGTAAACGTGCTCGGCCGCATGCCGATGGGGGAGCAGACCATCGTCGTGGCCGCGCAGCACTTCTTCGATCACCCCGATCAGCGCAAGCTCATGAACTCGCTGCTGTCCTCTTGGGATCTGGGGCTGCATGGTGTCGAACTGCAGGAGCTTGCCATTCCCAATCCACAGCAGCCCGAGCAACCACCGCAGAAGGTGCTGGTGCCTTTCGGCATTCATCGGAGCCGTGACACCGAGTTCCAGTTGCCTTTCGCGCTGGAGTCGAGCGGCACGCAAGGGGCATTCGTGCTGCTGGCGCGTCTGCTGGAGGCATTGGAAAGAGGCGGGTTGGCGATCATCGATGAATTCGAGAACGACTTGCACCCGCACATGCTGGAGCCCATTCTCGATCTCTTCGCCAATCCAACCACCAATCCCCATCAGGCGCAGCTCTTGTTCACCTGCCATGCGATCGAGGTGCTGAATCTCGTTCACAAGTCACAAGTCATGCTGGTGCAGAAAAACACCGATTGCGAAAGCACGGCAACCCGTATGGACGCGGTTGTCGGCATCCGCAACGACGATAATTTCTACGCCAAGTACATGGCTGGCGCCTATGGCGCCGTGCCGCAGTTCTGAGCACCGGGCATGGAGATCTGGAAAGCGCAGCGCACTCTGCTGATCGTGGGTGAAGGCCGGACAGAGGAAGCGTTTCTTAGCCACGTCAAGAAGCTATATGCGCCTCGTGGCTGCGGGCTGTCGGTCTCCATCAAGAACGCTCGTGGCAAGGGCGCCAGGCATGTTGTCGAATGGACCCGCCGGCAGATTGCCAATGCGGACTTCGATACTGTCGCCGCCATGCTGGATACCGATCAGGACTGGTCGGAGGCGGTCGCCCGTCAGGCAAAAGCCGGAAGGATTGTGGTGCTCAAATCAGAGCCCTGCTTCGAGGCGCTGATGCTTCGCTTGCTGGGGCAAAGTGATGCGGGCGACGCCAAGGCGCTCAAGAAGGCGTTCGCACCGTATGTGAATGACGACGCAACACGATCAGAAAACTACGCCGGGATTTTCGATAAGGCATTCCTCGAATCACGGCGCAATCAAGACTCGACCATCGATTCCCTGCTCAAGCTTTTTGGCGCTTGACCTATAGCGGCGCAGCAGTTCGCGGCGCGCTTCGGACGTATCGCTACTCGTAATTAACCTTATGTGAGGGGTCACAGCGCGGCGGCGGCGCGGGTGCCCTGGTCGATGGCGCGCTTGGCGTCAAGCTCGGCAGCAACATCCGCCCCACCGATCAGGCTCACCGCCACGCCGGCCTGCTGCAAGCCGGCGAGCAGTTCGCGGCGCGGCTCCTGGCCGGCGCACAGGACGATGGTGTCGACGTCGAGCACCTGACTTTCGTCGCCCAGGCGCACGTGCAGGCCGGCGTCGTCGATCTTCTCGTAACTCACGCCCGCCAGCATCTTGACGTTGCGGCGCTTGAGCAGCGTGCGGCGGATCCAGCCGGTGGTCTTGGCGAGGCCGTCGCCGACCTTGCTGGTCTTGCGCTGCAGCAGCCAGATCTGGCGTGGCGGCGGCTCGTCCGAGGCCTTCTTCAGGCCGCCGCGCACGGCGTAGGTGGCGTCGATGCCCCACTCGTTGCGGAAGTGGTCGATGTCGTTGGGCGCGCCGCCGCCGTGGCTCAGCAGCTCGGCGACGTCGAAGCCGATGCCGCCGGCGCCGACGATGGCGACCTTGCGGCCGGCTTCGCGGCGGCCTTCAATCACATCGATGTAGCGCGCCACCTTGGGATGGTCGATGCCGGGGATCTCCGGCGTGCGCGGCAGGATGCCGGTGGCGAGCGCGACGTGGTCGAAGCCGCCCGCGGCGAGCTCTTCCGCCGTGGCGCGGTGACTGACTTTCACTTTCACGCCGGTGGCGTCGAGGCGGCGGCGGAAGTAGCGCAGGGTCTCGCCGAATTCCTCCTTGCCGGGGATGCGCTTGGCCAGGTTGAACTGGCCGCCGATCTCGCCGGAGGCTTCGAACAGCGTGACGTCGTGGCCGCGTTCGGCGGCGGTGGTGGCGAAGGCCAGTCCCGCCGGGCCGGCACCGACGACGGCGACCTTCTTCTTCGCCACGGCGGGCTTGATCACCAGCTCGGTCTCGTTGCAGGCGCGCGGGTTGACGAGACACGAGCAGGTCTTGCGCTCGAAGATGTGGTCGAGGCAGGCCTGGTTGCAGGCGATGCAGGTGTTGATCTCGTCGGCTCGGCCTGAAGCGGCCTTGTTCACGAACTCGGCGTCGGCGAGAAAGGGCCGCGCCATCGAGACCATGTCGGCGTCGCCGCGCGCCAGCACGTCCTCAGCGACGTCCGGCGCGTTGATGCGGTTGGTGGTGATGAGCGGAATTTTCACCTCGCCCTTCATGCGCCGCGTCACCCAGGTGAACGCCGCGCGCGGCACCATGGTGGCGATGGTCGGGATGCGCGCCTCGTGCCAGCCGATGCCGGTGTTGATGATCGTGGCACCCGCCGCCTCGATGGCCTTGGCGAGCTGCACGACTTCCTCCCAGGTGCTGCCGTCCTCGACGAGGTCGAGCATCGACAGGCGGAAGATGATGATGAAATTGGGGCCGACCTTCTCGCGCGTGCGGCGCACGATCTCGACGGCGAAGCGGATACGGTTCTCAAAACTGCCGCCCCATTCGTCCGTGCGGTGGTTGGTCTTCGGCGCGATGAACTGGTTGATGAGGTAGCCCTCGGAGCCCATGATCTCGACGCCGTCGTAGCCGGCCTTCTGCGCCAGGCGCGCGCAGCGGGCGTAGTCGGCGATGGTCTTGCGCACACCCCAGCCGCTGAGCGCGCGCGGCGCGAAGGGGCTGATCGGCGATTTCATGCGCGAGGCCGACACCGCTAGCGGGTGGTAGGCGTAGCGGCCGGTGTGCAGGATCTGCAGGCAGATCTTGCCGCCGGCGGCGTGCACGGCGTCGGTGACGATGCGGTGCTTGCCCACCTGCCAGGGGAAGGACAATTGCGAGGCCTTCGGCGCGCCGCGGCCGGCGAGGTTGGGTGCGAAGCCGCCGGTGACGATGAGGCCGGCGCCGCCCTTGGCGCGCTCGGCGAAGAAGGCCGCCATCTTCTCGAAGCCGTTCGGCTCTTCCTCCAGGCCGGTATGCATGGAGCCCATCAGCGTGCGGTTGCGCAGGGTGGTGAAGCCGAGGTCGAGGGGGGCGAGGAGATGCGGGTATTGGCTCATTTTTCTTCCTGTCAAAAACCGAGTTGGCGGGCGGCGAGGTCTTTCAAAATTTCTTCGGCGCCGCCGCCGATCATCATCACTTTCACTTCGCGGTAGATGCGCTCGACGCGCACGCCGCGCATGTAGCCCGAGCCGCCGAGGATCTGCACGGCGGCGTCGGCGCAGAACTGCATGGTGCGGGCGG
>Ga0233425_10008371_pt1 | contig 13809 bp, 10 predicted proteins | sample Watercolumn_Towu_2_FD_181712 | JGI IMG/M metagenome (GOLD analysis project Ga0233425, IMG submission 181712) | Freshwater microbial communities from Lake Towuti, South Sulawesi, Indonesia - Watercolumn_Towuti2014_140_MG | ecosystem: Environmental > Aquatic > Freshwater > Lake | place...
CGCCGAGCACGTCACCAAACACAAACCCACCCCCACCGACGCCGAACAGGCCGAGCGGCAAAAGTTCCTCAAGCTGGCCCTCGACACCCTGAAAGCCTCCCTCGCCGCCGGCTGGGACGACTTCGACCACATCCGCAAAGTCGACGACCTCAAACCCCTGCGCGGTCTGCCAGAGTTCGAGGGGTTGTTTCCGAAGAAGGACGAAGGCAAGAAATGATCTCCCGCAGAGGCGCAGAGAATACTCCTCTCGCGGTCTTGAATGAGACTCTCTGTTCGGCGCGGGTCTCCCGACCCCGCCGGTCGGCTGACCGCAGGTCTCCCCCGCACTCTCACCCCGCGAGACGCCGCGGTGAGGAATCCGGCAGCGGGACGGAGTGGGCGGGGAGCCAGATGGGGGTCACGCCTTTGCACGCGAACAGGTCGGCCAGGTGTTGGTGGATGGTGAAGAACAGGATTTGATGCTGCTGGGCGGCGAAATCGCGGAGCCGTTCCACGGCCGCTTCGGCGTCCTACGGGGACGATGGCCCGGCAAGCAACGCCAGGATGCGGGCTTGGAGCACTGGAATGTGTTGTTCGACGACTTCCCACACCAGGTCGAGTCGGACACCAAAGTACCGGTGAATCAACGTGTCGCGCAGGCCGGCAATCTGCTTCCACGGAATGTCGGTGTTGGCAGCTCGCAACTCTGCGCTCAGATTTTTGGTCGCCTCACCGATGATTTCCAGATTCCGCAGGACCGCATCCTGAGTCTTGATGTCGCTCAGAAACACATCCTTGCCATCGCGAGTGTACTCTTGCACGCGATTGATCGCGTCGCGGATGTGCATCAGGTAGACCCGATCGTCCTTCACAGTGGCTGAGCCTCATTCAGGATGCTGGCTTCCAGATAGGGACTGATCCCCCCTTCGACCACCACGTCCACAGGAAGGCCGAGCAATTCTTCCACGTCCTGCTGGAAACCAACTTGGTCGAGCAGACTTCTTCCGGGGGCCAATTCGACCAGCAGGTCGATGTCGCTGTCAGGCCGAGCATCTCCGCGCGACACAGAACCGAACAGCCGGACCCTGCGGACGCCGTAACGGGCGGCAATGCGCAGGATTTCGTCGCGATGGGATGCAACGCTCTGAACAGTGGCCACGAAACATTCCTTCACATGAATGTGTGATGTTGTGTGGCAGTCTACCGGATAGTTAGCCGTCCCGCCAACGGCATCTCACGCGACTCGCTGTTCGGCGCGGGTCTCCCGACCCCGCCGCTCGTCCGACCGCAGGTCTCCCCCGCGCTCTCACCCCGCGAGCCGACGGGGAGACGTATCCGGCAGCGGGACGGAGTGGGCGGGGAGCCAGATGGGGGTCACGCCTTTGCTCTCGAACAGGTCGGCCAGGTGCTGGTGGCAGGTGAAGAAGAGCACCTGATGTTGCTGGGCGGCGAAATCAAGCAGTAGTTCGACGGCCGCTTCGGCGCGGCGCTGGTCGAAATTGACGATCACATCGTCGAGCACCATCGGCAGACGCACACCGCGTCGGGCGAGACTCTGCACGACCGCCAGGCGAACGGCCAGGAACAGTTGCTCGCGAGTCCCACGGCTCAAACTTTCGACCAACAGGCTGCGACACGGCTTCTCATCCCGTGGCACCGGCGTCTCGCCGGTGTTTTCGTCAACCCGCAACTGCCGTTGGCCGAGCGGAGTCCACACGTTCGTGTACCGGCCGCACGTCAGGCGCGCGAGGAACCGCGAAGCGTCCGCCAGCGTCGCGGGCTGACACGTGCGCTCGTACCGAGACCGGAGTTCCTCGACCGCCGCCGCCGCCGTTTCCCACGCGAACCAGCGTCCGACGGCGAGGCGAATCTCGGTCAGCACCTGCTCGCGCTCGAATCGCAAGTCCGCCGGGCGGCGATCCTGTTCCAGTTGCGACAGCTCGTGCTTGACCCCTCCCAACCGCTCGTGCGTCTGTGCGAGATCGTGTTCCAAATCCGCGGCCTCTTGCTCGCAGACCTCGATGGCGTGCGAGTTGCGGTCGGCGTCGTAGGCTTCCATGTCCGATTCGACCACGGCGAGGTCCGGGTATTTCGCGCAGATCGCTTCCAGATCGCGACGGGCATCCGCCGCCTGATCTTCAAGGAACGTCCGTCGCGCTGACCAGCGTGCTCGCTGTTCAAACTCGTCCGTCGTCGCCGCCCCTCCGCGAACCAGCAGCGCTCCGCGCTGAACTTTCAAGTCGTCAAGCAACTCGCGGTACTCGCGCGCCTCCCGCCGCAGCCCGCGGATTCTCGATCGCAACTCGTGACGTGTCCGCCGGTGTTTCTGATCCGCCGCCAGTTGTTGTTCCCACGTGTCAAGCAGTCTGAGCCAGCGATCTCCGTCAAGTTGATCGGTGCTGTAGACAAGGCCCTTGTGGCTTGGATCGGATGTCGCGACCGGTTTTTCGGCCGACCCACGGGGGGTCGGGCTACATTGTTCCTGCATCCGCCACGCCTGCACTTCGATTCGCTGCACGACCGAGCGCAGCAGTTGCCGGTGGTGATCGAACTCGGCGCGGGCCACGTGAAGCTGACGGCGTCGCTCCACGGCGTCCACGAGTTGTCGCCAGGTGTCGAGTGCCGTTTCGATCTTGGTGTCTGCCGGCAGGCCAAGCTGGCCGAGCAAATCGCACCACGCCTGCCGTGCCGTCCCAACTTCGCGATGCGCCGTCGCGAGCTGTCGCTTCACCTCAGCCAACCGCTGTCCCATCCGTTTCAACTGTCGCCGCGCGAACGCCCAGCGCTCCAGTTCGCAGATGCGCTGCGTGATTTCGCGGATTTGTGCGAGTTCGTCGAGAGCGTCGGTGTCGTGCGGCGTGCCCTCACCCGCGACCTCTCTCCCGAAGGGCGAGGGGAGTCCGTGTGCGTTTGCCCCCTCTCCCTTCGGGAGAGGGCTGGGGTGAGGGAGCGTTGATGGCGCATTGGCCCTCACCCCCGACCCCTCTCCCAAAGGGCGAGGGGAGGAAGTCGCACCCGCCGTTTCATCCATCAGAAAATCAAACAGCACATCAAGCCAGCGATCGATCGCGACGACCGCCGACTTGATCCAGCCGCCCACTTTCCGCAGGCGCGCGTCCCAGCGCCAGAACACACTCGGCCGCCAGGCGTGTTCGTCGTGGATTCCCCTCGATGGTCGCCAGTCATCCGCAGACGACGCGGATTTGATTTCGAGGCTCGGCGCATGCGAATGCTGTAGCTCGGGCCCTTGTGGTCCGGCACTGCGCGTGTTCGTCGGTTTTGATTGTGGATTGGCCGGGCCACAAGGGCCCGGGCTACGGGAAGAGTTTTCAACGCAGGGTTGCCCGCCGAGGCGTCGGATGGCTTCGCGAGTCGCACGCAGGTCCGCGAGGTTGGCAGCCGATTCGTCGTTCAGGCTGGAAAGTCTCTCCAGCGCCGCCCCTTCAAATTGCGTTCGCAATCCCCACGCGACCCCGCCGCAGGTGATTCCGAGCAGCGCGTAAATCGCACCGGCGAGAGTGCTCGTGTGCTGGCCGATGTACAAGCCCCACACCGTCAGCACGCCGCCGGCCAGGCTGAACACCCAGAGCAACGACGTGACCCAATCCGGAAGCAACGTCTGCGGCGCGATCCGCTCGCGGTGCTCTTCGATTCCCGCCTGCCGCTCGACGAGTTCCGCCTCGTGCAGCCGGAGTTGAGCGAGTTGCTTCAGGTTTTCGAGTTGCTGCCGCGCGGCGGCGAGCGCCTCATCCAGCGCGGCGAGCGGGGGCTGTGATGCCCCCGGTTTCGTCAACCGTGTTTGTTCGGAATCATCGGGGGCATCACAGCCCCCGCTCGCCTGACTGTGGGCCAGCAGCGCCTGAACCAATTCGCGCAGCCTTTCCTGTCGCTGGCGGATCGCAGTTGCCAGCCGTTCGTCGAGGCGTTCGAGTCGTTGCCGGCGCGAATCGGCCGCTTGCAGCGATCGTGCAAGGTTGGCGAGACGGTAGCTGGCGGCCGGGGTCGCGTCCACGGAGTCCAATCGCGACGCGGTCCAGTTCGGGCCGAGTCGTTGCAGAGCGCCGGTGAGCGTCTGCTCCGCTTCGGCGACGGTGCGGCCGAGGTTTGCGACGCATTGCTGTTGCTCGGTCAACCAGCCACGCTGGTCGATCAAACTTTGCAGCGCCGGACCGTGGCGGTGAAGCCGACGGTCGAGCGGCAGCCGCTTGATCTGCGATCGGAGTTCGCGAACCTGCGCGATCAGGTCGTCACGCGACTCCGCGGCCGCGGCGATGTCCGATTCGATCTGCTTCAGTTTTTCCAGGCCGTGCTCGGGGAAGTTGTTCACAACGGGCAATTCGTCGAGTTCCGCGTCGCATTCGCGGATGCGATGCCACGGGCCCCACGCCCGTTCGAGGAACGTGTGCCCGCGAAGCTGTTCGGCGATTCCCGCCTGACGTTGCTTTATCCCCGCGATCTGGTCGTCCAATTCATCGCGCAGCCCGGCCAGTTCGCCGTGCTTCCGTTTCAGCGTGTGCAACGACTTGAGTTGCGAGTCGATTCCGTCGAGCTTCGCAAACAGTTCGGCAAGCTGACCGGTGTGTTGGTCGGGATCGATGAGCTTTCGTCGCTCGTCGCGAACTCGATCGCAGGCGGCGAGCAATCGTTGGCCGGTCGGGCCCAGCGTCAGACCGTACACGTGCTCGGCGACCGAGTCGTCCGTGAGCGTGCCCAACTCCTGCATCTCGCGCAAGCCGACGGCGAACACTTTTTCGAACACGGCATCGTCGATGTCTCCCAGCAGCCGCGATAGCGTTTCGCCGGCTGGCAACACTCCGCGCGAGCCGCTGCATGACAGCTTGCCGCGAGCTTCGCCGCCGCCGCGATGCAGGTGAATCGGTTCGCCCGCGTCGAGCACTTGCAGGCCGCCCGCCATCGCATCGGGCTCGTGCGTAACGCCGTCGAAGTCACGCGGCGTGAACCCGAACAGCACCCCGCGAAGGAACCGCAGCAGCGTGGTCTTGCCCGCTTCGTTGGGGCCGTAGAACACGTTCAGCCCGGACTCGGCCAGCGGCAACGTGAGGTCACGCCACACGCCGTAGCGTTCGATCTGAAGCTCGGTGATTTTCATACGCCCCCCGGTCTTGTCGTTCTTCTCCCCTCGCCCCAAGGGGGAGAGGGGTTGGGGGTGAGGGGCCGCAGAGTCGTTTGGACGTCCCCTCACCCCAGCCCTCTCCCCAAGGGGGAGAGGGAGAGATTTCATCATCGAAACAGTTCCTCGCCGAGTTGCCGCACATGGACCGCGATGTCGGCTTCGTCGAGTTCGCTCACAAATTGAGCCAGCCGCGAATTCCACGGGCTGCCGTTCAGCGTCGATTCTTCGAGGCGGCGGGGCATCCACTGCGGTTGGCTCTCCAGTGCGGCGACGAACCGGCGGAATTCGGTCGCGAGCGCGATGTCGCGTTCGGCGTGAAGTTCGAGCGGGGCTGCAACGCCGGATGCGGCCGGTTCGGCTTCGACGCGCGAGGCGGTTTCCCGCCAGCGAAATCGCCGCGACCAGGCGGGGCACCCTCTGGGTCCGCCGTCCATGCCCGATGACGCGAGCAGTTCGTCACTCAGCGACTTTTCGAGGTCGTCGTCCGCGAGTTGTTCGCGAACTGCCGGCGGCAGCGTGATCGTCCAGTGGACGAGCCACAACCGGTCGGAATCGTGATGGGGGATGTCGCGCAGGGCGGATTGCATCGAGATCAGCAGGTCGTCGCGAGTGGTCGAGTGATCGAGCGTCAGCGAGCACGATTCCCAGCGCACGGGGGGTGTCGGAATCAGATCGAGGCGCACCGCGCCCGAGGCTTCAATTTCGACGAGCGTGGCGCCCCGCGGTCCGGTTTCGGCAGGGGTCAGCCCTTGCGGCGTTCCGGGTGCGTGCGCGACGGCGTCGCGGATCGGAAGCGTGCATCGCCGCGCGTTGTCGCCACAGGCCCAGTATCGAATCGACGCCGCGGTGCCGCGCTGCGCGACCAGGTTCGCCAGACGGTCTCGCGTCAGGGTCAACCGGTCTCCGGCATCGATGTCCGACAGGCCGCACGGCAGCAGCGCGATGTGCGGAGCGATGTCCGCGGCGCGCGATCGCAACGCGGCCGGTGTCGCGTCGGGCCACGTCGCCCACTCGAAACCGGCTCTCGCGCCAAAGTCGTTCACGCCGTGCAGCGTTGCGAGACGGCTGTGGTCTCCGCCGATCTCCACGGTCTCGACGCCCGGCCGATCGAACAGCGTGACGTTTTTCGGCAGCCGCAGTCCCGGCAGCCAGGCGGATGCCGGGTCACGCTGCCCCGGCACGATGAAGACCGGAATTCCAGTCGCGTCGAGTCGTTCGCAGCCAGCGATCAACGCCGCCTGGCCGCGCACACCGGGATCGTGTTCATCGAACGAGTTGCCAGACAGCAAGAGGAAGTCCACGTCGCGGTTCAGGCACGCCTCGACGATTCGATCCCACGCCGTCAACGTGGCCGATTGGACGACGGTTCGCAGGTCATCCGGCAGCGGGCCGGTGTCCTGCAGCGGACAATCGAGGTGCAGGTTGGCCGCGTGAATGAAACGCAGCGGTTGGGCAGTCATGGAGGCTCCTTCCGTGGAGACTTTTCCGGGGCGGGGAGTGTATCCGCGTCGCCGTTTTTCGCAAACCCCGGCTTGATGTGGGCGAGGGTTGAGGGTCGGGTTTGGAGAGTGTCGGAGTGCGAGAGTGTGGTCGTGACGGAGAGATTCTCCGTCACCCTCGTGACTCTCTCAGCCACACACTCGGTTGCCTGTGGTGCTTCGTTCTGGCGACAGCGGCTCCCTCGAAAAGTTGCTTTCAGCGCCCGTCGGCACCTGCTACACTCGCGCTCGTTCAGGGCAGCCCGAACCGTCCACCGGGCCGCTGCACCCGTAGCTCAATTGGATAGAGCAACGGACTTCGGATCCGTAGGTTGGGGGTTCGACTCCCTCCGGGTGCGTTCGTTTTTTTTTCAAGGATTGCATGGTATGGACAGCAAACATCGTCACGAATTGCAGACCAACGACCTGAGCAAGCTGGCGGAGCGGATCGTGAAGCCGCTCGACGCGCATGCCAATCAGGTTTTGGGAGTGGTCTGCGTGGTCAGCATCATCGCTGCCGGGGTCATTTACTGGGTTCGCAGTACCAACGCGAAGCAGTCGGCGGCGTGGACTGAGATCGCGGCCCATCGCAGCGCGGACGACCTGAAGGATGTCGCCGAGAATTACGAGGGGACGAGCGCCGCGTTGTGGGCGAAGTTGCAGGAGGGCGAACGCCGGCTTTCCGAGGGGATCCCGCTCATGTTCAGCGACCGCGAGACGGCCGTGAAGGAACTCGGCAAGGCGAAGGCGGCGTTCGAGAGTCTGCTCAGCCGCCAGGGTGCCCCGGTCATCGTGCGCGAACGGGCGCTGTTCGGTCTCGCCCGCTGTCTGGAATCGCAATCCGATGGCGGGAAGTCGCTGGACGATGCGATCTCCAGGTACGAAGCCTTCGCGAAAGAGTTTCCCGATTCGCCGCAGAAGGAGCTGGCTCAGAAGCGTGTGACGATGCTCAAGAACCGCGATGCGCAGGAATTCTACGCGTGGTTCTCAAAGGAGAATCCGAAACCGCCGCCGCCGTCGAAACCGGCCGACGGCAAGCTGCCGAGCTTCGATGACGAACTGCCGGAGTTGCCGAAGGGTCTGCGGCCGCGCACGCCGCCGGAAACGGAGACGCCCGCGAGCGACAAGCCGGCCGAATCGACCGAGGAAAAACCGGCGGCCAAGGAGGGATCGCCTGCGGAAACGAAGCCCGCAAGCGACGAGAAAGAAGTCAAACCGGCGGACGATTCCAAGCCGAAGGACGAAGCCAGGTCGTCCGACGACAAACCGGCTGATGCCAAGCCGGACAAGTCGAATCCATGAGCGACGCGTTGTCCGATCGCGAGGACCCGCTGGGTGACGAATCGCTTGACGAGGAGTTCTTCGACGTCGCCGCTTCGCTTTCCTCGGAGCCAGTCGATCTCACCGTCGAAGCCCGCGCCCACGGTTGGCGCATCGACCACTACCTGACCCGGCTGTTCCCAAACTACAGCCGTGGGATGTTTCAGAAGGCGATCGAGCAGGGAGCGGTGGTCGTCAACGGTCTGGCGGTGAAGCCGAGTCGCCGGTTGCGCGTGAACGACCGCCTGTCCGTGCGCCTGCCCGAGCAGCCGGATGAGAGCCTGCCTCCGGAAGACATCCCGCTCGACATCGTTTACGAAGACGATTCGCTGGTCGTCATCAACAAACCGGCGGGGATGATCACGCATCCTGGGAAGGGAAATTATCGCGGCACGCTGGCAGGCGCATTGCAGTTTCATTTCGACAAGCTGAGCGACATCGCGGGCAAGCTGCGACCGGGGATCGTTCATCGCCTCGACCGCGACACGAGCGGTCTGCTGGTGGTCGCGAAGGACAACCAGGTGCATCACCGGTTGAGCGGGCAGTTCGAACGCCGCGAGGTCGCGAAGGAATACCGAGCCATCACCTGGGGCGTGATGGAACGCGACCGGGGGACGATCGAAACGCATGTCTGCGTCAATCCGAAGCAGCGAGAAAAAATGATGGTCTGTGAACCGGGTGGCAACTCGCGGCTGGCAGTAACCGATTTCGAAGTACTCGAACGGTTCTACGATTTCACCTACGTGCGGCTTCGTCCGCACACCGGCCGCACGCATCAACTGCGGGTCCACCTCAAGCACCTGGGCCACCCGATCGTCGCCGACTGGCTGTACGGCGGCCGCGAGTTCCTGCTCCGCTCCGACGTGGCCTCACGGTTGAAGTACGAAGAACTGGCGAAGGCTCACCGCCGCGGAGCCGATTACGATACCGCACCTGATGACTCGTTGATCACGCGCCAAGCCCTGCACGCCTTCCGACTGGAGTTCGATCATCCCGCGACGGGTCGCCGGTTGGCGTTCGAGGTTCCGCTGCCCGCCGACATGCAGGGGATATTGGATGCACTGCGGTCGATGACAACGTGACGGCATGGCCAGTCAATCGACGAGGATGGTCGCCATGGGTTCCTTGATTCGCCAGAGTTGCAGTTCGCCCCCCTTGCCGGATTGCGACGAGCTGACGGCGATCGTGCGGCCGTCGGGGGAGAGGGTCATGCCGCGCAAGATTGTTTCGTGGTTGAACCGGCCGACCTGCTGCTGCGTTTCGATGTTCCAGATGCGGAGCGTTTTGTCGTAGCTGGCGGAGATCACGCGCGGTCCGTCCGAGGCAAACGCCACGGACGAGATCAGTTCCGCATGACCCCGCAGCGTGCCGAGCGCGGCACCGGAAGCGACATCCCACAGTCGCACGACGTTGTCGCCCCCGCCGCCGGCGAGGAACCGGCCGTCGCGAGAAAACACCAGACACAGGACTTGGCCTTGATGGACGTCGAGCACGCGCAGTTCCTGAGCGCGCTCGACGTCCCAGAGTTTGATTTCATTGGCGGCGGTTAGAGCTTGCCCCGAGCCTGTCGCGAGGACGCGACCGTCGGGGCTGAAGCAGGTGGAGATGACGATCTGGTTGTGCGTGCCGAGTTTGACGCGCGGCGCGGTTCCGTCGCTGTCCCACAGTTCGAATTCGCCGGGCGAGTCGATTTGTCGTCCGCCGAGCGCGAGGGTGCGGCCGTCGGGAGAAATGGCGATCGCGGAGAACCCGCGCGAGTCGTCGATGACGCGCGGGGCGGGCGAGTCGATGTGCCAGACCAGCACTTCGCCCGCCACGTTGCGGTCCCACGCGCGCGGTTGATCGAGGGCGACGAGCGTGCGGCCGTCGCGCGAGAAGCCAAGCATGTGGACGATCTGCTTCGTTTTGTGTTCGGCGCGGGTCAGGCCCGTCGTCGGATCGACGAGCCGCAGGATTCCCGGTCCGCCGAGCGCCAGCAAGTTGTTGTCCGGCGCGAACCCGATCCCCCAAGTTCGAGTTTTGGTCCAAGCGGCTTCTCGCACGACCGCGCCGATACTCCACAGCTTGGTTGGTTCATTGTGACCACAAGTCGCCAGCCACTCGCCATCGTGGCTCAGCGCCAGCTTGTTCAACGCGAGGCCGTGCCCTTTGAGTCGCGCCATTGTGCGGCCGGTTTTGAGATCCATGACGAGAAGTTCGACCCACTGGTTTCCCTGCCCCGTGCCCACGACGGCGACGGTGCCGTCCGGCGTGACGGCCATGTTCCAGGCATGGCCGAGGAGTTCGACTTTCTGAAGGACCTCGCCCGTCGCCAAGTCCCAGAACCGCAGGCTCCCTTCGTGATTGGCGTTCAGCAGCCGACCGTCGGGCAAGAAACCGACCTAGAGCCTGTTATTGACTTATCTGTCGTATTGTGTTCGTGTTCCGTGCATGAGCACGACACGGAAGTCGTATCCCAGCGACGTCATGGATGCAGAATGGGAGTTTTTGATGCCGTACCTCAGCTTGATGCGTGAGGATGCCCCGCAGCGGGACTACCCGTCGCGGGAACTGTTCAACGCGATGCGGTACGTCGTTAAGACGGGCTGTCAGTGGCGCTTCCTGTCGCATGATTTTCCGCCGTGGACCGCCGTCTATCAGCAGGCGCGACGCTGGTTTCACGCGGGAGTCTTCGAGACCATCGCGCACGATTTGAGAATCATCGCGCGCGTTCTGGCGGATCGTGAGGCCCAGCCTTCGGCGGCGATCTTCGACGCCCGCACGATGCAATCGACACCGGAAAGCGGTGGCCGCGCAGGCTACGACGAGGCCAAGAAAAAGCACGGCTCCAAGGTGCATGCCGCCGTGGATACGCTGGGAAATCTGCTGGCGCTGACGATCACCGCCGCCAACGAACAGGAACGGGCGCAGGTCGCCGAGTTGGCCCAACAGGTTCAACAGGTGACCGGTGGCACGGTCGAGGTGGCCTACGCCGACCAAGGCTACACCGGCGACGCCGCGGCCGATCAGGCGCGCCAGTCGTCGATCACCTTGGAGATCATCAAACATCACGAAGCCAAACGGGGATTTGTGTTGTTGCCCAAACGCTGGGTCGTGGAACGCACGTTCGGCTGGCTCGGCCGCTTCCGCCGCCTGACCCGCGACTACGAACGACTGTCCGACACGCTCAAGAATTGGCACTGGCTCGCCTTCCTCGGATTGCTCATGTCGCAAATCGGTTTTCAAAGTGCATAACAGGCTCTAGGCCTCGAACGTACGCCACGCGCGATCCCTCGGGACTCCATTTCAAATTCGCTTCGACCTCCGCGTCGTTCGTTAGCTTCTCGAACTTGAATGATTCGTTCTGCCACCAGTGCAACGACTCGTCGGACCGCTCGGCTCGCCAGATGTCGCGCTGGCCGTCCTTGTCGCTGACGAACAACAACGCGTCTCCGTCCGGAGAAAACACCGGATCGCGTTCCTCCTCCGGCGTGGCCAGCACCTGCCGCGGCTCGCGCAGCTCGGTGTCCATCACCCACAGATCGCCCCCGGCGATGAACGCGATCTCCAGCCCGTCGCGCGAAAACGCCACGTCGGTCGCCTGCGTCAGCGAGCGCCGTTCAATGCGGTCCGCAATCCCGTCGCCGTGCCCGGTCAGTTCGAGCTTCACCGGTGGCTCGCCTTTGCCCGGATGGAACCGATACAGATCGAACAGGTGCCGGAAGACCAGCGTCGATCCGTCCCGCGACAGGCACGGGAACACGACCGAATCGTCCTCGAAACTGGTGAGCTGTTTCTCGGCCTTCGATTCCAGATCGTATTCCCACAGGTTGAACGATCCCTTTTGCCCTCCGACAAAGTAGAAGCCCCGCCCGTCCGGCTTCCACAGCGGCCAGAGGCAGCCGGAGTCGTGTCCCAGCAGCTTCGTGAACGATTTCGTGTCGAGTTCGTACAGCCAGATTTGAGCGGCCTGCGATCCGCGATACCCCTTGCGCCAACACTCCGGGCCTTCGCGCGTGAACAGCAACCGCTTGCCGTCGGGGGACAGCGAACCGTTCTGGCCGTAGTCGTCGAACAGCAATTCCTCGGCCGCTCGCTCGCGGGCTTTGATCTTGAAGAAGCGTTCCGAATGCCGCGACCAGTAGTGATCGCGAGTGGCATTGACCAGCAACCCCTGTCCGTCCGGGAACCAGCCTTCGAGTTTGTATCCCGACGTGTGAAACGTGATCTGTTTCGGCAGGCCGCCGTCGGACGGCATCAGGTACACCTGCGGGTTGCCATCGCGGTCGCTGACGAAGGCGATTTCCTTGCCGTCCGGCGAGAACACCGGTTCGCGATCGCGGCCCGGATGCGATGTCAATTGCCGGGCCGTACCGCCCGCCGTTGGCACCGTCCAGATTTCGCCGCGCCATGAAAACGCGATCACCGAACCGTCCGGAGACAGCGTTGGATCGGTCGCGAGCTTGATGACATCTCGCGACTGCGCGGCAGCAGACTGAGCGATCGCCAACAACAATCCACACAACAGACTCGTCTTGGTTTGCATGGCATGACCTCTTGGATTCTGAGCGAGGAGATTTGAGTCACCGATGCCAAGCTCCGCGCGCCACCGGTGGCAAGCAATAATCGTGGCGTAGAGTGGCCGTCCCAAAGTCGTCCGCAGTTTCGGGGACCTGGGATGTCCGTTGCATCAGATTCTTCACCGACGGATTGCCAAACGGACGCTGGTTGACCATGCTGTGAACCATCGACAACCCGGATCAGAAAGGGCGACGCATGCGGATCGGCAAGGCGCGGCTGGCGAACGGCGAAGTGCGGTTGGTGGCGGTCGGGGATTCGACGGCGAGAGTGCTCGGCTGGACAGGCGACATCCGGTCGCTGACCGATCTCCTGCACGCGAAGTCGCCGGTGGAGGCGGCTCGCAAACTGGCATCGGTCAGCACGACAAACCTGCCGCTGTCGCAGGTCACGCTGCTCGCACCGCTCGATCAGCAGGAAGTGTGGGCCGCCGGCGTGACGTACAAACGGAGCCAGGTGGCGCGGATGGAGGAGTCCGAGACCGGCGCGTCGCACTACGACTGCGTGTACACGGCTCCGCGCCCCGAACTCTTTTTCAAAGCGACGCCGCACCGCGTCTCCGGACCGGGACAGCCCGTGCGGATTCGCGTGGACACGAAGTGGTCGGTCCCGGAACCAGAATTCACGCTCGTCATCACGCCGGACCTGCGCCTCGTCGGTTACACGATCGGCAATGACATGAGTGCCCGCGACATCGAAGGCGAAAACCCCCTGTACCTGCCGCAGGCCAAGCTCTACAACGACTGCTGTGCCCTCGGCCCGTGCATCCTGCTGGCGGATGCGCCGCTCGATCGGCCCGCGACCAAGATCACGCTGTCGATCACGCGCGCTGGACACGAAGTCTTCCGCGGCCAGACCGATCTCGACCAGATGAAACGTGGATTCGAAGACTTGATCGATTGGCTGGGCAAAGACAACAGCTTCCCGAACGGCGCACTGTTGCTCACCGGCACTGGAGTCGTCCCCCCGAACGAATTCACGCTGGCGGCTGGGGACATCGTCAGCATCGACGTCTCCGGCATCGGTACTCTGACGAATCCCGTCGTGCAGGGATGAGGGATCAATGTTTCTCCCCTCTTCCCGTTGGGGAGAGGGGCCGGGGGTGAGGGGCGCACCGCGTGGTGCCGCAGCTTGGATTCTCGCACAGGGACGGTTGAACCGCCCCTCACCCCTCTCCCCCTTTGGCAACCTTATGCAAGGGTGTTGAGGAGTTAGAGTCGTATCAAAGGAAACAGTTTGCGAACATGCGAGCCTGTTGTGTTTCCAAGACAAGGAGACTCGCGATGGATCGCAAACTGTGGGAGGCAGTGTATCAGATGGTGATGACGGCGGAACACGAGT
>Ga0233425_10008372_pt1 | contig 13807 bp, 9 predicted proteins | sample Watercolumn_Towu_2_FD_181712 | JGI IMG/M metagenome (GOLD analysis project Ga0233425, IMG submission 181712) | Freshwater microbial communities from Lake Towuti, South Sulawesi, Indonesia - Watercolumn_Towuti2014_140_MG | ecosystem: Environmental > Aquatic > Freshwater > Lake | place: Indonesia...
GAGGCCGCTCATCAGGTGCAGCAGCACTTGTTGCCGGCCGCGGCTCCCGTGCTGCCCGGGTTCGACATCGGCGGAGCTTGTTTTCCCGCCGAGGACTGCAGCGGGGATTTCTACGATTTCATTCCCCTGTCGCAGCAGCGGCTGGCCATTGTGCTCGCCGATGTTTCGGGACACGGATTCGGGCCCGCCATCATGGCTTCGGCGGTGCGCTCCTATTTGCGCGCGGCGGCCGTGCTCGGACACCATGTGCACGAAATGCTGGCGATCGCCAATCGTTTGCTCGTGCACGATTCACCGGAAGGGCCGTTCGCCACCGTGTTTGCCGGCCGTGTCGATTTACGCACCGGCTCGTTTCAATTCACCTGCGCGGGACATCCGGCATATCTGATTCGCGCCCAGGGGGCTGTGGAGAAACTGGAGACGGCAGCGGTGCCCATTGGAGTCGTGGATCAGGAGGTATTTCCCCTGTCACGGCCCATCCCACTGCATTGCGGCGACATCCTGCTGCTGGCCAGTGACGGGCTGTTCGAATCCCGCGGCGCCGATCGGCAGGGCATGTTCGGTTTGTCGCGCGCCGTGGACGTCGTGCAACGAAGCCGGGAGCTTTCCGCGCAGGAGATCGTTGCCAAGCTGCATCGCGCTGCGCGGGACTACGCCGGCGGAGCACCTCCCGACGACGATTTGACCGCGGTTGTGCTTAAACGGACCAGAGAAGACGCCCCAGCCTCAGCCAGACACAGTGACTCCATGGCCCGCGGAAAGCCGCGCTGAGCGCCCTGCGATTTCATCAGGCTTCCAGCATCAAGCCGCCGCCGGATGACGACGTGTCTGTGTCCAAGTCCGGAAGAGCCGGAGACGCGGCGCGGGCGCGCGGCATGCCGGTAGATGCTTGTTCGCATACCAGCCGCCAGGTCTCACGTTCGATGTCGAGGACTTCTATCACCTCGCACACCTGCTGCTCATTCTTGTCAAGAGCCGCTTCGGCCAGTGTTCGGAACAGATAGAGGTAAATGCCGGCCACGCGGCGTGCGAGCGGTGAGTCTTCGGGTTGCACGGAGGACAGTAGCTCCGACACCACGCCGCGAGCGCGGCCCAGGGACGCCAGACCGGCTTCCCCTTCGCCGCACTGCCACTGCTGCAGTGCCTGGCGGCAGAACCGCTGTGCACCTTCGATCAGCATCAGGCGCAATCGGTGCGGCGGTGCGCTCAGGATCTGGTTTTCCAGGTAGGCATCTCGGGCTTCGGATTGCATGGCCAGTCACCTGCGGGACCGTGGAGGGCTTCCAGGGGGCTACCTTGCGCGCAGACCTTCCCCCCGTCTCACATAACATCGGACAAATCGCCGCCTGTTCCTGAACGAATCGTACGGCGAGTTCCCGACAGCATCTCGGGCATGCGGCGCACAGGCGCAAAAAAAGGCTCCCGGAAGTGACGGGTCCCAGGGGGGCGGAGGACTCTCATCTTTTCCGGGAGCGATTGGACGGTGACAACCGGTGCTTCCTGCGGTGGCTGCCAAGCCGCTTGGTAATCAACCCCACGCAAGTTTCCGAAGCCGTAACCAGCGTCCGTGCCGGACACGTACCTCGGGGCCCGCAGCCCCGCGCTCGTCGGCGCGTGCCCGTGCAGGCGTTATCACGTGGTTGCTTGTGAACGGAATCAGTGCCCACGCAGGCGAGCCGTGATCGGCCGCGAACGCGCCTTCCTGCTCGCGCCGCGTGCTGGCGTCGTGACTTGAACGAGGCGGAGAATAGGTCTTTCCGAAACCAGGGTCAAGACCGTTTTACCGTCTCCCCGGAAGAAAATCTGCGGACCCCAGCGCGGCCCGTGAACGCTCGCCATGATGGCGCACAACTCCTTGAGCAGCGGCAGAAGTTCGCCATAATGGCAGACGTTCAGTCAGATCTTGCGAATGAGGTGGCAACATGAAAATGCAATGGGGTTGGCTCGTTCTCATATTGGGGTTGGGCGTTCTGTACTCCGGCGACCGGGTGGCCGCGCACGGATGGCGCGCGCGAGCCGTGCATGCTCCGCGTGTGGTGATCGTGCAGCCGTACGCCGGTCCGCTCTATTATCACCCGCGGTTTGGAGCAGCGAACCCTTATTCGCTCCGATTCAGCGCACCGTATCCGCACCACTACGGGCGCTGGGACCTGTATTTCAACATGCACGGCGCGCCTGGATTCTGATCGTCCGCAGTGGCTCACACCTCAGGCCAACAGGTCCTTGACCACGTTGCCGGCCACGTCGGTCAGGCGGAAGTCCCGACCCTGCGAGCGGAATGTTAGTCTCAGGTGGTCGATGCCGAGCAGGTGCAGCATGGTGGCGTGCAGGTCGTGCACGTGCACGACGTTCTCCACAGCGTTGTAGCCCAATTCGTCCGTAGCGCCGTACGTGATTCCCGGCCGGATGCCCGCTCCGGCTAGAAACAGTGAAAAGCCTTTGATGTGATGATCGCGGCCGTCTCCCTGAGCCATCGGCGTGCGGCCGAATTCTCCAGTGAACACGACCAGCGTTTCGTGGAGCATGCCGCGCTGCTTGAGATCGGTAATCAGCGCGGCGGTGGCCTGATCGACTTCGGCAGCCACTCCGGCGACGTGGTGCTTGATCCCCCCGTGATGGTCCCAGTCGCGGTGGTACAGTTGGATGAACCGCACGCCGCGTTCCGCCAGGCGGCGTGCCAGCAGGCAGTTGGCGGCAAAGGAACCATCACCGCCGCGCGTGCCGTACAGATCGAAGACAGCCGCGTCTTCACGCGAGACGTCCATCAGTTCGGGCACGCTGGTCTGCATGCGGAACGCCAACTCGTATTGGGCGATGCGTGTGGAGATCTCGGGGTCCTCCAGCGTATCGTACAAGCCGCGATTCAGCGAATTGACGGCCGTCACCACGTCCGACTGCTGTTGCGCGCTCACGCCCGGCGGACGGTCCACGTAGTTGACGGGCTCTCCGGTGGAACGAAATTCGACACCCTGAAATCGACTGGGCAGGAAACCGTTATGCCATTGCCGTGAGGCGATGGGCTGCGACTGGCCGTACTTGCCGGTCGAAGTCATGACGACAAATCCGGGGAGGTCTTCGCTGTCAGCGCCCAGGCCGTACAGCAGCCAGGACCCCATCGCCGGTCGACCGGAGACCGTGGAGCCCGTGTTCATGAAGGTGTGTGCGGGATCGTGGTTGATGGCCTCCGTCTTCATGGAGCGGACGATGCAGAGGTCGTCGGCAATCAGGGAGCCAATCTTCGGAAAGATTTCGCAGATCTCCTGGCCGGAGTGACCGCATTTGTGGAATGGATGTTGAGGCGCGAAACACTTGAGCTGTTGTCCTTGGAGCTGCGCGATCGGTTGTCCTTGCGTATACGATTCCGGCATCGGCTGGCCGTGCAATTGCGCCAGCGCCGGTTTATTGTCGAACGACTCCAGATGCGACATCCCGCCTGCCATGCAGAGCCAGATCACGCGTTTGGCCTTGGCCGGGAAATGCAGCGGGTTCACAATCCCACGACTTTCAATGACGGGAGTTGCGTCGGCCGCACGGGCCAGCCGAGTCCGGCTCAGGAACTCAGCCAAGGCCGTGGCTCCCAGCCCGTTTACGGCGCTTCCCAGGAACGCGCGGCGCGCACTTCGCATTGACGTCCTGCTGTTCTGCCCGTGCATAGGTCGGTCACCTCATCTCGTAAGTGGTCACGGGTCGGTAGGGAATTGGCGCATTTCTCGGCGTTGACTGTTGGCCGCCAGGACCAGACATCACCCGAAAACATGGGCCGATCCCCGTCTCTTCACCGACCCGTGAACGCCTGCCCTCATCTCCCTTGTGTGGCATCAGTACCTCGTGATGGTCTCGTGCAGGTTCAACAGGACGCGCGCGGCGGACGTCCAGGCGGCCAGCTCCGTGTTGTCCACGGACTCCGGTCGCGGCTGCTCACCCACCGCTACGATCTTGGCGGCGGCATCCGGCGCTTGCGCGTATTGCTTCTGGTGGTTCTCCAACAGCTGCATCAAGACGTTCTCTTCGGTGGCATTCGGAAGACGCTGCAAGGCCTGTCGAAAAGCGTATTTCAGGCGGTCCTGGGGGGAGGCACCACCGTGTTCGACGATGCGCGCGGCGAACACGCGGGCTGCTTCGACATAGGTCGGGTCGTTCAGCAGCGCGAGCGATTGCAGCGGCGTATTGGATCGAGCGCGATCGGCCGTGCACTCCTCGCGGCTTGGGGCATCGAAGGCCAGCAAGCTGGGTTGCAGGAACGTACGCTGCCAGTGTGTGTATACACCGCGCCGGTAGAGACTTTCACCGTGGTCGTTCTGCCATTCACGTTTGGGGAAGTTCAGATACTGCCAGTAACCGGCAGGCTGGTACGGTTTCACACTCGGCCCACCCACCTTCGGAGAGAGCAGGCCGGCGATGGTCAGTGCGCCGTCGCGGATGAATTCCGCGCCCAGCCGGAAGGACGTTTGCCGGGCCAGCCACTTGTTGTTGGGATCGCGCTGCCGCAAATCCGCGGTGACGTGAGACGCTTGCTGATACGTGTGTGACATGACCAGCGTCTTCACGAGACGCTTCACATCCCACTTGCCGTCACGCAACTCCACCGCCAGCCAGTCGAGCAATTCGGGATGCGTGGGCCACTCCCCTTGGGTGCCAAAATCCGAAACGGTGCGTACGATGCCTTGCCCGTAGAAGAGCTTCCAAAGGCGATTGACGAATACACGCGCCACGAGGGGATTGTCGGGGGCGACCAGCCACTGGGCGAAGTCCAGCCGCGCTCGCTGCCGATCCGCGATGGTGGCCGGTGGAAAGACGGCGGGAGTTGCTGGTCCGACGATCTCGCCGGACTGATCCTGCCAATTGCCGCGGGGCAAAATGCGCACGACGCGCGGCGCAACAGACACGGAAACCAAGGTCTGGGGAACGGTCTGGTTGACGCGTTCGACTTCGCTCTCCTTCTGCTTGATCTTGTCCTGCAGCGCGGGCTTTGCTTCCTCGGTCGCACTGGACAGCGCTTCGCGCAGTTGAGCCAGTTCCTGATTGAGCGGTGCCAGCTGCGCTTCCTGTTCCGGCGAGGGCCATCCCATTTGATCCTGGCGGCCCACGGCCTTCTCCTGCACGTCGGCAAAGAAGGCGCCCAGGCTGTAGAAGTCCTTCATCGTGAAAGGATCGTACTTGTGATCATGGCATTCACAGCAGCCCATGGTAATGCCGAGCCAGGCTGCGGCCGTATTGCGCACTCGGTCCGACTGGTACTTGAGTGTGTACTCCTGCGGCTGGGCGCCGCCTTCTTCCGTCGTTTGCAGCAGGCGGTTGTAGCCGGAGGCGACCTTCTGTTCGATCGTGGCATCGGGGAGCAAGTCTCCGGCGATCTGCTCCATCGTGAATCGATCGAACGCGTAGTTCTGATGGAAGGCACGGATCACATAATCGCGATAGAGCCAGACCGATCGTTCATTGTCGCTGTGGTATCCGCCTGAATCGGCATATCGCACGACGTCCAACCAGTAGGTCGCCATGCGTTCACCAAAATGCTCCGAAGCCAGGAACTGATCGACCAGCTGTTCGTAGGCGGACGGCGAACCGTCGGCGACAAACGCATCCACAGCGTCGGGAGTCGGCGGCAGGCCCGTCAGGTCAAATGCCAGGCGGCGAATCAAGGTGCGGCGATCCGCGTCCGGCGACGGGGCGAGTCCCTCCTGCTCCAATCGGGCCAGAATGAAAAGATCGATGGGATTGCGTACCCAATCAGGCCGAGATGCAGTGGGGAGGGGTGGCCGTTGGGGAGGAACGAAAGACCAGTGCGGCTGGTATTCCGCGCCCTGGGCGATCCAGGCACGCAGGATCTCGACGTCGCGCGGTGACAGGCTCTTGCCCACCCCGGCGGGAGGCATGCGTTCATCCTCGTCGTCACTGGTCACGCGGTCCAACAGCAGGCTGTCATCGGGGTTGCCCGGCACGATGACCTGGTAACCGCCGCGATCGGCAACCGCGCTGTCGCGCACGTCCAGTCGCAGATCCGCCTCGCGTTTGTTCTTGTCGGGACCGTGACACGTGAAGCACTTCTCCGCCAGCAGGGGGCGGACATCGCGATTGAATCCGATTGGCGACGAAGCGTCATCCGAGGCTCGGCAGGGGAACGGCAACGCGACACACAACGAGACAGCAGCTAGGAGCGCAATACACTCTCGTGTGAAGGGAATGAATCGGAGCATCCCGAAAACCTCCGCCGAGAAGTGAGTAGTGAACTCGAACAAGCCTACACGTCTTCGCAGCAAGGCTCAAGTCGCTATCCTGATGTGTAGCAAATGACGCGGCGCGGTGCGACTTCGGATTCATGCTTGCTTAGAGCGCGCTCAACAATAAGTAACCGAATTGCCGTCCGTCGCTCGACTCTTCGAGTCGAGCAATCACGGCTCGGAGAGCCGTGCGACGATGTTCGATGCGACAACTTATTTCTGAGCGCGCCCTTATTAGGACCACGACACGAGTATCCGCCAATGATCGTGAACACACCTCAGAGTTCTTGTGCGTTTGCCATGCGCCGCGCGGATATCACTCCTCCCGTGGGCATCTACCACCGCATGTGGGGCGCTGCTGTGCACGATCGCGCGGAAGGGATTCACCGTCCCTTGCTGGTCACCGCCATGGTTTTTCGCCCGCTCGACGCGGCAGCTGCGTCGGACTCGCAACAGGTACTCGTCGCGCTGGATCATTGCCTCTTCGGCGCCGTTGAGATGACGTCGCTGCTCGATTCCATCAGCGTGGCTGCGGGCCTCCCGGCGGACTGCGTGAGCGTGGTCTTCTCGCATACGCACGCCGCAGGCCTGATGAGTCTCGATCGAGTTGCCTTGCCCGGTGGAGAACTGATCACGGCCTATCTGCACCGACTGGACCAAACGGTGGCGCAACTCGTAGCCGAAGCCTCTCACAGCGTGGAGCCGGCGGTCATCACTTACGGCTTGGGGCATTGCGGCCTGGCCGCTCATCGCGACCTGTGGGATGAGACGCGCCAACACTGGGCTTGCGGTTTCAATCCGACCGGTCCGGCAGACGACACCTTGCTGGTGGCGCGTGTTACCGGTGCCGACGATCGTGTGCTGGCAACGCTGGTCAACTACGCTTGCCACCCCACGACCCTGGCCTGGCAGAATCGCTTGATCAGTCCGGATTTCCCAGGTGCTCTGCGCGAGACCGTCGAGCAGCACACTGGTGCTCCCTGCGTGTTCCTGCAAGGGGCATCCGGGGACCTTGGGCCGCGCGAGGGATTCGTCGGCGATGTACGAGCGGCGGACCAGAATGGCCGGCAATTGGCCTTCGCGGCGCTGTCGGTCTTGACCGCGCTGCCCCCCCCCAAGACGCGCTTCGTCTATCAGGGACCCGTGGTCTCGGGAGCCACTCTCGGCACGTGGGCGCACGAGACACTGCCGCAAGAAAGTCTGGAACTCTGCACTGTCTGGCGACGCGAACGACTGCAGATTCCGTTGCCCTATCGAGAGGACCTGCCCAAGGTCGAGCAAGTCGAACAGGAGCGGGAACAGTTGGCAGCGCAAGAAGCGACGGCGCGCGCCGCGGGCGACGAGAATGCAGCGCGCGATGCGCGGGCCCTGGTGGAGCGCAAGACGCGACTCCTATCGCGACTGCGGGCGCTGCCCCAGGGTCCGGAATTCCCCTACGACATCTGCGTGTGGCGCGTCGGACATGCGGTCTGGCTGTGCGTCCAGGGAGAACCTTACCACGAAATGCAGCAGGCCTTGCGGCGGCGATTTCCGGACGTCTCGCTGGTGATTTGCGGACTGGCCGGGGGTTGGGGACCGTCTTACCTGCCTACGCGCGACACCTACGGGCAAGGCATCTATCAGGAGTCTGTTGCGGTACTGCCGGCCGGATCATTGGAACGCGTCATCGAAGCCGCCGCCCAGTGCATTGAGCGCAGCCTTGCGTAGCCATTGCCGCGACTACTTCCGTGTGCGGCCAAACACGGCCTTGTCGACGCTACGGCTGCGCAACATGCGGACGGCCTCATCGTCGAGGTGCAACCACAACTGGAAGACGTCGTTCTCGTCGAGTGTTCCGCCATCGATCGCCTCGTCGGAAATGCGCGCGGAGTAATTCAGGCGCGTGGCATAGAGTTCCAGCGGCATTCCATGATCGGCGTCGAAGAAACGCACGTCCACGAAACGGTCCAACAGCATCATGGCCATGCGGCACGTGAGCGATCGCGTGACGGCAATCGTCCAGATGAACGCTTCGTCGCCGAAGTCCTCGGTCCGGCCGACCTCCACTTTCTGAATGCGGAAGTAGCCAGTCTTCTCCAACTCCAGAATGTTGCAGGAAATGGCTTCCAGAGGCGCGGGGAACTTCTCGCCCAGAACGGCCGGCTTCTCCGGCGGCCGTTGTTCGGATTTGGCCTTGGCGGCCACCGCGGGCTTCTTCGCAGGCGCGGCGGGAGGAGCCTCCGGATCGGCGGCCAGGACGACCGTGACGGTGAAACACAAGAGCACCAGGACCGAGGCATGGGGGCGCGTCATCAGATTCCGCCGTTTCCAGGTCGTGTTCTCCGGGCAGCATGGCCGGCGCGCTCGATCGGGCGATCGCGCTCAGGCCTGCCTTCGGAACTCTACTCTAATTGCGGCGAAACTAACCGTCGAGTGTCCATCCTTGCCGGTATTCACGACAAATCAGCGCGTCGGCTTGCGGGCAATTGGTGGCGCGAAGATTTTGGGCATCCCATTGCAGTTTGGTCTGCGTGCGGAAGGCCACAGTCCCCAGCAGATTGTGCTCGACGAGCTTCCCGGAGTAGGTGAAGTTGCAGAGCGTCGGAGCGCCCGTCTTGATGGCGTGAATCCACTCCGCATGGTGTCCCAGCGAGGGCGGTATTGACTTCGCGGGGGGCTCGAATCCCTTGAATTTTTCTTCCGGCAGCAGGATGCATTTGCCGTAGTCGGCCAGCAGCATGCCGTCGTCGCCGATGAACAGCACACCGATGTTCCACGTCTGCAGGTCGTGGCCGGGCGGCGATGACGGTCGCTGAATGCCGTCGTACCAATGCAGCGCCAATCCCGGTCGATCACCGCGCGCTGGATGTTCCCACCGGACCTTCAACCATTCCGGATACGTCTCCGGCCGCAACGGGGCCCCTTCGGCTTCGACGGTCAGAGGATCACCCAATTCGAGCGCCCAGAACGGCAAGTCAATCAGGTGGCTGCCCATATCCCCCAGGCAGCCGTTGCCAAAGTCCCACCACTGCTCCCAAGTCATGCATCCCGGCAGGTAACTGGAGTGAAAGGGCCGCGCGGGAGCCGGTCCAAGCCACAGGTCCCAATTCAGATTGGGCGGCACGGGCATTTCCTCACGGGGGCGATCACCGTTGGCCATTCCCTGCCGACCGCACCAGACGTGTACTTCGCGCACCGGGCCGATGGCCCGGGCTTGAATCAGCTCGACCACGCGCCGGTAGTTCTCGGTCGCGTGTATCTGAGTTCCCATTTGGGTCGCCAGCCGGTCGCGATTCGCCTGGTACTTGTCTTGCATCCGGCGCGCCTCGAATACCGAGTGGGCGAGCGGCTTCTCGCAATACACGCTCAAGCCGCGATTCATGGCCCACACGCCGGCGCCGGCATGTGTGTGATCCGTGGTACTGATCACTACGGCGTCCAGGTCCTGCTGCTGGAGTAGTTCTCGCCAGTCCCGGTAGGTACGGGCTTGCGGGAATTTCTCTGCAGCCCGACCCAGGTTGTCGCTGTTCACATCACACAGCGCGACGATGTTCTCGCTGCTGACATCATTGGTATTGGAGGCGCCGCGCCCTCCCGCGCCGATGATCCCGATGTTCAGCTTCTCATTGGGGGATTCCGCAGCTCGCATTCGACCAGCTGCCACCAGGCTCACGGTAGCGCCCAGAGCCAACGCTTCACGCAACATCTCACGCCGGGTCGATCGTCGTGCCATTGTGCCAATCTCCACGTGCAGGTGAAGTGTCCGTCCGGCAAGGATGCTACCATCTTTGGAGCGGGCGTGCGAGGATGTTACCGGGTATGCGTTCATAGTTCGGTGAAGAAACGGGGATCGGCCCCTATTTTCGGCCAACGTCCACTCCTGATCGCGTACCGTCAACGCCGAGAAATGCACCAATCCCCCACCGACCCGTGAACGCGTAATCGGATGCGAACCTGGTGTGCCGGGTCATTGCCGGGCCGAAGTGCGTTGGTTCTGCTATAATCGCCATTGCCATTGCCGGCTGGGCGCAAGCGGTTCCTGCTACCATCCTGTTATCCATAGAGGGTATGGAACGACGCTGGCCCGTGCGACGGACTTCAGCGCCCACCGTGCATGTGCTTTCGCTTCACGCACAGAAAGGAGCAACCTGATGTTTCCGCGAAGGATGACGTTCACACGGCGCCGCTTCCTATCCACAGCCGCCAAAGCCAGCGCGGTGTGTGCAGCGCCGCTGTTTGTGCCCGGTCGCGCGTTGGGTCTGAACGGCGCCGTCGCTCCTTCGGAGCGGATTGCGCTGGCAGGCCTGGGTATCGGCGGCCGCGGCAATTACGTGTTGGGCTGCATGATGGAAGAACCAGTCATTCAATTCGTCGCCATCTCCGACCCGCAGAAGACGCGGCGGGAGAACGTCAAGAAACGAGCTGAGGAAAAGTACGGCCCCGGCGTGCAGACCTATCGCGACTTCCGCGAAATGCTCCCGCGCCAGGATATCGACGCCGTCTTGATCGCCACCGGTGATCGCTGGCATACGATGGCTTCGATCTGCGTCGCCAAGGCGGGCAAGGACATCTACTGCGAAAAACCCTGTTCCATGACGATTGCGGAAAGCCAGGCACTCGCCGACACGATGCGGCGCTATGACCGCATCTACCAGGCGGGCACTCAGCGGCGCAGCGTGGCGAATTTCCTGTTCGCCGCCGAACTCTGCCACACCGGAAAATTGGGGAAGCTGACGGCAGTCCACGCCAATACGCTCTATCCGGCGACGATCCACGATTGGCTCCCGGCGCAGCCGGAGCCGTCGCTGGATGAATGCGACTGGAACCTGTGGTTGGGCCCCACGCCCTGGCGCCCCTACAACCAGCAATACACCAATGGACAATGGCGGAACTACTTCGATTTCCACGGCGGCGGCATTCTGGAATGGGGTGCGCACACCGTGGACCTCTGCAACTGGGCGGGAGTCGATGACCAGACGATGCCCACGCTCTACGAACCCACTCCCAGTGGCTGCATCGCGACGTATGACAGCGGGCTGAAGTTGGTCATGCGCGATGAAGGATGGATGGGGCTGGGAACATGCAGCGTCCGTTACGAAGGTGAGGATGGTTGGGTGGAAACCGGAGACAGCGGCCGGCTCGAACTCTCCTCCGGTCAGCTGCGCTCCGAACAGCGGCAATACGCTGAAGTCGGGACGTCGGCCGTCAGTCACGTCAAGAACTTTATTGACGCCGTGAAGACTCGCCGGCCGGCGCACTCCAATGCGGCGGTGGTGGCCACCAGCCACATCATCTGCCACGCCGCCTATATCGCCTGGCAATTGGGTCGGCCGCTCAAGTTGGACCCCAAGAAAGTGGAGTTCCTCGATGATGCGGAGGCCAATCGCATGCGCTCGCGCGCGTTGCGCGATCCGTGGCGGATCTGAGGTGCGGGGTGAAGAGCGAAGCGTTCAGAAGCAAAGCTAAGGAGATACAAGTATGAGGAATACACGAACCGTATTGCTGGCCGTAGTTGTCATCCTGCTTTCGGCCACGCCCTGCGGCATTGCCAGGGCGCAGAGCAATTCCAAGGAGATCATGGCGCTGCCGCCGGCGGAATTGATCGCCATCCTGCAGAAGGCCGACGCGGGCGTCTTTGAAAAAGCCAAAGCCTTCCAGCGGCTGGCCACCATCGGTGCAAAAGACGCGGTCCCGGCACTGGTGCCGCTGTTGTCGGATGAAAAGCTCAATGTCTACGCGCGCAACGCCCTGGAGGCGATCCCCGATCCCGCCGTGGACGAAGCGCTGCGCGCGGCAACCAAACAGCTTCTGGGCCGGCAACTGGTCGGGGTGATTGACTCGATCGGCCAGCGCCGGGACAAGCAGGCCGTCGGACTGCTGCAGTCGCTGATGGGTGACCAGGATGCTGCCGTGGCTTCAGCGGCTGCCGGGGCACTGGGACGCATCGGCACGGAGGACGCCGCTGCGGCGCTGAAGGAATGGCTCGGGAAGGAATCGGCGGTCAAATCGCAGGTCGCCGATGCGAGCCTGGCGTGCGCCGAAGGACTGGCGGCAGCTGGACAGAAAGCGTCGGCCCTGAGCCTCTATGAAGTCGTGGGCCAGGGGGACTTGCCGCGCCACCTGCAATTGGCCGCCCTGGCCGGCCGGTTCCACGTGTTGCAGGGAGAAGCCAAAGAGCTGCTGCTCTCGCAACTGAAAGCCGAAGACGCCGGGGTGCTGAAAGTGGCGCTGGCCGCCGCGCGCTATCTTCCCGGCGCGGAGATCACCGCCGCGTTGACGGAGGCCCTCGACCAACTCCCGCCCCAGCGCCAAGCCCTGGTGCTGCTGGCGTTGGGAGACCGCACGGAACGCGTGGCGCTCGCGCGCGTGATGACGGCGGCCCGCAGCGAATCACCTGAGGTGCGCGTGGCGGCCGTGGCCGTCCTGTCGAAACTGGGAGATGCAGCCGCCCTGCCAATCCTCCTGGAAGCTGCTTTGGATTCCGGTCCCGCCGCACCCACGGCGATCGAAGGCCTCAAGAATCTGAAGGGTGATTCCGTGGACGAGGCCGTGGTCGCGAAACTGGGAGAGGTCTCCGGATCGGCCAAGATCGTGTTCCTGGATATCGCCGCGGCACGGCGCATCAAGGCGGCTACCGTCCTGGCGCGGCAATGCGCGACGGCGTCCGATGAGCCCCTGCGTCTCGCGGCACTCGCCGCTTTAGGACAGCTTGTGGAACTCGGCGATCTGGATCTGCTGCTAAGTCGCGCATTTGCGGCCGCAGATACTCCCGAACGGAAGGCGGCCCAGCAGGCACTGGAAACGGCAGCGCTCCGCATGGCCGACCGGGAAGCGACTTCCGCCAAGTTTGCCAGCGTGCTGGGCAAGCAGGCCGTCGAGAATAAGGTTTTCCTGCTCGACCTGTTGGGCAAGCTCGCTGGTCCCACGGCGCTCGAAACAGTGGCGGCCCACACGCGGTCGGACGATGACGCATTGAAGGACGCGGCCACTCGCGTGTTGGGGGATTGGCCCAATCCCGAAGCGGCGGATACGGTGTTGGCCGTGGCCCGCACGGAGAAGACCAACAAGTACCAGATCCGTGCGCTGCGCGGATACATCCGGATCGCGCGGCAACTGCAATTCCCCGACGATAAGCGGTTGGCCATGTTCCAGGCAGCGATGGAGGTGGCGAAGCGTACCGACGAGAAGCGTCTGGCACTGGACATTCTGACCCGGATTCCCTCGGTCGAGACCCTGCAGCTGACGGTATCGTACCTGGGAGTTCCGGAGTTGAAGGAAGCGGCCGGTGAGGCTGCCGTCGCGATCGCGGAGAAAGTCATCACTGCCAATGCGCCCGCCGTGGCCGAAGCCATGGGCAAGGTCCTGGCAGCCGATGCCGGCGGTCGCCGCACGGCCCGAGCGCAACAGTTGCTTGACCGCGCCAAGGCCAATCCGACGTGAACGCGTGGGTGAGTGGGTGAGTGGGTGAGTGGGTGAGTGAGTGAGTGAGTGAGTGAGTGAGTGAGGATAGTGCATCATTTCGTCTGTAAAAAGACGCTAGCACTTGCCGGTGCTATCATCGGTGACGGCGGGCGTAAGAAGTGATCTTGGAAAGGACGGGCCATACG
>Ga0233425_10008373_pt1 | contig 13807 bp, 7 predicted proteins | sample Watercolumn_Towu_2_FD_181712 | JGI IMG/M metagenome (GOLD analysis project Ga0233425, IMG submission 181712) | Freshwater microbial communities from Lake Towuti, South Sulawesi, Indonesia - Watercolumn_Towuti2014_140_MG | ecosystem: Environmental > Aquatic > Freshwater > Lake | place: Indonesia...
GTCGCTCTGGATCGCTACGGTGACGAAGTCGTCTGGGGATTCCGCACGAATTGCGCCAAGTACCTTATTGAGACGTCGCGCGGCCATCGTGATGAACGACACCGGGAACCCATCGTCCTCCACAATTCGGGGCGTCCCGGCGATGTCTGCTTCCTGCCACCCGGTGACGATTTTGAGATTTCACTGGACGGCCTTCCTGAATCCGCCCGAGATGTCGAAGTCTATGACTCGTCAAATACGTTGATTGCCAGGCTGGCCGGCAACCAACAAGGACAGGTCACGCATACGATCTCACGTTCGGCTGGCGCGAAACCGGGTCCTTGGCGGCTGCATCTGGCCGAACAGGTCGCCACCATCGACATCGACGGAGTGACTCGCTGGGACGCGCGTGATCCCTACCCCAATCTCTCCTATTGGACGACGAAACCAGCGGCGTTCTTTCCATTGCCGGACTTCCGTTGGCTGCTGTCCCCCTACAGCCGCACCGTGTACGGTCCCGCGGGTTCGCAAGGCAGCGTGCGCATGCGCGTGCACAACAACTCCCCGCGGCCGATCAACGTAGCGTTGGCATTGGAATTCCCCGACGAACGCTGGCCCGTGTCGCTATCCACAGAGCGCGTCGAACTCGCCCCCAAGAAAGACCGGATCATTGACTTGTCCTATACCATTTCGGCCGATGGCACATCGCACACTTGCCGAGTGCGAGCTACTCCGCTGGAATGCCCGGACTTCACCACTTACTCCACGATCACCGCGCGTAGCGGAGACGCACCGGCTCTGCAACCGTTGACACTTCCGCTCGTGCTGCGTCCGTACGAACACGAGAACGAACAGTTGGGCTATGCACCCGACTATCCGGTGCAGAACCAGTTGTACTTTGATCTGCGCAACCGCGCACTGGTGCAAACCGACTCCGGTCTGGCCCGATACGACCCGGCCGGCTGGCAGGACCGCGAGATAGCCGTGAATGCGGCGAGCAACTCAGCGAATCGCAGGACATCGGCCACAAGTATCGTGTCCACTAAGATCGCGTTCGACGCCGACAACGACATCTACCTGCTCGGCGGTGCCGGCGGGCGCGGGCAACTGCTGCATTCGTCTGACGGCGGGGCGACATTCACCGCGTACGACTTGCCAGGTGAGGCGCGCGCGGGGACGCTCGATTTCGAGCAGTTCTCGGGGCACAACGTTCCGGAGGGGCCGCCCCCCATCATCCGGTTCCGACAGACGGCTGCGGATTCCCAACGGATCTGGCGCCGTATCAACGATCTGGAATTGATCGTGTTTGAGAAGCAGGACGGGCGCCTGCAGGCTGCGGAACCCGTATTCATCTCCCGGCAGTGCATCGGGTTCTCAAGTCACTCCGGCGCGCCCAGTTCGGTCGTGTCGCGCGCCGGCAAGGTCCACGTCGTCTGGGGAGAGGCAACGGACCCGGCCGCCAAAGTAGCTGGAGTACCCACGTTCGTCGCCACCTATGACCGGGCGACTCGACAGCTCAGCGAACCGGCTCTCGTCGCGTACGGTCCGCCAGCCAATGACATCCACAATTCGCCGAGCATCACGTTGGACAGTCAAGGCTATCTGCACGTCTTGGCGGGCACTCATGGGGCCCCGTTCCCTTACACCCGATCGTTGCAGCCCAATACGTCCGAGGCAGGTTGGACGCCCGCGGAACCAGTGGGAAGCGACCTGCGACAAACATACATCGGTCTGGTTTGCGGCCCCGATGATACGCTGCATCTCGTGTATCGGTTGTGGCAGTCGGAGGTCGAGCCGCATCCGGCCAGCCAATTCGCGGTGCTGGCGTATTCCCGCAAACCGGCTGGGAAACCGTGGGAAGCCCCGAGGCCGCTCGTCGTGCCGCCGTTCTCCGAATACAGCGTGTTCTACCACCGCCTCACGATCGACCGTGCGGGCCGTCTGTTCCTCTCGTACGACTACTGGTCGACCTTCTGGTTTTACCGTACGGATCACTGGGGAGATCGGCGCGCAGTACTCCTGTCGCCCGATGGTGGCCAGACGTGGAGACTGCTCGCGGGACAGGATCTCGCGACGACCCAATAGGCGACCGCGCGAACGACAGAGTCAGAAACCGAAAGGATGTGCCGGCGACACCTCAGGCAATAATCGCGACTTTCATCCTTTCGCCAGCTCGGCTTCGATGACTTTGAGGACTTCGGGATCGTCCGGCTTGGTGCGCGGCGCGAAACGCGCCACGACTTCACCCTTGCGGTTCACCACGAACTTCTCGAAGTTCCAGTCGATCTTGCCGGGGCCCTTGGGCTTCGTGTCGAGTGAGGTCAGGTACTTGTACAACGGACAGGCATTGTCACCGTTGACGTCGATCTTGGCGAACAGGTCGAAGGTCACCTGGTACTTGCTGCTGCAGAACTCCTTGATTTCCGCGGCGGTTCCGGGTTCCTGACCACCGAACTGGTTGCACGGGAATCCCACGACCGCCAGACCCTTGCCGCCGAGTTTCGCGTGCAACGCCTGCAGTTGCTCGTATTGAGGTGTGAGGCCGCACTTGCTGGCCACATTGACGATCAGCATCACTTTGCCTTGATACTGGTTGAGATCGACGTCCTTGCCGTCCAGCGTCTTCATCTTGAAGTTCAACGCGGGGGCGGGGTCTGCCGCTAACGCACAGCGGACGACAGACGATACCAGGACCAGTGTCGCAAAGAACGCAAATAGGGTCTTCATGGAATGCTCCTCGGATTGGACGTGAACTCCGTAAAGAGATGACTATTTGACTACGGGTCGAATGGTGATGTTTCGATATTCTGCGCTGGTGTGATCACCCTGCAGGTACAACGGTCCGGGGCGGAATTCGTCCGCCCACAGAGCGCCGCCCGTGCAACCCAACAGCGGTTGGTTGTCGATGATCGTCTTCCCGTTCAGGGCCACGGTGACGTGTCGGTCAACCAGTGTGATGTTGAAGGTCTGCCATTCGCCGGCCGGCTTCTCCGCCGCGACGGTGGGTGTGATGCGGCTGTAGATCCCGCCCATGTTATGCGAATCCAGTTCCCTGCCGAACGTGTCGGCCACTTGCACTTCGTAGATGCCGCGCAGGTAGATGCCGCTGTTGCCCCCTTCGGGCACGCGCACTTCCAGCGTCAGTTGGAAGTCCTCGAACTCCCGCTCGGTCGCGATGTTCGCGTACGAGATGTGCTTGCCGGGTTCCTGCGGTGCGCGGTTGACCAGCACACCATCAACGGCGCTCCAGCCGTTGGGAACGCGGTCGTTCATGATCTTCCAGCCGCTCAGGTCCTTACCGCTGAAGAGTGTGATCGCTTCGCCGAACTTCACCTTACTGAGATCGGGCGCCGCGGGGAGCGGCGGGATCCGCTTGCCGGAAAATGTCGTCTTGTCGGCAGTCGTCCCGTTCGGTCGCGTTCGCTCCAGGGTAAGGTTCATCTGATCGCCGTCCAGCTTGGCCCGAATGGTCTCCTCGATCGTGGCCTTCTTCGCCGCGGCCTTGCGCCGATTACCAGTGTCGCGAACAACAACCAACGTGTCGCCGTCCACCCGGACGCTGGCGACCGGTAGGACGCTGCCACCGCCCCAGAGTAGACTCCCCTCCAACTGATCCTGATTGGACGTGACGCCGAGCCAGCCCGCGCCGCCGCCCGGAATTGTCAGCGCCCAATTGCCGACGAAGGGGTTCTCGGCGGCCAGGGCGAGCGCCGGCAGAACCGTTAACAGGATTGCTCCGCAGATGTGCTGGATGGTGGAACGTTGCTTGGTCGTCATGATGCATCTCCAGGCATGTGGTAATCGGCCGGTGTGGACACCGAGCCGGGACGGGATTGCATTCGACCGACAGCCTAGGGCTGATGAGTGACAGCGTCAAGCGCGTGTCGCGCCGGGATGCGATAGAAACGCCCCCGGTCGATCGGAGCCAACCGTAGGCGTTCACGGGTCGATGGGGAATTGGCGCATTTTTCGGCGTTGACGGTTTGCCGTCAGAACCGGACGTGGTCCGAGATCATGGGCCGATCCCCGTCGCTTCACCCGTGAACGTGTACGAGCCGACCTCACAGCCGCGATGCTCCGGCTATCACCGACACATTGCTCCAACGCCCGCTGACGATTACATTTGTCCTCAGAACAGCCGGTTGAAACGAAGGCCAGGCAACCACCCGCTTGAGCGGGGAATCAGACACTTCAAATTGACTTTTATGTGTTGACCGGCGAGACTAGGGCAAGCGAAGGGGACGAGTCACCGATTCATCGGAAACGGAGAGGGATGATAGCCATGGCAGAACGTACTGACCGTCGGTGTTTTTTGGCGCGAGGTGTTTTGGGGGCGGCGGGAATCGGAGCGGCAGCGGTCAGCATCGAGGAGAAGACCCTGTCGGCCGCGATTCAGGACGGCCAGGCCCAGTCGGGGCAATCCGCTCAGCCCAAGACGGACATTCCTCCCGGCAGCATGCCGTGCGGCAAGATTGGCAATGTCAGCATGAGCCGTTTCCTCATCGGCGGCAATTTGATCGGCGGCTGGGCACACAGTCGCGACTTGATGTATACCTCCAAGTTATTCACCTCGTACAACACCGAAGCCAAGGTCTTCGAGACACTCGAATTGGCGCAGGCCTGCGGGATCAACACGATCCAGCTCGATCCGAAGTGTTGGGACACGGTGGCTAAGTACAACGAGAATCGTACAACCAAGATACAGACGTTTGTCTGCCTTCCTTTGCACGACGACAAAGCGGCGATGTCGGAGAACATCAAGCGCTTTGTGGATTTGGGTGCGAACCTGTTGTACTCGCACGGCGGCAACACGGACTCCTACATGATGAACGGCGGCAAGATCGAGACAATCGGGCTATTTGTGGACTTGATCAAGGCACAGGGTGTGCCTGCCGGGGTGGGCGGCCACTCGCTGAACATGGTGAAGGCCTGTGAAGACAACAGCGTTGACGCGGACTTCTACGTCAAGACCTTCCACGCGGACCGCTACTGGTCGGCCACGCCGGCGGAACGTCGGAAGGAGTACGACTGGATGAAAGGGGACGCGGCCGACCACAACGCGAACTTCGACAACATGTGGTGCAACAATCCCGAGGAGACGGCGGAATACATGCAGAAGGTCGCCAAGCCCTGGGTGGCCTTCAAGGTCATGGCGGCCGGCGCGATTTCACCCCGCATCGCTTTCTCCAACGCTTACCGGAACGGGGCCGACTTCGTCATGGCGGGCATGTTCGACTTCCAGGTCGAAGAGGACGTAAAGCTCGCCTTGGAAGCACTGCGCAAGACCGCCAACCGCACGCGAACCTGGCACGGATAATGGTGCGTAGCACCTTTTGCGGGGCAAGATAGGCAAGATGCGGCCACTCGCACGCTGCCGCAACGGTCGAGTCTCCGATACGGCCTGCTATACGGCAGGAGGCGCGCGCGTTCTGCGGTCGCTTCAGTCGAGGCTTTGGATGCCGTCGATCGTGCCGACGGCTCCGGTCTGGACGTGTGCCGCGTTGGCTTCATCCGTGTCGATGTGCATGGCCAGGCGGAAGTTGGCGTTCACGCGCACCAGAACGTCGCCGAAGATCAGTTCGCGATCACCGGAGACGCGCACGCGCACGGTTGACTTGTCCTTCACTCCGTAACGCAGTGCGTCGTCCGGCGTCATGTGGATGTGGCGCAATGCGCAGATTACGCCCTTGTGGATGGTGATCGTTCCCGTTTCGCTTGCCAACGTGATGCCGGGCGTATTCTCCAGATCGCCCGATTCGCGAATCGGAGGGTGAATGCCCAGCTTGTATTGCTCCGTCATCGCAATCTCCACTTGGCTTTCCTTGCGCACCGGCCCAAGGATGCGCACGCGTTCCACGCTTCCTTTGGGGCCGATCAACGTCACTTTCTCGCGGCAGGCGAACTGACCGGGCTGTGACAGGTCGCTCTCCCAAGTCAGCTGATGTCCAGCGCCGAACAGAGCCTCCACGTGCGCTTGACTGAGGTGCACGTGGTGCGCGGATACCTCAATGGATATCGGTCCCACATCTTGGGTCTTGATGGCTGTCGCAATGTCCGCGCGGTTGAGTGCCCGCAACGTTTCACGCGCGCCCATGCGTGCCTCGTCGGCCGGCACGACCAGTACCGCCACGCGAGACTCATCGGCCGATATTCGTTGAACGTCATGCCGATTGATTGTGGCACGATTGCGCGCGTCGTCCAGCGCGACACCCAGGCAACCCAGGCCCTGCAGTGCCAAGCCGCGGACTCCGGGGCTGTTTTGGCCGATCTTGCCGGTGAATATGACAGCGTCCAGCCCACCCATGGCAGCCGCATACGCCCCGATGCACTTGCGCACGCGGTAACCATACATCTTGAGGGCCAGCAGCGCTCGCTGGTCTCCCTTCTCCGCCGCCTGTTCGACATCCTGCATGTCTTCCGAGAACCCGGAGATGCCCAGGAGACCGCTTCGTGTGTTGAGCAATTCCTCGGTCTGGCACGGGTCGAGTCCTTCGCTTCGTTGCAGGTACGTCACAGCGCCCGCATCAATGTCGCCGCACCTTGTCCCGCTGATCAAGCCCTCCGTCGGTGTGAAACCCATCGTCGTGTCGACGGAGCGGCCGTGATCGACCGCACAGATCGACGACTCGTCGTCCAGATGGCAGCTCACGATTTCCAGTTCGTTGTAGCGCCGCTTCAGTAGCTGCGCGGCGCGCAGGCACACGTACGCGTGAGAAAGACCGTGGAAACCGTAACGCCGCACATGCAGGCGTTCGTAGAACTCATACGGCAACCCGTACACATACGTGTACGAAGGCAACGTGTGGTGGAACGCTGTCTCGAACACGGCGACATGCCGCGCCGATGGCAGCAAGGATCTTGCCGCTCGGATGGCCGCAATGCCCGCCGCCTGGTCGGTCGGAGCGAGCGGCAACAAGGCTTCGATCTCAGCCAAGGTTGCGTCTGTGATGACGCTGGCCTCTCCGAATCGTTCGCCCCCGTGAAAGACTCGGTGACCCACGGCCGTAATCCGTTCAGCACCGGTCAACACATCGCCCGCCCGTTCCAGCAGCAGCTGCAGTGCGCTTCGCAGCACCTCTTCCCAGTTCGAAGCGGAACATTCGCTCCGGAAGTCCCCCCGGCGACCATGATGCGTGTGATAGACCCTGTCGCTGCTCAATCCTTCCATCATTCCCCATTCACGGCACGTTTCGTCATCCGTCGTGAAGAAATCGTATCGCAGCGTATCGCCGCGCCCCTCCAGAATGAGGATGCGTTCCGTGCGCTCGCCGTGCAGGAATACTCCGTAGGGATCGCCGCTCTTGTGGAATGCGGCCGCGGCCAGGGCCGGGTCGTCTGCCAGGCGGCTGAATCGTTCCGACACGACGCGCGAGATCTTCTGCAGAGCTGCCGAGTCCGACATGATGCAAGACCGGAACACCGATATCGGAACCAACAGCACGCGGCAACGTGTTTCTGCCGTGACGTCGGCGAGCGTCTTTTCTCCTGTCATGAGTGCCATTTCGCCGAATGTCTGCCCGGCCTCCAATCGCCTCAGGATCTGCCGATCGCCGTGGTTCGATATGACCGAGACGGTAGCCTCTCCTTCCAGAAGCACACCCAGGTAGTGCGCGTCCTCCCCGAACTCCACGATCGCTTCGCGGGGGGCGTAGAAAGACAGCCGGGACTCCTGCACGACGTCGCGCAGCTGCGCCTCGGAGAAACCCTGAAAGAGATCGACGTGCTGACGCAGGAAGTCGACGACGCGAAAATCACACATCGTACCCTCGCGCGCAGAAAGTAAGCGACCGCGTAGAAACAGCCTGCGCAACCTAATGCAGGACGGATTGCTGATCCGTCCGGTTCTCACACTTCCGGATTGGCAATCCGGCCCACGAATTCGTACGCCCTAATTCCTACGCGGGCCCCAAGCTCCAGGTGCCCGTGACCAGCCAAACCGACATTCTGACCGCCGGTGGCAGTCTGCACCAGCACGAGTCGGCGTTTCACCTGGACACGAGTGGAGAAGTGGTGACCGATAGGCTATCCTCGTCTTGTTTTCTAACCTTCACGAGGAGCAAACCGGATGAGTGAGCAGGTAACGCGGGGCGGATGCCGCCTGACTTGTATGCTGGTGTTGTACGCTGCCGGAATGGCGGGGTTACCGAGCGTGTCGGGGGCAGAGGGCGCCAAGAACCTCCTGGTCAATTCCAGTTTTGAGGAAGGCCGAGATCAGTGGAGGCTTGACAAGGGCGGCAGTACGGAAGTGCAGTTCACCATCGACCGGGCGGAAGCGGCCGCCGGTCAGAACAGCGCTGTTCTGCACGTCGGCGCCGTCGCAGAATGGGGGGTGCAGTTCGGGCAGAGCCTGGACCCGCCCGTCCTGCACAAGACCTACACGTTCGCGGCGATGGCGAGAAGCCTGGGAACTCCCGTGAAGGTCAGGCTCGCGATCGAACGCCGCGGCAAACCCTATGACCGGGCAGCCGCCAGCGAACCGGTGCTGTTGACGTCCGACGCTTGGCAGGAACTGCATGTGACGTTTCAGGTGTCCAAGCCGTTCCCGGAGGGTTGGTTCGCCTATTTGAACTGTACTCAAGCCGACGCAAAATTCCGCGTGGATGCCTTTCGGCTATATGAGGGCGAATTTGTGCCCTACGCGGATGCTGCGCGCGAGGAACTTGCCGCAGCCGCGGTCCATCTCTTCGACACGGGCTCCTCATCCGCCGCACCCTATTCCGCAGCGCAGATCACGGCAAAGGCCGACTGGAACTCAGTTCCGGAAGACGTGGTCGATCACGCGTTTCGTGGTGACACCGTCGTCGCGAATGACCGGCTGGCCCTGGTCCTGCACCGCGGCAGTCCCCGGACAGAACTCTGGTCGCGATCATCGGGCGGTTGGCAGCGGCGGGCCGAGTTGGCGCCGTCCATGGGACAACCCGCCGTGAAAACCGCGGCCGTTGACATCGTAGACAACAGCCCAGCCGAAGTCGTGGTCGAGGTGCGCTCCGAGAACGCGGAAGGCGCGGTATTCGGCGTGCGTTACGGGCTGGGAATGGGGCAGTTGTTCGTCACGACTCAGCCGACGCACAAGACGGAGTCCCTCAGCATTACCGCTCCGTGCAGGTTCGCCGTCCTGCCGGACTTCTTTGCCGACGACATCGTGGTTGACGCCACCGAACTTCGCGGTGAAACGGCGGAATTGCCCAGCGAGAACTTCCTGCTGCAGATGCTCCCCGGCGGTGAGGCAATCGTGATGAGCGTTGCCGATGTGCGGTCCCAAGACGTGCGCATCGCGATTTCCGGCCGCGGTGAACAGCGGGTCATCGACCGCAGTGAAATCAGCTACGGCCCCAAAGGTCAGGTGTGGGTTGCCGTCTTGGAAGGGCAGGGAATCTGGCATGAGCACGCGGTCGCGGCGGAAGACGCAGGTCAAATCATTCCACTTCAGTGGAAGGCACCCTATCCGGCGCAATGGCGAGTGGATTGGCAGCGCCCGGACCGACTGACCGACAGCTGGGAGATGGCCGCGCAGAGGAGCAGCGGCGAATTCGAGAAGTACGGGTGGGCCGAGGAGCCGAATCTGATTCCCAAAGACCGCAAACGCTGGACGACCGTCCTGGGAACGTTCACGTATCCGTGCTGGTATGATCAGTCTGGCCAGGGCTACCTGCAACCGCTGAAACGCGTCACGCAGTTCGCAGGCCCTGCCTTGATCTATCCGATCAAACGCGTTCGCGCGACGCCGCTCAGCGAATTCACAGTGGTGGACGTCGTCCGCGCCACGTTGGGCGTCGGGCCGTGCGAGTACATTTTGGATGTGGAAGGCCAGGGATCACACTACAAAGGGCGAGCCACCTGTGCGACGCGCGACGCCCTGGCAGAGATTTACGGCCGCCAGCAACAGCGGCAGAAGAAGGAGGAAGTCGAAAAGATCCTGCAGGACGTGGTGGTCTTCGTCAAACATATTCGTGGCCGAATCGAGGATTACATCCGGTTCGGCCATGATCTGCGCGTGTATCTCCAAGACCAGAAAAAGGCCCACCCGGAACTCGGGACGGTGATTGCCGAGCTGGAGGCGATAACACACGTGATCGATGCACACTTCGAGAACCGGCGCGAGAGTATCAAGACCCCGGAATACGTCATGGAACTGACAGAGAAGTTTCGTCAGACACTTCTCGACTACGAAGGCGACGATGCGCTTGCCCGATGCAACGCCATCACACACGCCATCGTGGACGTCGGCGGCAACCAGGACGAACTCGTGGGGGAGTGCCGCATGGTGGTCAAGGTGCTGCGGCAACGAGCTGGCTTGATCGTGGCTAGGGAACCCAAGGCGGCCGACCTCGCGAGTGAGATTCGGACGCGGAGCCAGCAAGTGCTCCGCAACCCGGCCGGCCACGAATCCGCTCGCCACTAGAAAACGGTGCGTGGCACATTATCCCGGGCAGCCTGGGGTGGCTGGCGAAGCAGTCGGATGCCCGCGTTTGTCTCGCGTCACCGGCGACGGTCTTCCTGATTTGCCTCGCTTGCCGCGAAAATGGTGCCACGCACCATTTTTTAGCGGAGGGGTGAGTAGTCGGTGGCCTTGAGGAACTCGGACTTCACCCCGTCTGGGATCGTCAAGGAGCCGCCAGCCTTTTCTTCCGACGCCTTTCGCGCCTCGACCCAAGCCGGATCCTGTCGGAATGCATCGAACGACGACTTGGCCGCCTCTGTGCTCTTGTGGGACAACAGGTAGATCAGCGTGTTGTCGGCTCCCGGTTGCTCGGCCAGCGGAACGAAGTACCCCACGTTCGTCATGCCATATTTCTCGAACAACTTGAGCGTATGATCGCGGAACCGCGCGTTCAGGTGCTTGAGCCGCCCGGGAGCGGCAGTGTACGTGCGTAACTCAAAAACGCGGTCACCCTGGGCGGTCACCTTCACAGCGGGCGAATAATCAGTGGCAGCCATGGTCACCGATTCAATCTTGTCGACGATCTTTCCGTTCGCCTCGGTCTTCGCCTTAACCTCCTTCCATTTCGGGTCGGCCAGGAAGTCCTTCCACGCCTGTGCCTGCGCTTCGCGGCTGGGGAAGGCGATCAAATAGACCAGCTTGTTGCCCGGGTTTTCGAGCGGGACCCAATATCCGATGTTCGTGAATCCGTGCGCCTCGAACAACTGCAACGTGTGGTTGCGAAAGCGAGCGTGCAGATCGTCCAGCCTGCCGGCGGGTGCATAATACGTTCGCAGTTCGTACACACGCGACTCCTTGTTCTCCGCGGACCAGGCATTCACGCTCCCCAACAACGCGGCAATAATCACGAACGTAGCCTTCATCGATGTCGTCCTCCTCACGCAAACAAAAATACCTGCGTTTGTCAACATGATCCGCCAAGATCATACCGCCCCAAGGGGGCCGCGCAAAGCGAGCACCGCCATTTGCCCGCTGTCGAACGCCTGCCGCAGTGACGTCGGCGCCCGCAGGCTGCCGATCGACAGGGTGATTCACCTCACGAGTGTCGGCCATTCTCCATGGCAACTCGGAGTTGCGCGCTTTACTGCGGGCTCGGGATCCGCAAGACTACTTGCTGTCCGGCTGAGCTGCCATAGCCGAAGTGGAGACACCGCGTACCGCGACATCCCAGGAGCACGACGATGGCCACGAGCGTCATCAACCGAAGAAGTTGGTTGCGTACCGCAGGATACGCAGGTCTGGGGCTTGGTCTGGGATCACTCCGCCGAGTTCGAGATCTTGAGGCAGCGGAGCAGAACGTTGCGGGGCGCCCGACTCCCGCCGACGTGCCACCCGAGGATTACTGCATCCAACACGGGCGCATCAAGCAGTCGGTTTATGGCTGGTGTTTCGCGCCCATGCCCGTGGAGCAGCTCATACGCGCCTGTCATCGGATGGGCGTCCGGGCCATGGACGTTGGCAAGGAGCACTATCCGCTGTTGCGCGAACTGGGGATGTCGGTCACGATGGTGGGCAGCCACGGTTTCAAGACCGGCCCGTTCAGTCGCGACAATCGCGAGTTCTGTGTCCAGAAGCTCCTCGAGTCCATCGATCTGGCAGCGGCCAACGGCTGCGACAAAGTAATTACCTTCACCGGCATGCGCGATCAGAATAACTCGGACGAACAGGGCGCGCGCAACTGCGTTGCCTGCTGGAAGCAAGTCATCGGTCATGCCGAACAGAAAGGCATTACTCTGTGTCTGGAAATCTTGAACACGCGAGACGGTTCACACCCGATGAAAGGGCATCCGGGCTATTTCGGTGACGACGTGGAACGCTGCATTGACTTGGTCAAGCAGGTCGATTCGCCGCGGATGAAACTCCTGTTCGACGTTTACCACGTGCAGGTCATGAACGGCGACGTGATTCGGCGAATCCAGCAATACCACGAGTACATCGGACACTACCACGTCGCGGGTGTGCCGGGACGCGGTGAGCTGGATGAAACACAAGAACTCAATTTCCCGGCGGTGATGGGCGTCATTCTCGCTACCGGATACACCGGCTTTGTTTCCCAGGAGTTCATCCCCACGTGGACCGACAAACTGGCGGCACTGCGGCACGCCGTGCGGACATGTGATATCTAGACGGGTGTGAGACCATGATGTACTCGCCGAAGCTCGCGACCGTGCTTTCCGTGATGGTTGTTTCGTGGTTTGTTCCCATGGCGCGAGCTTCCGACCTTCGCGTGGGGGCCGCTGCGGTAGGTCTCGAAGCCGATGACTCGATGGTCATCGCGGGGGGCATTGGTCCAAGACTAGTTCAGGGTCAGGAGGGTGAACTGCGCGCGGTAGCCGTCGTGCTGGAAAAGGCTGAAACCAGACTGGCCATCGTCGCCTGTGACGTTCTGTTTACACCGCGTGATCTGGTCGACTCGGCACTCGAGGCGATCGAGTCAACCACGGGGATTCCACGCGCTCACGTCATGGTAAGCGCCACGCACACGCATTCCGCGCCGAGCGTCACGCGCGTTCACGGGTACGATCGGGACCCCGTGTTTGCACAAAGACTGCAGGACAGCATCGTCCAGGCAGTAAGGCTGGCACACTCACGGCTGGACGGAGGCGACGTGCAATTCTATTACCACTTGGGTGAGGAAAAGACCGTCGGCGCCAACAGCCGTCAATTGCTCCAGGATGGCATGATTTACTGGATTGGCGCAATGGATGGCTTTGTTCGCCCGACGGGACCGTTCGATCCCCAATTGCCGGTCCTGGCATTCAGGACGACGGATAGTCGTTGGCGCGCGATTCTGTACAACCATTCGACCCACACTATTGGTTCGCGTCAAAACAACGTGCGGTCTCCAAGTTTCTACGGCCTGGCAGCGCAGGAACTGGAACAGGAATTCGGCACCACGGTGGGTTTTCTCGAAGGTGCGTCCGGCTCCACGCACAACATCACGGGCGTCAGCGCCACGGAAGCCGTATTGCGAATGAAGAAAGCCGTGCACGACGCACTCGAGCGTGCGACCGTGCACCCAACTGATCAACTGGCATCGCTCAAGCGGCCATTCCAATTCAAGGTGCGGACGTTTGATGACCAGACCGAAGATGCAAGAGTCCAGCAATACTGTCGGAAGTACGCAGCGGGTGCTGCGGAGGAAATCGCCAAAGTGTTCCGGACCATGCGGGGTGAATTGGCGCCGCATCAGGGCGAGGTCCGGGAGACCTGGCTGCAAGTCATGGCGCTCGGCGATGTCGCCGTGGTCGGCGTGCCGGCAGAATACTTCACGGGACTCGGAGTGGAGATCAAGAAGCGTTCGCCGTTCCCGCACACGGTGGTGGTCGAACTGGCCAACGATTGGATTGGGTACCTGCCGGACCGCGAGGCACACCAATTGGGCGG
>Ga0233425_10008375_pt1 | contig 13804 bp, 9 predicted proteins | sample Watercolumn_Towu_2_FD_181712 | JGI IMG/M metagenome (GOLD analysis project Ga0233425, IMG submission 181712) | Freshwater microbial communities from Lake Towuti, South Sulawesi, Indonesia - Watercolumn_Towuti2014_140_MG | ecosystem: Environmental > Aquatic > Freshwater > Lake | place: Indonesia...
TCGGTGAAACGTCGCGCAATTCTGGTCTCGACCTCGGTCCAGGGTATCTCGATCCGAACATCCCTGATCACCGGGCCGACCTCGGTGACATCGACTTTCAGGCCAGCTATCGTGGTCATCCTCTCACCTGTCCCCGGCAACGGCCGGGGCATCGACGGGCAGGGGCACGTGGACGAGCTCGATCCGCGCCTCGCCGGCGGCGGTGAAGATGCGCTCGTCGCGATAGAACTCCCCGTAACAGATCCTCGAGATCCCGGCGTTCGCAAGCAGCTTGAAGCACGTCCAGCAGGGGCTCGCCGTGACGTAGCAGGTGCTCTGATCGATGTTCACGCCGTTCCTCGCCGCCTGGGCCACGGCGTTGGCCTCGGCGTGGACCGTCCGGACGCAGTGGCCGTCCTCCATCATGTGGCCAGCGTGGTCGCAGTGTGCCAGGCCACGAATCGAGCCGTTGTAACCGGTCGATAGGATGGTGCGGTCGCGCACGAGGACCGCCCCGACATGGCGGCGGTCGCACGTGGCGCGTGACGCCACCACGAGCGCGATCTGCATGAAGTACTCGTCCCACGACCCTCGGACCGGCGACATGGCCGCGCCATTGTGCATGTCGTGGGATGGATCGTCAACGACAGGACAATGTTAGAAATCGTTTTCGATTTCTGTTTCCTTATCCTGCGGCTCGGCCGAGAGCTCGACGACCACGGCCAGGGCGGTCGGTCGGCGATCGAGGGTCTTCGAAAGGAAACGGCGGAGCGCACGCGACGCGGTGTCGCGGAGCGCGAGGGTGTCGTGACGCACCCTGGCCGGGCTCGATGATATCGCCTCGAGCACGGCATCGGCGGCGCTGGACCAGAGGGCCGGGAAGTCCTGCTCGTCGCCGACCCCGCGAGCCACGACCTGCGGCGGCGCGACGATCTCGCCCCGCTCCGTGTCGACGGCGAGGACGACCACGGCAAACCCGTTCCGGAGGTTGCGCCGATCTCGCAGGACGAGCTCGCTCACTCCCATCGTGCCGTCAACGTGCACGCGCCCGCTGGCGACCTGGGGACAACGGCAGAGCCCGTCCGGACCGAGCTCGACGGGCTCCCCGTTCTCGGTGACGGCGATGTCGGCCACACCCACCTCGCGGGCGAGGTCCGCGTGACGCATGAGGTGGCTGTAGGTCCCGTGCACGGGGACGAACGCCCGGGGCTTGACGAGCTCGAGGAGCTGTCGCAGCTCGCCTCGGTGTCCGTGCCCCGACACATGGACGCCGGGCTCGGCACGGCTGTGCAGCACTCGCGCGCCCTGACGGGCCAGCCCATCGATCACGCGATAGATGTCGAGGTCGTTCCCGGGGATGAACCGGCCCGAGATCACGACGAGGTCGCCGGGCGCGACGGACGCACCCCGCAGCCGCTGCTGCGAGAGACGCCCCAGCGCCGAGGATCGCTCGCCCTGGGTGCCGGACATGATGAACATCAGGTCCCCGGGAGGGTGCTCGTCCGCCTTCTCCAGCGGTATGACGTGGTCGTGGCGGTAGCGGACGTACCCGAGCTCCGAGGCGATGCGGAGGTGGGTGTGCACACTCCGGCCGGCGATCACGACCTTGCGGCCGAGGTTCTCGGCCACTTCGAACATGAGCTGGAGCCGCGGCGTGTTGGACGAGAAGAGGGCGACGAAGACCCTGCTGTCCCTCGCCAGGTCCCTCGCCGCCGCCTCGATGGTGTGCGCCACGGACTGCTCCGAGCCGCAGGATCCGGGGACCTCGACGTTCGTGCTGTCGCTGAGCAGGAGGTCGACGCCGGTCCTCCCGAGATCCGCGAAGCGCTCGGTCTCGATGTGCTGTCCGTCGACTGGTGAGGCGTCGATGCGGAAGTCGCCCGAGTGGATGACGAGGTGCTCCGGCGTCCGGATGGCGAGGGCGAGCGAATCGGCGGTCGAGTGGGTCACCCGGATCGGTGTGACGCGGAACGCGCCGAGATCGACGGGCTGGCCGGGCACGAGCCGGTCGAGCCGTGGGCGCTGGGAGATCGAGAGCTGGGTGAGCCGTTCGCGGATGAGCCCGAGCGCATACGGCGGCGCGTGGATGGGGACGTCGAGCGTGCGGAGCACGTAGGGGACACCGCCGATGTGGTCCTCGTGCCCGTGAGTGATGAGCACGGCCCTCACGTGCCCGGCGTTCTCGACGAGATAGCTCAGGTCCGGGTGGATCACGTCGACCCCGAGCTCCTCGCCCGGGAACATCACGCCGCAGTCGATGACGATGATGTCGTCGCCCCGCTGGAGGGCGAGGCAGTTCATCCCGATCTCACCTACCCCGCCGAGGGGTATCACGCGGAGTGTCGCGGCCACCGCAGCATTGTAGTGCTATTTGCTAGCCGAGTATACGAAGACGTTTTGATCGCCCGCGAGCTACGGGGTGCACCCGGTCGCCCCGCACGTCTGCCCGGCTCCACACTCAGCGCCAGCCGCGCGGCAGAAGCATGTGTACGCTGCCATGTTGCAGTCGGGGTTCCTGGTCCCGCCACAGTGGTCGTCGTCACAGCACTCCCTGCATCCGGCGGTGCCGCAGCAATTGGGTGTTCCACCGGTGCAGGCCGCGTCCTCGTCGGTCGTGGCGTCGCAGTCGTTGTTCAGCCCATCGCAGGGGTCGGATGCCGCGCCGGGGTTGACGGCCGCGTTGCTGTCGAGGCAATCGCCGCTCAAGGTCGCCGTTCGCGGCGCGACGCCGCTGCACCGGCACTCGCTCGCCGCGCCCGCGGGGTAGTACCCGTCACGATCGCCGTCGTGGTACCGCGTGGTGCACCCCGTGGCACCGACGTCGTTCGTGTCCGTGTCGCAGTCGTCGTCGAACCCTGTGCCGCAGTCCTCTGTTGCACCGGGGTTGCGGTCCGCGTTGGTGTCGTCACAGTCGCCGCTGAGGGTCGCGGTCCGGGGAGCGACCCCGGTGCACCGGCACTCGCTCGACGCGCCGGCGGGGTAGTATCCGTCCCCATCGGAGTCGGTGTATCGCGTGGTGCACCCCGTCGCGCCGACATCGTTCACGTCCGAGTCACAGTCGTCGTCGTACGCGGTGGCGCACGTCTCGGTCGCGCCGGGGTTACGAGCGGCATTGGCGTCGTCGCAGTCGCCGCTGAGGGTCGCGGTCCGCGGAGCGACGCCGGTGCAGCGGCATTCGCTGGCCGCGCCCGTCGGGTAGTACCCGTCGCGGTCGGAGTCGGTGTAGCGCGTGACGCACCCCGCGACGCCGATCTCGTTGTTGTCGCCGTCGCAGTCGTCGTCGAACGCGGTGGCGCACGTCTCGGTCGCGCCGGGGTTCGCGGCGGCATTGGCGTCGTCGCAGTCGCCGGACCTCGCGGCTCTGTAGTTCCCGTTCGCTGCGCACCAGCACTGGGACGCGGCGGTGCCGTAGGTGTCGCCGTCCGAGTCGAAGTAGAAGGTGCTGCAGTGCGCCGCGCCCTGCTCGTTCGTCAACGAGTCGCAATCGTCGTCGATCCCGGTGGCGCAGTCCTCGGTCTCGCCGGGATTGCGGTCCGCGTTGGCGTCGTCGCAATCGCCGCTCCTCGTCGAGTCGAAAGCCCCGACAGCCGTGCACCGGCACTCGGACGGGGCGCCGGCCGGGTAGTAGGTGTCGCGGTCTGCGTCGCGATACCGGGTCGTGCAGCTCCGGGCATCGAGGTCGTTGTTACTGCCGTCGCAGTCGTCGTCGAAACCGGTGTCGCAGGTCTCCGTCTCGGAGGGGTTCGCGTCCCTGTTCGAGTCGTCGCAGTCACCCCCCGTCGTTGACGAGAACGCCCCGGAGGGACGGCAATGGCACTCGGTGGGAGCGCCTGCGGGGTAGAACCCGTCGCCGTCGCTGTCGCGGTAATACGTCGTGCAGGACGTCGCGTTGAGGTCGTTGGTGTCACCGTCGCAGTCGTCGTCGTACGTGGTCGCGCACGTCTCCGCCACCGAGGGGTTGGCGAGCCGCTGCGCGTCGTCGCAGTCACCGCCCCTGGTCGAGTCGAAGTTCCCCGCGGCCGCGCACCGGCACTCGCTCGGCGCGCCGGCGGGGTAGTACCCGTCGCGGTCGCTGTCCCGATACCGTGTGATGCACGCCGATGCGTTCAGGTCGTTGACGTCGCCGTCGCAGTCGTCGTCGTACGCCGTGCCGCACCGCTCGGTGGACCCCGGGTAGACGTCGGACCGCGAGTCGTCGCAGTCGCCCGGCGAGTCGTCGCAGTCGGTCCCGGGCGTCAAGGGCTCGGTCGCCCGGCACTGCGTCCCGTCGGGGAGCCGGCCGCAGTGGCCGTCGCCGTCCGCGTCGAGCGTGTGGTACTCGCATCGGTCGTCGGCGTTGCAGGAGTCGGTCGTGCAGGGGTTGCCGTCATCGCACGACCCGCACTGGCACACTCCATCGACGCAGACCTCACCGACGTTGCAGCGCCGCCCGCACTCGCCGCAGTGGTCCGTCCTCGTCATCCGGTCCACGCACCCGAACCCGGGGCAGCAGTAGTGCGTCTCGCCGCCGCGGCAGTTCTCGAGCGAGCCACCTGCGCCGTGGCACTGGCAGGCGCGGTCGTCGCAGAGCTCGTTCGGGTCGCAGCGGTGGCCGCACTCGTCGCAGTTGTTCGGATCGAACCTCAGGTCGGCGCAGCCGCACATCGGTCTCGGCGGGTCCCGGAGCGGCTCGGTCACGTTGGTGCACCAGTCGTTCCCGCCGCACTGGACGCCCACGGCGCCGCAGTAACAGCGCGCCACGGGGTCTTCCGGGTTGATCACGGCGCACAGCTCGCCGCGCGGCCCCGCCTCACCCGAGCGCGTCAGCGTGCAGTCGTCCGAGCAGTCGTTGCAGTTGCGGGGGTCCTCCCACACGTTGACGCAGCCGGCGGGGCAGCACACCGACCAGGCCGCGCCGTACGGGCACCTGGTCCCTGTGTAGGGGCAGACGCACTCGCCGAGCCCTTCATTCTCGGGGTTCGCGTTGCAGGTCTCGTTCCGCACGCAGATGAACTCGCTGTCCAGCACGCCGCAGCCGCCGCAGTTCCTGGTGTCGGTGCCCTGGTTCTGGCATCCGTCGGGGCAGCAGGTGTTGGTGACCACGCCACCGCAGGTCCCCCGGCCGTAGCAGTCGCACGAGCCTCCGACGCACGTGTTCCCCTCGCACTGGAAGTCCGTGGGGCAGCACTCGTGATGGCAGGAGCCGCAGTGCCGAATGGAAAGATCGGAAATGAAGTCGATCTCGTACCAGAAGCCCGAAGTCGGATTGAACCCGCAGCCTGTGCTCGGCTCCGCGAACGGTTCCACGAGGTCCTCGACCTCGTTGACCTGGTCGTCGCAATCTTCGTCGACCCCGAGCTCATCGCACAGCTCCGGCGCCCATGGATGGATGCCGGTGACGGAGTCGTTGCAGTCGCCGTCGTCAGCGAGATACCCGTCGCCGTCGGCGTCGGTGTCGCAGGTCCAATCGTGACCGCAGTCCTGGGCGATGCCGTCGCCGCACAGGTCGGGTGCGCCGGAGAACGTGTGCGGGTCACCGTCGTCGCAGTCCGTCCCACCAAGGGATATATCGACGAACCCGTCGCGGTCACGGTCGTTGGGGTTGCAGGTCTCGTCGCGTCCGTCGCAGTCCTCGTCCACGACGTTCCCGCAGACCGTGGGGAACCCGGGGCCGACAGCCGAGTTGCAGTCGTTGCAGTCGACGACCGTCATCGTCTCGGCGTCGAGGTAGGGGACGCCGTCATTGTCCACGTCCTGCTCGAAGCACCCCTCGTCGATGCGCCCGTTGCAGTTGTTGTCGAGGCCGTCGCCCGAGAGGTCCTCGCCGCACCCGTAGCAGTGCCTCACGCCTTCCGCGTCCTGGACGCAGCCTTCGAGGGCGCGGGGGTTGATGTCGGGGTTGGCGTCGTCGCAGTCGCTGCCGCAGTTGGTGCGCGGGACCCTGCCCGGCGAGCCGTCCCCGTCCAGGTCGCACGGGCGGTCGCCGTCGTCGCACCCCTCGAGGTCGATCACGCAGTTCTCGTCGATGCCGTTCCCGCAGATCTCGTCGGCGCCGGGGTGGATCTCCGGGTCGTCGTCGTTGCAGTCCATGTTCCCGGGCACACCGTCGCCGTCCCTGTCCTCGCAGGGTGCGTCGCCGCCGTAGCAGTCCTCGTCGAAGCAGTTGGCGCACTGGTCCCGCACGAAGGGGTTCCACTCGGCGTTGGCCAGGACCTCTGGGCACCCCTCGGGCCAGGTGAGGTCCGGCGCGGGGTTGCAGTCGAGCAGCGCCAGGTACTCGGGGGTGTTGCAGTCCATGTTGCACGGGAGATGGGCGAGGGACCGAGCTTCGCAGTAGGCCGCCGAGTCCTCGGGGAAGGTGTCGAAATCGGCGTCGAGGGCCTCGGTGATGAGCCCGAGGTACACCTGCTGGTCGAACAACGGTCCTCTGATCTCGTGGCAGATCGTGGCCGTGTAGACCGTCCAGTCCTGGGTCTCCGGTTCGAACGTCGCGGGATCGAGCCCCTCGGGGAACCCCGCGAGGTGGACGGCGTACCGCCCCGAGCCTGGCAGCCCCAACCTGATCTTCAGCGGCTCGATGGGCTGGTCGATGAGGTAGTCGCTCGAGTCCGGGATGGGGACGACCTGCGGTGAATATACGATGGCGCGCTGCTCGTCGAGGAACTCCTTCACGCTCACGTGGAGCTCGCTGATCTGGCCCTGGCTCCACACCTCGAGGAGCAGGACGGTCTCCTCGTCGGCGCACCCCGGCACTGCGCACAGGAGGGCCACGAGGACTGCCGCGAGGGATGCCGCCGACGCGACCCCTCCGCTGCTCCCCTCGGCGTCGCGGACCCGGTCGCCCCCCGGGCGGTGTGGCTCGCGCCCCGATCCCCAGGCTTCCCTCGATGATGGCATTCCCAGCTCCTGGTGGTCCATGACCCTTTTTTCCTGCCGCGCGCGCTCTGATTCTCATGATAAGGTATGCCGCCACGGTGGAACAAGCGAGCTGATCGCCCGGCCGAGGAGGAACCGCGTCATGTTACAGAAGATCGATCACCTCGGGCTCGTCGTCGGTGACCTCGAGGCCGCCATCGCGCGGTGGCGCGACGTGCTCGGGCTCGAGGTGACCCACCGCGAGGTGGTGGAGGACCAGGGAGTCGAAGTGGCGAAGCTCCCGGTCGGGACGAGCGCGGTCGAGCTCATCCGCCCGATCGCTGAGGGGACGGGGGTAGCGAAGTTCCTCGAAAAGCGAGGCGAGGGCATCCACCACGTGTGCTTCGTGGTCGCCGACCTCGAGGGTGCGCTCGCCCGGCTCGCGGAGGCCGGCGTGCGGCTCATCGACGCGAAACCCCGCCGCGGAGCCGGTGGCGACCTCGTTGCCTTCGTCCACCCGAGCGCGACCAATGGGCTCCTCGTGGAGCTGAAGCAGGGTTGAGTTTCGGACGACCCTATGGTACCCCGGCGAGGTCCGGCCAGACCGGGTCCGGAGGTGAAGATGAAGAGGATCGCCACCATGGCGGCCGCGTTGATGGTCTTTTCGCCCTGGATGGTCGTTCCCTCGGCGTACGGGCAGGAAGGAGCGGCCGCTCCGGAAGTCGCTCCCGAAGTCCAGCCCGGTGACGAGGGCGAGGCGCCGGAATCCGGAGGATCCGAGGGTGAGGACGTCGTACGGTCGGAACCCGAGTCCCTCTGCGACGATGGCCAGGACGACGATGGGGACGGCGACGTCGATTGCGACGACTATGACTGCCTCGACGATGAAGCCTGCTACGAGCCCGAGCCGGGGCTGGAGCCGGCACCCGAGCCCACCACGGAGCCCGCGGAAGACGACGGCGAGGAAGAGAGCGACGAGCTGATCGACGTCCCGCAGGAAGAGCCGGACGACGACTGGGACGAGCGCCCGGTGGACATGTTCGAGCTCCACGGCTACCTGCGGGTCAGGGGCGACCTGTTCCACAAGCTCCACATCGCCCGAACGCGCTCCGGATACACCTCGTACTGGACCGCGGGCTTCCCGGGGACGAACTACTACCCGCCGCGTCCGTACGACAACGTGCATGTGGATTGTTCGAGCGATGACGGGTGCAACTACAGCAACAACACGTTCGCCGGCGCGAACATGAGGTTCCGGCTCGAGCCGATCATCAACCTCGGCGATCGGGTACGGATACTGGCCCAGGTCGATCTGCTCGACAACCTCGTGCTGGGCTCGACGCCCGAGGGGAGCTACTTCGAGCCAGCGGGCGGCGGCGGCCGGTCTCCCTGGATTCCCCTCCGCGCCTTCGCCTCGACCCAGGTGCCGCCGAGCGACCGGAACAGCCTGTCGGAGGCCATCTCGGTCCGCCGCGTCTGGGCCGAGGTCATGACGCCCTTCGGTCAGCTCCACTTCGGCCGCATGGGCTCCCACTGGGGCATGGGCATGCTCGCCAACTCGGGCAACGGGATCGACGACGACTATGGCGACTCGGTCGATCGAATCATGCTGGCGACGCGGCTGTGGGGCATGCTGCTGGTCCCGGGCGTGGAGTTCGTCGGCTCCGGCTCGACGACCCAGATCTGGTCCGACCTCCAGGGTGGACAGCCCATGGACGCGGCCCAGATGGACGACATCATGCAGTACTTCCTGGTCATCGCGCGCAAGCTGCCGCGCGAGGAGCAGGAGGAACGGCTCCGGCGCGGCGACCTCATCATCAACGGCGGGCTCTACTTCGTGTTCCGCAACCAGGTGCTGTCGCAGGAGATCCTCTCGGCCGACGGGAGCGAGGACTCGGCGTGGACGCTGCGCAACGCGTGGGCCATCGTCCCCGACCTCTGGTTCCAGCTCCACTACCGCGGGTTCCACCTCGAGTTCGAGCTGGCCTACATCGGCGGCGAGATCGAGAACACGGCCGACGCGGCGTACGACGCCTCGACCGCGACCGACGTGCGCCAGTTCGGCGGCGTGGTGCGAGCCGACTACACCATGCTCAACGGCCAGCTCAACTTCGGGCTCGAGTTCGGGTATGCATCGGGCGACGCGGAGTTCGAGGGGATCACGCCGCGCCAGGCTCGCAGCACCCTGACCCAGATCCCGGGGTACGAGGGCTCGAGCGTCAACAGCCTCTTCCGGTTCGATCCCGACTTCAACGTGGACCTCATCCTGTTCGAGCAGATCCTCGGCCAGATCGCGGGTGCGTACTACTTCCGCCCGTGGATACAGTACGAGTTCATCCGCGGGACCGTGGGAGTTCGCGGCGACCTGATCTACAGCCTCGCGTCGGAGCCGCTCTCGACCATCGGCAACAGCTCGCACCTCGGCGTCGAGATCGACCTCGCGGTCTGGTATCGGGCCGCGCCGCCGCACAACTTCTACGCCATGCTCCAGTACGGCGTGCTGTTCCCGCTCTCCGGCTGGCACGACCCGTTCTACGACGGCTTCGCGGACGTCGAGTACCCGCAGACCTTGCAACTCATGCTGGCAGTGCCCTACTGAGGGGAATGCGGAATGATGAATGATGAATGATGAAAGACCCCTCTATTCGGCAATGAGCTCCGCTCCTCATTCATCACTCATCACTCATCATTCATCATTTTTCTTCCGTGGTCTCGCCGCGATCACCTTCGCTGTGGTCCTCCTCCACGTCGTCATCGCCGCGCAAGGCGGGTTGATAGCACCCGCGGAGACCGACATCGCCATCGCATCGGGGCCAGGCGACGCCGGTCGAGAGACCGCGGCCGACGCCTCGCGGCTCCTCGAGCCGCCCCTCGCCAGGTGGCTCGCCACCGGTGGGCTCGCCGTCGCCGGACGGAGCGCGATCGGCGCGCGGCTCCTGCCCGTCCTGGCGAGCGCGCTGCTGTTGCTCGGGTGCGGGGCGGTCGCCCTCCGCTTCCACGGCCCGCGCGCCGCGGCGTGGATCGTGCTCGCGATGTCCACGACACCGCTCTGCATCGCGCGGCTGGGTCAGGTCTCGACGGCCACGCTGACCGCGGCCAGCCTCGGCCTCGCCGCGGTCTCGCTGGCCGCGCTGGCGTCGGTCGGAGGGGCGCGGCCGAGGTGGCTCGCGCCTGTGGCGGGCTGTGCGATCGGCGTGGCGATCCTGTCCGGAGGGCCGACGGGAGCAGCGATCGCCACCCTGATGGTGCTCGGCCACATCGCCGTCTCGCAGAGTGCGCCTGGCGACCGCGACGCACGGACACGGTGGATCGGCGGCGGTCTCGCCGCAGCGGGCGCGATCATGATGGTCGCCAGCCTGCGCCACGGCGGCACCGGCTGGCCGTCCGCCGCGAGCCTCTATGACGTGCGGTGTCCTCTTGTCGAGGGCGAGCACGGCGCCGACGGAGTCTGGCTCGGGACCGCGCTGGCCGCGGCGGGGCTCGTCGTGGCCCGCGTCCGCACCGCGCGGAGCCTTGGGCTGGGCTGGACCGCGCTCGTCGCGGTGGTGATCGGGCTCCCCTGGTTCCTCCTGACGTGGGCCTCGGCCCCGATGGAGACGCTCTGCACGTCCCCCGCCGTCCAGGCTCCGGTCGCGATCGTGAGCGCACCGGAGATCGCGGACCGCATCAAGGACCTCGGAGCCGGGGTCTTCCCCTGGATGGCGTTCCTGCCGCTCGGCCTCCTGCGCCTCCGGCGCTGGATCGTCGAGCCCGCGAACCTCGACGCCGGCGGTAGTGGAGGCCCCGAGCAGGGGGTGCGGTCGTCGGAGGAGCCGGTGGAGCCGGCCGGTCTCGGCCCGCTGGGCTCGGTGCTGGCAGTGTGGGTCGCGGCCTCCGTGTGCACGCTCCTGGCGAGCTCCCCGCCCGCATCGAATGCGCTCGTCGCATGCGCGGCGGCGCTGGCGTGCATGGGCGGCCTCGCGTTCTCGAGCCGCGCGGCGACCGGCGAGCCGCTCGCGGAACGGACGGCCTGCGCCGCGGGAGCCCTGCTCCTGCTCATGGTGTTCAAGGACCTGCTCGACGACCCAGGAATCCTCCTGTCGGCGATCGGTCTCTCGACGACCGCCGGGACGCCGGAGCCCCGGATCGCCGTGATCGCCGGTGGCCTGGGCATGGCCGGTGTCGGCGTCATCGCCCTGCGCGGCGCCGTCCTCGGCGAACGGTGGCCCGCCGCGCTGCGACGGCTGGTTTCGGGCGCAGAGAGCACGGGGCGCGCCCTCGCGCTCGCGTCGGTGCTCGCCTGCGCGCTCGCATTGCTCTCGCAGACGGTCGTGCCGGTGATGCGCGCCTCGAGCTGGGCCGGAGTCATCTCGACCTATCAGCGGCTCAGGGAGGACGGCGAGCGGCTGTTCGCGTTCCGCGAGCTCGGCGGCGACGCGGAGCTGTACGGCGACGCGCGGATCGAGGTGCTCGACGGCTCCGGCGATCTGCGCCGCGCGCTCGGGCGCCGGCGCGGCCGCGTGTTCCTCGCAACCCGGACCCTCTACTACCGCCAGCTCTCCGAGACGATCGGCCGGATCACCGGGGAACGGCCGCGAGTGGTCGAGGGCGAGCAGCGTCAAACTCTCCTCGCCGTCTACGACGGCCCGCGGCCGGACGACGTGTCGCGGCCCGCACCGACGGTCGATGCCGTTCCGCGCGAGCTCTCGCGCGGCGCGGAGATGCTCGCGAGCGGCGCCGTCGAGCTCGTGGGGGCCGGCGTCCTGGCGGAGCGGGCGCGGCCCGGCGACACCGTCGGCATCGTGCTCTACCTCCGGGCTCGCGCCAGGATCGAAACCGACCTGACAGCGAACGTCTCCCTCGTGCGCCAGGAGAGCTCGAGCGAGACGTCGTTCCCGCACGAGCCGACCGACGGCGTGTGGCCGACCTCGAGGTGGCGCCCCGGCGAGGTCGTGGTCGATCGGCTCGAGGTCGTGGTCCCGGAAGACGCCGCAGCCGGGGACTGGGAGCTGCTCGTCGAGATGCTGTCCGAGCGCCAGACCCGCGACGCACGGCGCCGGATCGGGACCATCCGGATCGAGGAGTGACCGGGATGAGCACGAACCCCTATGAACCGCCCCGCGCCGTCCTCGCCGACCGCGGCGAGCTCCCGCTGCTCAAGCAGGGGTTGGGTGTGACGTTCCTGCTGCTCCTGTTCACGGTCGGCATCTACGGGTACTGGTGGCTGTACCAGCAGACGAAGGCGATCAACAGCTATTTCCCCGAGCGGCCGGTCATCTCGCGGGTGTTCGTCGGCGTCGCGCTCTACGCGCTCGTCCCGGAGATCGGGCTCTACATCGCCTCGGGGCTGAGGCCGGAAGACCAGACCCTGGCGATGGTGAGCAACGTGCTCAGCCTGGCCGGGAACCTGCTGTTCATCGTCTGGGCGTTCAAGGTCCGCGACGGGATCCAGAGCCTGATCCGGATCAAGGAAGTCGGCCCGTACCGTCTGGACGCGCTGGCCACGTTCCTCCTGAGCGTCCTGTACCTCCAGTACAAGATCAACCGAATGCCCGACCTCGACGCCCCACGGAGCTCCGTTCCATAGACCCGTCCGGGCGGTCGAGCTACACTTTGATCATGGAGCCCACCGACATCACGATAGTTGTTTTACGCGAGATCCGGGACGAGCTTCGCGGTCTGAAAGAGGGGCAGACCGAGGTGAGGGACGAGATCCGGCAAACCAACGAACGGCTCGATCGCCACGAGCAGGTCTTGATCCAGCTCGTCCACGGACAGGAGCGGCACGAGAAGCTCCTGGAGCGGCACGAGAAGATCCTGGATCGGCATGAGAAATCCCTGAGCCTGCTCGTCACCGAGGTCCGGGAGCTCGGCAGCCGCATCGACAACATCGTCACCGGCCCGATGGGCGAGAAGGTCCGCGAGCTCGACCGCCGCGTCACCACCCTCGAGTCCCGCGCCGGTATCGGCCAACCCTGAGCCTGTCGACCCCGTCTCGGGACATTCGATGGTTGCCGCAGTGGTTGCCAGGATGCTACACCAAACGGTATGGAGCCCACGGACATCACGATAGTCGTCTTGCGCGAGATCAGGGACGAGATGCGCGGCATGCGCGCCGAGCTGAGCGAGCGCATTGACCAGACCAACGTGCGGCTCGACGCCATGGAGCATCGCCAGACTGAAACGGAGGTCAGGTTGGCCACGGAGCTCGCGGGGGTCATCGCGGCTGTCAACGAGGTCCGCGACCTGCTCCGAGACAACCTGATCCCCGTGGTCAAGAACCACGAGCGGCGCATCACCGCGATCGAGTCCCGGATCGACAGCGGCCAGCCCTGAACGCTCTCCGTGACCCATCGACGACGCAACACGCCTTTTCCGGACCCGCGCATGGAATCTTCACCGCGTGCTCGGGAGGGTGATGCACACAGGGACAGGAGCCGATCATGATCCGCAAGATCACGATATCCAACTTCCGCGGCGTGCGGCAGGGCACCCTCGAAGACCTCGCACCCCTCACCATCCTCGTCGGTCCCAACGGATGCGGAAAGAGCACGATTCTCGAGGCGCTGTTGCTCGGGTGCGCTGAACGACCCGGAGACTCTCGCAGCGAAGTCGAACGACGCAGGAATGAAATCGAACCGCAAGAAATGGTTGTACTACCACGGAAACGCCGAACTGAAAATAAGCATCATCGTCACGAACGACCTGGAGGAATCAAATTCCACCGAAGTGTCTTTCGAAAGCAACGACTCAATTGCAGCACAATACAAATCTGAAGGTTGGAGTTTCAAATATCCCGGCACCACGCGATATATTTTACCCCAACTCGTCCAAGGTCGTGATCCACTGCACCGAATGCTTTCAACTGCTACGCTGAAGGGTAGAAGGGTATGATCTATCTCCCGGTCAAGCCGCTTCATCGTAGACCTCCTCACACGTCTCCTCGGCAGCCTCCAACTCGACCTCGTCGGGTGCCTTGCTGAAGACCTCGACGAGCTTTTCGGTGAGCCCA
>Ga0233425_10008376_pt1 | contig 13804 bp, 7 predicted proteins | sample Watercolumn_Towu_2_FD_181712 | JGI IMG/M metagenome (GOLD analysis project Ga0233425, IMG submission 181712) | Freshwater microbial communities from Lake Towuti, South Sulawesi, Indonesia - Watercolumn_Towuti2014_140_MG | ecosystem: Environmental > Aquatic > Freshwater > Lake | place: Indonesia...
CTTCGCGTGCTGACCGACGTGCGGCGGAACTTCTATGACGTGCTCGTGGCCCAGCAGACCGTCGAGTTGACCGAGCGACTCGTGCGCATCGGGGAGCAAGGCACCCGGTCCACCGAAGAACTGATGAAGGCCAAGGAAGTGGCGCGGAATGACGTCCTTCAGGCGCGGATCGAGGCCGACGCGGCCAGGGTCCTGTTGGAGCGGTCGCGGAACCGCTATTCGGCCGCGTGGCGCAGCCTGGCGGCAGTGATGGGGGCCTGCGACCTGCCGCCAAAACCCTTGGCCGGCAACGTGCAGGACGGCGTGGGACAGCACACCTGGGAAGAGACGCTCAGCCGGCTCTGGTCCCAAAGTCCGCAAGTCCTCGCTGCCCAGGCCGGCGTGGCCCGTGCGCGCGCGGCGCTCAACCGCGAGTGTGCGGGGCGCGTGCCGAACGTCGACGTTCAGACGGCGGTCCAGTACGACAATGCCACCGGATACACGTTTGCCAGCGTGCAAGTTGGCGCTCCGGTCCCGGTCTTCAACCGGAACCAAGGCAACATCCGCCGGGCCCAGGCGGAGTTGATGGCGGCCCAGAACGAGGTCAAGCGGATCCAGTTGGAGTTGCAGCAGCGTTTGGCCGCTGCCTTCGAGCAGTACGCCAATGCCCGCTACCAGGTGGAGAAGTACCGGCGCGACATTCTGCCCAATGCCCAGGCATCGCTGAAAATGACCACGGCCGGCTATCAGCAGGGCGAATTCAGCTACCTTGTTCTCCTTACCGCCCAGCGCACGTTCTTCCAGACCAATCTGACCTACCTGGAGGCCCTGCGCGAGCTGCGCGCCGCGGCGGCCACCATCGAAGGGGAATTGCTGAGCGACAGCCTCCAGGCCGGCGACACCGGGGAGCGCGGCGCCCGGCAGGCGGCCGGGCCGGAACCGCGCGCCCAGCGCGGCGAGTTATAGACGACTTGTTCGCGGGACCTTTCCCCAGCGATCTCATTCGCTATCGAGGCGATCGAGAATGGCGGCAATCCCGCTGCCCACGACGAAGAGCAAGGCAAAGACCAGAGCGCCAACGAACCAGTTCTGGGCAGAACCTTTTCCCGACACCATCGACCATATGAACACCAAGAAAGAAATGGCCAGCCACAGCAAGCACAGGCCGCCCGCGCCCAGGCCGATGATGCGATAGGACGCGGCCTTACCCAAAAAGCCTTGCGCCTGCTGGAGCAGTTCTGCCGCGGACGGGCCGGACGGGGCCGGTTTGGCCGGGGCTGCCGGCGCCGAAGGAAAGGGGGGCGGGGCGCCCTGGCTGGCGCGCGGCGCGCCCAACTCGGGCACGGCCTTGGCCGCCAACCACTCGGCCATGCCCTCGCGCCACACGAGGTCCTCCGGCGACAGCCCTCCGCTGGCGAACCGCATCTTCAGCACGTCCAAGGTCACAGGGCCCTCGCGCTTGCCCGTGGCGCGCGGCACATACCACCAGGACGGCCGCTGTGGCCCACCGGCACTTCCACCCGCAGTGGGGGCTGCCGAGGGTTGCACTGCCTCTGCCGCCATCGCATATTCGTCGCCGTGCTGCTGGCCCGGGGGCCATGCGGGCTTGGGGGAGTTCGCATCACTGGACATCGTCGGGGCTCCTGTCTCTTGCCAAGTTCCACCTTCTGTTTAGCTTAGACGAGACCGTCGCCGGCGTCAACTGTGACTGCCCAGGCCGTGTACGACGATGCCTCGCGGCAAGTTGCCGCGGTAGCAGACATCGGGCGCACCGTCACTCCGCAGTCGGTTACGCGCAATTGGCTGCGCCCACGCGCGACCGTCCTGGGGCCTTCCCAAGCCTACGCCCGCGCGTTGCCCACCTCCGACGTGCAATGGGCGCAGCGCGTGGCCTTCAGCGGGATGGTGGAGAGGCAGTACGGGCAGTCCTTGGTGGTCGGCGCGGCGGCCTCTTCCTTCTTGGTCTTCGTGATCCAGCCCAGGAACTTCACGATGAACAAGAATAGAACGAAGGCCACAATCAGGAAGTTCACCACTTCCCCCAGAAAGGCCCCGAACTGGATTCCAGCCAGTTTCCAATCGGTGTAGGCCGCATTGCCAGGGAGGAAGAATGCGATGAACGGCATGATGACGTTCTTGACGAGCGACTGGACGACAGCCGTGAAGGCCGCTCCGATGATCACGCCTACGGCCAGATCGACGACGTTGCCCTTGAGGGCGAAACTCTTGAACTCCTGTGCCAGCGACAGGGCGCTTGCGGCGGGCTTCATACACACCTCCGTTCGGGATTGGGGGTTCTCGAAGGGCCTGCCGGGAACGCGCACCGGCGTCACTGCGGCAGGCATCTCATTGCTTCTCAATTGTAGCAATCCTGTTAGGAACTCAGCCCGAGTTCTTATATTTCACTAAGGAATTCCCCTATGGTGCGGCTCTTCTCTGTATGTAAGATATGGCTCAGCCATTACTTAGATATGTCTCCGCAATCCTCGAACGCTGTGTAGATTCGGCCCTGATGCCAAGAGAACATGTGGAGATTCCTGACAGGTTTCTTTTATCAACCCCTTCCAACCTATCGCAAGTGCCGAAGAAACTGTAAAATGTGCTAATGATTCCGTGGACCTGCTGGGTACGATGCAATGGGGGCACACAGCGGTTCGTCCGGCTCCCCTTACTTTGAGACTTGGCGCTACGATGAGCAAACCGAATCCCATTCAAGGTGCGTCGCCCGTCGCCTCGCTGGTCTTTCGCAGCTGCGAGGAGTTCGAGGCTGCGATTACTACCGCGAACGTGCATTTCTGCCAGTTTCGCCCCGGCCGGTTTGCGGGGGGACTGGTCCGCGTGGAACTCCCCGGCGCAGTCTTTCAGGCGGGACATCATAATGTGGGTCAGTTGTGCTGCGCCAGCGGACATCCGCAGATGGCCCATTTGGTCTTTGCTTTGGACTCGGAACACGAGATCTCCTGCAACGGCCACCCCATGCACGACGGCGCGGTCGCGCTCTATCGCCCGGGGGCGGAGCATTTCTCGTACTCCAAAGGCGGGGCCAAGTGGGTCAGTCTGGCCGTCGAGTCGCGCGTCCTGACGCAGACCATCGCCGCATTGAGTGGCGCCGAGGCATGGGAATTCCCCGAGAACTGCAAGATCTTTCGGCCTTCGCCCCCAACGCTCCAGCACCTGCGCAGCGTGATCGACCGCGTACACTCGGCCGTGGATTGCGAGTCGCCGGCTTTCCAGAGCGACGCCGGGCGCAGGGCGGTCGAGCAGTCGTTGGTGACGGCCATTGCCCAGGCGGTGACGGAAAGGGGCTGTTCGCCGGCAACGCGGTCCGCGTCGATGGCGCACACGCAACTGGTCCGCAGCGCGCACGACTTCTTCCGCGAGAACCTGGGCCGGCCAATCTACATTGCCGAACTCGCCGCGGCCACGCGCGCCAGCGAGCGCACGCTGCGCAAGGTGTTCAGGGAGTTCTATGGCATGAGCCCCGTACGCTACTTGTCGCTGTTGCGCATGAACCAGGTCCGGCGCGCGTTGCGCGTGGCCGACCCGCAGACCGCTTCGGTGACCGGCGTGGCCGCGCAGTGCGGCTATTGGGACATGGGGCGGTTCGCCGTCCAGTACAAAGCGCTGTTCGGCGAAATGCCGTCGCAGACCCTCCGCAGTCCGGCCTGATGCCGCGAGCCGGAACCACAGTGCCGTTGCGTGCCTGGGGCAGAGCGGCGTCCCGGTTCCCCACTGGGGCATCGTTCTACTCTGCCCCAGCCACCCTTCGTCATTCCATCGTTGCGCGCAGCGTCACGATTTCCATCGGGGCCATGCTCAGCGGCCCGTCGATCTTCTTGCCTGGCCGGCCGGTCAGGTCGGTCATCTCGACGCTCTTGGGCGCCGGCCCGGCCCAATTCAATTTCACCTCCTGCGTCTGGTCGCTGGTGTTGAACAGGCGCACCACAAGGGACGGACCTTCGCCGGGCTGAAGCAGCGTGACCATCACAGCGTCGGTCCCCAGCGTTAGCCGCGGCGCCGCGGGCGCCGGGGCGTTGCCGGCGGCAATGGCCACCAGCGGCTGGCTCTGCTCGACGCCAAACCGGTACGCGGCGGCCTGGTCGAACGCCTTGTGCGGCCGGATGCTGAAGCGGAACGTGGTCGGCCCCTCTTGCTCGGCACGGTAGTTGGTGTGCCAGTGGTTGTTCATCGCCCACGAGTAAAGCGTCTGCGTAGGCGGCACGACGGTCATCCAGGGCTTGGGATCGGTCTGCGAGCCGATGAGGTTGGCCGTGATGCCGCCGAGTTGGACCAGCGGCGCATCAATCGGGACCCACGTCACGCCGTACTCGGCGTTCGAGATATCGACCCAGCGCTGCACCGAGAACCAGTTCTTGCACGCGGCCGGGATCTGGTCCTCGTTGGGGCGCACCACCGCCCAGCCCACGTCCATGCGCACCTGCCCCTTGGGCACGTTGAATCCATAGCCGAAGTGGACGCCCTCTTTGGCACGCACCGGCTTCTTGTCAACCACGTTGATCAGGTCCACGCGGTCCAGGCCGGCGAAGAGGCGGACCTCGCGCGTGAGCCGGTTACAGCCCGGAGCATCGCACTCCGCCACCAGCGAAGCCACCAGCGGGCCGGCCTCCTTCACCGTGATCTTGGCCGGCCCGTTGCGTTGGAGGTCCTTGAGGTTGGCGCCGGGCAAATAGAAGTAGTCGTTGATGGCGGTCGCCGCTTTCGCATCGACCAAGTCTACGCCTAGGCCCCGGCTTTGCAGGCCCGTAATCCCGCCGGTCTTCTCGTCCAGTCTCACCGTCAAGTCCGCGTTGCTCAGCGAGTTCCCCTGGGCCGCGGTCTTGCCGGCCGCCGCGGCCGTGCCTTGCTTGATCACGAACCGTTTGGCGGCCAGCGCGGGCACGTCGGCGGCCAGCAGGGCCAGTTCGCCGGTGGAAAGCCGCTGCGAGGGGACCGCGTTGCCGGCCGAATCTTCCACGCAATCGCCGGCAAGTTGCAGCCCCTTGGGCGCCACGACCAGGTCGGTCCGAGTCCACGAGCATGTGTTGTAGACGTCGATCGCCGTGACCGGCTTGTCCGATGGCTGCTGGCTGGCAGTTGCGGCGGCCATGAGTTTGCGCGACTGCACGTCGGCATCCAGCGCAAAAGCCTGTTTGATCTTCCACTGGGCCTTTACAAAAGGAACGTCCGGCTGGCCAATGCTGTTATAGGCGCCCCACGTGTGCTCGCTGTACAGTAGCACGTTGCGCCAAGCGTTATAGAAATCGTCGGCGGGAAACGCGCCCAGGCGGCGGAGCGACCACAGCGCCTCGGCCTGCACCAGGCGCTCGGCCGAGTCGCGGTTCATGGCCGTCTCCCGCGCCGACGAACCGGCGCCGTCCTCCCAGAACGGCGTGTAATCGCCCGCCAGCACCGGCAGCTTGTCGCCATAGCGCTGCTCGAAATCGCGGAAGGCTGCGGCGGTCGTGGTGATCACCACCTTGGGATACGCGTATTTCGTGTTCCACTCCTTGATCGCGGCGGCGATCTTCTCGTCCGGCGTGCCGTTGTCGCCATGCACGTTCCACCGCAGGCAGGCAATGTCGTAAGGGTAGCCTTTCTGGGCCAGTTCCTTCACGTACCCCGGGAGGAACTTGGTGAAGGCCGGGCCGTCGCCGATCACGTGGCCCAGGGCATAGCCGGTCTTGGGGCACCAGCACAGCACCTTGCCGCGTCCGTCGGGCGTCTTCCAATAAAAAGGCTTGTCCTGCCAGAGGGCCATGGTGTAGCCGATGCGGTCGAAGAAGTTGGGCGCGAAGGAGAAGTACTTCACCCCGGCGTGGGCGAAGACCGACATCGTGCTCCAGGTGTAGCCCGGCACGTCGCTGATCATGGCCGATTCCAGCGGCACGCCAGCCATTTTGGCCACGCGCAACGCGTACTCGACCGAGCGCATCAGTTCCTCCGGCCGGCAGAGCCCCGTGAGCAGGTTGCCGTACAATGCCTCCAGCCCCACGTCGCCCGAGCGAATCGCCTTCAGCAGGGCCTCGCGCTCTTGCGGCTTGGCCTGGCGCAGGTAGCTCTCCACGGGCCACATCACCTCCACGTTCCACTTGAACCGCGCGCCCTCGGGGTAATCGGCCGAGGCCTTGGCCAGTTCCATGGCCCGGCGGAGGTTGGAGATCTGCTTCTTCTCCACGTCGGTCTGGACTTCCGTGTACCCGATGTCAACGTGCGAGTGGGGCAACAGGTACACCACCCACCTGCGCACGGGCGTAAGCAGCAAGGACTGTTCAGCCACGCGCTTGCCGGCAACCGTCACGCACACGTCAACCGGTTGTTCCTTGTCCACGGCCGGCAGGGGGAACTCGATCGAGTTGTCGCCCCGCCGCACGCGCGCCTGCATTCTGACGGCCCCGGCCTGCATCACAGCGTCGGCGTCGTCCCCCAGATGCCTGATCTTGACCCGAACGACCTGGCACAAACGATCGCCTAGGCGCACCAGGACCGGGAAATCGGCCGGGGGCGGAAAGGTGACAATGTCGGCGTCGGTCATCGGGGCCAGTTCCGTGCCTGCGGGGGCCGCAAGGGAAATGGCATCATACAGCAGCCAACTCCCGTTGAGCGTGGTGATGTCGATCTGGTTGCTGCCGGCCTTGAGCAGGCTGCTGGGGAAAGCGAGTTCGAGGCGGTGCGACTTGCCGGCCGCGGGGCGGCCGTTGACCGACTCGTCCCCGGCCCCCGGCGGCAGGGCCCTTTCAAACGCCTTGCCGTTGACGTGGATCGCCAGACGCGGCGGCGCGGCACGCTGGGTATCGACCAGGTCCAAGCGCAGTCGGCAATCGCCCTGCGGCGGCGCGGCCTTCACGGCGAACGCGATCGTGAACGTGTGCTCGCGGCTACCCGCCCAATGGTCCACGGGACCCGGATGGACGTAAGGCCAGTCCCGCTTGGGGTCTGACTGGCCGATCACAAAAAAGCCGTCGTCCTGGTACTTTGCGAAGTTGCCGGGCGCCAGCGCGAATTCGCGGTTGTCCTTATCGGCCGTGCCGATCTGCCAAAGCCAGCCGGGCTCGGCCGCCGGGGCCAAAGCAACGCCAACGATGAGGACGTGGACGGACGTGAGTACATTTCTTGCCAAGGTCAGCATAAAGGTGCCTCCAGGGTTAGGACTCCTACTTGCTCACCATAATACCCGACCCGCGCGGCCAATCCCAGTTCTTGCAGGGACCGGCGAATCAATAAGTGTCGTGATTTCAACGTAGTCGGCACACGGAGTGTGCCGACTACATCTCGCGTCTGCATCATGCAGGTTTCTTGCACAATGCGTGAAACACGCCTACGTTTTTCCCGAGTGATTCACAACATTCCCCGACAGCGCAAGTCTTTGATACTTCAAGGCTTGCAATCGCGAAATCGTAAGCGGCTTTATAGGGCCGCGAGGCGCTGGGCGGCCGCCTGGTCGATGCACAGCCGTTGGACCGCCGTGGCCCGGCCTGTCTGCGGATCGACGTCAACCATCGTCCCGTGGAGTCGCACGTCGCCCGTGGCCACCTCGAATTGGGTCGGCCGGAACGTAAACGTGGTTTCCAGGACGCGGTCGATGCGGCGGCCCAAAATGCTCTCGTGCGGCCCGGTCATGCCCACGTCGCACTGGAAGGCCGTGCCGCCGGGCAGGACCTGTTCGTCGGCCGTGGGCACGTGGGTGTGCGTGCCCAACACGGCAGTGACGCGGCCGTCGAGGTGCCGCCCCATGAGCTGCTTGTCGCTGGTGGCCTCGGCATGGAAGTCCAGGAGCACGACGCGCACGTCGGGCGGCAGCTCGGCCAAGAGGCGGTCCGCGGCGTGGAAAGGGCAGTCCACGGGCGGCATGAACACGCGGCCCAGCAGCGTGAACACAGCCACTGCGGTCCCATTGGCCCCGCGGAGCACCGTCCAGGGCTTGCCCGGGGCCTCGGGAGGATAGTTGGCCGCGCGCACGATCCGCTGCTCGTTCTCCAGCACGGGGAAGATCTCCCGCCGTTTGTACGCGTGGTCGCCCAGGGTAACGCAGTCGATCCCGGCCGCGATCAACTCCCGATAGATGGCGGGCGTGATGCCCGACCCGCCCGCCGCGTTCTCGGCGTTGGCCACGACCAGGTCGAGCCCCGACTCGACGCGCAGCCCGCGAACGGCCCGCGTGCAGATCTCGCGCCCTGGTTTGCCAACGATGTCGCCGATGAGGAGGAGTCGCAAGGGAATGGAGGAGAGCAGTGGGAAGTGGACAGCAGACAGTAGACAGTGGACAGTAGACTGTCCACTGTCTACTGTCCACCGTCTACGATTCTAGTACTTCACGGCCCCCGTGGCGCGCTTGATGACTTCGCGCATCAGGTCGGCCGGGCCTTCCTGGTCGGTGAACAGTTTGAACTGCAAACAGGCCTGGCGCACGAACATGTCCACGCCGGTGATCACCGTGCAATTGCGGCTCCGCGCGTCCTTGACCAGCAGGGTGTTCTCGGGATTGTACACGGCGTCGAATACCACCATCGAAGGCCGCAGGTAGTGCTTGTCGAACGGGGTTTCGTCCACGCTGGGGTGCATGCCCACCGGCGTGCAGTTGAATAGGATGTCGGCCGCAATGCCGTGCCGGGCCGCCCAATCGACGCTGCGGCACTCGAAGCGTTTGGCCAGCAGCACCGCCCGGCGAGTCTGACCGTCGGTGACAACCACCTGGGCCCCCCGGCGCGCCAGTCCGTAAGTGATGGCCATGCCCACGCCGCCGGAGCCGAGGACCAAGGCCGTCTTGCCTTCCAGCGAACGCTCTCCCTTGTCCGCCACGTTCATGGCCTCTTCCAGGCTGCTCATGGCGGCGCGGTAGTCGGTATTGTAGCCCAGCCGGCCGTTCTCATCGAACACGACGGTATTGCACGCGCCGATTCCCCGCACGGCGCCGTCGGCCTCGGTAAGCTTCTTCACCACGTCCTCCTTGTGCGGAATGGTGACGCTGAGCCCTTTGACGCCCAGTTTCGCCGCGTCGTCGATGAACTGATCGAGGTCCTGGCGCGGAACGCGGAAGGGCACGTAGACCTTGTTCATCCCCAGGTGGGCGAACGCCGCATTATGGATCAAGGGGCTCAGACTGTGCCCGATGGGGTCCGCGATCACGCCAAGAACCTCGGTCTCGGCGTTGATGCGGTCGTAATGGTAGATCTCGGTCATCTGCTGAAAACTGAGTTGCCCCGGGGCCAGGGCACGCTCATGGTGGAACGTGGCAAAGGTCATCGGCGCGCCGAAGCGTCCGGCGAGCACGCGCGTGGGGATGCCGATGTCGCCCATGCACAGCCCGATCGTCGGCACCTTGCTCTTGCGCACCAGTTCCAGGACCCGCAGGTTGTCGTGCGGATGATTGGCCATCGTGCAGATCTTGACGATGTCCGGGTCCAAGGAGCAAAGCCTGGCGTGAATCTCATCGAGGTTGTCGGGGGTGCGGCGGAAGTCGTGGTGGCTGATGATCCGCTTGGTCTTGCCGAAGCGCCGGATGCCGCCGGCCACGTCGTCTTCCAGGTCGATGTACTCCACCCCTTCGGCGATGGCCGTGCGCAGCAGTACCAAACGCTCATCCTCGGTGCCGGTCCACTTCCCCCCATCTGATGGGCGGCGACACGTAATCACCACTGGGCATGGCCGTCCTGATATTAGACGCTTGAGGTTGACCGGGCCGTTGATGTAGTCCAGACGCAATTCGACCAGTTGGGCGCCCTGCTCGACCAAGTGCTTGTGCTCCGCAATCACGAACTTATGACGGCCGCGGCCAATGCTGACGCAGATCATGGGGTTGGGGGGGTTAAGGACCAGAGATTCGGGATTGGGTCCGAGGGACCTTGATGCCCATGTCCTATTGTACCTCCCGCGGGCCGGCGATTAAAGGCTGGCTGGCCCGTTTCCAGGGCGTCAGTTCTCCGAGCGTTGTTCGGCCTCCAGGAACTTGACGTCGACGACCGGCAGGCATTTTGATGCGCACGGGCAGGGCCAACTCCGTGACCCTTTGATCGCGAGCGAGTTCCACCGGCACGGGCTCCCATTGGGAACGGCAATCGTTCTACTCCACCTCAACCCAGAGACTTCGAAAGGTCTTCTTCGCAGGGTCCAGCAAGTCCTTGGCCTCGCACAGGCCGTCGTGGAAGGACCCTTTCGCGCAGTCCTTCGGCGACGCCACGCGCACCAGCAGGCTGCCGTCGTCGCTGAGCAACTGGACCTTTTCGTGGCCGGGGTACAGGATCAATGCTTCGGGACCGAATCCGCTCACGGCGGCGATGGCCGCGGTGGCTTTGGGCAGCACCTCGGGCTTGTCTGCCGGTTTGCCGGACCAGCGGTAGAAGGCAAACACCTTCTGCTCGTCGTGCGCGCCGGCCACGATCAAGTACGCCTGGTGGCGTGCGGAATACTCCATGCTGCGGATCCCGAGGCTGACCGGTTTTCCGTTTGCCTCCTTCAGCAGCGGCAGCCGTATTGGCTCGCCGAACTTCGGCGCAGCGCTGTCCCGGATCACGGCGTCGGGATTCAACAGGGGAACAATCAGCGCTGCCCCGTTGGGACGCGGATTGCGAAAACCAATCAGCAGCGTCTTCCCGTCGACCGCCGCGCAAAGCCCTTCGATGTTCAGGCCCTCATCCTTGGGGGCCAATTTCTCCTCCTTCTTCTTCTCCGGCGCAAGCGTCTCCGGCAGCCCGAGGGCCTTGAGCCGCGGGTCGGCGGCCAGGTCGAGCGCCAGACGCACGTAGGGTTTCCCCACGGGTTCGGCCACCACTCGGTCGCCGTCCTGGCGAATCGTCATGGCGAAGAACCGGTGGCGGTTCGCACGCCACTTCCCTTCCTTGTTGCGGCCATGCGACGTAATCCAATAGATTGTCTTTTCCAACACAGTCGCCCCCTCGACGTCCGCCTCGGGGTGCTCATCTTGCGTGCCGACGCCCAGATTGGCATCCCATTCCACCACAGCCCGGGGACTGCCCGGCGCCTTGGCGCTGTAGACGCAGAAGACATTCCGTTCGTCGTCGGCGGCAACGAACGTGGCGTTGTCCAGGGCAATGCCCGCGGAAGCATCGCACATCCCCGAATAGACCGACGGACCTTCGCGGCCCTGCAGCCAGGGCAAGCCCAGCAGAAGCAGGCACAGTAGTAGCGCCACAGAGCAAGCACGTCTTGACATGGAAACAGACCTCACGGGAAAGGGTTGTGGCACGCAGGGCAGGGTATTGCGCCGGCATGAAAGTACGTCAGGCTTTCCAGCCTGATAGCGCGGCGGATGATAACCAGAAGAGCAGTGCGAGCATAGTGTGTTCGTCGGTTAGGTGATCACGGAAATGGTGTCCTTAACGAGCCGGTTGGCCACGCGATCGGCGACCTTCCCGCCGCGGAAGAACCAATTGCTGTTGCTCCCGCCAAAGAGCGCGTCGGCGGCGGAGTCGTCGCGAACCGTTGCGGCCATGGCGGGCGTGGTCGGCGTGGCGGCCGTGCCCGGATTCAAGAAGTACCGGCCATTCAGCCCGGGGTTGGGGCCGAGCAGGTTCGCCACGCGCGAACGATACCCTCCGGTGTCGTTCCATTCGGCCAGGAGCATTGCCAGGGCCTGCGGGTTGGCGTCGTAGTGGGTGGTGCCGCCAATGAGGACGCAATCGCCGCGTCCGCCGGAAAGCGTGTCGCCCCCGGCCCCGCCGATCAAGATGCACCGGCCGGCCCCGGCGCGGAGCGTGTCGTTGCCATTGCCGCCGACGAGTACGGCCGGGCCGGAACCGCCGGTCAACTGGTCGTTGCCGTCGCCACCGATGAGCAAGGCCCGGGCCGTCACGCCCGCCTCGATCCGCAACACGTCGTTGCCCGCGCCGCCGATCAGCGTAAGCTGCGAAATACCCGCGGTGTTGTACGTCCGCCGCAAAGGCTTGGGCCCCTCGATAGTGACCAGGACCTGGCTACGTCCGGGCACGGGCCGGACATTGATCAAGTCGTCGCCCGAGGTGCCGGGGATTGTCAACACACTGCTGCCCGGCATCAAGGGATCGGCACGCAGCGTGGGGGCCGAGGGGATGGCGGCGATGGTCAGCACGCCGCGCCCGTAGGTGATCTGATAATCGGGAGAAACGGCGCCGCTGGCCGTGATCGAATAGCGGGCGGCGGCACTGGTGGCCGTGGCCTTGGTCGTCAAACGCGGGAGACGCGTCAAGCTGGCCGGCGAATCCCCGTTGACAAAGCCCACGTAGGTGGCGGTCAACGGCGCCAGTCTTGTCCCTTCCAGCACGGTCTCGCTGTTGGGCGTGATCGTCAGCGGCGACGGGACCACGGTGAGCGTGCTGTTGACGTGGTTGATGACATAGTTGGGCGCCGCCGCCCCGGTGACCACGATCGGATACACGCCCACGTGGCTGGCCGCCGTGGCCGTGGTCGTTACCGTGGGCAAGGAGGTGAGCACGGCGATCGTTTCGCCGTTGATGAAGCCGTCGATCACGGGCGTGAGGCTGGGAAGGTTCGTCCCGTAGACGTTGAATGCTGGCCGCACCGTCACCGTGAGCACTGCGGGCCGGACCGTCACCACCCGGGGAGTCAAGTTCTGACCGGCGGCGAACTTCCCGGCGTTGTCCGGGGTGTAGACGGCCGTCACATAATGGTCGCCCGCCAGCAGGTCCTTCGTGCTGATGCTCGCGCGCCCGCCGGCCAAGGGGACCGGTGCGCCGAACGGCTCGTGGTCGATGACGAATTGCACGCTGCCGGTCGGCGCGCCCGCGATCGACGTCACCAGCGCCGTGAACGTGACCGTCTCGCCAAAGACCATGTTGGCCCCCAGGCTGCTGTCGACCGCGATCGTCGTTTTCGCCGGATTGACCACGATCACTTGCGATGTGCCGGCCTGGCTGTCCAGAAAGACCACCGGGTTGTCGGTCGTGTACCGCGCCGTCACCTGATAGTTGCCCGCCGACAGACCCGTGAGCGTGATGCTCGCCGCGCCGTTGGACAGTGGCCGGGGCGAACCGTAGTCGGAGCCGTTCACCACGTACTGGACCGTGCCGCCGGGCGTGCCGCCGGACGACGTTACCGTGGCGCTGACCACGACCGATTCGCCGTAGTCCGCATTGTTGGGAGTGGCCGAAAGGCGGGTGGTGGTCGCCGCCTTGCTGACCACGACCACCTGCGCGGTGCTCGTTTGGCTGTTCAGGAACAACGCCGTGTTGTCGGTCGTGTACCGCGCCGTGACCTCATAATTGCCCGGCGCCAGGCCGGTCAGGGTGGTGCTCACCGCGCTGTTGACAAGTGGCTTGGCCGTGCCGTAGTCGTTCCCGTTGATGACGAATTGAATGATGCCGCCAGGCGAGCCGCTGGTCGACGACACCGTGGCCGTGAGCAGCACCGATTCGCCATAGTCCGCGTTGTTGGGAGTGGCCGAGAGGTAGGTCTTCGTCGTCACCTTGCTGACCACGATCACCTGCGGGACGCCGGACTGGCTGTTCAAGAACACCGCCGTGTTGTCGGTCGCGTACCGCGCCGTTATCTGGTGGTTGCCGGTCGACAGGCTGGTGAAGGTGAAAACCGCGGCGCCGTTGGAAAGTGCCACGGCCGAACCGTAGTCGGCCCCGTCGAGCACGAACTGGACGGCGCCGGTGGGCGTGCCGCCGGTCGACGTCACCGTGGCGGTGACCCGCACCGGTTCGCCGTAAGTCGCGTTGTTGGGGGCGGCCGCGAGGTCGGTGGTGGTCACCGCCTTGCCGACCACGATCACTTGCGGGGTGGGCGACTGGCTGTTCAGGAACAAGGCTGCATTGTCGGCCGTGTACACCGCCGACGCCTGGTGATTGCCCGGCGACAAGCCGCTGAGCGA
>Ga0233425_10008377_pt1 | contig 13802 bp, 6 predicted proteins | sample Watercolumn_Towu_2_FD_181712 | JGI IMG/M metagenome (GOLD analysis project Ga0233425, IMG submission 181712) | Freshwater microbial communities from Lake Towuti, South Sulawesi, Indonesia - Watercolumn_Towuti2014_140_MG | ecosystem: Environmental > Aquatic > Freshwater > Lake | place: Indonesia...
CAGCCGGCGCTGGCCGGCTTCGCCCAGCGGAGCGTAGCGCATCTGGCGGATGTAACGATCTAGGTCCAGCGGTTGTTTCGAGTCGGTTGGCATGGCGACGACGGCCGCGGGGCAATTTATGATTTGAGATTTATGATTTCAGATTGACTCTGGGGCACTTCAATCTGAAATCACAAATCTGAAATCATAAATCATCAATCCGCCTGCACCGGTTCCTCCTTCAATAAACCTGCCAAGAACCGTCCCGTAACCGAATCGGCGTTGCGTGCCACCATTTCCGGCGTTCCTTTGGCGACGATGCGGCCGCCCTCGTCAGCGGCGCCGGGGCCGAGGTCGACGATGTAGTCGGCCGCCTTGATCATCTGCAGGTTGTGTTCCACGACGATCAGCGAATGCCCCACGGCTAGCAGGGCGTCGAAACAGTCCAAGAGTTGCACTACATCGGAGAAGTGCAGTCCGGTGGTCGGCTCGTCGAGGATGAAGAGGCTGCGGCCGCGCTTGGCGCTCGACATGTATCCGGCCAGTTTCAGCCGCTGGGCCTCGCCGCCGGAAAGCGTGTTGGCCGGCTGGCCGAGCCGCACGTAGTCCAGTCCCACGTCGATCAGCCGCTTCAGGCGGGCCTGTACTTTCGGCTGCCCGCGGAAGAAGGTGAATGCCTCGCGCACGGTCATTTCCAGCACGTCGGCGATGTTGCGGCCGCGGTAGGCAACTTCCAGGATCTCCTCGCGGTAGCGCGTGCCGTTGCACTGCGAACACTTCATGTAGACGTCGGCCAGGAACTGCATGTCGATCTGCAAATAGCCGTCGCCGTGGCAGGTGTTGCATCGCCCACCGTCGACGTTGAAGCTGAAATGCCCCGCGTCGTAGTTCCGCGTGCGAGCCTCGACGGTCTCGGCGAAGACGTTGCGGATCTCGTCGAACGCCTTCAGGTACGTGACCGGGTTGCTCCGCGGCGAGCGGCCGATGGGGCTTTGATCGACCATGATCACGTCGTCGAGTTGCCCGTCACCGAAGACGTCGTCGAAAGGATAGGGTTTGGGGGCGTCCTTGCGAAGTCGGCGGCAGAGGGCCGGGTAGAGCGTGTCGAGCACGAGCGTACTCTTGCCTGAGCCGCTCACGCCCGTCACCAGGCACAACATACCCAGCGGGAACTCGACGGTCACACCCTGCAAGTTGTTGCCGCGGGCGCCGGCCAGGCGGATCCAGCCGTGATTCGGCGTGCGGCGGCGGCTGCCGTTGGTCGCCCCGCGACGGCCGGAGAGGTACTGCCCGGTGAGGCTGTCGGACGATTGTTCAATTTCAGCCGGCGTGCCTTGGAACACGATCCGTCCACCGCGTTCGCCCGCACCGGGGCCGATCTCGACCACCTGATCGGCCGCGCGAATGATGGCCTCTTCGTGCTCGACGACGACCACCGTGTTGTCGCGGTTACGGAGTTGGTGGACGGCCATAATAAGTTGGCCGATGTCGCGGGGATGCAGCCCGATCGACGGCTCGTCGAGCACGTAGAGCATATTGACGAGGCTCGACCCGAGGGCCGACGTGAGGGCCACGCGGCGAGCCTCGCCGCCGCTCAACGTGCGGATCGTGCGGTCGAGCGTGAGATAACCGAGGCCGACCGTTTCCAGATACGCCAGCCGGGCTCGGACCTGTTCGAGCATCGTGCGGCCGACATGACGCTCCCAGGCAGAAAAGGGGACTGTCCCCGTCGCACCGATGGACACCGAAGAACCCACAGACGCCGCGGCGACGGGGGCTGTCCCCTTTTCTGCGACCGGGACACTCCCCGCTTCCAACAGCCCACAGAAGAACTCCGCCGCGTCGCGGACCTTCATGGCCGTGATCTCGGCGATGTTGCGTCCGCCCATCCGCGCGCAAAGCGCCTCGGGTCGCAGGCGCGAGCCGCGGCAGTCGGGACACGGCCGGTAACTCCGCCAGCGGCTCAAGAACACGCGGATGTGCATCTTGTACTTCCGCCGTTCGAGCCACGCGAAGAAGCCGTCGAGCCCGCCGAACTTCCGCTCGGGCACGCCATGCACGATCAAGTCGATGTGCCGCGGCTGCAACTCGCGATAGGGCACGTCAACCGGCAGATCGTAGTCCTCGGCCAGCGCCAGCAGTTCCTCCAACTCGTGGGCGTACGCCGGGCTGTTCCACGGGGCGATTGCCCCCTCGCGAATCGTCTTGTGCGGATCGGGCACGACCAGTTCCATGTCGATGCCGATCACGTTCCCAAAACCCTCGCACGCCGGACACGCCCCCATCGGACTGTTGAAACTGAACAACCGCGGCTCGGGCAACGGATACTCTAAGTCGCAGTCCTCGCAGGCCATCTGCGTGCTGAAGCCGAGGCGCCGCCAGGGGCGGCCGTCGATGGACAAGACTGCGCCTTTGCCGCGGGGCGAATGGAAGGGGGAAGGAGGAAGGGGGAAGGGGGAGGAACCGGGGAATTCGGCCTCTTCGATAAATACATAGCACTTGCCGCCGCCTTTGCTGAAGGCCGTTTCGAGCGAGTCGCGGAGTCGCTGGTCGCTGGCGCTGCCGGACGTCAAGCGGTCGAGCACGGCGTAGATCTTGCCGTTGTGAGCCGGTTGTTGCTGGCCGGATGCCGCTTCGTTGGAATGCACTTCAAGGACCGCAAATGCCTCGGCCAGATTCACCATCCGTCCGTCGACGATGACGCGGAGCAGTCCGTCTTCGCGCAGACCAGCGGCCGTTTGGGAGAAGTCGCCGTCCTCCGGCATATTCAGCCCGAACGCGATCATGTAGCGCATGCCGGGCGCGAGGCCGCCGAGCGTCTCGGCCGCGCTTTGCGGCGTGTCGCAACGGACCTCCTGGTTGCACTGGCGACAGTAGACGCGGCCGATCTTGGCGAAAAGGAGCCGCAGGTAGTCGCTCGTTTCGGTGGCTGTCCCCACGGTCGAGCGGCTCGAACGGCTGGTGTTCTTGCTGGTCACGGCGATGGCCGGCGGGAGGCCGTCGATCCGCTCGGCCTCAGGCTTTTCGAGTCGCTGCAGGAATTGCCGCGTGTAGGCCGAGAAACTCTCGATGTAGCGGCGTTGCCCCTCGGCATAGAGCGTATCGAGGGCCAGGCTGCTCTTGCCGCTGCCGCTCAGCCCACAAAAGCAGATCAGCTTGCGGCGCGGCAGGTCGAGGTCGATCCCTTGCAGGTTGTGGACCCGCACGCCCCGCAACGCAATATGGCCCGCTGCACTCATACTTCGTCCCAGTCGGCCATCTCGACAAGAGGCCAAACCAGCAGTATAACACGCCGCGGAGAGGCGTGCCAGCATGGATGTCCGCAATCAACGTGTCACCGTCATGGGTCTGGGCCATTTTGGCGGCGGCGTGGCGGCCGCGCGGTGGCTGGCGCGGCAGGGTGCTGTTGTCACCGTGACAGATACGGCCGACGCGTCGGCGCTCGCCGATTCGCTGGTCGACTTACGGGGCGAGCCGATTGCCGCCTTTCACCTGGGTGGGCATCGCGAGGAGGATTTTCGCCGCACCGATCTGCTGGTCGTTAATCCGGCCGTGCGGCCCGACAATCCGTTCCTGCGGACCGCCCGCGAGTCGGCCGTCCGGGTAACGAGCGAGATTGAGTTGTTCGTGGAAGCCTGCCCGGCGCGAATCGTCGGCGTGACCGGCTCGAACGGCAAGTCGACGACCGCCGCGATGATGGCCGTACTGCTCAATGCAACACTCGGCGGCAACATCGGCGGCAGCCTGCTGGAGCGCGTCGGCGACATCGGGGGCGACGATTGGGTGGTCCTCGAACTGAGCAGCTTCCAGTTGCACCATCTTTCGGCCGAGGCGAGGATGCCGCACGTGGCCGTTGTGACCGGCTGCACGCCGAACCATCTCGATTGGCACGGATCGCTGGCCCACTATGCGGCGGCCAAACAGCGGATTCTCGTGGGCCAGTCGTCCGGCGACATCGCAATTCTCAATACCCGCGATCCCGAAGTATCGTCTTGGCAACCGTTGGTCCGCGGCGGGCTGGTACCGCCGATGCCGTTAGCCGATATCCCGCCGTTGGCCGTGCCGGGCGACCACAACCGCATCAACGCCGCCTGTGCCGCAGCGGCCGCCCTAGCCGTCGGCTGCGATGCCGAGGTTGTGGACCGTGGCCTGCGGGCGTTCCGCGGGCTGCCACAACGGCTCGAACTGTTTGCTGAGATCGACGGACGGCGGTTCTACAACGATTCGACGGCCACCACGCCGGAATCGACCATCGCCGCGCTGCATTCGCTGACCGAGCCGGTTTGGTTACTGGGTGGCGGGCGCAGCAAGGGGTTCGATTTCGGCCCGCTGGCCGCAGCGGTTGTCGCCCGCGCGAGGGGAGCGGCGTTTTTCGGCACAGTGCGTAGCGAATTGCTTGCCGCGGTGACTGCGCGCGTGCCCGGGTTCTCCTGCATGGCGACCGAAACGCTCGACGAGGCGCTCGCGTGGTGTTGGCGACAATCGCGGCCCGGCGATGCCATCGTGCTGTCGCCCGGTTGCGCGAGCACCGACCAATTTCGCAACTTCCGCCACCGCGGCAAGCGGTTCGTGGAACTCGTGGCCGTGCTGGCCGGTCATTAGTTTCTAGGATGGTGCCATGCCCACGCTTGCCGTGGGCATGTCGAGAAACGCGGCAAATCGCCTCATGCCCACGGCAAGTGTGGGCGTGGCACCCGCTCGATTGCGCGAGATGCATGCCACTTGCCGCGAATAACCGGAAGAACGGGCCTCTGGCGGCACAAAAAATGCCCCTGGGGACGTGGAATTTACGTTGCCATGCCGTTGTTCGTTCCCGTATACTGGAAGGTAGCTGCTTTGGCAGCGTGGCGAGCCGCAGTTCGCCAAGAGAGGGGAATAGCCATGAAGCAGATTGCTGTTAGCCGGCTCCTGCCACTCTTCCTGCTGGCCGTTGCCGCCCCCGCGTGGGCCGATACGTTCCTGCTGCACAACGGCGGACGGGTCGAGGGCGAACTCCTCAACGCGGACGAAAAGCCCCGCAAGAGCTACGTCGTGCAGACCGACGACGGGGCCAAGATCACGCTCGACGCCGAGCAAGTGGCCAAGGTCGTGCAACTCAGTGCCGCGCAGCGCGAGTACGAGAAGATCCGCCCCACGTTTCCGGATACCGTCGAAGGCCAGCTCGAGTTGTCCGAGTGGTGCCGCAAGGAGAAACTCAACGCGGAGCGGTTTGCACACTTGGAGCGGGTGATCGCGCTGGAACCCGACCACGCGCAGGCCCGCCGTGCGCTGGGGTACTACCAGATGAACGGGCAGTGGTCCAAGCGCGACGACCTGATGGAGAAGCGCGGCCTGATCAAACACAACGGCCGCTGGCTCACGCAACAGGAAATCGACCTGGCCGAGAAGAAACGCGACCAGGAGCTCCAGGAGAAGGCGTGGTTTCAGAAGGTCGACCGCTGGCGCGACGCGATCCACAACAACCGCCGCGACCGCGATCAGGCCCTGGCCAGCCTGCAGGCGATCAAGGATCCGGCGGCCGTCAAAGCGTTGGCCTCGGTCTTGAAGCGCGAGACCTCGCTGGCGATGCGCGTGCTGTTCATCGAGATTCTCGCGGCGCTCGATTCGCCCGAGGCCGCCCGCGTGTTGACCGCGGTAGCCGTAGAAGACGCCAACGACGAGATCCGCGCCACCTGTCTCGACTACCTGGAGAAGAAGCCGAACCCCGAGTCGGTGGCCTACTTCGTCAAGGAACTGCGGAGCAAGGACAATGCGGTGGTGAACCGGGCCGCCCGCGGCTTGCAGCGCATGAAGGACCGCTCGGCCGTCGGCCCGCTGATCGACGCCCTGGTGACCACGCACAAGATCAAGGTGGCCGGTAATCCGGGAAATATTTCCACGACGTTCGGCTCGGGCGGCGGCGGCGGGCTGTCGGCCGGCGGCGGCGGACCGAAGATCTACACCGTCCACACTTCGAACCAAGCCGCGCTGGACGCGCTGATCGCACTGACGGGCACGAATTTCAACTTTGACAAGCAAGCCTGGAAGTACTGGTTCGCTACCCAGAAGCGGCCCGATGGCGTGCAGGGTCGGCGAAATCAGTGAGCACCGGCGCGTCAATCTTCTCGGCAGATCTTCGCCAAATCCTCGAAGAACGCCGGATATGTCTTGGCGGTGCAGGCCGGGTTGCGGATCACGACGCCGGGCACGACCAGTCCGACCAACGCCAGGCTCATGGCCATGCGGTGATCATCGTACGTGTCGATCTCGGCCCCGTGCAGCGGGCCGGGCACGATCCGCAGGCCGTCCTCCCGCTCGTCGACCATCGCCCCCAGTTTGCCCAACTCGACCGCCAGGGCGTGAATGCGGTCGGTCTCTTTGTGTCGGATGTGGCCCACGCCGGCAACCGTGGTCGGGCCGTCGGCGAATAGGGCCACGGCCGCAAGCGTCTGCACCGTGTCGCTGATCGCGTTCATATCGACGTGGATGCCGCGGAGCGGATTTTGGCGGGCGACCGAAATCCCCTTGGGGCCATATTCGACCCGGCAGCCCATGCGTTCCAGGCAATCGCAAAAAGCCACGTCGCCTTGCAGGCTGTCGCGCGAGAGCCCCTCAACGGTCACTTCTCCGCCGGCAATCGCCGCCGCCGCGAAGAAGTAGCTGGCCGCCGAGGCGTCGGGCTCGATGGCGTAGACACGGCCTTGATACGGCTGACCCGCCGGCACGATGAAGCGTTGCAAGTCTTCGGCCGCCACATGCACTCCGAAGGCCGACATCACGGCCAGCGTCATCTCGACGTAAGGTTTCGACACAAGTTCGCCCTCAACGAGCAGTTCCACCGGATTGTCGGCGCATGGCGCGGCCATGAGCAGCCCGCTGAGAAACTGACTGGAGATGTCGCCGGCCACGGTGGCCCGGCCGCCCGGCAGCCCATCGGCGCGCACCACGACCGGCGGACAGCCGCTGCCGAGTTCGCTCGTGGCGTCGGCACCGAGTTGCCCAAGCGCGTCGAGCAGGTCTTGCACCGGGCGCTGGCGCATGCGGGGAGAGCCGTCGAGACGGAACGTGCCCCGGCCGATGGCGGTCATCGCGGTGAGGAACCGCAGCGTGGTGCCGCTGTTGGCCACGAAGAGGTTGGCATCCTCGACGGGCAACCGGCCGCCGCACCCACCGATGCGAATCGTGGCCGTCTGCCAGTCGTGCATGGGCGCAAGCCCCAGCAGGCGGAGCGATTCGAGCATCACGCGCGTGTCTTCGCTGTCGAGCGCACCGGTGAGCTTCGAATCGCCTTCGGCCAACGCGGCGCAGACCAGTGCGCGGTTCGTGATGCTCTTCGATCCCGGTGGGCGGATCGTCGCGCGCAAGGGACCGGTCGGCCGGATTTCGATCTTGTCGGGCAGTCCGTTCACGGCACGATCTTCCATAGGTGTGCGTCGCTGCGGAAATAGATCGCTCCGTCGGCCATCGCGGGCGAGGCCAGAATCGCGGCGTCGATCTGACTGCTGCCGACCAACTTCCCCTCTTTCCCCAGTTCGACGACCTGCACCAGACCGTCGTGGTTCACGCAGTAGAGCCGCCCGGCGGCCAACACGGGCGTGGCCCAAAACGGCCCTTTCAGGCGGAGTTGCCAGAGCATACGGCCGTCGGCCGCGTCGGCGCACACGAGAATGCCCGGGGACTTGATGACATAGACCCGGCTGCCATGCACCACCGGGCTGCAATTGTCCGACCGCAGCCGCTCGTCGTGCCACAGCCGCTTGACGTTGCCGCCCGCCGCATCGAGTGTGAGAGCGTGCAGTCCGTTGGCCGGCAGGTAGACGCAATTGCCGTCAGTGGTGCTCGACGAGATGCTGCTGCACGCCGCGGCGTACTCCCAAACCGTCTTGCCCGATTGCGGGTCGTGAACCGTCAGTTTCGACCGACCGTGGAGCAGAACGCGGTCCTTTTCGCCGTCCTTGCTGCGCATCAGGACCGGCGACGACCAGATCGCGCCGCGTTCACGGTCGATCTTCCAGCGGGTTTTGCCCGTGGCCGCGTCGATGCCGGCGGCGAACGAATCGCCCTGGTTTTCCAGTTGCACGACGACCGTCGTGCCCGTAACCACGGGCGACGAGGCCATGCCCACGTCGTTCCGCGCGGCCGGATGCTCGTGCCCCAGCCCGCGGAGCCACTGCAAGTTGCCGTCCAAATCGAAGCAGGCCAGGTCGTTCGAGGAAAACAGCGCGAAGACCCGCTTGCCGTCGCTGGACGGCGTGTTGGCCGCCACCGCGCCAAAGGGATTGTTCACCGTCGAGCCGGTGGCCCAAAGCTGCCGCTGCCAGAGTTGCTTGCCGGATTGTGCGTCGAAGCAGAGCACGTGCAGGCGGTCCTGACGCACTCCGCTGGAAGCGGTGACGAATACCCGGCCGGCCACGACGATCGGACTCGACGGCCCGCGTCCGGGCAGCGGGGCCTTCCACGCCACGTGCTCGCCGGTCGCCGCATTGAACGTCGCCGGCAGGTTCTTCTCGTCCGACACGCTGTTGCCGTCCGTGCCCCGGAACTGCCGCCAATCGGCGCCGTACAGGAGACCCAAACGCAGCACGGCGGCTGCTACGTGGGGCAGGTTGCCAACCTGCCGCAACAGCCGCAGACCGTGGGGTAGGTTGCCAACCTGCCGCAACACAGGCAGGTTGGCAACCTGCCCCACGTCGGAACGCGTTTCCTGCGGCTTCCCTTGTTCGGTGGACAGCACGGCCCCACCGCTCTCGTCGCACACGCGAAGTTGGAACGCCCAGAAGCGGGCCCACTCGTGCTGCAAATCGTTCTGGCAGACCTTCACGAGAATCACGTTGCGTCCCGGTTGCAGCACGCCGCGGCTGACGTACTGGTCGAGTTGCGAACCCTGGTGATAGACCTTGTGTTCGTCGATCACCCGGCCGTTGAGCCAGATCTTGACCGCGTTATACGAGGTCATACGGAACTGGACATCGTGCTGCTTTGCGGCGAAGAATTCGGCCGCGGCATAGGCGGCCACGTTCTTCTCCTCGACGACCGCCTTGTTCAGATCAACCTGCCCGTAGTCGTCGCTGGTAGTGAAGTCGGTCCACTTCACGCGGCCGTGCTTGCCGTCATACTCGGCCGCGAAGTCGAGCTTCTGCTCCGGCGGATACGCCGCGTCGAACCCCTTGCCGTCGGTGTTGTCGAACGGGCCGATCACTTTCCATCGCGTGATGAAGCCGAAGTGCCGCGGCAGATCGACCTCCTGGCCCAGCTTGCGGAGCCGCTCGCTGAGCAGGCGGATCTGGTCGGGGTCGCGCGCGGCCGTCAGTGCCCGGCGATAACCGGCCGCGGTCACTGCGTGGTCGGTCAAGGCGGCTGTGTCGTCGATCAAGCGGGCGACCGCGTCGCGGCGCAATTCCAGGCTGGGGTCGTCGAGCAATTTGGGCAACCATCGCTTCGGCGCATCCGGATCGGCCCGCACGAGCAGTTCGTAGGCCAGCCGCCGCGCCTGCGGGGCGTGCCGCGTATCGGCCACCAAACGCTCCAGTCCGTCGGCTGGCAGCTTGCCGCCGTGCTGCAACTGCCGATCAACGATGGCGTCGACCGCGGTGCGGATCCAGTTGGCGGCCAGCGGATTGGCGCCGTCGATGCCGGCCAGGATCGCCGGCAAGTCGGCCGCCTCGGCCTTCACAAGCTTCTGCCAGGCGGCCGTCGCTTCCGCTTGGCCGACCCCGTCGGAACCAACCGCGCGCAAGGCGGCGAGCAGCGGCTGCACGCCCTCCGCGACCGCTGGAACGGCCGGAACGAGCAGGAACAGAACGGCTGATAAAACGATGATTGTGCGCATGCGGCGCTCCCTTCTCGACAGTCCGCTTTGCGGAAGCCCCCTTAGTATACGCAACATTCGGCCCCGGGAAAACAGGACGGGCCGTCGGCGCTTGAGAAGCGGCGGCCGGTGGAGTAAATTCAAGCCATCCCGCCCGCCCTCGACCGGTTGCCGGCCGGCCGAGGCTGCCCCGTATCCCGCGATGCCGGCATTCGGGAGTATCGCGATGAATCGTATGCCTGGGATCGTGTTGGCCGCCGCCGTCTGGTCCGTTGTCTCCGCGGTTTCGGCCGGCGATTGGCCCATGCAGCGGTACGACGCGGCCCGCAGCGCGGTTTCCCCGTACGCCCTACCCGACCGGTTGGAGCCGCTTTGGGTTTGGCACCTGCCGCCGCGCAACGCCATGTTTGGCCCCGACCGTCGCTCGCGGATCGACGGCAGCTACTGCGCGGCCATCGTGGGCAAGACGCTGTTTCTCGGTTGCGAATACAACGGCTCGCTCGTGGCGCTCGATACCGAAACGGGGGCGGAGAAGTGGCGGTTCTTTGCCGAAGGGGCCGTGCGGTTCTCGCCCGCCGCCGCCAACGGCCGGCTCTACTTCGGCGCCGACGACGGCCGCCTCTATTGCCTCGACGCGGCCGACGGCAAGCTGCTGTGGCGGTTCGACGGCGCGCCAACGCCGCAGAAGATCGTCAACCACGGCAAGATCGCCTCGAAATGGCCGGTCACCGGCGGGGCGGTCGTGGCCGACGGCGTCGTCTGTTTTGCCTGCGGGGCCTGGCCCCTGGACGGCGTGTTGATCTACGGCGTCGATGCCCGCTCCGGCAAGCTTCTGTGGCATCACGACACCTGGGAAGGCGTGGTCAACGGCTACCTGGCGGTCCGCGACGGGCAACTCGTGCTGAAACACGTCGCGCGCGGCGGGCTCAATCTCGACGTCAAGACCGGCGCTCCGTCTCCCCCGAAGAAGGACGCCGACGCCGGCCTCTTCTGGCGCAAGGCCCGCGATCTCTGGCAGGCGGCCGACACGTCGGAACTCCCCGGCGGCGTCGAGTTCCCCGCGGGCTGGGATCCCTACCAGGCGATTGCCCAGGCCGGCCGCCGCACGTTCGGCGCGGGCATGTTGGCGCAGAAGGGGCAGCCCGACTCGGCACACGGCATCGTGGGCATCGACGAGCTGGCCGACGGCGGGAAGCCCCGCGTGGCCTTCGCCTTCCGCACGGATAGCCGCGTGCTCGATGTGGCCTGCGGCGACGACAAGCTGTTCGTGATGACGCAAGACGGACGGATCGCGTGCTTCGGCCGGGCGAACACGGAGCGTAAAGAGGCCGAGGCGGTTCACCGGCAGCTCGACGAGCCGCGGTTTGCCGAAAAGCCCGACGCGACGGACGCCCTGGTCGCCCGCATCCTCGAGCGGACCAAGCAAGCGGAAGGCTACTGCCTGGTGTGGGGCCTCGGCGACGGTCGGATGGTCGAGGAGCTGCTGCGGCAATCGAAGCTGCTCGTCTGCGCCGTCGATCCCGACGCAAAGAAGGTCGAGGCCATCCGCCGGAAGCTCGATGCCGCGGGACTCTACCGCGGCCGCCTGCAAATCTACACCGGCGAACCGGCATCCTATGCGTTTCCGCCGCATGTGGCGAATCTGATCGTTTCCGAAGACCTTGCCGCGGCCGGTTCCGCCGCGGGTGCGGAGTTCTTCGGCGTCATGGCCGATGCCTTGCGTCCCTACGGCGGCACGGCCTGCTTCGCGCTGGGCGCGGACCAATATCCCCACTTCACGGAAAGCGTGTCGAAGGCCAAGCGGGGCGGGGTGAGATTCCGCATCACCTCGGACCTGGCGATGCTCGTCCGCGAGGGGCCGCTGCCGGGCGCGGCCGACTGGACGCACGAGACGCGCGACGCCGCCAACTCGCTGTGTTCGCCCGACAAGCTGATCCGCGCCCCGATGTCCGTGCTCTGGTTCGGGGGCGCGGCGGCCGACATCGGGCGGACCTACGGCACGATGCTCCCGCCGGGACTGTTGGTGTGCGAGGGCCGCTACTACATGCAGGGGCCGGACAAGATGGCCGCCATCGACGCGTATACCGGCCGCCTGATGTGGGAAGTCCCGCTGCCGAAGATCCAGCCCAACGCCACGCGCTACGGTACGGAGATTCCGCCGTATCCGGCCGCACCGCCCGGCGAGATTTCCGTGGCCGAAATCTCCCGCGGCACGGGGCTCAACGCGGTTGCCGCAAGCGACGCCCTCTACGTCGCCGTCGGCGGGAATGTGCTGGTGCTCGATCCGGCCACTGGCCGGACGCAGAAGACGCTTGCCATGCCACTTGCCGACCCGCAAATCAAGAAGCCCTGCTGGGGCCGGCTCTTCGTCGAGGGCGATTTGCTGCTGGCCACGGTCTTCGATCCGGCGATAGTCGAGGCGTGCTTCCTCGGCTGGGCGAACAACAACGAGAAGAACAAGGACCGCCTGCCGATGGCGTGGCTGGTCGCCGTGGACCGCCACAGCGGGAAGCTCGCCTGGAAACACAAGGCGGCCACCGCCTTCAACGGCCGGGCGGTCGCCATCGGCAACGGCCGCGTCTATTGCACCGATGCCCTAACGCCCGATATGCACGAAACGCTGTTGAAGGCGGGCCGCAACGTCCAGACCGTCGCCCCTACCGTCGTGGCCCTGGACGTGAAGACCGGCCGGAAGCTGTGGAGTCAACCGATCGACGTGGCTGCCACCAAGATCGGCTACTCCGCCGAGCGGGACGTCTTGTTGCTGCCGGCGCGTTCGGCCGCGCGCTGGGTGAACGGCCGCTGGGAGGCGCCGCCGCCGGCGCGGGAGAAACGCCAGGAAGCCCCCGGCCACATGCTGGCCCTCCGCGGCCGCGACGGCAAGGAACTGTGGCGCGTCAACGACGCGGAGTATCCCGAGCCGTTCCTGATCTGGCATGACGTGGCGATGGGCCGCGACGGCACCCCCTTCGACGTCGAGACCGGCCAACGACACCGGCGCCAGTCGCCCGCCCACGGCGGCCTGGAAACGTGGTCCGTCCCCAAGGGCGGCTGCAATTACATGGTCGGCAGCGACGCGCTGGTCACCTGCCGCACGCAGTACTTCGATGCGCAGCATTTCAGCGGCCGCACGCCGCTATTGGGCATGCGCTCCGGCTGCACGCCGAGCATCATTCCGGCCGGCGGCGTCATGTCGCTGCTGAACTACACCGAGTTTTCCACCGATCCCTATCGCACGGCCGCGGCGTTCGTCCACGATCCGCGGGCGGTGAACTGGAAGGAGTACGTGCCGGGGCGCGGCGAGGGCGGGCGCGAGCTGCGGCACATCGCGCTGAACCTGGCCGCTCCCGGCGATCACGCGGCACCCGACGGCACCATCTGGTTCCGCCAGGCGTTGCCCGACGGTAAGCGAAAGCGGGCGGCCAATCCGCTGGGGATCGACGTGACGATCCGGCCCGATCCAGTCGAGGCGTTCTGCTTCCACCCACTCCGCATCCGCCGGACGGACGAGGACGCGCCCGCGTTCGTCGCCGCGTCGGGCGCGGTCGGCATCGAGTCGCTGGAGATCGGCCTGGGCGGAAAGAACGCCGCGGCGGCGCGCTGCAGCGTGCGTCTGCATTTCGCCGAACCCGAGAACCTCAAGGCCGGCCAGCGCGTGTTCGATGTCGCGATTCAGGGCAAGGAAGTGCTGCGGGCGTTCGACGTGGCCGCCGCGGCCGGCGGCCCGCGCCGCGCGGTGGTCAAGGACTTCCGGGAGGTTGATGCCGACGGCCTGCTCCGCGTGACGTTCTCGCCGAGAAAGTCCGGCAAGCCGGCCGTGCTTTGCGGGATCGAGGTGCTGCGGCACTGAGTCGGGCCGTCGCTGCCGCTAGTTGTTCCACCGGAGTTCCACGTTCCGCGTGCCGGGCGGGAGGAGGACGTCGCCGTTGGCTGCCGGGGTGATGGGTCGGCCGTCGACGGTTACGCCGGCCTTCAAGGCGGGCGGTAAACGGAGGACGAATCCGCCGGGCGAGGCCACCTTGCCGCCGAGCGACAG
>Ga0233425_10008378_pt1 | contig 13799 bp, 13 predicted proteins | sample Watercolumn_Towu_2_FD_181712 | JGI IMG/M metagenome (GOLD analysis project Ga0233425, IMG submission 181712) | Freshwater microbial communities from Lake Towuti, South Sulawesi, Indonesia - Watercolumn_Towuti2014_140_MG | ecosystem: Environmental > Aquatic > Freshwater > Lake | place...
ACTTTTATATTATGGATACGCCTGGAATAGATTTAAGATCTGAGCAAAGGTTATCTAAAGAAGTTTTCGAACAGACAAAAAAAGCTATTGATGAATCAGACATAATCGTTTTTCTGGTCGATATAAAATCTGCAGTATCTCCTCTCGATGAAGAGATAGCAGATCTGCTCCGGAAATGCAGCAAACCAGTGGTTTTTGCAGGAAACAAATGGGACAACCCGGATGGCGATTATTTTATTGAGGATTATTTAAAGCTGGGGTTCGGATATCCTGTTTGCGTATCATCGAGCCATGGATTAAATATCAATGATCTTCTTGACGAACTCTTGGACCATATTAAAAAAGTACAGGCTCTTTTATATAGTTCAAAAAAAGAATATGAGGAAGAAAGTGAAATTCCAAGTATCACCATACTTGGGCAACCGAATGTCGGAAAATCTACACTATTTAATACACTTATAAATGAGGAAAGGGTAATAGTAGATGAAATAGAGGGTACCACACGTGACAGCATAGACAGCATTATAAAATACAACAACAAGAATTACAGATTCATTGACACGGCGGGCCTTAAAAGAGACAGGCCGAGAGAAGATGATCTGGACTATTACAGTAAATTAAGGACACTGCGCAGTATAGAGAAATCACAGGTTTGCCTTGTGCTGATAGATATACTTAAAGAGATAACAAACCAGGATGAAAAAATCATTCAGACATGCCTGGAAAAAGGTGCAAGCGTTTGTGTATTGTTTAATAAAATAGATGCTGTATCTCAGGAAGATTTAAAGAAACAGATAGATGACTTTAATTTCAGGACAAGTTATCTTAAATATGTCCCGGTTACCAGAATAAGTGCACTGGAAGATAAGGGCATCAATAAAATATTCAAAAAGATAGATAAACTGATAGAAGAGCGCAACAAAAAAATACCTGATGTAAGGCTAAACGATTTATTCTCCGGTGTCCAGGATGCAGATGGGGTATATTCCGGCGGAAAAAAAGTAAAAATAAAATTTATAAAACAGGTCACCACATCCCCTCCAGGTTTTGTGGTGTTTTTAAATATTGATATTTCTAAAAAAAGCAATATAAAAAGATTCATTGAATACAGGATAAGAGAAAAATTCGGTTTTGAAGGAACACCTTTGTTTTTTAAATATAAACATTAAATTAATTGGACTATTATTTACAGTATTTACTAAAGTCCAAACATAATTTAAAATGATTCTGCAAGTCGGGATGTGGCGCAGTTTGGATTAGCGCACCAGTATGGGGTACTGGGGGCCGGAGGTTCGAATCCTCTCATCCCGACCATATGTTTCCTTCATTACCTTTATATTATTTATATAAGTTCATTTTATATATTGATTAGATTTATTGGATTTTTATTACCCTGTACCGGAAAAGAGAAATAATGGGAAAAATAAAATTTGGCACAGACGGCTGGAGAGCAGTAATAGCAGAAGATTTTACATTTGAGAATCTTGGTTATGTCGTAGAAGCAATATCATTACATCTTAAACAAAGTAACAGGTGGCAAAAAGGGATATTTATCGGATATGACAACAGGTTCCTTTCAGATTATTTTGCGTCACATTGTTCAAAAATTTTAATAAAAAATGGAATCAAGCCCTATCTACCGGATACTTCTGTTCCCACACCTGTTACTGCTTATATGATTAAGGAGCTTGATTTAGATGGGGCCCTTATGATAACTGCGAGCCACAACCCTGCAAAATACAGTGGGATAAAATTCATACCTTATTATAGCGGTCCGGCAGAGGACAGAATCACAAAAGAAATTGAAATAAATCTGGAGACTGTCATTACAGGAAGCCATAAAAATATTTCAGGGGCCAATAATGGCTCATCTGTTTTGGCACCTGTTACAGTTTCTGATTTTTCGGGTTATAAAACAAAGCTGCTTGAACTTGTGGATACTAACCTTATAAAGGAAATGCGCCCCAGAGTGACTGCGGATGCAATGTTTGGTTCAGGCGGTAAAATTTTAAGGGAGATAATAAACGAAAATCTCGGCCTTGATGCAATATTTAAAAATGATTATAGGGATACTCTTTTTGGAGGCAAGCTCCCTGATCCATCAAGGAACAATCTTGCCAACCTTAAAGATATGGTACTTAAAAATAAAATGGATATCGGCCTTGCCCTTGACGGAGACGCAGACAGATTTGGAATAATCGATGGTAAAGGTAATTACATAAGCCCCAACAATGCAATTGCTATCATACTTTATTATCTTGCAGAAAATAAAAGATATGCAACTGGAGATATTGCGGTACGAACAATTGCAACAACACATCTTATAGATGAAATTGCGGCATCGAATAATATTGGAATCCTGGAAACTCCAGTCGGTTTCAAATATATCTGCAATGCTATGCTTAAAGGAAATGTGGTTATCGGAGGAGAAGAGAGCGGAGGATTGAGCATTAAGGGCCATATTCCTGAAAAAGATGGCCTGCTTGCGGACCTGTTAATGCTTGAAATACAATCGTATTTATTGAAAAATCAGGCAGGCACATATATTACTGATTACCTTGAGGGTATATATAAAAAACATGGTTACTTCTATTCTACAAGGATCGACATGGAGATCCCAAACGATAAAAAGGGCAAGGTTATTGAATTTTTCATGGACCTTAAAGGCAAGACCATAGATGGAGACAAAGTAGTCTCGATTTCAGATATGGACGGAGCAAGAGTCACTTTTGCTAATAAAAGCTGGGTACTGGTCAGGGCATCCGGCACGGAACCGCTTATAAGATGCTATATTGAATCAATGGATAAAGCTTATTTTGATATACTCCAGAGTTTCATAAAGTCCAGCGTAAAGTTAATAATTGAATAAATCCGGTTGGGATATTTGCAGTTTTCTTTTTTATTTAGAAAATTTTTATTTTTGTTATATAATTAAATAAATATTTCTATTAAAAGCCGGCATTAATGCGATAAAAGCATCAGTGAAACTTTAAACTTTAACTTAAACTTTTACAGGTTAAAAATATGCAACAGGAAAACAATAATTCTATAAATAACCGTACAGATTCAATTAAGGAACAGGAAATTGAATTCATTAAGGATATTTCACCCGGACTGATTGAAGAGCTTAAAAAGCTGCCCAAAGATAAAATCCTGCTGGTTGTAATAAAAGGTCCCAGCATAGGGGAGAAGTTTTTTATAAACAAGCAGATATTAAATATTGGAAGAAGCTCAGAATCAGATATCCTGCTTGATGACATCACTGTTTCAAGGCATCATGCTGTAATAGAGAAAAAAGATTCTGCATATATAATAAAAGACCTGGAGAGTTTAAATGGAACATATATTAATGGAAATATAGTAAACGAAAAAGAACTCAATAATGGAGACAGAATACAGATAGGTAAATACATTTTTTTATTTTTCATTTCTAATTAATATTAAAATGGCGAGCATTAAAAAAACTTATCTGACAATAGGGGAATTAGTAAAAAAGTTTAAGAAGTATTATCCGGACCTGACGAGCAGCAAGCTGCGTTTCCTGGAATCAAAAGGTCTAATAGCCCCAAGGCGCGCCGATAACAGGTACAGGGTATATTTCAAAAATGATGTGAAAAAAATAAATCTGATATTAAGCATGCAGCAGGAATATTTCCTGCCGCTTGAAGTTATAAAAGAAAAAATAGATGCTATTGATTTTGATAAAATTGAAGAACAAAAGGGTGCCTTGAAAGAACTGCAGTCAAAACTGGATGAAAGTGATAAAAACCTTAAAATAAAAAAGCTTGCTTTCGGTGAAGTCAAGGATAAATACAGGCTGCCAACTGAATCATTAAATGAATTAACAAACGAAGGTCTGATAAGCTGGCAGGAAGAAGATGGTAAAAAGGTTATAGAAGGATTTGATATAGAGATATTAAAGATAGCTGCCGAACTTTCTAAATTCGGAATACATGTAAAACATATGAAAGTTTTTGAAAACTCTGCATCAAGGCAATCAGCCTTTCTGCAGCAGGTTATATACCCTTTAATAATGGCTACTGGAAAAGAATCAAAAAAAAGGGCAACCAGGATGCTTTACAGACTTGAAGGCCTTTTTAATGAGCTGCATGAGACACTATTTAAAAAAGAAAACAAGAAATTCCTTGAAAGCCATAAATGAGATATTTTTTTAAACCCTGCCCCTGCAAAAAAAACAGCAGCAAATCATTTAAAAAACCTGCAAGGCAATTTTTTTTAAAATCAGTATTTTTATCCATATTTTTTATTTTTACCTTACTGGCGCTTATAGGTGCAAGCATATTTATCCAGGCAGGAGAATTATTTGCAGATAATTCCCCGGATGTAACTGCGGAAGCTGCTATTATAGTGGAATGCAAAACTCAGGATATATTATGGCAAAAAAATCCTGATGCAGAGCTCTTTCCTGCAAGTCTTACAAAAATTATGACATGTATAGTCGCCCTTGAACAAATCCAGGACTTAAATGAAATAATAAAAATGCCAAAAATGGCATCATCCACTAATAATTCTTTTTTCCCTTTAAGGACAGGCGATGAGATATCTTTAGGCGATCTTATAAAAGCGGCGCTTATAAATTCCCATAACAATGCAACAATTGCGCTTGCGATACATTTATCCGGAAGTGAAGAAGAGTTTGTGAAATTAATGAATGAAAAAGCTAGAGAAATCGGGGCCTTTCATACAAATTTCCAGAATACAAACGGATTGGATTCAAATTCACCCCAGCATAAAACAACCGCCAGGGACCTTGCTTTAATAGCAGATTACAGCATGAAAAATGATACTTTCAGGCAGATAGTCAGCAAAAAAGAAGATAACATTACTATAAATGGAGAAGAAATATATTTATTTAATACTAATATATTATTATTCTTTGATTATATTAAAGGAATTAAGACAGGTTTTACCAATAATGCCGGGTATTGTGAGGCTCTTTTTTCAAGCAGGGAAGGGCTTGAAATAATAAGTGTGGTTCTCAAGAGCCAGGAAGGCAAGAGGGAATCAGACATGCTTAATATGATAAATTGGGCAAATGAAAACTATGTAAATAAAAAAATAATCGACAAAAATGAAGTTTACAGCAGAGCATTAATCAGGGGGATAAAAAATGATGAAAGTTATTCTTACAATACAAATATTTATACAGAAACTTATCCTGCCAGCAGTTATGAGAAACTGGTTAATATAAATGACAGAGTTGACATATCGGGTGAACCCCTTGTAAAAGATATTGATTTCAAAAGTAAAGCTTTAAATAATAACTCTAAAACAGTAAATGTATTATCAAAAGGTGATGAGGCTGGAAAAATCAATATAGAAATAAATGGCAGGCCAGAGAAGGATTTTGCCATTGTTTATGGGCAAAATGTCGATAAACCTGTGGTAAATGTAAATCTGGAGATAAAAAAGGATAACAGATTCAGAAATACTCTTATTTTACTTATTTCATTTTACTTTTTTATATTTATACTTATAATATTTAAGAATTTATTACTAAGGAGTAAAGAATAAGGCTTTTAGTTGATTGTATTCGTTATTCTTTACTTTATTAAAATTAACCGGAGGTATTCAATTTGAACAGTAAAAGCTTAAAAATTTTAAAAATTCTACTGGTTACAATTACTTTATTTTCAGTGGTAGCAGCAACGGGCCTTGCAGGCTGTAAGCCCGCATCTGCTGTTGAGGAAACCACTGCTACACAGGAGACTTCCGTGCAGGAAACTGAAGGGGGAGCAGAAACAACCGCTGAGGAAACTGCTGCTGAGACAACTGCAGAAGTAGCCAATCCTGATGAAATCAAGGGAGATATAAATATTCTTACAGGGCAGGAGATTTCAGATTCAGTACTTAATGGAAGGCCGGTTGCAGTAATGATAGAAAATCAGCCTGCTGCAAGGCCACAATCAGGGCTTACGAGCGCAGATGTTGTTTTTGAGGTAGTAGATGAAGGCGGGGTTACAAGATTTGTATCAATATTTTCGTCAAAGCAGCCTGACCTTGTAGGTCCCGTAAGAAGTACAAGGCCATATTATGCAGAAATCGCTGCAGGTTTTGACCCGATATATGTTTTCTGGGGCACGGCTCCATATTTTTATATTATAGTTGAGAGGCTGGGCCTTGATTACCTGTCTCCTTTGGGTGATGATACGGGAGCATCTTCAATTGCCGCAAATTTTGTCGATCCTGGGAGCGGGGAAGGGGCAGATGCAATAAGGGATACTACAAGACAGGCTCCTCATAATGCTTATGTAAGGATACCAAGGATGCTTGAGATAGCACAAAACCAGGGTTATTCTCTTGAAGGCGGCCAATCTCCGTTCCACTTTAAGGAAGATGCTGCCGAAGCAGACAGGGGAGACATTGCTGATATAGCATTGAATTTTTCGCAGCAGACATTTAAAGCAGAATTTAAATATGATAGCGCGTCTAATACCTATTTGAGATATATTGCAGGTGACGCAAACACAGACAGGGAAACCGGTGACCAGATAACTGTAAATAATGTAATTGCCTTAATAACAGATATTAAAAACTCCGGAGATGACGCAGGGCATATGCTTGTCAGGACAACACAGAGCGGTGATGCCTTTTACTTCTTTGACGGCAATGTCATTGAGGGCACATGGAGCAGGTTAAGCGCTCTTGAACCATTCCAGTTTAAAGATAAGGACGGGAAAACTATACTTATCAACAGGGGACAGACATGGGTTTCTGTAATTGCAGGAATTGAGCAGCTGGAGTACTAATTTTCTCCTGAAATGGAAAATTCTTTAAATACCAGGCTACAGAATTTAACCGGAAGCGCGGTTATAGGTAAAGTATTATTTCCGGGCCCGGTAATCCAGGAAAGGATTGCCGAGCTTGGAAAAGAAATAACAAGGGATTATATCGGAAAAGAACTCCTTCTAATCAGTGTGCTTCGCGGAGGAGCATTTTTCTTAACAGATCTTGCAAGAAATATTGACCTTGAATTATCGATAGACTTTATCGGGATTTCAACTTACCAGAGCACAGCACCTGATTCCTCAGGTGTTGTTAAGATAACAAAGGACCTCGAAGAACCGGTTGAGGGAAAAGACATCATAATAGTTGAAGATATTATTGATACCGGCCTTACCATAAGTTACCTTCTGCGAAACCTTAAATCAAGATACCCGAATTCTATTGAAATATGTACTCTTCTTGACAGAAACATAAGAAGGATAGCTGGAATAAACATAAAATATACCTGCTTTACTATAGGTGAAGAATATGTGGTAGGTTATGGCCTGGATTATAAGCAAAAATACAGGAACCTTGATGCTATTTACCGGCTTAATTTTGAAACTGTTAAAAAAGATATAGAAACTTCAAAATAACTTACCTAAAAAAATCCCATATATTCATTGGCAAGTAAAAAAATACAAAAAATGTTATAATCCTTCTTAAGGAAAATATATTACAGTGGCTAAAATTGAACAGTAAGAAAAACCTCATAGAAATGTCGCTGGAGGGTGTAAGAATTGAGCTTCCTACTCAAAGGCCAATATTGCTTTTAAAAGAGAAGGAAGGGGACAGGTATCTGCCAATCTGGGTTGGTGCATTTGAAGCATCTGCAATTGCGCTCGAACTCTCAAATATAAAAACACCAAGGCCAATGACCCATGACCTGATTATAAATATCCTTCGCGATTTAAATGTAAAAATAGATACCATAGAAGTTTGTGATATTAAGGACAATACTTTTTATGCATATCTTAATTTAAAGTTCACAAGAAATAAAACACTTAGAATAGATGCAAGGCCATCAGATGCGATAGCCATAGCTGTAAGGGAGAAGTGCAGGATTTTTTCATCAGAAACTGTGCTAAAACAGGCAGGAATCAGGATACAATCCATTGATGAGGAAATAGAGAAATTCAAGGATTTTCTGGACCATGTCGAACCAGAAGATTTTAACACCATGGAACTATAATAAAGTGAAAAAGTCATATATTGAACCAAAATTCAAGTATAAAGATGTTAATTTTGCCCATGAAAGCGAAAGAGAATTTGCAAAAATACTTGATTTTTATGATATAAACTGGGCATATGAGCCAAAAACCTTCCCTGTTGAATGGGATAGGGAAGGGAACCCTAAAATAAGCTTTACTCCTGATTTCTTCCTTCCGGATTACGATCTTTTTATAGAACTCACAACTTTAAACCAGAAACTTGTAACAAAAAAGAACAGGAAATTAAAAAGAATAAAAGAATTATATCCGGAATTGAATATAAAGCTTTTTTATAAAAAAGATTTCCAGAGCCTTCTTTTCAATAAACAAATAAATAAATAATAAATAAGTAAATAAAGTTTAAAATAACCTGAATTATATTAAATAAACTGCAGATTTCTTAAATTAAAATAAAACAGGATACCCTCTATGAATCATTAATATAGGGGACAGGGTTGGCTTATCCAGGATTATTTAATTAAACCCGCTCAAAACAAAATAAATCACTTTATTCAGGGAGAAAACAATGTATAATCAAAGTCTCAATAATTAGTTTACATAATATATATTATCGGAAGTTATTATATATTTAAAATAAATCTTAAAACAGGGTTTTTATATAAATTAATCAGAGACATTTATAAAGGGCTATTTTCCTGTACTGCCGAAGCCTCCTGTGCCTCTTTCAGTTTCTTCGAGTATTTCTGACTGCACCAATTCTGCTTCTTCTATTTTTTTAAATACAATCTGGCAGATCTTATCATATTTTTTTATTAAAAAATCCTGTTTTTTGTCGAGGTTTATCATTATTATGCATATTTCGCCCCTGTATCCAGAATCAATTAGTCCGGGAGTATTGACAAGAGATATTCCATGTTTTATTGCAAGACCTGATCTTGGCTGTACAAATCCTGCATAACCTTCAGGTATTTCAAGCATTAATCCCGTATGGACAAGCCTTCTTTCATATGGTGCAATTACACAGTCTTCTGCGCTTAAAAGGTCAAGACCTGCATCTCCTTTATGCGCATAAGAAGGAACAGGCATTGTTTTATCAAGTAATTTATATTTAATTCTTACCATAATTATGGGACCAGTTAAAAATATTAAAAATAATATGATTTAAATATGATTGAGATATTATATAACTAAATTGATTTTGTAAAAGCTAAATTGCTTAAAAAACTATTTAGTTAATTAAAATGGGTGCTAAAAACATTTAATTTTCTACAAGAGGGATAAAAATTGTTTTGCCATAAACGCTTTCATTATCAAGTTTTGCTATATTATTTACTTTTTTGATTGCATTTATAAATTTATCTTTATTTTCACTTCCTGAGTATTTGGAAATTATGTCATCAAGATCCGTAGTCTCATCTATAGTTATTCTGGAGTATTTTACAGTATCTGTACTGTAAAACCTGTACTTATTTGAGTAAATTGCATAAATGACCAATAGTGCCACTGCTGCTGCAAGCAACAGGATGAATATTTTTTTAATTTTTTCAAGTTTAACGCTCACAATGCCACCTTCTTAATTGCTATATATTTTACTGTTTTTTTATTATAAATAAGAACATATGTTCGCTTATTATATTAATACGAACGTATGTTTGTGTCAATACCCTGAGAAAAAAATTTTTAATTATTTTTAAAAGAATATTTTCATATTTTAAAAAAAAATTATTTATATTTATCAAAGCCACTGTGTGCTCCCCTGCCCTGAAATCCCTGCATTAGTTATAAAATCTATTGCTTATTTAAATGGATTGATTATAATTTCAAGGGTTTGCTTTTTGGCAAAAATAATAAAATCAAGAAAAAAAATGAAACTTGGAATAATAGGTCTAAAAAATTCAGGAAAGACAACACTTTTTAATGCATTAACAAGAGCATGTGCGCCTACATCGTCTAATCCCTATATGAGTGCAAAACCCAATATTGGGGCGGTTGCTGTTCCGGATGAAAGGCTCGAAAAACTTACAGAGATATTCAAACCAAAAAAAACTACACCTGCATATATAGAATTTGTAGATATTGCAGGTTTTTCAAAAGTATCTTTTGACCCTGACAGCAAAGCAGCCAACCAATTCTTTTCACATATAAGAGAAGTTGATGCACTTGTCCATGTTATAAGATGCTTTGTTTCTGGCGATGCTGTTTTAAATGATGAAAACAAGATTGACCCTTCGAGGGATATATCGGCCTTAAATATCGAACTTATTGTGTCTGACCTTGAAATTGTTGAAAACAGGATAGCCAATATTTTAAAACAGCCCAGAAATACTGACCTGAGATTGAAGCAGGAGCTCGAGGTATTAAATATTATAAAATCTGTACTTGAAAATGAAAAACCTGCAAGAAATGCTAGCTTAAAAAACGATGAACTTAAATTAATAAGGTCCTTAAACCTTTTAACTTTAAAGCCTTTAATTTTCTGTGCCAATATACAGGAAAAACATCTTTCAAAAAACAACCAGAACCCGAAGGGCATCCATGAAGCAGTAGAAAAGATCTCAAATAATGATAACCCTGAAATAATAAGTGTTTGCGCCAAAATTGAGGAAGAAATATCATTGCTTGAAGGAGATGATAAAAAAATATTTATGAAGGAACTTGGAATAGAGCTCTCCGGCCTTGAAAAGCTTGTCGAAGCTTCTTATAAAGTGCTCGGGCTTATAAGTTTTCTGACTGCAGGACCGGACGAGGTCCGGGCCTGGACAATTAAAAAAGGAGACAAGGCGCCAAAAGCAGCAGGAAAAATACATTCTGATATTGAAAGGGGCTTTATCAGGGCTGAGACGGTCCCCTACCCTGTTTTTATGCAAACTGGTTCTTTTATAAAAGCCAAAGAAAAAGGGCTAATGAGGGCAGAAGGAAAAGAATATGTTATCAATGACGGAGACATTATTGACTTCAGGTTCAATGTATAATAAAAGTAATTCGGAATGTAATTTTTTTTTTAATTTGTTAAAATAACCAGGATATACCATAAAAAGATAAGCAATTCTGTAACCGGGAGGAAAAAATGGCAGAAATAAATTATGACAAAAACATCAGTATGGATATACTGAAGAGAAAGAAGATAGCAATAATAGGCTATGGCAGCCAGGGCCATGCGCATGCCCAGAACCTACGTGAGAGCGGCATGGATGTAATAGTCGGAGAACTTGAGGGAAGCAAACCATGGGAAGCCGCAAAAAACAAAGGTTTTGATGTTTTTGGAGCTGATAAAACAGCAAATATGGCAGATATCATAATGATTCTTCTGCCTGACCAGCTTCAGAAAGAAATATATTACAGGGCTATAGAACCAAATCTTAAAGCCGGCAAGACACTTTGTTTTGCACATGGATTTAATATTCACTTTAACCAGATAGTGCCTCCTGATAATGTTGATGTAATAATGATTGCACCAAAGGGTCCGGGCCATATAGTAAGAAGGATGTTTGCTGAAGGAAGCGGCGTCCCTGCAATAATTGCCGTATATCAGGACTATTCCGGAAAAGCAAAGGAAACAGCTCTTGCGTATGCCAGGGCAATAGGCGCTGGAAGAGTCGGTATAATTACGACTACATTTAAGGAAGAGACAGAGACTGACCTTTTTGGTGAGCAGGCCGTACTGTGCGGCGGCACATCGGAACTTATAAGGGCTGGCTTTGATACTTTGATAGAAGCCGGGTACCAGCCGGAAATAGCATATTTTGAAGTATTAAGCGAGCTGAAGCTTATTGTTGATCTTATCTATGAAGGCGGAATATCCTGGATGAGGTATTCCATAAGCGATACTGCAGAATATGGCGATATGCTAATCGGCAAAAAAATAATTACAGAAGAAACCAGGCAAGCTATGAAACAGGTACTTAAAGATATCCAGTCCGGGGAATTTGCAAGAAACTGGATACTTGAAAACCAGGCAGGCAGGCCGGTTTTTAATGCCATCAGGAAAAATGAGGCAGAACATCCAATTGAAGTTGTTGGAAAAGAACTCAGAAAAATGATGACATGGATAAAGAAAGAAGAAAAATAATAAATAATAATTATTTGTAAGTTAATATAATACTCAAAATAAAGCTGATCTATTGTTTTAACTAAAAAAATATTTTTTATTTAATATAAAGATTATTTCTTATTGCCACCTTTAATACATTTATTATTTTAAAAATTTATAAAAATAATAATTATTAAAATAATATAAAAAATATTAAAAAAAGCGAACTTATGTTTGTATTAAGTTCGCTTTTATGTTAATATATAGCCATGATTGCAAGAAAACATGAAATAAGTGAAAGACAGAAGGAAATACTCCATATAATTGTCAATAAGGTAAAGGAGTCAGGATACCCCCCTACAGTCCGTGAAATAGCACAGGCTGTAAATCTTAATTCATCTGCGACCATTCATGCTCACTTAAAAAAGCTGGAAGAACTTGGATATATCAAAAGGGACCCCACAAAGCCCAGAGCTATTGAGCTTAGCCACAATGCATATACAGAGGAAGAACAGCAGATTATTTCAGAAAGCAACGTATCATTTATACCTGTTGTCGGAGCGATTGCTGCAGGCTCACCCATACTTGCACAGGAAAACATCGAAGACTACTTCCCTGTTACTGATGATTTCCTTAAAAGCTCAAAAGATGTATTTATCCTCAAGGTTAAGGGAGACAGCATGGTTAATGCAGGGATCCTTGATAAGGATTATATAATAATCAGGAAGCAGGATACTGCCATGAATGGTGAAATAGTAGCAGTCCTTCTAGAAGATGAAGCCACAGTAAAAAGGTTCTTTAAAAAATCAAACAGTATCAAACTGATGCCGGAAAATGATTTTATGGAGCCTATTGAAGTAAAAGATGCACAAATAATAGGCAAAGTAATCGGGGTAATAAGGAAGTACTTCTAAAAAAACATTATATGTAAACTTTTCACTGTTTACAGTGTGCCGTTACTGGTAATATATGGCGATAATTTCTTCTGAAAACGTGTATTTGCATTTATTTTAAGTATTACAGAGTTAGCTGTATAGTTTTTTTCAAGTATCTTGCAGCAATTAAAAATAAATGCCAATAATTTGTCCTGCTCATATGGTATCTGCACTGTAAGTGTCAGCCTGTTTTTATCAACATTCTTTTTTATTTTGTCATACAGATTATTAAGGCCGGTTTTTTTTAAAGCAGAAATAAATATTGCATTTCTGTATTTAAGCTTTAAAGTAGACAGTGTTTTTACACTAATTTTATCTATTTTATTAAATACCAGTATTATCATCTTATGAGTGACTTCTATTTCCTTAAGGACACCCATTACACTTCTGATATGGTTCTCAAAATCAATATTACTTGAATCGATTACCAGTAAAAGAAGATCCGCGCGCCTGACTTCTTCAAGTGTTGACTTGAACGCTGCGACAAGCTGGTGCGGGAGTTTTTCGATAAAACCTACAGTATCACTAATAAGTATTTCGTCCATTTCCGGTATTTTGAGTTTTCTTGTAGTTGAATCAAGTGTTGAAAAAAGCATATCCTTTACAAGTACATCTGATTTGGTCAATATATTGAGCAGAGTAGATTTTCCGCTATTTGTATATCCTACAAGTGATATGGAAAAAATATTATTTTCTTTCCGGTTTTTACGCTGTATTTCCCGTTGGACCGCAATCTGTTCTAATTTAATTTCCAGCTGGTTGATTCTTTTCCTTATTTTCCTTCTGTCTACTTCGAGTTTCTGTTCGCCTGGTCCCCTGGTGCCGATGCCTCCGCCAAGCCTCGAAAGTTGTGTCCCCTTCCCTCTTAATCTGGGA
>Ga0233425_10008382_pt1 | contig 13788 bp, 12 predicted proteins | sample Watercolumn_Towu_2_FD_181712 | JGI IMG/M metagenome (GOLD analysis project Ga0233425, IMG submission 181712) | Freshwater microbial communities from Lake Towuti, South Sulawesi, Indonesia - Watercolumn_Towuti2014_140_MG | ecosystem: Environmental > Aquatic > Freshwater > Lake | place...
CGGAGATGGAATCTGTAATACAACTTCTACTTACTGGATGAAAAGATTCATGGATGTGGATGGCGTGACTCATCCCAGAAGCGATACATTGATTACCGGAATAAATGAAAATGAAATTGAAATCCTGCCGACGACCACACAGTTCTTACAACTGAAAAATAACTTCCCGAATCCTTTTTCCGACTTTACAACCATCGGATTCGACGTGAAAACAGAGGCAGCGATAATTACTTTGGACATTTACGACTGCAAAGGAAACTCAGTGCGAAAGCTTATAACCGATACAAAATTTGCTAAGGGAACATACAGCAGTAATTGGTCGGGGGATAACGGGCAGGGTGAAAAAGTCGGCAGCGGGATTTATTTCTATAAATTGTCATCGAACAATCAGGTAATGGTGAAGAAAGCGATTGTTGTTAAATAATGAGATGAGTTGCGTTCTAAAAATACAGCATTCGAATTTCCCTTATTTCCTTCATTTCCAAAATCCTGTAATAAAAAACACTTTTCCCTTGTTTAATATCAGCAATGTCTATTTTTGCTGAAACGATTTCTGATGATTACGATCGAAAGTCCTTTGAGCGAAATAAATGCCATCAACAAGGGTTCGCTGATGGAGCAACTGGGCATTGAGTACCTGGAACTGAAAAAAGGCTATGTCAAAGGTCGGATGCCAGTTGACCACCGCACCAAACAACCCATGGGAATTCTTCATGGCGGAGCCAGCCTGGCTTTTGCCGAAACCCTGGCAGGGCTCGGATCGCTGGCACTTATTGATCCTGAAAAATATGAAATCAGGGGAGCGTCGCTTACGGCTAACCATATCGGTGCAGCCACAAAGGGCTGGGTAATTGGCGAAGCACGATTGATACACCATGGTAAAATGACGCATGTCTGGGATATGGAAATTAAGGATGACGCCGGTAATAAAGTGTCTGTTTCAAGAATGACTGTAATGATCATTCCCAGGCAAATCGAAAATATCCAGTAAGATTAATTTAAAACGCAGTGGTTTCAAAGCTTGCCCGGCTGATCAATTTAAGCATTGAGAAAAACATTCCGTTTGTAAGTTTCAAGCTGCCTGATGCGCGGAGTGTTCATACCTGGGTTCAGATTTCGGGCAGGATTTTCTTTTCCGAAAGCATTACCCAAACAGGTGCTGACAGTGGATTTGTTTATGCGCCATTTCACCGGCGAACAAATTGTCCCGTCGTGGTTTTTAAGCCGGAATGGATATTTGAGAACGAAGATATACCTGAGCATGTTTTTGAAAGGATGGAATCATTGCCTGCAGCCGGGAATAAAACATCCAGAAATATGCCCCTTCAGATTTCAAAAGAGGAATACCTCAGCCAGGCTGACGGATTGGTCAAACTGATCGGTCCTGATCTGAAAAAAGTGGTTCTGTCGAGAGTACAACTCATTGACAGATCGCCGGAATTCAACGAGGGTGTTTTTTTTCTCAACCTGATTGAAAACTATCCAGGGACTTTCAGTCATATTATCCACATACCGGGGGCAGGAACCTGGACAGGAGCATCGCCGGAAACCCTGTTAAGAATGGATGGAAAACAGGTTTTGATCCAATCGCTTGCAGGAACCAAAGCTAAAACATCCAGAGAAATTCCGTGGGAAAAAAAAGAAAAGGAGGAGCAGCAAATTGTCACAGATTATATTATCCGGGTTTTGAACCGGTACCGGATCGAACCTTTTCATATTGACGGACCGACTACGATAGAAGCCGGGAATGCTTTGCACTTAACCACTTCTGTTTCGTTCGAAAGCCGCTTTATCAGGAACCGCCTTTTTGAATTTCTTGAAGCATTGCATCCTACCCCGGCAGTGTGCGGCGTTCCGAAAGAAGAAGCGCTGGAAGCTATTCTCGGTTCGGAGAAGCATAACCGCGAATATTATTCGGGTTATTGCGGATTGCTTAACATGCATGGAAGAACTGATCTTTTTGTAAATTTAAGATGCATGAAATTGGTTGATCCTTCCTTCGCCTTGTTTTCGGGCGGAGGGATAACTGCCGATTCGGTTGCCGAAAGCGAATGGCAGGAAACCGAATTAAAAAACCGGTTGCTCCTGTCGGTAATTCAAAAATTCTGACCTTTGCTTCATGACATCCGATAAAAAGAATGCAGCTTTATTAGCCGGAATATTTGCAAAAAAAGGCTTAAAATACATCATCATTTCCCCGGGATCGAGGAATGCTCCCATCACTTTGTCGTTCGCTGACAATCCCGCCATTAAAGCCTTAAGTATAATTGACGAAAGATGTGCTGCATTTTTTGCTGTTGGGATGGCTCAGCAATTAAAGCAAACTGTTGCCATAGCCTGTACGTCGGGAACTGCTGCACTGAATTTTGCGCCTGCCATCGCCGAGGCGTATTACCAGCAGGTTCCTTTGCTGGTTCTTACTGCCGACAGGCCCGAAGAGCTGATTGACCAGGGCGATGGTCAAACGATCAGGCAAAAGAACCTGTATGCCAACTACATTAAGGCAAGTTTTGAACTGCCTGAAAATTTTGCTACTGAAACCGGATTGGAGTTCGGGATTAAACTCATTAACATGGCTATTAACCTGACCATGTTCCCTAATTTTGGACCGGTTCATGTCAATTTGCCGTTTGCCGAACCCATTTATAACCGGAAGAGATTGTTCAACTCCGGGATAAAAAATATCAGACCTCTTGAAAGGCGATTCAAACTCAAGAATAAGAAATTAAAATCGTTTGCCGAAACATGGAATAATTGTGAAAAAAAATTGCTGATTGCCGGAATGATGTGTCCGGATTATATCGATACGAAATTGTTTATCCGCGTTATTGATGATCCTTCTGTAGTGTTGCTGACAGAAACCACTTCAAATCTTGATATTCCGGGGGCATTACCTTGTATCGACAAAGTGGTTTCGACCATATTGCCCGACGAAGCAGAGAAATTCAAACCCGACCTGTTGGTGACATTCGGCGGGCATGTAGTTTCAAAGATGGTCAAGGAATTTTCCCGGAAGTATAAGCCAAAAGAGCACTGGAACATCGACCCGGTTACTTATAAAATGGATTCCTATCAGTGCCTTACCTCCGCAATCCGGATGGATCTGAATTCATTTTTCGGCAAATTGAGTGAAAGGACTTATCCGGTTAAAAGCACGTTCCGTAAGGTATGGTTTAACCGTGATAAGCGATCAGAGAGGAGACATCAGGCATTCATTCACGGATGTGAATATTCCGATCTCAAGGTTTTCGGGACCATTTTAAACGCTATTCCTCAAGGAAGTCATATCCAGCTTGGCAACAGTACTCCGGTCAGATATGCCCAGCTTTTCAGGCAGAATAAAAATCATCCCCATTTTTCAAACAGGGGAACAAGCGGGATCGACGGGACTGTTTCAACTGCGGCAGGAGCCTGTTATGTATCGTCCCAACTCACCACTCTGATTACTGGAGACCTCGGATTTTTGTACGATTCCAATGCCCTGATGAATCATTATCTCAGCCCGAACCTGAGGATCATCATCATCAATAACTCCGGCGGCGGCATATTCAGATTTATCGATGGACCCGATAAAACCGGGTACCTTGAAGAATTTTTTGAAACCAGGCATTCATGGAGAGCGGAATTTATTGCCAAAAATTTCGACATTCCTTATTCCTGCGCCGAAAACCTTGTAGAGTTGAAAAAGCATCTGACGTCTTTTTTTAAACCCGGCAGAGATAATAAACCGGCTATCCTCGAAGTGATGACTCCTAACGAAAAAAATGGCGAAATTCTGCGGTCCTATTTTCGGTTTCTAAAAAGTAAATGATTCACAAAAAACCTTTTACGAATTTTGTGGTTAAGTAACTCAAATTCAATATTCGACTTCTATTATGAAATGGAAAAAATTGCGCAATTACAAGGACATTCTTTTCGAGTTTGATGAAGGTATCGGTAAAATTACCATTAATCGTCCTGAAGTTAAGAATGCATTTCGTCCGCAAACCGTCTTCGAGATGAGTGATGCTTTTAAGATTTGCCGCGAGAACCAGGATATTTATGTCGTGATTTTGACCGGTGCCGGCGACAAGGCTTTCTGCAGCGGTGGTGATCAAAATTACAAAAGTCATGGTGGTTATATCGATGAAGCGGGCATTCCCCGGCTGAATGTCCTCGATGTTCAGAGACAAATAAGATCATTGCCCAAACCCGTCATAGCGATGGTGAATGGTTATGCAATCGGTGGAGGTCATGTATTGCATGTGATGTGCGACCTGACCATTGCCTCCGAAAATGCTGTCTTCGGTCAAACCGGTCCCAAAGTCGGTAGCTTCGATGCCGGGTTCGGATCATCTTATCTGGCACGGCATGTGGGTCAGAAAAAAGCCCGCGAAATCTGGTTTCTGAATCTTCAGTACACTGCAGATGAAGCCATGGAAATGGGAATGGTGAATAAAGTAGTTCCTCTTGATCAACTTGAAGAAACTACACTTGAATGGTGCCGGATTATGATGAAGCGCAGCCCTATGGCTTTGCGGATGATCAAGATGGGATTGAACGCCGAGCTTGACGGTCAGGCAGGTATTCAGGAACTGGCAGGCAATGCGACACTTCTTTACTATCTAACCGAAGAGGCTCAGGAAGGGAAAAAGGCTTTCCTCGAAAAGCGCGACCCTGACTTTAAGAAATTTCCGAAATTTCCGTAATTTGCAGTTGTTTTTAAATCGAGATACAGGTGGAAAGGCAAAAGGTTCTGGAAAGGGTTAAATTTGCAGTGCATGAAGTAGATAAAAATGCTACTGTAATTTTATTTGGATCCCGCGTTAGAGGAGATTACCATAATGAATCAGACTGGGATTTATTAATTTTAACAGAAATGCCTGAAGGCTGGGAAACCTGGATGATGATCCGAAAAAAAATTTATCGGGCTGAATTGGATACCGAGGAAATTTTCAATACCGTCGTGCATAACAAATACGAATGGGAGAAATACAAACTGTCGCCTCTTTATCAGTTTATCAAAAGAGAAGGAATGAAAATATGAATTATTCCAAAAACGAATTGATAAAATACAGGTTAGACAGGGCTTTTGAGTCAATAGAGGAAGCTAAAATTCTTGCAAAGGAAGAAAAGTGGAATGCAGTTGTCAATCGTTTATATTATTCTTGTTTTTACGCGGTTAATGCCCTATTAATCAGGGATAGCTTTGTATCAAAAACCCATTCAGGCACTTTAAATTTATTCCATTTAAAATATATAAAAACCAACGAATTTGAGGATCATTTTGGTGAGCATTATTCAATGATGTTTGATATAAGGTTGTCCGGCGATTACCAGGACATGGTCATTTTCGACAGGAAAACGACAGAGCCAATGATTGCCGATACAGAAGAATTTGTAAACAGAATTAAATCAAAGTTGGTCTAAATGAGCCTTTATTCCTGGATTAAAGCCTTTCGTCTGCGAACCTTGCCGCTGGCACTTTCCAGTGTGGCTCTCGGTTGCTTTATCGCGAATTTTGACGGCGCTTTTAACTGGAAGGTTAGTATTCTCGCCGTTCTGACGACTTTGTTTTTACAGATCCTGTCAAATCTCGCAAATGATTACGGGGATTCAAAACATGGCACTGACAATCCTGAGCGTGTTGGACCCCAAAGAGCCGTTCAGAGCGGAAGAATAAAACCAGCCGAAATGAAAAGGGTAGTGATTTTCTTTATCCTTTTTTCTCTTGTGAGTGGGTTATGGCTGATATTTGAGGGTACCAAAGGAATACCATTCATTAATGTGGTTTTCTTTGTTATACTTGGATTAGGAGCAATTGCTGCCGCAGTAAAATATACTATCGGTGATCATCCTTATGGCTATTCCGGTTTCGGCGATTTGTTCGTCTTTATCTTTTTTGGATTGACAGGAGTCATGGGAACCTATTATCTCCATACTCACAAATTAAATTGGGAAATCCTTTTACCCGCGTCTGCTATGGGATTTTTAAGCACCGGCGTTCTGAACCTGAACAACATGCGCGACAGGGTGAACGACAAAGTATCCGGAAAAAACACAATGGTCGTGAAAATGGGAATTCAAAAAGCCAAATGGTATCATTTTTTCCTGTTGCTCGGTTCGGTAATTACCGGGCTTACGTATATGCTGATCAATTATCACTCACCTTTTCAAATGCTCTTTCTCATTACTTTACCATTGTTATGGATCAATGTTTCAGTCGTGTTCCGGAATAATGTACCTGAGGAACTCGATCCCTACCTGAAAAAACTCGCAATTACCAGTTTGTTGTACTCTCTTGCTTTTGGTATCGGTCTCTTATTTTAATTCCTGCGATGCTTAAAGCCAGATTCAGAAAGTATATTCTGATTTTCAAACAACCCGCAACGACTTCACGTGGAGTATTGAAAGCGAAATCATCCTGGTTTATTTTCTTGTTCGATGATCAGAACCCAAAAGTTTATGGAATAGGAGAATGTGCTCCGTTGCCCGGGCTAAGCTTCGACAACCAACAAAATTTAGAACCTGTTCTTGAGCAAACCTGCAACAACATTGGTCAATATATCGTGAATTCTGACAGGCTTGCTGATTTTCCTTCGGTTCGCTTTGGGATTGAAATGGCAATGATTGACTTGAACAACGGTGGCAAAAGAATATTATTTGCTTCGGATTTCACGGAAGGGGCTGATTCGATACCGATTCATGGTTTGATATGGATGGATGATCTAAATTCGATGCAAAAACAAATCTGGAACAAGATTGCAACCGGGTTTGATTATATTAAATTGAAAATAGGAGCACTCAATTTTGATGATGAAATTGATCTTATCCGCAACATCCGTAAAAGATATACTGAATCCGAGATTAAAATCAGGCTGGATGCCAATGGTTCTTTCAGGACAAATGATGCCCTCGAAAAGCTCAAGAGACTTTCGGAGTATAATATTCATTCGATCGAACAGCCAATCCGGCAGGGACAACAGAAGGAAATAGCGGCACTTTGCAGGACATCGCCCATACCCGTCGCTCTCGATGAAGAACTGATCGGGATCAGGGAATTAGAACAAAAGAAGGAGCTGATCAGGACTATCAATCCGAAATTTCTTGTTTTAAAGCCTTCCCTTCTCGGAGGATTTAAACAGTGCCGGGAATGGATCGATCTGGCGGAGGAATATCAAACAGGCTGGTGGATTACATCAGCCCTGGAATCCAATGTCGGGTTAAATGCTATTGCCCAGTGGACCTATTCTCTTGGCAACAGAGAAGTCCAGGGATTAGGCACAGGTCAGCTATATTCGAATAATTTCATTAGCCCACTATTAATGGACGGGAACATGTTGCAATTTAAGCCTGAACAAGGCTGGGTTTTTCCAGACGAATGGAGATGATTAAACAACCATATACAACTCTTTGGATCAATGGCGCAGAATTAAGCTTGCCGCAGTTAGCAGGTCTTTGTACCAATAAACTTACAAATAATGACATTGCCGACTGGGAAAAGGCAATTTACCGGTTTATTCAGGAGTGGATTTCACCCGCACCATTCATTGAGGTAAAGACTTCCGGATCTACCGGAACTCCCAAGCAACTCCGAATCCTGAAAGTAAATATGATTCAAAGCGCCCTGATGACAGGCAGTTTTTTCAGTCTTAAACCCGGGGACAAAACACTGCTTTGCCTGCCAGCAGAATACATTGCAGGCAAAATGATGATTGTCCGGTCCTTTGTGCTAGGTTTAAAACTGTTTACTGTTGCGCCTTCAGGTACACCGCTGGATTCAATTGAGGAACGACTTGATTTCTCAGCAATGACTCCTTTGCAGGTTCACAGGATTTTATCCGTTCCTGATGGCAGTAAAAAACTGGAAAATATTTCTAAGCTCATCATCGGGGGTGCCGAAATTCATCCTGACCTCTTGCAAAAAACATCTTCCCTAACAAATGAAATATGGCAAACCTATGGAATGACAGAAACGATCACTCACGTTGCCGTCAGAAAATTGAATTACCCCGGGAAAATGGAAAATTATCGGGCTTTGCCGGATGTCAGTTTTATACTGGATAAACGAAATTGCTTGTTGATCAAAGCCCCGCATCTTGCAAAAGGAATGGTCACGACAAATGATTTGGTGGAACTGAAAAGCAAAACCGAGTTCGAATACCTTGGAAGATATGACAACATAATAAACAGCGGGGGAATAAAGATGGTGCCGGAAGTCATCGAGGCGAAATTACGCCGTTATATTCATCCGCGATTTGTCATTGCAGGGATGCCTGATGTGGTTTTAGGGCAGAAAATCGCTCTGATCATTGAGGGAAGCCGGCAACAGGATTTCAAGCTTAAGATCGTCGCACAAAAAGCCGGATTGTCAGGGTATGAATTTCCACGACAGGTTTTATATCTCAAATCATTTCCCCAGACTGAAAATGGCAAAATCAGCCGAAAGGAATTGATACAGATAGTGCGGGAAAGCAGTGAAGATACTGACAAATAAAACTACAGGTGAGGTTTGAACAGGTGTTTTTTTATATTTGCAGATTGTTTTTCAAATTAATCGGTAACAAATGAATTCCAATAATTTCTGCATAATAATGGCAGGCGGAATCGGCGCCCGTTTCTGGCCCATGAGTAAAACTTCACGCCCGAAACAATTCATAGACATTCTCGGAACAGGTAAAACACTGATCCAGCAAACATTTGAGCGGTTCGTTAAAGTTTGTCCAAAGGAAAACATTTACATCGTGACCAATGAAATGTACAAAGATCAGGTTCTGCAGCAATTGAACGGAATCGGAAAGAACCAGGTTTTGTGTGAGCCGATGCGCCGGAATACCGCTCCTGCCATTGCATACGCAGCATTTAAAATCAGCACCATTAATCCTGATGCAAACCTTGTTGTAGCTCCATCCGACCACATTATTCTCAAGGAAGATATTTTTACCGAGGTTATCCTTTCGGCGCTCAGGGCATCAGCAATGAACAACTGGCTTCTGACCCTCGGCATCACGCCTTCGCGTCCCGATACGGGTTACGGCTACATTCAATTTTCTGAATCGCATCCTTTTGACCAGGACGACCGGATCAAAAAAGTTAAAACCTTCACTGAAAAACCTAACCTTGAACTTGCCACCACCTTTGTCGAAAGCGGTGATTTCCTCTGGAATTCTGGCATTTTTATCTGGTCGTTGAAAAGCATCCTTGCGGCATTAGACAGTCATCTTTCGGACGTCAGTGCGATTTTCAGAGAAGGACTTCCAAAATATAACACAGATCAGGAAACCGACTTCATCAATAACCTGGCATACTCCGTCTGCAAAAATATTTCGATCGATTATGGTGTCATGGAGAAAGCCGACAACGTGTATGTTCTGGCTTCCGATTTTGGCTGGTCAGATCTTGGAACTTGGGGTTCGCTGTTTGATACAAGGTCGAAGGATCAGAATAATAATGCCATCGTCGGAAACAATGTTATGACCTTTAACACGACCAACTGCATCGTGAACATGCCGAAGGACAAGCTGGTCGTTTTGCAGGGACTCGATGACTACATTGTGGTTGAGGACGACGGGATATTACTGGTATGCCGGAAGCCTGATGAACAAAATATAAGGGAAATTGTAAATGCAGTGAAACTGGAAAAAGGAGAAGAATTTGTTTAATAAATTTAAAATGAAAAGGATTTACATCATTTCGGTTATCATCTTTTTAGGAATACGGTTCGAAACCCAGGCGGATGAAGGCATGTGGCTTCCGATTTTTATCGAACGTCTGAATTACGCCGACATGGAGAAAATGGGTCTTCATTTAACAGCGGAAGAAATATACAGCGTGAACCATTCCAGCCTGAAGGATGCAATCGTTCAGTTTGGCAGGGGATGCACAGCCGAACTGATAAGCGACCAGGGATTGCTCATCACAAATCATCATTGCGGCTACGGTTTAATCCAGGCTCATTCATCACTGGAGCATGATTATCTGAATAACGGATTCTGGGCGCAATCGCCGGAGGAGGAACTTCCAAATGAGCGCCTGAGTGTAACATTTTTGATACGGATCGAAGATGTAACCCAAAGGGTACTTGCGACACTTAGCCCTTCAATGACTGAAGATGAACGGGCTGTGAGGGTGGATTCCATCTCCGGCATCATTGTCAAGGAAGCTATCGGCGAAACCCATTACGATGCTTCTGTCAGAAGTTTTTTTGAGGGTAATGAATTTTATCTTTTTGTTTTCGAAACCTACAGGGACGTCCGGCTCGTTGGGGCTCCACCATCATCCATCGGTAAATTCGGAGCAGATACCGACAACTGGATGTGGCCCAGGCATACCGGAGATTTCTCAATGTTCCGGATTTATGCCGACAAGGATGGCAAGCCTGCACCTTATTCAAGGGACAATGTGCCCTTAAAACCGCGCAAATTTTTACCGGTTTCCGTTGCCGGAATTCAGAAGGGTGATTTTGCAATGATCATGGGCTTTCCGGGAAACACCGAAAGGTATATGACATCCTACGGGATCAAACTTGCACTCGATATTCATAACCAAACCGTTGTCGACATCAGGGGTAAAAAGCTTGAAATCATGATGGAAGACATGCAATCCGATGATGCAGTCAGGATCAAGTACTCAAGCAAATATGCCCGCATTTCAAATTACTGGAAATATTTCATTGGTCAGTCGAAAGGATTGAAAAGATTGAAAGTTTACGAAAAGAAAGCTGTCCAGGAAGGAGAATTCAGGGATTGGGTGAATCAAAATCCCGAAAGGAAGGCTAAATATGATAAAGCACTCGAAAATATCGAACAAGCCTACAAAAAGTTAAGCGAGTTTGATTTGGTTTCGGTTTATCAAAGTGAAGCAGTCAGGCAGGGCGCTGAAATACTTGGATTTGCAGGTGAGTTTTCCGACCTGAAAAAGGAATTGATGGAAAAGGAATTGAACCAGGAGAAAGTGAATAAAATGATCGCTCAATTAAAGCAAAGGGCGTCATCTTACTTTAAGGATTACAATATGCCGACCGATATAAAGCTCCTTTCAGCCATGCTCGAAATGTTTCACACAAATGTTCCGATCAATCAGCAGCCTGATTATTTGAAATTAATCGGAAGCAAGTACAAGGGCGATTTCGAAAAATTTGCGGACATGGTTTTTGAAACTTCCATTTTCGCAAGTTCTGAAAGGGTCGAAGCGTTTCTCAAAAATCCCTCAGCAAAGGCGCTCGACAAGGATCCAGCCTACAAGACCATGCGGGAATTGAATAATTATTTTGTCGATCAGATCAAGCCACAGGTAGATGCTGCCTATGAATTGCTCGACAGGGGCAATCGTGATTATATTGCCGGACTCAGGGAAATGCAACCAGACAGGAAATTCTACCCAGATGCAAACGGAACAATGAGGATGACATACGGTCAGGTGCTTGATTATTTTCCAGCCGATGCCGTACACTACGCATATTTTACCACTCTCAAAGGTGTAATGGAAAAAGAAGATCCTGACAACTGGGAATTTGTTGTTCCTGAAAAGTTAAAGCAACTTTACGAAAAGAAAGACTTCGGGAAATACGGCGAAAATGGAATAATGAAAACCTGCTTCCTGACAAATCATGATATCACCGGTGGCAATTCAGGGAGCCCGGTTCTAAACTCGAACGGGGAACTCATTGGGCTTGCTTTCGATGGTAACTGGGAAGCAATGAGTGGAGATATTGCCTATGAGCCGGAACTTCAGCGGACGATCAATGTGGACATCCGATATGTCTTGTTTATTATCGACAAATACGCAGGTGCTTCACGATTGGTTGATGAAATGAAGATTGTTACCGGGCGTCCTGTTTCCGACAAAGAATTGCTTGAGCAAAAGAAATTCCAGGAACAGGTATCGGTTCAATGAGTTCAGTTACCTCTTGGCTGTTCAATTATACTAATTTATAATTTCGGAATTATCCAGCTATGCGAGCCAGGCTGTTTGCGTTTTGTTCAACATTCTTCATTTTATCCTTTACTTTTTCCCCAGCACAAAAGAATCCTTCTTTCATTGCAGTCCGGGGCGGGGCTTCAATACCGTTTGCCGAATATCATCTCAAAAAACTCGATAAGGGCAGTTTTACTACAACCGGTTTCAATGTTTCCTTTGAAGGATCATGGCTCTTTAAACCACCGTTTGGTATCGGCGCTGCTGCCGGCTTAAATCTTCATCCTGTTGATGTAGGGATGCTTGGCTGGGAAAAAGTCAAGAGTGACCCCTTCCTCGACGATACCTATATACAGTCTGATCCTTACCAGGTGATGACAGCAATGGCAGGCATTTACTTTCAAAAGTCTGTGTGGAAAAAATTTTCAATAACCGGAAAACTGCTGGGAGGGTTGATGTGGGGGAAAACCCCTTATCAACTGAACAAATCGCAATATTATGGAGTCGGTTTGATTTATGAAGAAATTACTCCGGCAAATGATTACAAATTTTCCTGGCAGGCAGGTACGGGAATTCGGTATGACATATCGCCGTGCTTTGGTTTAGCACTCGATGCTGAATTTTTTTACGATAAGTTTCGATTTGATTTTGATTCGCAGAGCGGATCCTATACCATCAATAAGATGATAGCTTTTATCAATACAACTTTTGGTGTCCGATTTAATCTCGATCCCAAAAATTACAAAACGAAATAATATTCAAGGTCGATTCACGGATCGCATGATAGCTACCGATTAAAAATTTCAAAACAATAACATTCGCAAAGTATAGAAATTGTTAACTTTATGATGGATTAATTCTGATGATATGGTAAAATCAATTCTGTGCAGATTGTGTGGTTCAGGCACACGGTGGTTACTTCTCTGCATTATTTCAGGAATATATTCCTTCAGTTTGGCTGATGACTGGCAGGTTGGTCCCGGAGGTAAGCCGACGCGAAACAGCCTTTCCTCCGAATCGGGACCGCAGACAAATGCCTTGCTTTGGCAGAATGGATATTCTTCGGTCATTGCCCAGCAGGCTGTCATCGACGGGAACATCGTGGCAATGAGCCGCATTTTCAATATCAACAATGTCCTACAGGGAACAAAGATCGTGACTCAGGATCTGACTACAGGCGACACCCTTTGGACAACTATACTTCCGGTGGATTTTCCGGCCACAGACTGGCGTAGCCGGGTTTCGGCGTTCAAGGACGGAATCCTTTATGCAACCCGTGCGGGAAACACCAACTATTCTTACATGTACGCACTTAATGCGACTGATGGCTCTGTTTTCTGGAAATCGGAAGGACTGGTTAACGAATGCAGTACTGAAGGAGCTTCGTTTGCTTCGAATGGCGATCTCATTGTCGGCAACTTCGATAACATTCTCCGGATAAACTATCTTGACGGAACTACCGTCTGGCAAACCAACCGTAGCTGCCCTACGAGCAACGGACAGGAAGTAGCGGTTTACGGCAGCCGAGGTTACTACTGGGAAGCCAGTCCCACTGGACCAATGGTTAGTGCCATTGACCTTGATACGGGTGAATTTCTATTCTCAACTGACGGAGGTTTGACACCAGGGCTTATCCAGCAGGTCGGGCTCTTTATTGGACCCGACGGTACTATTTATGCTCCCCGAACCATGAATAATGTAACCACCGATTTCCTATTTGCACTTTCGGATAAAGGAACCTATTTCGAGGAAAAATGGAGCATCCTGCTGGGTTATGTTCCGTTTGCTACTTTCGGAGTTGGTCCGGATGGAACCATTTACAGTTATTCTCAGGAGGATAAGGTTATCCGTATTGATCCGCTGAATGGAAACATCCTGGATACTGCAGAGGTT
>Ga0233425_10008385_pt1 | contig 13782 bp, 11 predicted proteins | sample Watercolumn_Towu_2_FD_181712 | JGI IMG/M metagenome (GOLD analysis project Ga0233425, IMG submission 181712) | Freshwater microbial communities from Lake Towuti, South Sulawesi, Indonesia - Watercolumn_Towuti2014_140_MG | ecosystem: Environmental > Aquatic > Freshwater > Lake | place...
TATTTAGGCGACTTCTTCATTCGGTTGTACATCCAGTTCTTGAATCGGAAGAAACGATTCATATAACTGGACCGTGCATTGATGGTCACGTTCCCACCAATGTTGTCGTGACAGCAAGTACGACACATGATGTATTTAGCACCAGACGAAATAGCGTAGTCTATGGCGCCGTCTGAGACCGAACCGCAGGCACCAAAGAACACAACAGCTATCGGCTGTAGATCAAGTTGCGTTGCAAAAATGTCGTCCCTCACAAAGGTAAAGTTCCGAGGAAGACGACCCAGCTTCAGGAATCTGTACACCCGGTGCCAATTCGGATCAATGTCCGTTCCGATAACCTTGACTTGAGGCAACTTCGTTGCGAGGTGACATGCATGTACTCCGAAGACACATGCAGGATTGACGACAGTCGCTTGATCGCCACAATTAGCTAGCAACTTGACGATGATGTCCTTCAAGTGCGCATCGCGGTGCTTACGATAGTGTTCTCCCCAGAACGATGTGTAGGGGAAATGCTCTGTTGGGAAACCAAGGAATCGCTCGTCCCATCGTGCGGTTAGTGCACTGGTGTGCCGCTTCATTCCTTTCTTCTCGTCGGATAGTGCAACGATGTTCCTGTTCCGGAACTCATCGAGAAGTCCCGACAGGGCAGTTACTGCGGATTCAAGTTGCGCTTGTGTCATTGTTCATTTCTATATCGTTACGAATTTAGTTTTTCCTTTATTATTTTTTCCTATTCCTTCGGTCTCAGCTCTTCGATGACTAGTGAATCATTTACTTCTTCTTAAGGAGAGCATAAACTAGAACCACAACTGCACCAGTAGCTAGGCTCGTCCACCCTCCACACGTCACCGGTAGTTCTCTTGGTCCCGCTGGCAGCAAGAACGCTGAGATTCCTCCCAAGACTATAGGAACGAAGAACCCCACATGAAAAGCTCTGCGATAACTGTAGCCTTTAGATCTCGCAATGGTACCTGCCAAGCAACCAAAGAAACCCATGATACTCAAAGCAGCAATATGACCGAAAACAATACCTACCCAAAGTTTTTGCAGAGCAAAATAGCCAACAAAACTGATACTCAACAGTCCCAGAAAGACCAACTGTACCTTACTTTCCAGCGAAATATATTTACTAGATTCTTCTCGCTGAAGGACTTCACATCCATTCGAACTTGATTCAGCTTTTTTCATTTTGATTTCTCCTTTTATTAAGTTAAACAAATCGTGTTTTAAAATGATATTACTCCCTGGGTCTCAGCTCTTCGATAATTTATATTGAACCATTCAATAAAATTAACTACATGTTCCTTAGAGGCAAGTACAATACTTCATAAAGAAAAGTCCGAATAGCACTAAGGGTTTCTTCCGCATGGGTAATATAGAGTGAATGTCCAGCGCCTTTCACTTCCACGACACGTCCCTGTATCATTCTAATTCTGAAATAATCTCGTGAAAGTTTATCTATCCTAAGAGCTGCTTCATGGTAGATTCGCATTGCTTGTTGAGTAGTCGAATCGCATGTATAATAATCAATGAAAAGTTCTGTCACTGCATACTGTGTTGCATAAATTGCAAGTGCTGGGATATTAATTCCTGAATAGTCAGGATCCCTAAGACTTCCCGTTATCTGACCGTAAATTCTACCCGGGGTTTTGCTTCCATTGAAACGTCCATCTGTTGTCCAAGAATACATAGTTTTTATTTCTGATAAAGGCATTGTAACACCGTTAACCCTCGCATAGTAATCCCGATAAGCTTCGGCAGATGATGAATCCATTTTACTTGGTTTAGGTATCGGAGTTTCTGGAACTTGGTACCTAAACAAGGAATCCCGTGCAGACACCCTATTATATGCCGCCTCAATATAAATCAAAGCTCTTACATCCTCGGGATACTTCTTTGCCAGAAGAGTCATTTCATCACCACCAAGAGAATGTCCAACAACAACTACTTTGCCAACTCCAAGACTATCAATAACATTGTGAATATCTTCCACGAGAGTCGAGAGAGAATAACCAGAATCGGGCTGTGAAGATTCACCAAAACCTCTGCGGGTAATTCCAAACACATAATACTTATCAGTCAATTGCGGTGCGAATTCATCGAACACATGAGCAGTATGACCCAATCCAGCAAGGAAGATAAGAGGAATTCCGCCACCGCCCCAATTGATCACTTCGAGCTTTACCTCAGGTTCAACTTGAATTGATCGAGTTGTAGTGATATTACTTTTGTTTGAGCACCTCCATATCAGAATGAACAATGATACAAAACTAATAAATATCGAAATGCTTATTATTAATTGTACAAAGCTGCTTCTTTTTGTTTTGATTTTTCCTAACATTCAAATCTTTATTCTATTACTCTGGTTTCGATTTAATAAAACGAATCATTGAACTTGCTTTTGGCATCATGCCTATTTTCATTTCACCTTTTATAGAAAAATCAACAGTCGAATCGGATGTTGATATTGATATTTTCGGAAGAGAATTTTTAAAGCTCTTTATCATCATTTCTTTTGTAAGCTCATTATAACCTTCCTCTCCCAACCTTTCTGTAAATCTGGACACTATGCCATCTTCAATCGATTTGGTTACTAAGCTGAGTGGTGAACCAGCAGGAGATTCTCCCAGGTATTCAAAAGGTTCAAAAACATAGGGAACAGCCTCTCCACGAATGGGAGTGTCGCGGTTTATGGCAAATTGAAGATGAGGAGCGGTCGAATTACCCGAGTTTCCAAGCTTTGCGATTGGCTGTCCCTTCTTAACTTGGTCACCTTTTTTTTTACCAATATACTGCCGGGTTTCAGGTGACCATAAGATGCAAACATACTGTTACCGAGACTAAGGATTATATAATTGCCTGACAGATTTATAATTTTTGCCAACCTCTCTTCATCGGGAATAAGAGCTTGACACTCGAGAACATTATCCAGAACCTCTGCAACACGTGCATCGGCAATAGCAAGTACATCAGAATCATAGCCAAACCAACTACGATTATCAGTCATTTTACCCTGATAAGCTTCCCCTTTTTCATTATACCTTATGAAATCTATTGCATATCTTTGTTTTTGATATGGTATTCCGTCTACAGGTCTAATTGCACCGTTCCGATGACCTCTGTAGCCATCTTCTACTGCATTACCGTTTCTCCATATTCCTTCGCCAACGGGCGAACTTATTACCAACGCTTTATCCTTGCGATTGATGTATATTGTGCCCCCCTTAGTATTTGTTGTCTTTTGCTTGTTATTCACAAAACTATATTCAACCTGATGCGAGAGTTTTTTTGGCACTCTATTGGTGGCAAAACTCAACATAGCATGAAGTATTGCTCTTTGTCCGATATGAATAACGGTATCATTCCGTGTACTGGTGGGCACTTTAATACGGGAGATACTCTTATTGAGGTGTTCCCCCGAGTAGGTTTTAAAAGGTACTTCGGGATCATCTGTAAATACTTTGATACTTTTTATGAACAAAGAATCTAATCCGAAATTAGTAATGTGTAATTCATAAGCCACGCATATCTTTTCCACCATTTTAAATGGGATCGGTTGCTCATAGGTATCTAAAACTATCTCTCTGGTATCATCCCACTTGTTCTGAGAAAAAGTACAATTCAGTCCTGAAATTAGCAGTATTAATAAAACAAATATTCTTTTCAATTTGATTTTTCCTTCACTAAATTCCTAAGAAAAAAATTGAATTCTCATTTTTGCAGCTGTTCAAGCATCTTTTTAGCATTATCATTATTCGGATTGATTTCAAGGGATTTTTTGTAATTGATAAGTGCTTGACCGGTTTCCTCCATTTTCATATATGCTTCTCCAAAACTGTCATAGGCATTATAAGAGTAAGGGAATTTTTCAACATTGAATTTGAAGAATTCCAACGCCAGTTCATATAATTCCATACTTAGAAGATCATATCCTGCCTGATTGATCATTTCCTCGGTCAACAGTTTTGATGTATAACCCTCCTGCAACAGTGCTCTGATATCTGTTAGTGCTTTTCCCTTTTCTCCTTGAGAAAACTGCTGAACAATGCTCATGAATTTTTCGAATACTGTTTTAGCATTTGTTATGTCGTTTTCTTCCCTTTTATTCCGATGTTCCTCGGCAGACTTTTCAGCTAATTCTAATGCTACATCTAATGCCTTACTCGACTTAACAGGAATATCGGGTTTCACGCCTGATCCTTCCCAATTTGTACCTGTAATCGGATTGATGGCTCGTACAAAAGGAATTGTTAGAATAAACCGATCATTAAGCATTACCTCCCTTGTCAGGTGCGCTCCACCTTTTGTAGGTTCTCCAATTACAGTTGCCCTTTTTAATGCTTGTAAACTATATGCAAAAGCTTCGCATGCCGAAAAAACGTTTTTGTTTGTAAGAATGTACAAAGGCACATCAGGCATACATTCACCATCTATTTTTGCCAGCGTCCATTCCTCAGTTGTTGACCCTTCTTTTCTATTATAAAATGTGTTGTATAAAGTAGGTTTTTCTAAAAAATAGCTACACAAAAGGGCTACCATTTCCGGAGATCCTCCCCTCACTGCATTTCGAAAATCAATGATAATGGCATCCATATCGGATAGGAATTTCATTACCACCACCGCCTTTTCTGATGCAATGTCTGCTGCGGTAAATGCCCTTAAATCCAAATATCCTATGTTTCCTTTATACCATTTTACATCCATAAAACCATAATTTCCTCTTTTAAGAAAATGGTTGCTTTTGACTTTGTTAATAAAATCATCCTCAGGCGTATTCTTCTTTTCAGGTTGGGTTCCGTCTCCAAAACTAACCTGAACGCGGAAGTGTTTATCCTTGCTTATTGCCTGCAAATCTTCTGCTACTTTTATGGCAAATCCCCGAGGATTACTAATTCTTTTATATTCATCATGGCTTATTTTTTCTTTTAACCTATTAACACATTTTTCTGCTATATCGGGAAAAACATATTCGGATGTTACTACATCACATATTTTGTTTATCACAATTTGTTTTTCTGCAGAATCAATATCTTTCAAGATCGATTCCTTTGATGCTGAACATGCCATGAACAATAGCCCTGATATTGTTATTGACGCAATGCTTAAACCCGTTTTCAGAAAATCGGGAATCATTTTTTTGATGATGATAGTTTTCATTTCGATTTTTCCTATTTTTGGTTAATAATTTATTGAGTTGTTTGTACTATTCTTTTGTTACCTGGATCTGTTTTCATCGATGATTAATAGAGAATTTTTTTTAGCTTAGTAGTCTCTAACAACTCTAAAACCGATGGTAAAATGTGGATTTTTATTTCTGAACATCCAGTCGCGTGAATATGGACTGCACCTGAAAAGTTCCATCCAGCAATCGCCGCCTCGTGTAACTCCTTTTTCGGGTGATGATGAAGTTATCCACGGCGAACCGTCAATTGGGGCACCATCGTAGGAAGGATGATACTCATCTTCGCACCATTCAAGAACATTTCCGATCATATCGTATAATCCCCAGGCATTAGGCTCTTTTAATGCAACTTGATGAATCTTCTTATCCGAATTTCTATTATTCCAGGCAATTTTGTCTAACTGATCAAGAGATATTACAGACTTTCCATCATTTATTGTCCCTGCCCAGCAAGCGTATTCCCATTCCGCTTCAGTGGGAAGTCGGTAGTTTTTCCCGGGATCAAGTTGATTTAATTTGTCAATATAGTGTTTTACATCCTGGTAGGTAACATTACCCTTTGCCAGGAGTGGATCCAACACAGGGTGACCATTTATAACGTAATTCCATTGCTCACGGGTAACCTCCGTGGTCATAATCTGAAACGGTTTAATACTTACCCTATGAAAGGGTTTATCGTTGTCAACCATATTTTCAAATTTGCCCTCGTCTCTTTTATTTCCCTGATGTTTTTCAGACCCCATAAAGAATGAACCACTTTCAATTTTTACAAACTCCATATTAGGTAAAGGGCCTTTCTCTTTTGTAATGTTTTTTGATTGAGAGTAAGTAAAAGTCGATGTTAGAATTAGAAAATAAATAAAAGCTGTGGATTTTTTCATTTTGATTTTTCCTTTCATTTATTGTTGTTATTCATTTTATGATGTTGTTTGTTTTATTCCTTCGGTCTCAACTACCACACCTTAAGTGAATTGACTCATTTGGATGCAGCTATTTTCTCGACTCTTTCATAGAAGCGAATGAAATTCAAACCCATTACTTTCTCAATCTCGTTTTCTGTGTAACCTCTCTTAAGCAAATGGTAAATAATCAAGGGAAACCCTTCAATTGTCTCCAGACCTTCTGGTGCAAACCGTCCTGAGCCCCCGTAATCAGAACCAATTCCTATGTAATCAATACCAATCGTTCTTTTTAGATAATCAATATGATTGATTAATTCCTGAATACTCGTTTTGGGAATTTTTTTCATGTCTACTGATTTACTCGCCCGCATTTTGCTAGCCTCGATATTTGCTTTTTCCGAAACCTGCTCAGCTGTAAAAGTGACACAAGTTATCCCGCCTTTTGAAGTATGGCTTTTTAAAGTAGAATCCGTTGCATTAAAATCGCTATTTACAACGCCTCGAGAATTTGTATGAGATAGAATCACAGGTGCTTTAGATGTCTCAATTATTTTTATTTGAGCTGATTCAGACAGATGTGTTATGTCGCAAATTATACCCAGCCGATTTATCTCGTTTATTAATTCATTTCCGAATTTCGTCAAGCTATCATTCACATAAATTGTATCCAATCCACCAATTTCTACAAGACCAATTTCACGCACTCCTTCCTTATGATACTTCTCTAACATTTCAACATTACCTTCAAATATTCCCCTGAAATACTCTACACTTAGCATCAGAATAAGTGAGCCATCGCTTTTAGGTGCAATAAAATCTTTACTTCCAAGAGCTAAAGAAACCTGCAGTAATTCATCTTTGATTCTTCCCCTAGTTTCCCGGATATTGTTCAGGATATCTTCAGATGGATTTTTTACAGAGTTGAAATCAAGTGGGAAAGTTTGAACAATTCCTTTTACTCCGCTTTCCTTTAGCATAGAGAATGAAACTTGCTTTGGTTTTTCCCCGGATCCAGGTTGGAACAAATTATGGCTATGGCAATCTATAATCATAATGCGATTGGCTATTTCATTTGCCTTCTGTATAGTTATTACATCAATAGTATCTTCAAAATATTCTGAGGTTAACGATACTGATTTCTGGCCTGTGTTGTCAAAAGAAAGTTTCGGAAAGCCTTTTTGCTGGGCACTAACACTTATTACCGTAACTAGCAGTAAACAAATTACAAGATTTAGTTTTTTCATTTTGATTTTTCCTTTTATTTTTTTCTAAGCAACGAGTTTATCTCATCATAAGAAATAGTTTCTTCAAACATTGTTTTATAGGTACCCGATTCGAGCACCTCTTTTTTCATTTTAACTAACAATGCTAACATTGCCCTCATCGGTCTTGGACCAAAACTCAGTCGGGAAACGCCGATCTCTTCCAATTTTTGAACAGGTGGAATATTCGGTCCAGCGATGATATTCAATGGTGCATTTATTTCTCTGACTAATTCCGTAATAATCTGTTCATTAAAATCGCCTGTATCCGGAACAAAAATACAATCTGCACCTGCTGTTGCATACATATTTGCTCTCTTGACTGTTGATTTAAATTTTTCAGCGTGCCCTTCTTTTCCAAGCATATAGACATCGGTTCGTAAATTTATTACCAAATTAATCCCTCGATCATGAGCCATTGACCTGACTGCCTTGATTCTTTCAACTACTTCTTCTATTTCAAAAAATGGTTTTTTTTCGACCCCTGTACTATCTTCTAAATTAATACCAGCCACTCCAATGTCCAGTGCGGCTTGGGCAGCGACAACTGCTCCTTCGACTGAATCCGAATATCCAGATTCAAGATCTGCGTTGACAGGTAGATTTGTACTGTCAACAATTTTTCTTACTACACTAAGGTTTTCTTTAAGGCTCATTACCTGTCCATCAGGATATCCCAGAGTGGAAGCTATTCCAGCGCTTGTCGTACCTATTGCTTTAAATCCTAACTTCTCATAGATTTTTGCCGTTACAACATCCCATGCGTTTGGAAGCAATAATATTTTATTATCATGATGAAATTTCAAAAACTCTTCGGCAAGTATATTTTGTGATTTTTTGTTTGCCATTATATATCTCTAAAAAAATTTAGAAATTGTCAGAACTATTTATTATCATTTCTCACCAAGCGCATAAAATATCGTTATCACTGCCCGTTCACCAGAACTATGAGCTGTGGGACAACAGTTTGTTCCCACACAATCAACCTTGATATTCTTCAAGCCCGCATTCTCAAACCATTTCTTTATATCGTCTCTATCAAATCCGAACCAGCGATCGTGTTGTTCCGTTCTTAGAAATTCATAATCGTGTTTGTCAGCATCGGTAATTACAATTCTCCCTCCTGGTTTTAAAATTCTGACCATTTCCTTAATCGCCGCGGGTGGATCTTCGACGTGATGCAGATACATATTGGCAAAAGCGACATCGACTTCCCCATCGGCGATTGGAAGACCTTCCGCACCACTTAACCTATAATCAATGTTATTATAGTTAGAAAATTTTTCTTGCATTATCTCTAACATCTTCTCCGATTGATCGACTGCAATTATCTTATGCACATAATTGACCAATCCTTCAGTAATAAAACCACTACCCGCACCGATATCAGCAACAACAGCTTTGCTTTGGATTCCAGCGACAGAAATTGCTTTTTCTCTCACTTTAACAGAGAAGAAGGTTTCCCTCATGGAATCCCAATCCCCCGCTATCTTATTAAAATACTGTTTGCTATTCATGTTTTCACTTTCATTGATTGTTACTATTAATTTTATGTTGTTGTTTTTTTTATTCCTTCGGTTTCGATTCTTCGATGAAGTCTATGTTCATCGCATAACAAGATCAGTCAGACCACATGCTATTTTATCTTTTCAAACCAAACACCATTCTTAATGTAGCCGGGGCTTAGTCGAAAACCGGTTATTTGATTTTCCTTTGTCCTCTCGAATTTTACGTTGCGTAACCAGGCATTACTACCATTGAATTCATTTTGAGTTGAGGGCGTTAATTTAGTGTCCGGATAGCGGAGGTGTTCACCGATTAACACGTCATTCTTTATTTTCAATGTGTAAATTGTTTTAAGCTCGTCGCTGTAATAATTCCCGATAAAAGCCGATAATTCCTTTTTCGATAGTTTAATCTCTGTAAATCTACTCGCTGTCACTTTCATTATCCCCATATCGATTTTGATACTGCTGATATTTCCGTTTGGCTCAACCATGAAATTAGTTTCGAGCTTTGCTCCTTCCGCAACAAATTTTGTCTCAGACACCGGAAACAATATAAACGGGGTTTTTGATAAATTCTTTAATGCAAGATGATTCCCTTCTCTTACGATTGATAGAAGTTTACCGGTCTCAAGCTTAAAGTCTCCCTCATATTTCTTTAACGCTTCAGGAGCTAAATCAATGTATGCTGGTTTTGTGACTGCAACTTCTTTTTCTATTTTCTTTTCCGGTTGTTCAGATTTCAACATATCCCCCAGATATATATCCACAATCTTCTTTGAGATTGTGAGAACGTCAATCCAGCCTCCGTTGCATAAAACTACTACGGCAAATTTTTGCTCTGGAAATCTCATCAGGTAGCTGATATAACTTGCTATCCCCCCACTATGTGTAACAGTTTTCAATCCTTTATATTCACCAAAGGATTGTCCGAATCCGTATTTTGTTTTTTCTCCATTATTAAGAACACCACGTTCATTCATCTTCTTTAACACCGATTCGCCACCGATTTTACCGCTCTCAAAATTATTGATCCATTTTGCAATGTCTTCTACCGTTGTATACAGATTATAACATCCCCACTGCCAATTGTTGAGAATAAACTCGTTGTTTGCGTTAAGCTTGTAAGGATGTGCTAGGTTTTTAATGATAGTTCTATAGTCGCTAATAAAATGTGTGTTTGACATTTCCAGGGGTTTAAAAAGGTTTTCGTTCGTCCATTCGCCAAATGATTTTTTTGTAACTATCTCTACTATTCTTGTAAGAAGTTCATAACCGGTATTACTGTAATCCCACTCTTCCCCTGAGAGAAAATTCAACTCCTTTTGATTAACAACTAAATTAAATATTTGTTCTCTTGTAAGTTCATCTTGTTCTAACCATCCTGCTAATTTTATAAGTTGAGCATAATCTCTTAAACCACTCGTATGATCAATGAGGTGCTGAATGGTTATTTTGCTTTTGAATTCAGGTAATTCAGGAAAATATTTTCTAATATCATCTTGTAATGAAATCAAACCTTGGTCGGCAAGCATAGCGATGGCAAATGCCGTAAATTGTTTATCAATCGATCCGATATTAAATACGGTGGATGGAGTGTTGGGAATATTATATTCAACATTTGCCAATCCATACCCCTTCTTAAATTTAATTTCTCCATCCTTAATAACGGCTATGCAGCCTCCGGGAGTAGTTGAATCGATCCACCCAGCAACTAAAGAATCTATTTTTGCCTCTGCATTTTGTACTTTGGAAATTTTAGCCTCACAAGTAGTCATAGTAAATGCAACCATGAAGAGCAATAAAACTTGCCCAATGAAATTGTAACTTTTCATAATTGTAATCCTTTCTGAAATTAGCCTGAACGTTTTCATTTTGATTTTTCCTTTCATTGATTTTTGTGATTGATTTTATGTGTCTGTTTATTTCATTCCTTCGGTCTCAGCTCTTGAATGATTTTTGCAGAGACCTCTGATATTTCCATTGTAATCGTCTTTCATCTTTATTCAGAATTTTTCAATCCGCTATAACCATCTTTTTTGCAACTGATCCGAAATTGTTTGTCAAGCGGTAATAATATATTCCGCACGGCAGATCCTTACTGTTCCAGATTACTGAATGCAATCCCGATGGCATGTGGTTATTTATGAGTTCATCAACCTCCTGTCCATAAAGGTTAAAAATTTTTAAGGATACAAAGCCCGGTTTAACTATTTCAAAATCAATACGGGTTGACGGACTAAAGGGATTGGGGGAGTTTTGATATAGAATGAATTCCATAGGATTCTTTTCCTGATCAGTTATATTCGTCGGATTAAGAAATACTTCCCCCCAGGTATTTGCCTGAAAATAGGTAATCAGTAAAGAATTATTTTTCTGGTTGTATGTTGGATAAACAATATAATTCCCTTGAAAGATCAATTCCGGAGGTTGACTAAACGCAGAATCGAATTTGTATATTCCCGGGAGATCGTATCCCGTTATATAGTAATCTCCTGATGAATCTTTTTCTATTCCATCACTACCTCCAAGATTGGTGGACACCAGTGTTGATACCGTTGAGTCTGACAGGTTAATAGCCAGAATGGGAGGATATGGTTGATCCAGGCATACTAACAGTCTGTTATACTCAGGTTCATACAAAAGCCCGTTGGGTTCATCAATTATACTGCTGTCAGCAAAAACCCAATAATTATGTGTTTTAGGATCAATTTTAACTATTCTGGTACCAAACCGTTCCGAAGCAATGAGTATTCCAGTGGAATCTGCCACGAAACTTGAAAGATGTTCTACGCCAATTCCTGACAAATCCAAATTCATAACCTGTATACCCGTTTCTAAATCGTAGCCCCTGACGGTTCCTGAATATCCAGGACCTGTTCCGTATACAGTATCTCCAACTATTTGCATCCCATCTGTCATTTCCGCATTTTCAACAAAATAACTTTGGTTCCCCAGGCTATCGATCGAAACAAGGTCTCCTCCTCCATACCAGTTTGAAACTATATAACGATTCCTTTCTGTATCGATGACAATTTTTTGCGGGCCCTGCAGCAGATTCTGAGCAGCGCAAATCGCAGGATTAATTAGAATGATTGTATGTATCCAATATAAGATGTGTTTGCTCCAGATTAAATTTTCTGATAAAGTTTTCATAGAATATATTTTGATAATTGTGAATAAATTTCATAGAGGTTCAAATTCTTTTTTTCTATTTCAGCGAAACCATTTTCTTCGTTTGAATTAAGTCCCCAGCTTTCAACTGATAAAAAAATATTCCTGACACAGTTTGACCGAGATTAAAAACCGGACTAAACTTAGTTTCATATGTTCCCATTGGTTTTTCTTCATTCACTAAAGTCGCTATTTCGTTTCCTAACACATCATAAATTTTTAGCGTTACAAAACTTGGTTCCGGAATTAGATATGAAATTTTTGTTGACGGATTGAAGGGATTAGGATAATTCTGAAAAAGAATATAATCATCAAGATCAGTTTGATTAATATTTATCCCGGTTATTTCATCATTCCTCCACCAATGAACCTGATTGCTTCCCGCATGGCTGCTTCCAACGATGATATCATAATCCTGATCTCCGTCCAAATCCTCGGCATAGAGAGGCCAGGGACGTATAAAACTGTCGGTGATTATAAATTTAGTCCATTGGATCGGTTCACCGCCATCATTGCGCCACCAGGCTATCTGGTTAATTGCCTGACCGGTGCCGATGACGTCCTTATCACCGTCAGCATCTAAGTCAACGCTGTAAGCTATGCAGGCATTCGTAAAATTACTGCCGATAGTTTGTTTGGTCCATACAATAGGATTGCCACCGTTGTTTCGCCACCATGCTATCTGATGGCTAAGGTAACCCGCCCCCAAAACATCCAGGTGGCCATCATTATCAATATCGACAGCCTGTGCCCTATGGGCGCCACCAAAATTACCATCAACCAAAAATTGTGTCCATTGAATCGGTTGCCCGCCATCGTTGCGCCACCAGATGACATCGTTATTAATGATGTCCATACCGATAACATCATTATCCTGATCGCCATCCAGATCACCTGCCGTTACCGACTTGGCCAGGGTTACATTGCTGCTGATGATTTGTTCAGTCCATGCAACAGGGTTTCCTCCATCATTGCGCCACCAGGCTATCCGGTTTAAATTTGAAGAAGCGCCAAGTATGTCCGGAGCGGAATCCTGATCCAGATCGTATACAAATATTTCATGAGCATTTATAAAATTGTCAGCCACTGTGAATTTTGTCCATATAACCGGATTGCCCCCATCATTACGCCACCAGGCAATTCCTGGTGTTCCGACATAAGCGGCTCCGACAACGTCTATATCGCCATCGCCATCTATGTCTGCAGCCTGGACGGAATGGGCTTCCCCTACATTATAACCAATCACAATTTTTGTCCATGATATGGGTGTCCCCCCATCGTTTCGCCACCAGATAATTTGATCATCTTCCTGACTGGCTCCCAGCACATCGATATCCGAATCATTATCCAGATCGCAGGCATAAATACCTGCTGTGCCGTGTACATCATCATCGATTGATAACTCCGTGAAGTTAATCTGGGCAAAGCCCTGAAAAGAAAACAATGTGATTAGTATTACTATCCGGGCAATTGGTAATAAAAATTTTTTCATAACTTAAATCCCCCCCGTTTTAACCATCTTTTTTGTATCTGTCCCGAGATGATTTGTTAACCGGTAATAATATATTCCGCCAGGCAGATTCTTACTGTTCCAGATTACTGAATGCAATCCCGATGGCATGTGGTTATTTATGAGTTCATCAACCTCCTGTCCGAAAAGGTTAAAGATTTTTAAGGATACAAAGCCCGGTTTTACTATTTCAAAATCAATACGGGTTGACGGATTGAAGGGATTGGGATAATTCTGAAATAAC
>Ga0233425_10008386_pt1 | contig 13782 bp, 9 predicted proteins | sample Watercolumn_Towu_2_FD_181712 | JGI IMG/M metagenome (GOLD analysis project Ga0233425, IMG submission 181712) | Freshwater microbial communities from Lake Towuti, South Sulawesi, Indonesia - Watercolumn_Towuti2014_140_MG | ecosystem: Environmental > Aquatic > Freshwater > Lake | place: Indonesia...
TGGGGAAACACCTCGGCCACGGCCTGGACTCCGGCCCCGCAGCCTAAGGAGAGCACGGCGTCATATTGATCGATCAACCCGGTCAGTTGATCGATGAATTCATAAACACACTGGCGCTCCAGGGTGATCTCCCGGGTTTCCAATTCCCGGGTGGTCAGGCGGGCATCCATGCGCAAGGCCGAGCCGAGCAATCCCACCTCCTTTTCCCCGCCGGAGGCGCATTCGGCCACACAACTTCCGCAGCCGACGATCAACAGTTTTTTAAAAGGAGAAATCATGGTGACAATTTCATCCAATGGTTTTCGTTCAGCGGTAATCATGGCAACTCTCCATCACTTTTTTAAGTCTATATGCCCCAATCCGGTCAGGGCTATAAAAACTATAACTTCCCTAAGAGGGACCGGCCTTTTAAAGGGGGTTCAGCTAAAAATTTTTGGGTCAACTGATCGATCCGTTTGGGCAGGGGGGGGGTCGTGTTGATAAGGATCAAACGATCCGGATCCAAACCGATTTCCTGGATCAATTTTTGGGCATAGGAGATCCTTTTCCGGGCCCTTAGATTTCCCTGTTGATATCGGCAGGCCTTCTCAGGGCAGGTAATCAGGTAGACCAGGTCGGCACCCGCTTCCAAGGCCCTCAGGAAATGAAGAGGCTCGATTCTTCCGCTGCAGGGCAAAGGGAAAAATTTTACGCGTGGACCCAATTTTTTTTCCAACACCCGGCGATTGGCATCCTGGTTAGGATCTAATTGCTGACAGAAAAAAATGGTTACATTCAAATCCGGAATAGTCGTAGTCATAGCTGAACCCTAAATAATCTTTACTCCGCGAAAAAAATAACTTCGCACGATGTTAATCCGGGGAAACCGAAATCAAGGTTTAAACCTTTCCGGATGCCGGATCAGGTCCGGCATGACGGCAATGAGGACGGATTTGTATCCGCAACGCCTTATTTCTTCCCGTATAACCAGCCTCATCATAAGGGGAAATTAATATTTTTTTCTTCCCAACTCAAGATTATCCTCCCAGATTTCTTCCTCATCAAGGTTCTCCGGCTAAAGGATATTGAGCGTAAGGAAACGATAGGTGCAGACGGTACAGAAAAAACTGGACTGGTCTGGTCGACGGCTATCTTAAAAATCATTAAAGCAAAAACTCTACCAAGATGGTAAGTATAGTAAAAATTTCCTGAAATTTCCAGCAAAAACTACGCTAACCATTTAAATTTTATCAGCTTTTATTTTTGATACAATTTTCTTTAAAAATTTAGCAGAACTAACAAATCGGGACAGCTGGCAACAAACACATACATTTTTGTAATAATTTTTAGAAATAAAATCACAAAAATGTTATTCTGCTCAAAAAGAGGGCACAATGATTCAAGGGTATGACGGGAAAGGGATTTAAACATCCGGATTATTCAATAAAACCTTAACGGGGAACGTTGTTCAAGTCTTGAAGCCGAGCGGCGACCTCTCCACCCACGTCATTCCCGAATACGTTAAAATCATTCTCCCCCCTCAGGAGGAGGGAGAATGATAAACACTAGACCGTCACGGTCTTAAAGGTGTTTAGAGAACCGGCAGATATTTCTCCAATTCATAACGGCTCACATGAGTCCGGTACATATCCCACTCGATCTCTTTATTGGCTATAAATTTAAAATAAATGTGATCACCTAAGGCCTCCCGGACCAGAGAGCTTTTCTTCACCTCTTCAATGGCCGCATAAAGATTACCGGGGAGGGATTTTATACCCCGGGACTCCCGTTCATTAGGGGTCATTTCAAAAATATCTTCTTCCACCGGTTCGGGCAAAGGGTAATTCCCTTCTATACCGGCTAAGCCGGCGGCTAATTGGACGGCAAAAGAGAGATAGGGATTACAGGCCGGATCGGGTGAACGGAATTCAATGCGGGTGGCCTTTTCTTTGCCCGGTTTATACATGGGCACCCGAATCATGGTCGAGCGGTTGCGGCGGGCCCAGGAGACATAGACCGGGGCTTCATAGCCCGGCACCAGTCTTTTATAGGAATTGACCCATTGATTGTTGATGGCAGTCATTTCCCCGGCGTGGCGCATCAAACCGGCGATATAACTTTTAGCGATCGCCGAAAGATGGAATGGATCGGAGGCCTCGAAAAAGGCATTTTTATCCCCCAAGAAAAGAGATTGATGGGTGTGCATGCCGCTGCCGTTTTGTCCGAAGATCGGCTTCGGCATAAAGGTGGCATAAGCACCTTTACTCCGGGCCACTTCCTTAACCACCAGGCGATAGGTCATGGTCATATCGGCCATGTTGAGCCCTTCGGCATAACGGAGGTCGATTTCATGCTGACTGGGGGCCACTTCATGATGACTGTATTCCACTTTGATGCCCATGGATTGAAGGGCAAAAATAGTATCTCGCCGCAAATCACCCCCCAAATCCAAAGGGCGGGAATCAAAATAGCCGCCGGTATCCAGAAACTTGGTCTCCATATTATCCTGAAAATAAAAATACTCCAACTCCGGACCGACCAGGAAGGTATAGCCCTTTTCTTTAGCCTTAGCTAAAAGCCTTTTAAAGGCATATCGCGGATCACCCGGATAAGGGGTCCCATCGGGCTGGAGGATATCACAAAACATGCGAGCCACCGGTTGGTCACCGGTTCGCCAAGGGATCATCTGGAAGGTGTGAGGATCGGGCTTGGCTATCATATCGGATTCTTCAATCCTGGCGAAGCCTTCAATAGAGGAACCATCAAAGCCCATGCCCTCGGTCATCCCCTCTTCCAACTCCGATGGCGTAACGGCAAAGCTTTTCAATAACCCCAAAATATCGGTAAACCAAAACTGAATGAAACTGATGTTTTTGTCTTTAACCAAACGAAGTACATCTTCAGCAGATTGACAGTTCATTGAACCCTCCCCAAGAAATAAATTCAGTTTCTCTAATCAAGAATAAGAATATCATAGCCCAACTAAGATTGTGGGTCTATCCTTTTTTTTCTTAGAATTATAGTGGGGAATGGATTGGGGGGGGCTACGTCTAACATAACGAAGGATGTATCTATATTTCAGGATTCCAACAAATAGGGCTTTCAGGTTTTACCTTGAAACTGGAACCGTTATTCTTTTAAGCAAAAACCTGCCTAAAAGTATCCCTGACCTTTTCTCTGATTTTCCGGTAATGGCTGACGAGATCCCAGGAAGGCAAATTGGCATCTCCCAAGCCCAGGACATTTTGCTTGGCTAGGAAAGACAGTTCCTCCAGACTATAGGTCCGGGGGTCCGCCTTGCGGTCATAAAGAAGTTGGAGACCATGGTCCAGCCTGTTCAGAAACAGGTAGGCTTCCTTCAAATAATAGTGGGTCTCTTCGGCAAGGTAGCCTTTTGTTTTCAAATCCATGAGAACTTTAATGGTATTGGTTTCCCTCAGCTCCGGATCAGTCTGGCCGTAAGTCCATTGGAGGTACTGGGCCATAAATTCGATATCGGTCAATCCTCCGTAACCCAATTTCGGATTGAACCGTTCATTGTTTTCTCCGGACCGTTCTTTTTCCATCCGCTGTCGGTAATGGATGATTTCTCCGTGGACCTCTGAAGAAGGAGGGGACTGATAAAGGACCTGTTCAATAATTTCTTGAACCTGTTGGCTAAGTTGGGGCGGCCCGAGGATAATCCGGGATTTAAGCAGGGCTTGTCTTTCCCAGTTCTGAGCCTGATTCAGATAATAATCTCGAAAGGCATCCAGGGTAACGATTAAAGGACCGAAGCTACCGGAAGGCCTAAGACGCGTATCCACGGCATAACCGGGCCCTGGTTTTAAAGGTATAGAAAGATAAGAAATGAGACGCTGGGCCAAACGAACCAGGTATTCATGGTAGGTAATCCACTTTTTGTCCCCTCTTCGAGCCGAAGGGGGAGAAGATTTTAAGAAGTCTTTTCTGTGAGGGGCCTTCAAAGAATAGACGAAGATCAGGTCTAAATCCGAGACATATCCCAATTCCTTCCCGCCTAGCTTTCCCAGACCAAGGATGCAAAATGGTGACGGCCGGGAAGCCTTTGGACGATCGGAGGAAAATGGATGAACCACTTCTAGATTTAGAGTTTCTTCGGCAAGACGCGTGGTTTCGATCAAGACCCGATCTGCCAGCAAAGAGAGTTTTTCCGAAGCCTCGGAAGAGGGTATTCGGCCGGCGATTTCTTCCAAAGCTATTTCCAGAAAATGACCACTTTTCCATCTCCGAAGTTCGGAGAGTTGCTCTTCCTGATCCGGTCTCTTCCCCGTGGTTTTTCGGTTATAGAGTCCCCTTTCTCCTTGGGTTGACCTTCCGATCAAGGTCTTTTGCAAGGCCAAATGATCAAGCATCTCCGGATTCTGCATAAATAAACGACCCATCATGGCGCTTTGAGCAAAGAGCTCGACAATTTCTTTGGTCAGAGCCGTTCTTTCCAAAAGCATGGCCAAAACGCTTATCCGGCTTCCAATGCTTCGCAGAAAACGGTCCACAAAAGAAAGGGCTTGATCCGGGTTTACGGTTTGCAGACAATAACCCAATAACAAGGGGAACAACTTGACCAGATAGCTTTTTTCCCTGGCCCCGGAGGTATTCAATTTTTTAGACCAAAATTCAATCGTTTCCATGACCTGGTCGATCCGTCGGAAACCTAACCGGGCCAATCCCTTCTCCCGCTCTTTAGGCTTAGTCGATGGAGCCAATAAGGAATACACTTGTTCCTGAGAGACGGGCGTTTCGGCCAAGAGAAGATTATCGAAGGCAATGCGAACCTTTTCTCGTACCAGAGTCAGTTTTTTCCCTAACCTTTCCGATAATCCCTGTTTAAGGGAATGGCCCAAAGGCATTTGCCTGGCAATTCCTTCCAGGGCCTCAGCTTGCGGGGGAAGGCTATGGGTTTGACGCTGATGAACCATTTGGATCCGGTGCTCCAGAGTCCTTAAAAAGGTATAGCCTCGGCTGAGTTGACGGCATTCTTCCTTTGGCAGAAGGCCGTTTTTTTCCACTTTCTGCAGGGCCTTCAAGGTATTTCGTTCCCGGATGGCGGGGAGTTTACCCCCGAAGATCAATTGCAGGGTTTGAACGATAAATTCTATTTCCCGGATCCCTCCGGGACCGAGCTTGACGTCATCCCCTCTCAGCAAATGGGACCGGGCCTCTTCCAGGATCTTTTGTTTCATCTCCCGAATCTCAGCCAAGACCGAATAGTCGACAAATTTTCGATAAATCATCGGCTGAATTTCTTCGACAAAGGAGCGGCCCAAAGGGATATTGCCGGCCACCGGTCTGGCCTTGATAAAAGCCAGACGTTCCCAGGTCCAAGCCGCCGTTTGATAATATTCTAAGGCCGATTCCAGAGAAAGGACCAAATCGGAAGCTTTTCCTCCGGGTCTAAGCCCCAAATCCACACGGAAAACATGATCGCCGTCCATCTGGGCACCCATGGCCTGAATCACCCGACGGGTCAGTATCTGTAAAAATTCCTTTTGCTCCAGGGAGGTCAGCGTAAGCTTTGGTGAAGGATGATAAAGAAAGATCAGGTCGATATCCGAGCTGAAATTCAACTCCATCCCGCCCAATTTTCCCATCCCCAATACAATCAAGCTTTCTTCAAGAAGTGGAGGGAATGAATTCTTTCGAGAACCGTTTCGGTCTTGGAGACAGAAGATAATAGAGGCGTGGAGACAAATCTGAGCCAGGGAGGAAAGACTCTCGGTTGTTTCAGCCAGCCCGGCCAAACCGCCCAGATCTCGGGCGGCAATCCTTAAAATTTCTTCTTGTTTAAATTGCCGTAGACAAAGGCAAAAGGTCTGAAAATCCTTAACCCCGATCGTTTTTAAAGTAAGGTCTTCAACCAGTCGTGTACCGGATTTTTTCTCAAGAAAACATTGTTGGCCAAAGAGGCGTTCGACCAACAGGGGATACCGGCGCATGATATGGGTCAGATAGGGAGAGAAAGCTTCGATTTGTTCTACGAGCTGCCGGGCATCAGGGGTCATAGCATGAGGAAGGTGCTAAGATTTAAGGGTTCAAGGATTCAAGGGAAGGTGTGGAATGATATCACTTGAACCCTCGACCCCTTGAATCCTAGAATCCTGTTTTATTTTAGATATCAAAATACAGCATAAATTCATGGGGGTGCGGTCTTAAACGAACCGGATTGACCTCACCCTCGGTCTTGTATTCAATCCATTTTTCGATTACGTCCGGGGTAAAGACATCTCCTCGGAGCAAAAATTCATGGTCTTCTTTGAGAGCCTTCAGAGATTCCTCCAAAGAACCAGGGGCGGAAGGCACATTGGCCAACTCTTCCGGGCTGAGACCGTAAATGTCTTTATCCAGAGGTTCACCGGGATCGATCTTATTTTCTATACCATCAATGACGGCCATTAGGATAGCGGAAAAAGCCATATAACCGTTACAGGAAGGATCCGGGGTCCGGAATTCCAACCGCTTGGCTTTCGGGGAGGCCGAATACATGGGGATGCGGATGGCGGCGCTGCGGTTCCGGCTGGAGTAGGCCAGGTTCACCGGGGCCTCAAAACCGGGAACTAAGCGCTTATAGGAGTTGGTTGTCGGATTGGTAAAGGCGCATAAAGCCCGGGCATGTTTTAAGATACCCCCGGCGGCGTAGAGGGCATCTTGGCTCAGACCGGCATACTTGTCCCCGGCAAAGAGGGGTTTGCCGCCCTTCCACAAACTGACGTGGGTATGCATACCGGAGCCGTTATCCGCAAATAAGGGTTTGGGCATAAAGGTGACCGTTCTATTGTTTCGTTTGGCCACGTTTTTGATGATATATTTAAACCACATGAGTTGATCGCCCATTTTTACCAGGGGTTGAAATTTCATATCGATCTCAGCCTGACCGGCGGTGGCCACTTCATGATGCTGACATTCAATTTCCATTCCCAAAGATTCCATGACCAGGACCATCTCCGTCCGCAGGTCCTGCTGGCTGTCCGTTGGGGAAACCGGGAAGTAGCCTTCCTTGTGTCTCGGTTTATACCCCAAGTTGGGGGATTCGGCCCGACCGGTATTCCAGGTCCCCTCGATGGAGTCGATTTCATAGAAGGCAAAGTTGGAACCGCTATCATAACGGATATCATCAAAAATAAAAAATTCGGCTTCAGGGCCGAAATAGGCCGTATCCGCCAGACCGGTAAACTTCAGGTAGTTTTCGCACTTCCGGGCGATATTTCGAGGGTCTCGCGAATAGGATTCTTTGGTAATCGGATCAACGACATTACAGATCAGGCTCAGGGTCGGCACGGACATGAAAGGGTCCATGACCGCCGTATCCGGATCGGGTATGACCAGCATATCGCTGGCATGAATAGGCTGCCAGCCCCGGATGCTCGAACCGTCAAACCCGTAGCCGCTTTCAAAGGAATCTTCTTCCAATTCATGCAAAGGAACAGTAAAGTGCTGCCAGATTCCTGGAAAATCCAAGAATTTTAAGTCTACCATCTTGGCCTTGTTTTTTTGGGCAAAGGCCATTACTTCTTTTGGGGTCATTGTCATTTCCTCCTTAGGATGTTTTTAAAGCAAATAAAATTGCTTTTTGAATTTCGTCCAGACGTTCCTGGTCGTAAATCTTTTGTCCATCTAAATCCGTTACATAAAAAACGTCTACCACCTGATCGACCTTGGTTGAGATCTTGGCAAAATGGATGTTCAGTTCCGATTCAAACAGGGTCTTGGTAATGGTATAGAGCAAGCCCAGCCTGTCTTGGGTAAAGATCTCCAGGATGGTATAGAAATCCGACCCCTGATTGTCGATCTCGACTTGACTCTCCGGTGCGGTAATCGGGGTTGAGGTAATCTGCAGCGCCGGTTTTTTCTGAGCCAGGCGGTAGTCCAAAGAAAGCTTGCCCTCAATCACCTTGGATAATTGTTCATAGACCTTATCCCATGTCTCTTCGACAAAGAGAGGATCTATGGGCGGTTGAACCTGGAGGATATCCAGGGCGATCCGGTCTGACCGGGTAAAGATCTGGGCCCCCAGGATATTGATGTTATTCAAGGCCAACACACCGGTAAGCCTGGAAAAGAGCCCCGGCCGGTCATGGCAGCAGATAAAGATTTCATAGATCTCTTCTTTTTTCTCCACTTGCCAGAGAAAAGGTTTCCCGTCCAACTGTCGAAGCAACCGCAGATGTTCAGATATGGCTTCCGGCGATAGTGAAACGAGGTATGAATGGGGCATCCCTTCCAAAAAGGCCAAGGCCTCTTTACTGGGGATTTCCTTTTCCACTAACTCCAGGACCAGCCGTTTTGAGCTTTCCAAAACCACTTCCGAGGCCAGGTCCCCTTTCTCCAGGATATGGAGGAGTTTGAAAAAAAGTTCCCGAAGCAGCATGGATTTCCAGTTATTCCAGGCCTGATGGCTTGTAGCCAGGGAATCGGCAAAACTCAACAGATAAAGCATCTTTAAGGTATCCGAGTCCTGTATAATTTGGGCACAACGGACCATCAAGTCCTCATCATTCAAATCCCGGCGCAAGGCTGTTTCCACCAAAAGAAGGTGATTCTTGACTAAAAAAGATATGGTCTTGGCTGTTTGAAGCGGCAACTTTAAACGTTCGGCTATTTGGGGAATCATCTGGGCCCCCTCTTGAGCATGGTTTTTTCCCTGCCCTTTGCCGACATCGTGTAATAAGCCCGCCAAATAAAGGATTGAGAAATCTTCTACCTCTCCCCAGATACCGAACAGTAGAGGTTCTTCCTTGAGGTAATATCCCCGGCCGATCTTCTTTAATTCCACTAACGTCAAAAGAAGATGAATATCAACGGTGTAGACGTGATAGGTATCAAACTGAGTCCGGCAAACCGTGGCTTCCAGTTCCGGGATATAGGCGGTCAACAGACCGGTCTGGAGCATGGTTTCCAACAGTTCCCGAGAAGTTTTTAGGTCACCGATAATCTCTAAAAAAAGCCGGCTGACTTCACGGGAGTTTTGAAAACCTTCATCGGCTAAAAAAAGACATTGTTTGATGAGACGAATGGTTTCTTGACTTAAAATAGCTTCCCGCTTTAAGGCATACCAGAAAATTTTCATCAAAAGGCTAGGATTGTCCTTGAGTACTTTAGCTGAATCTAAGAAAAGCCTTCCTTCTTCCAAGTACACCCCCGGTTCGAGAACCTCTCGATTTTTTCCCCCTTTCTGTTCCAGTTCGGCCATATTCTCTAAAAAGTTTTGATGAATCGTCCGAACACTTTGGAGATGTTGATAAACCTTTTGCATAAAGACTTCAACGGGCAGGATGTCCCCTTTACCCTTCAGTCCCGACCATTCGGCCATGACCTCTTGAAATTCAAAGGAGAGGCGGTCATCCTTTCTTCCCGAAAGGTAGTGCAATTGATGGCGAAGGCGCAGCAGGAAATTGTGGGAGTGAAGAAGCATTCGTCGGTCTTCGCTAGAGAGGAGGCCAACCTTTTCCAGGGTCAGCAAATCCGGGGCTTCAAAAAGGGCCTTGCCGATCCAGAGAAGGACATGGATATCCCGCAAACCTCCCAATCCCTCTTTTAAATGGGGCTCCAGGAAAAAGGCCGAATCCCCATAACGCAAATGACGTTTTTCCTGCTCCTTAAGCAGCCAATCTTTCCAAAAACTCCCCTGCTCTCCTTTCAAAAGGCCGCGGATATCGTTTTGAAGGGCTTGAGCCAATGGGGAACTGCCGGTGATGCGCCGGGCATCGAGCAAGGCGGTCAGAAAGGAAGGGTCATTAGAAGCCATTTCCAGACATTCTTTATAAGACTGAACGGTATAACCCAACTCATATCCGGCATCCCAAAGGGGATAAAGGATTTTTCGAATCACCTCTTCCACTTGGAGTTCGATTTTTTCCGAATAGAGAAACAGCAGGTCAATGTCAGAGAAGGGCGCTAGTTCCTTCCGGCCGTAACCGCCCAACGCCAAGACCACACAGGACTGCTCGGTCCCTTCCAGACCCAAGGACGCCCTCGTCTCCAGACTGTTGAAAATGGAAATGATGAAGACATCGATAAAGGAGGCATGCCAGGCGGCTACAGACAGACCGCCTTCCTCATGATCATGGCGCTCCCTCAATTTTTGGCGCTGCTCGCTTAGATATTTTTGATGAATGGTCTCGGGCATATGTTTAGTGATGAGTTAGGAGTCACGAGTAATGAGTAAACCGTATCGGCATTTTTCTACTCGTGCCTGACTACTCCCGCCTCATGCCTGGGTTTAAATGGCTTCTTTTCCCGTTTCTCCGGTGCGGATACGGATGACTTCCTCCACAGGAAGGACAAAGATCTTGCCGTCTCCGATCTTCCCGGTCTGAGCGGCCTTCTGGATGGCCTCAATGACCTTACCGGCCATCTCCTGAGCCACGACCACTTCAATCTTAACCTTGGGCAGGAAATCAATGACATATTCGGCCCCTCGGTAGATTTCGGTATGTCCTTTCTGCCGGCCGAATCCCTTGACTTCAGAGATGGTCATACCTCGAATCCCCAAGTCATTCAGGGCATCTTTGACTTCGTCTAATTTAAAAGGTTTAATAATGGCTTCAATTTTTTTCAGCATGAGGTTCGTCCTCCTCCGCAAAAGTTGCCCCGCCGGGGCTCTATTTTCCTTAAATGTTTAAACCGGCAATAATCAGGCAAGAACAGACTAAATCGCTTTTTTTAGGATTTGGTCCCTTAAAAATATTTTACAACCAATAAATGCAAGCGGTATGCCACAAGTCTAAACAAAATTTTAACTAAAATATTAACTAGTTATAAATCTAGTACTTATCATCATAAAAATATATTACAAAAATGTTATTTATTATATCAAATATATTACAAAAATGAGATAGATTTTAAATACCGACCCTCTGGGCTTTGGGACCTGATATTCTCTCTTGCATTAAGAATTAATCTTTATTACTCCAGAATAGTTCAGAAAATTTTTCATCCCCAATCAGAAAGACAGTTTTTTCTCGATACGATCCAGGTAATGTCCAAAAAAAAGACGTACCTGTTTTTGAAGCCGCTCCAGATAAACCTTGCTGTCCCGGAGGATATCCTGAGCGGTTAACGGTTGGGGCTTAGCGCTGGAAATCTCTTCAGCCCATTGACTCACCCAGGTTTTGATCATGGCCTCGGTTACTTCAAAATGAAACTGAAGCCCATAGGCCCATTCATCGATCCGAAAGGCCTGATGGGGATAAGCCTCATTGCCGGCCAGGCAAATTCCTTCATCCGGAAGATCAAAGGTTTCTCCGTGCCATTGAAATACCAAAAAACAGGGATCCAATAGGGAAAACAAGGGATCCGTCCGCCCCGAAGGGGTCTGACTTAAAAAATACCAACCGATCTCTTTATGTGGACCGAGATAGACCCGGGACCCCAAAGATTTGGCCATCAATTGGGCACCCAGACAGATGCCCAAGACAGGCTTTCCCAATATAAGTCCTTGACGGATAAAGAGGAGTTCTTTCTTAATAAAGGGATACAGATCTTCATCATTGGCACTCATTGGTCCGCCCATGATCAAAACCAGATCATAGTCGTTCCATGTACCCGGCAATTCTTCCCCGGAAAATAGAGACAGAGTAGTCTGGACCCAGCCCTTTTCCCTGAGGATCTGTTCAAAAATTCCTCCCCCCTCCGAGGGGCTATGCTTAATAAGGAGCGAGTTCATAACTTCTGTTTATCTCAAAAACCCATATCCCTCTTCACCGTGCAGGCTTTCGTCCATGCCGGCCAGCTCATCATTTTTTTCCAAACGAAATCCGAAGAGCTTATTAATCAGAACCAAAAGGATAAAAGTCAATACCCCGGCATAAACCAGAGAAATACCGACACCCAGGGCTTGGATACTGAATTGATTCCAGACGGACCAATGCCCGCCGGCCTTTTGGGCCGCCTCGGCCATCCAGGAAGGGCGGATAAAAAAAGAAAGGAGCAACACCCCCAATCCGCTTCCGACCCCGTGAACCCCGAACACATCCAGGGTGTCGTCATAACCCAGTTTATATTTTAGCAGTATGGCCGAGTAACAAACCAATGACGACACAGCTCCCAGGACCAGGGCACCTAGTGGCTGGACCACCCCGGCTGCCGGCGTAATGGCCACCAGGCCGGCCAATATTCCCGTAGCAAAACCCAGGGAAGTCGTCTTTTTCAAATGAATCGCTTCAATGACTACCCAGGTTAGAGAACCCGAGGCTGCCGAAAGCTGGGTCATCGTTAAGGCCCTGGCTGTATCCAGACCACTGGAAACGGTGCTGCCGGCATTAAATCCAAACCATCCAACCCAGAGCAGACCAGCCCCGATCAAGGTCATAACCAGGTTATTGGGCTGGATGGGCGTTTTGGGATACCCCTGCCGGGGCCCCAAATATAATGCGGCTACCAAGGCGCTGACACCTGCCGAAACATGGATAACCGTTCCGCCTGCCAGATCGATCAGGCCCTTGGCCCCTATCTGAAAGAGAAAACCATCATCGGCCCAGACCCAATGGCAAAGAGGGCAATAGATCAGCAGAAACCACAAGGTGATGAAAAGACTGTAACTCCAGAAACGGACCCGTTCGGCAAAGGCCCCGGCGATCAGGGCCGGGGTGATAATGGCGAATTTACCCTGAAACATGGCCACCACATATTCCGGCACCCGGGCGCTGTGGATGGCGTCATCGATTCCACTTAAGAAAAAATAATTAGGATTCCAGCCGACCCATCCTCCCAGAACATTTTTCCCGAAGGCCAGAGAATACCCACAGACCGCCCAGAGGACCCCGATTATGGCCATGGCGATAAAGCTGTGCATCATGGTGCCCAGGACATTCTTAGTCCGAACCAGTCCCCCGTAAAACATGGCCAGACCGGGAATCATAAACAGAACTAAACCGGTAGAAATGAGCATCCAGGCCGTTGTGCCCGTATCTACGGTGGGCGTCTCGGCCGCCCAGACTGTCTTTTCAAAAACAAAGCAAATCAGAACACCAATCCGTAACAGATAGCTGGAAATTTTCATAAACGCCCCCTCTCGCAAATTTTGCAATCAGTATTGCAAAACAGCGGCCAAGGGCGATTAATTATTAATTTTAAATTAAAATTAAAATGTTATCCCCTATAAACCCATCAACAATTTCTTTATTATTTTACAAATTTGTATTTTTTTTAAAACTACATTACATTTTTGAATTAATTTTTTAGGTTCATTCCGATCACGGATTACGGGAATGACCAGAGGCCCCGAGAGTCATGGTTCAGAGCCTCAAAGCAATTTTTTTTCTTTTTAAACTCTGGACCCTGATCCCTTCTTTTCTTAAATCGCCGCCGATCCCATTTCTCCTGTGCGAATTCGGATGACTTCCTCTACTGGAAGGACAAAGATCTTACCATCTCCGATCTTTCCGGTCCGGGCAGCCTCTTGCAAGGCCTTCAGGACTTGGGGAACCACGCCATCATCCAGGATCAATTCCAGTTTTACCTTGGGGATAAAATCTATCACATATTCGGCCCCGCGGTAAATCTCCGTATGCCCTTTCTGTCGTCCGAAGCCTTTCACTTCCGTAATGGTCATACCCGTTATATTGATCTTCTGCAAGGCATCCTTGACATCATCCAATTTGAAAGGCTTGATGATTGCTTCAACTTTTTTCATCTTATTACCTCCTAGATATTATAACCGGTTTCACTATGTTGACTCAAATCCAAACCGGATACCTCATCTTCCTGCTCCACCCGCAGTCCCATGGCCCAATCCAACACTTTGAGAATAATCAGGGTCACGACAAACGAATAGACCAAGGTCACCCC
>Ga0233425_10008387_pt1 | contig 13781 bp, 18 predicted proteins | sample Watercolumn_Towu_2_FD_181712 | JGI IMG/M metagenome (GOLD analysis project Ga0233425, IMG submission 181712) | Freshwater microbial communities from Lake Towuti, South Sulawesi, Indonesia - Watercolumn_Towuti2014_140_MG | ecosystem: Environmental > Aquatic > Freshwater > Lake | place...
TTCCAGAGTATTAGAGCGCGGGCAATACCGAGCTGTACGGACACAGCCTGGCCTTTCTTGCCGCCACCAGCGACTTTGGCGGAGACATCAAGATCTTTTTCTTTACTTAGAGCTTTAAGTGGAGCCATCACGATATCGCAGAGTTCAAAGTATGGAAAAAATTCTTTATAATCCTTGCCATTGACGGTGATTTTACCACTACCTTTACTTATCATGACGCGAGCAGAGGCTCTCTTGCGACGACCGACAGCGCGATTGGATTCAGTTTTGCTGATCTTAGTCATAGATTATTTCTTAAAATGTAAACGTTTCAAGCGCTGGTCGCGCAATTTATTTTTTGGCAACATCTTTTCCACAGCGTGACGAATGGTTTCTTGCGGCTTTTCCGTCATGACTTTCTTAGCCGGGGTTTCTTTTAGACCACCAGGAAAATTTGTATGATGACGATAAAGTTTTTGCTGTAATTTTTTGCCGGTAAAGACTACTTTGTCAGCATTAATTACCACTACCTTATCACCAACGTCAATATGAGGGGCATATTTTACTTTGTGTTTGCCCATCAAAATAGTGGCGACTTTGGCAGCGACGCGGCCAGGAGCTTGTCCGGCGGCATCAATTTCAATAGTTTTTCTATTAGCCATAAACTTATATTATTAAACAAACTCTACCATCGCTTCTTCGCCGGCATCGCCTTTGCGAACTCCGAGCAAAGTAATTCTGGTATAGCCGCCTTTTCTCTCTAAGTAGCGCGGACCAAGCACTTCCATAGTTTTATCAACGGCATTGTCGGTATACAATACGCGTTTTAATTGGCGACGAGCGGCCAAGTCATTTTTCTTGGCTTTAGTCACTAGACGTTCTACCAACGAACGGACTGCTTTGGCCTTGGCTTTGGTAGTTTTGATTTTCTCATGGAGAATCAAACTCTCGGCCAAATTAGCCAACAAGGAACGGCGGGCGGCGGTATTACGGTCTAGGGTAACTTTCTTTTTTTGGTGACGCATAAATATCCTTTTAAATAATTACTTTTTCTTAGAACCTTTTTTCTTAGCTTTTTCTTCCGCTTCTTCTACTATTTCTTCTTCATCATTCTCTTCTGCCGGTGCCGATGTTACCGGAGCACTGACTGGCGCGGAAACATTATTCAAAATAATTGAAAAGTGGTCAATCAAAATTTGTACGGATTGGTGCACAGCATCTTCTGGTGAGATAGTGCCGTTGGTTTCAATATTCACCGTCAATTTTTCATAGTTGGTGATATCACCCACGCGCGTATATTCCACACGGTAGCCGACATCCTTTACCGGAGTGTAGATGGAGTCGGTAACAATGGTACCAAGCGGATAATTTTTCTTATCCTTTTCTTCTACCGGGACAAAGCCTTGCCCGCGGCCGACAATGATTTCCATTTCAATTGATTTGTTGGAAGTAAGGTGACAAATCACCAAATCCTTATTGATCACTTCCACATTGCTATCTTTGGTGATATCGCCGGCCGTGACTACTCCTGGGCCTTTTTTGATCAAATTTAAAGTGACTGGCTCGTCGCCAAATACTTTGACGGCTAATTGTTTAAGATTTAACATGATTTCCACCACATCTTCTTGCACGCCATCAATCGCGCCAAATTCATGTTGCACACCTTTTATTTTAAAAGCTTCTACCGCTCCACCAGACAAGGAAGACAACAAAACGCGTCTTAGAGCATTGCCTAGCGTGGTACCATAGCCATGAAAACATGGGGTGATTACCAAAGTGCCGTGGAGTGGATTTTCTCCCTGCACGAATTCCACTTTGGATGGTAGTAAAAAGTTCTCCATAATATAAAAGGTTAATAATTAGCGAGAATAGAACTCGATAATTGCTTTTGGATTAAAGTTTGGATTTTCAATGGTGGGGGTGTTTAGCACTTTACCGCTAGCGGATTTAGCGTCGACACTCAACCAAGCTGGAGCTTCTACTTTTTGCAATTTCTCACTAATCCCCTCAAATACTTTTTTGTTTTTAGCTTTATCAGATACAGCCACTACTTGGCCAACCTTCACGCGATAAGATGGAATATCCACCTTCTGACCATTTACGCTGATGTGGCCATGATTGACCAATTGCCTGGCGGCGGCGCGAGAAGAAGCCAGACCAAGACGATAGACAACATTGTCCAAACGGGCTTCAAGATATTGAAGCAAAATTTTGCTGGTGTCACCGACTTTCTTACTAGCTTCGGCCACATAATTGGAAAATTGACGTTCCAAAATACCGTAAATCTTTTTTACTTTTTGTTTTTCTAAAAGTTGTTTGCCAAAACCAGAAACTTTGGCGCGTTTCTGAGACTGACCATGCTGACCAGCGGGATAATTGCGTTTGGTCAATGGACATTTGGCGGAATCACACAATTTCTCACCGTACTTGCGGCACAATTTGTGTTTTGGGGTAATACGTCTTGCCATAAAATTATATCAAATCAAGTAAATTAAACACGACGTCTCTTAGGAGGACGGCAACCATTGTGTGGGATCGGGGTGACATCATTGATAGACACCACATTGAGGCCATTGGTGTGCAAAGCGCGGATAGCGCCTTCACGACCACCGCCGATACCTTTGACATACACACTTACTTCTTTTACCATGTATGGCGCTAATTTATCCATTAAATTCTTGGCCACCAAAGAAGCGGCATAAGGTGTAGCTTTTTTTGGACCTTTAAAACCCACCACCCCGGCACTGGACCAACCCAGCACATTGCCGTTTGGATCAGAGATGGTGATGATAGTATTATTGTAAGTCGCTTGAATATAAGCGTTGGCGCGCGGCACTTGGCGCACATTAGCTTTCTTCTTTTTGGCCTTGGCGACAGCTGGTTTAGCGGCCGCTTCGGTCTTATTGATAGTTTGTTCAGTCATAAGATTATATTTGCAAAAGTAAATCAATCAAGCAGATTAGGTCTTAGTCAAAGCGCGTTTTCCAGAAGCGGCTGTCTTTCTCACATTACCGCGGACGGTACGAGAGTTGGTCTTGGTACGCTGACCATGGACTGGCAAATGCTTCATGTGGCGCACACCACGATAAGTCTTGATATCTTTGAGGCGTTTGATATTGCTCATGATCTCACGACGCAAATCACCTTCGGTCTTGATAGTTTTTTCCACGATAGCACGCAATTTGTCTTGCTGAGCTTCGGTCAAATCCTTAGTGCGGATATCACCGCTAATTCCGGCCTCCTTCAAAACTTTTTTGGCCAATGTTTGACCGACGCCGTAAATATAGGGCAAGGCGTAAGCGATCTTCTTTTCATTGGGAATATTGGTACTGGCAATTCTCATAGTTTAATAAATAAAATTAACCTTGTCTTTGTTTATGTTTAGAATTTTCACAAATGACAAAAACCCTGCCTTTGCGGCGCACGGTTTTACACTTCATGCAAATTTTCTTTACAGAGGCGCGTACTTTCATACGAATATATTAAATTATTATTTAATTTAAAAATTAAGTAAAGCAAAAATACCAACCACTGCCGCGATATCCACGCTCCTCTAAGATGAGAAGCTACACCGCAATGGTTAGTATTACATCACAGCTGTGATGCGGTTTGAATTGTTTAGTAACGAAAGATAATTCTACCTTTGGTCAAATCGTATGGAGTCATTTCCACCTTTATCTTATCGCCAATGCCTAAACGAATTTTATTTAGGCGCATCTTTCCAGATAAATGGGCAATAATTGATTGACCGCTCTCTAAGGTGACACGGAAAGTGCCGGCCGGTAGGAGCTCCTCAATACGACCCGATAACTCTATTACGTCTTGTTTGCTGACCATTGTGTAAAAATTAATTGCTTTTATTTTAGCTAAAAAAAGGAATTTAGTCAAGAGGGTAGCTTATTCACATCCCCACTTCGGTCTTGATAGACATAAAATTTGTATAAAAAGAAGTTCCAGGACACGGCTAGGATGATATTGGCTAATCTCACAATTTTGGGCTCAAAACCCAATTTATTGTGCCAAACCCACATCCAGGCAATCGCAAAGATATAGTTAAAAAAGTACATTATTAGGTAGCGTTTTACCTCTTGGTGGGTCTGACCAGCACTCTTAAAAGCCCACCTTTTATTTAGATAAAAAATATAGGTAAGCACAATCATCTGATTGAGCATCAACGAAGGAATGGCGGCCCAGTGAAAGATATCAACGAACAACCAAAGGGTAGACATATCTACTATCAGTGCGCTAATGCCAATCATAAAATAGCGCGCAAACTGCACACGCATTTCCCAGAGTTTTTTGATTAGATTAAAAAGCATAATTAAGAGTGAGCATATTTAGTTAATTTTGGATCAGTAGATGAATAATTAAATGTAAAATAAACACCTAAAAATATAATTACTATCCCGATAAATTGAATAATATTTATTTTTTCTCCCAATATCATTAGTATTAAAACACTAAAAAATGGATATAACATATTAAGAGATGTAGCTTTGGAAATATCTAGCCTCCTAAGTGATTGATACCATAAAAATGTTGAAAGTGGCATTACTAGAAATCCATAAGAAAAAAAATATTTCCAATTATCAAAAAAAATTTCTTTAAAATTAGTATAACTTTCAAAAATCAAAGACAACAAAAAAATAAAGAGACCGCCAACTAAATACCTAAAAAACAAAATGACCGATGGTGATAATATATTAAGGGCTTTTTTGGCATAAAAATTTCCCAAAGGAAATGAAGCGGCACTCAATACTATAAGGATATCACCAAAATTTAATTGCAGAGACCCGTGATATATCAAAAAAATTGAACCGATTAAAATACCGCCAGCTCCGATATACTTGTTTAAGGTATTCTTTTCTCCTACAAAGTAAGCAACCAGCAAGGCAAATAATAATTCAGATAACTGCAACAATGAGGAGTTTAAACCGGTGGTCTTGGCAGAGCCAATAAAAAATAACGTATAAGGAATGATAACAACAAAGATTGTAATGAGAAACAAATCAAAATAAATATTTGATTTTTTTTGTTTAAATTCTGACAACCTTTTCTGGCTAATACAAATAAATAAAAAAAATAGAGCTGACATGATAAACGAGATACTAGCAAACATTAAAGGAGGAATATTTTTTACTCCTTTATTTACCATTATCGGACCAATTGAAGTTATTAGAGCGCTCACTAATACAAAAAATACTCCTAGATTTTCTTGTTTTTTTAAAAACATAGATTTTACTCAAGCACCGCCTTAATACGACGAATACCGGCCGACACTGCTTCTTCTTTAACAATGCGGAATCTGCCCATCGTGCCAGTATGCTCCACGTGCGGTCCACCACAGATTTCTTTACTAAAAGTGAGTGAATTAAAAGTAGCCGATGGTTTTTGAGATTTGTCCCCGACGGTATAGACCTTTACTTTGGTATCATATTTATCTTCAAATACACCCAGCGCACCTTGCTCCTTGGCTTCCTCTACCGTCATCTCGGCAAAGCTGACGTGATAGTCATGCTGTATACCATAGTTAATCAGATCTTCTACCTGTTTCTTTTGTTCCTCAGTCATTTTTTCAGGATGAGAAAAATCAAAACGCAGACGCTCGGCGGTGATATTACTACCGCGCTGTTGCACATGATCACCAAGCACCTGGCGCAGAGCGGCATTGAGCATGTGAGTAGCGGTGTGATATTTGGTAGACATCTCGCTGTGATCAGCCAATCCACCTTTAAATTTCTGTTCAGCACCAGCGCGAGAGAGATCTTGGTGAGATTTATAGGCTTCTTCAAAGGCATCAGTATCTACTGTAAGACCATTTTCTCTGGCCAATTCCAAAGTCATCTCCAAAGGAAAACCAAAACTCTCAAATAATTTGAAAGCTTGTTTGCCAGAAATTTCGGTAATATTTTTACCGGTTTTTTCAAAAGCGAGGCGAAAACCACTGAGTAATTTTTCAAATTCTTTGAGACCTTGTTCAATGGTATTTCTGAATTTACTTTCTTCCTTGGCCATTTCCACCATCACAAATTCTTCGTTGCGCTTTACTTCGGGATAAACATCCACAAAAATTTTGACTATCTCGGCAACCACTTTGTCACAGAAATTTTCATTGATGCCAAGCAAGCGGCCATGGCGCACCGCGCGGCGAATAAGACGGCGTACAATATACCCTTGATCCACATTGCTTGGAGCAATATGTTTATCATCACCCATGATTATAGTAGCCGTACGCAAATGATCGGCAATAATACGCATAGATTTGGTGACTTCAATATTTTCTATATATTCACGTCCTGAGACTTCTTCTATCTTTTGGATCAATGGCCAAAAGACATCCACCTGAAATACATCAGTCATACCATTGAGCACAAGCAGGGTGCGCTCCATTCCCATGCCGGTATCCACATTGGTTTGCGCGAGCGGCTCGTACTTGCCGTCGGTAGTTTTGTTGTATTGCATGAAGACATCATTCCAAATTTCGAGCCAATTATCTTCGTCGTTGCCAGGATTGCTACCCGCTGGTGGAAATTCACCTTCCCCTTTCCAATAAAACATCTCCGTATCCGGGCCACACGGACCAGTCTGACCGGCCGGACCCCACCAATTATTTTTTCTAGGCAAATAGGCGATGCGTTCCTCTGGCATACCAAGCGATTTCCAAATATTAGCCGCTTCTTCGTCGCGTGGAATATTATTTTCTTCTTCACCAACAAACACTGATACCGCTAATTTACGCAAATCCAATCCCAGATATTGCGGTGATGTCAAAAATTCAAAACTCCATTCAATCGCTTCTTTTTTAAAATAATCACCCAGCGACCAATTGCCCATCATCTCAAAAAAAGTCTCATGGCGATTATCCCCTACTTCATCAATATCTTGGGTGCGAACACATTTTTGCACATTGGTCAGGCGTTTACCTTCGGGATGTTTCTCACCAAGCAAATACGGCACGAGTGGATGCATACCAGCGGTGGTAAAGAGTACGGTGGGGTCATTTTCCGGTATCAAAGAAGCGCTTGGGATAATTTTATGTCCTTTGCTGGCAAAAAATTGTAAATACTTTTCACGAAGTTCTTTTGAGGTGATCATACGGATTTTCTATTTTTAAAAATATCAGTAATTACATCATGTAAAGAAACCAACGCCCAAACGCTATTCAAAACTACAAAGGGATAACCCTTTATAATTATTCCATAATAAATTAACAAAACACTACCCAATAAATTGACCAAATCATAACGCAACATTTCACTTTTCCAAATTTTTGTTTGTTCCAAAATAAAAGCCAACAAGATTAAAAAAGCGCCAAAGATTCCCAAGATTGTGGTGAAATCTAAAATCATATTTATTGTATTTCTCCTCCACCTAGACAAATACCGCCTTTATAAAATACAGCGTATTGTCCAGAAGTAACCGCACGTTGCTTTTGATTAAATTTTAAAAGCACTATCTCTCTCTGGTTTTTTATTTCAAAAACATGTCCGCTTTGCAAATCCTGGCGATGACGCAATCTTATTTGGCATTTTAGCGGAAATTTTGGCTTTTGTCCACTTGTCCAATTGATCTTGGCCACTGTCGCCTGAATGCTATAAAGGCGAGGATCATTATCCTCACCCACCACTAATTCATTTTTAGCTAAATTTTTCTCCACCACAAATAATGTCTTGCCACCAGTCTGGCCAAGCCCTACTCCCCGCTGACCAATGGTGTAAAACGGTAGACCACCATGCTCACCGAGGATTTTACCACTGGGGTCAACGATCTTACCTGGCGCAGATTTAATTTTATTTTTCAAAAAATCTTTCATCGATACTTCACCGATAAAACAAATCCCCATACTTTCTTCTTTGTTCGCGGTGGCTAATTTATATTTTTTGGCCAGCGCGCGCACTTGTGTTTTGGTATAATCACCGATTGGAAATAAAGCCTGTGCTAATTGTGTTTGGTTAAGTTGGTGCAAAAAATAGGTCTGATCTTTATTTTTGTCCTTAGCGGTTTGCAACAAAATTCTTTTACCCTGTTTTTTTAATCGGGCATAATGACCAGTGGCGATATAATCAAAGCCAAGCTCCTCTGCCTTTTTGAGCCAAGAGCCAAATTTTATAAATTTATTACACAACACATCGGGATTGGGGGTGCGGCCTTTTTCGTACTCCACATACATATACGCCAGCACATCACGCGCGTAATCAGCCGTAAAATTGAGACGTAATAATTTGATGCCCAGATGCGCACTCACCCGCAGGGCATCTTGATAATCGCTGTGCCAGCATGACACTCCGTCTTTTACCTCGTCATAATTGACCATAAAAGCGGCCGTGACATCATATCCAGCCTTTACCAAAAGTGCGGCGGCCACCGATGAGTCCACGCCACCAGATAAACAAACTAAAACTTTTTTCTTTTTTGACATAATTACTTTCTACTTGATTCAAAAATCAACACCCACTTATTAGTATCGGGATCGTCTACATCACCAATGTTTTTTATATCAATTCCACTATAACCCTTCGTTAATAAATCACAAATCCCTTCCAAATCCGCCAGAGAAATTTCTTTTAATTCCCCCAGCGGCCCTTGCTTTCTATCAAAATTCATCTCCGTCTTAAGCTGTTTGGTAAAGATAAACCGATTCAAGACAATATCGTAATCGTAAAGAATAAAACCGTTTTTAAACTTTGTAATCATTCCTTTCTGGTTATCAACATCGACTTCAGTATTGACCCGCTCACAACCATTTTGTCTAGCAAACTCCAAACGAGCATCAGTGAGTGAATCAGCCACCCCTTTGCCTCTATAATCTGGATCAACTTCCAAAGTATCTAGATCACCATAGCGATAATTGCCTACTTTGTTAATTACCAAAGAACCAAAACCAACTAATTTATTACCCTCAAACGCCCCAAAATAATTACGGTTAAGATCAGCTGCCTCAGATAATCTTTTTTTTGTCAAAGTATTAGCCATTTCATCCACTTGCTCCGGTTTCAAACGTTTGTCTTCGGCAATAATTCTAGAAAAATACTGATGTAAATCAGCTTCACTAATTAATCGCCTAGAAATAATCTTTGGTTTTTCTTTTCTCTCACCGCTAAAAAATTCTCTACTCATAATAAATTTTATAGTTAGATTATACCATTTTAAAGCATTTTTTCAAGCAAACAAAAACCCCTCCGCTTAAACGGAAGGGTTTGTAAATTGCATCTTAACCATTGCGGCGAGCCTGTAAACAAGCTCTGCAATATACTGGTTTGTCACCAGTTGGTTGGAAAGGCAACTCGGTAATAGCCGTGCCACATTCAGCGCAATTCAAATTGACGCTAAACATCTGGCGAGGGCCACGGTTGAAACCGCCGCGACCACCACGATCACCACCTGGGCGATCCTTGCGGAAAGCGCGGTTGCAATCAGAGCAGTATACTGGGCGGCTACCGGAAGGTTGAAAAGGCAACTGAGAGATGTGAGCCCCGCATTTAGCGCAGGTCAAATCCACATCAAACATTTGTCTGTCAGAACCAAAAGCCATAGTATTGTTCTATATGTTCCCAAAATGTTATTTGGGTTGTTTATTTAAACGACCTCGTTGGGAACATATTTTGGTTTGTGACCTACTTTTGTTGCCCAAGTTATTGGCGATATAATAGCACATTTTTGCCGTTTTGTCAATGTCTGTCCACTTTTGGCGAATTTATGAGCTAATCTAGGCTATTTTTTCAAAGTGGTAATCGGCCGACTCTGTGTAATATATAATTTCCCTTTTTCCATTGCCCACTCAATATCACAAGGAAAACCGTAATGTTTTTCTATATTTAAAAATAATTCCGCCACTTTGATTATCTCTTTGCCGGATAATTTTTGTTGAATACCTTTTTTATCCAAGGCAATCCAATGATTGGATTTATTTTCTTCATCTTCTTTACCTTTGATTTTTCCACCTTTACGGACGAGCATTTGGCTCTGCTCGCCAATATTGATATCCATGATACTCATCTCACTTTTGCTGACAATATAGCTATCCGGCGTCACCTGCCCCGACACGATCGCCTCCCCCAATCCATACCCAGCTTCAATAATCATCTGATCCGGATCCTCAGTCACCGGATGCACCGTAAAAGCAATACCGGAAATTTCACTCTGGACCATTTTTTGGATTACCACCGCGACCGAAACATAATGGTCAATAAGATTTTTTTCATGACGATAAAAAATAGCGCGTGGAGTAAACAGTGACGACCAGCATAATTTTACTCTTTCTAAAATATTTTTCTTTTCGGTATTGAGATAAGTTTCGAGCTCCCCGGCCCAGCTGGCAATAGATGAGTCTTCAGCGGTAGCACTACTGCGCACGGCTACATATTTGGCATCCAATTTTTTAAAGGCTGCTAAAATTTCTTTTTCCAAATCTTTGGGCATCGCGGTGTCGTGAATGACGTCACGCAAAATATTACTAGCTCTGTCTACGGTGTTGGTATCTTTGGGATCTACCTCGCTTAGTCGCGCTGCGATTTCTTCTTTGAGATGAGTCTCCTCTACAAAGCGATCAAAGGCATTGGACAAGACCACAAATCCAGGTGGCACCGGAATTTTTGACTGAGTCATCTCTCCAAGAGAAGCACCCTTGCCGCCGGCAATGCCAACATCATTTTTGGATAAATCTTTAAAAAATTTTATATGGGACATATAATTATAAGTTTGAGTTATTATACTCTTTATTTGAATATATAGGCAAGTTATCTTGACAAAAACCAAAAAATATGTAACACTCGACGGTTATTGCCAATTTTAGACATCTACGGATGGAAGAGAAAACGCAGTAACGAGTGAGTGAAGTCAATACCGCAAAGAGCGGTAGCGACAACACCTGAACACAAGGACAATGAGATGATACCGAAGGACTCCCGCTATTGCGCCATCCTGCTGGTCAGCGCTCAATTCGGCCAGCACAAGATCATCACCGACTACGGGCGTGAACTCGCCCACAAGGTGGCCGGCAGCTACACCCAGCTCAAGATGCAGCTCGCGAGCCGGTTCGGTCATGAGTTCGTGATCAAGGCCGGCGCTTTTCAGGCGGCGGTGGCGACGGCCAATCTGACCTTCAACGGCCGGGGGCATCTGATGATCGACGCGAGGCTCGGGACGATCGCCGCCAAGCGCCAAAGCGCCGACGGCCTCGAGGTGATCCAGAGCGCCTTCGTCGGTAGTGACTGCTGCCTCTGCGTCATCTGCGGCCAAAAGAGCGCGTTCATGGAGACGATCGGTGTGAACCGTGAACTCTCTGAACTGCGTTCGTGTCAGGCGCTCCTGGTCTACTTCGATCAGGACTGGCGCTTGATCAGTACGCAGGTGTTCGCTCCGGAGGCCACCACCTTCCAGCGCGACGGCTGGCGGCGTCATGTCCAGGCAGAACAAGCCACAAAGCGCCTGGCGGCCTAGTTCAGGACGAGGCACCCACTCAAAGGGGTTCGGTTTCGGCCGAACCCCCAAGAGCTTAATATTTTTACTTCAAGAATATTGAGCACTAAAAACTACCTATTTATTGGGTAGTTTTTTATTTTTAGCTTATTTTAGCCAAAAAATAAACAATAACCTTGACAAAACCCCAATTTTGTGCTATACTAATTTGTTATTGTCAAAATGGGCTAATCGTACTTATTAGTGCCTTTACCCTAGCCAATAATGAGTGAGTGTGCTTTGAAAATTCATGTGCTACTAGCTTAGTCAGTAAATGCCGGTTAAAGGCCGTTATTTACTGACTAAGCTGGAAAACCAATCCAGTTCAACCAAGGGAACTTGGTGCTTCTGGTCCGAACGGTTCGGCCAAAGATGTCTGTAACTGACAACCCAAAGGAGGCCGTTCATGGCCACGACCGGAATTGCTTTCGTGCGGCACGAAGAACACAACGACAACGTCTTGACGCCCGCCGGCTTCGAACGCGCTCGCCGCCGCGGCCAGGTCATCGGCCGGACCATCCAGATCCAGAGCGCCTACTCGTCTCCCCTGCCGCGCGCCAAAAGCACCGCCGAGTGCATGCTGAACGGCGCCGGCGTCGAGTTGCCGATCACGGAAGAGCCCCGCCTGGGCGACTTCAAGACCGACCTGCGCGCGGCGCCGGACAGCCTCAGCAAGCTCAAGGCAAAGGCGAAGGCGAAGTTCGGCAACGACGACGACTCGAGCTTGGCCAAGTGCCTGCCGGAGATGCCGGAGTTGCACTCGCTGATGCTGGCGCGTGCCGAGGAGGGTGCGGCCGCCCTGACCGAGATCGCGGCGGCCAACGTCGACAAGTTCGTCGTCGTCGCGAGCCACGGGGTGGCGCGGATGGAAGTGGTGTTGCGCTGGCTGAATGGTCACCGCTCCGCCTCCGAGGTCCTGGACATCGCCGGCGAGCTGATCGAGCGCGGCGAGATCGTGCTCGTGATGTTCGACATCGACGACGAGGGCAAGGCGACGTTCCGCGAGAGCAAGAAGCTCAACCTCCCGCTGGACTGATCGGCAAGCACAACATGTGGGGTACACCCACTCGAACGGGGCGGCGGAGACATCATCCGTCGCCCCCAAGAGCTGAATATTTTTACTTTAAGAATATTGAGCACTAAAAACTACCTATTTACTAGGTAGTTTTTTAATTCTATTTTATTATCTTTACTATTCCTTTATACCCATCAACTTCCAATATGTCCCCATCTTTTACTACTTCTCTTACAAATCTGGTTTGGATCACGCACGGTATTCCCGCTTCGCGTGATAGAGTGGCCGGATGTGAAGTGATGCCATGACCACCATCACATACTATACCGGCCGATTTTATAATCGCGGTTGAAAAACTTGGGACCACCTGAACGCTTACAATTATATCACCTTTTTCCACTTTTGTACATTCGTTAGGATTCAATACTATTTTCGCCGGACCGCGCGCTACACCTGGTGATACCGGCATACCGCTAAATTCGGTAGCATTTTTATCCACCTGACAAAATTGAGCAAACATTTCCTGCGCCTTGGCGCCAGTGGTTACTTTGGTATTTTTCCCGCTACACTGCCAGACTGATAATTTAAATCTATTATTCATCTCCTGTGACAAATCTTTACCTTTCACCAAAGCTTCATAGACATCCTTGGTGCGCAAAAATCTTACTTGTTTAATGCTCATATAAAGCCTCTTGCCTATTTCGGATAATACCGGATCAAAATAATACAGCGATTGTGAAACAAATTTTTTGCGTAATTCTTTGAGATGAGCAGCATCACGCATTGCTACAAACAATGCCAATTCTTTTTTATTTAATTTTAATTCTTTCTCCCATTTCTTTCTGGAATCCAACGCGTCTTTTAATTTTTTGTTTAAATCTTCCAATTCTTTTTTGGCTTCTCCTGCGATAAATACTTTCAATTTTTCTACTATTGCTTCATAAGTCAAAATTGGATCTTCGTAATCGCGCGTGATCCAGAAAAAATTATTTTGGTGAGCACTTATTAATTTATCCAAAGCTTTAATATTCTTAATATCTTCAACTTTTCCATTCAACACAACTTTGGTCCATTCATTATTAGCTAAAATCTTTACGGCAAGGACCAACAAATTTTGGCGCTCTATGGTGGCCACCATGGCCGATGGTTGCTTGGTAAGAATATTAATAATATCGGTTATCTGAGCGCCGTCTTTTATTCTTTTACTCACTATGTCATACAGAATCTCCATTAGATTCTCTTCCATTGTCCATACCGAACCGTAAACCGCATACACCTGCTTATATAATTTTTCATAATTGGCAAACATTTGATACAGTTGCTTATTGGT
>Ga0233425_10008388_pt1 | contig 13779 bp, 12 predicted proteins | sample Watercolumn_Towu_2_FD_181712 | JGI IMG/M metagenome (GOLD analysis project Ga0233425, IMG submission 181712) | Freshwater microbial communities from Lake Towuti, South Sulawesi, Indonesia - Watercolumn_Towuti2014_140_MG | ecosystem: Environmental > Aquatic > Freshwater > Lake | place...
GAGCAGCGCCATCGAGCGCTTCTGGTTTGGCGACGAGGATCCGTACCGAAGCGCGCAAGAGGCCGCAGCTTCGTTCTCTGCCGCCTTCGGGCGGGCGCTCCGCCTCCGGGCCTTCCCCGGTGCCGTGGCCGACGCGCTCCGCCTGCTCGGCTGCCAGAGCTGCGAAGCGCGCGAGGTGACGGCGGCGCTCGAGCGGGACGCAGCGGTGAGCGCACGCCTGCTCATCTTGGCGAACTCGGCTGTCTTCGGCGGCAGGACGAAGTGCGCGAGCGTCGCCGAGGCGCTGGTTCGGCTCGGCACGCGCCAGACGGCGGAGGTCGTGCTCAGCGTCGCGGCGCTCGGCATGTTCGAGGACACCACGGGTGTGGCGACGCTCATTCGAGATCACTCGGTGGCCGTGGCCGCCATGGCGCGAAGCCTGGCCTCGCGCTGGGGTAAGGACGCCCCGGACAGCGTATTCACCGCGGGCCTGTTCTCGGATCTCGGTAAGCTGTTCGCGCTGGCCGCCAGCGACATCGCGTACGATGCGCTCGAAGCGCGGCTGCTCGAGGAGCCGGACACCGTTCACGTCATGGAGCGCATGTTGGTGGGGTGGGACCACGCCGTCCTCGGTGCCCACCTCATCGCCGCGTGGGGCTTGCCCGAGGAGTTGGCGGTCAGCGTCGCTTGGCACCACCAGCCCGGCCGCGCGTACGACGAGGGTGGCTCCGTCGCGCTGTCGGTCGCCTTCATCCGCCTCGCCGACGCGCTGGAGTACGGGCTGCGCAAGAACCCGGACCCCACCCCCGAACGCATCGGCGAGCTCGCGCGCTCGGGCGCGGCTTCCTACCTCGGGCTCGGCGCTGCCGAGCTCTCCGCGCTCTGGCCTCGCCTCGTCGCCATCCGCACTGACGCGCTCAGGTCGCTGTGTCGCTGCGGCCGGCGCGCGGCCTGACCTCACTCGACGCCCGCAGCGACCTGACGCGCGAAGGCTCGCAAGCGCTCCACGTCGCTGTCCGAGAGCCCGACGATGCGCCGCGCCTCGGCGGCTGCGCTCGGCGCCATCTGCTCGTCGCCCCCGGGAGCGGCCTCCCCCGCGAGCGCATCAGCGATGCAGAGCAGGGCCGCGCGCGGGTGGGGGCTCCCGTCCACGAACGGGGCGTGATGGTGAGCCAGCGTCACGGCCAGGTCCGAGGGCAGCTTCCAGGCGGACGCGAGGACGGAGATGGTACGGGTGTGCGCTTCGAGAACGGCCGCGCGCACCTCCCCGAAGTGCGGCACCGGACCGCGCCCGCACAACTCGGCGACCAGCACCAGGGTCGCTGCGACACCGGCGTCGTGCAGCAGCCCGGCCAGGAACGCTTCGTCGTCGCGCCGCTGCTGCATGCTCAAGATCTCCTTCGAAACGTGCGCCGTCACGATGGAGTGCCGTCGCAGCGCGTCCATCGGCCTCTCGAAGCCGGCCGCCCTGAACACCTTGCCCCCGATGCTGACCTGGAGGAACAGATTCGTCAGCGTGCCGAGCCCGAGCCGCGCGATGGCCTGCTCGACGCTGCGCACCGGCTCGCGGGTCGCGAACGCCGCGCTGCGCGCCAGCCGGAGCACGCGGCCGGTGAGCAGGGGCTCCTGCTCCAGCAGGCGCTGCACGTCACGGAAGCTCGTCGCGCTCTTTCGGCTGAGCTCCAGGAGCTGCATCGCCACCACCGGGAGCACCGGCGGCTCGTAGTCGGGCGCCGAGAAGCGCGCGAACACCGCCTCGGCGAGCTCACCCGGCCGAAGCAGGGCCAAGTCGCCACTTCGGATGGAGTGCCGGCCACGCCCGTAGCCCTCCGAGCGCGCCGGTGACGAGGCGCGGGGGGCGCGACTGGAGAGTGAGGTCCCTGAGCGCAACGCTCGTCGAGAACGGCTCGCCGGCGCTAGGCTTGAGCTCGTTCCGGACCGTGGTCTTCGTCAGCGGCAGCGACCTGGCTCAGGAACAGCGAGCCCCAAAGCGACCGCTTCCTCGAACGTCTCACGCGCTGCGTGCACGTGCATGGGCAGCCCGACGAGGGCGGCGGTGGCGGCCGCCGCGGTGATGCCCATGCGAACGATCCGGTCTGTCGCCAAGAAGTCCGCGCTGGCGACGTGACTCGCCGACGCAACCACCCAGGCGGTGAGCGCCCGCCTGGCGGCGGAGTCGTACCCCGTCATGCCCCACCAATCGTGGAACGTGCGAAACCGCGCGCCGCGCACGAAGTATTTTTCGAGCACACTGATCCAGCGCTCGGCCATCGCGATCGAGAGGTAGCCCGCTGCATGGGTCACGACGACGTCCTGCCGCGGCATGAATATCTCCAGCGTGCCGCTGCGCTCGACGCAGTGGACGATCCGTGCCTGACGTGCCCCCGCGCTATCGCTCCCCATGCGGCCAATCGTACTCGGCGCTGTGCCCAGGGCAACCGTCTCATCGGCACCGGTCAGAGCGGCCGAGCGAGAGCCCCGCGACTTCAGCCACCCCGCCCGGGTGCCCGAGCGATGCTGCCCCTCGACTCTGCCGAACCGCACCCCCGCTCGGAAGTCGGGCCGGCCAGTAGCTGAGAAGCGACGCGTTTTCGATCAGTTGATGGCGCGCGAAGGTGAGCGAAAGCAGAGGCTCAAATTCGCACTGGAGTTCGTACAGGCGGGCTTGTTGGTGGGACGATCAGGGCACCGAAGCGGCTGGGCTCGCCACGACGCTTGGTCTTCGCAATCGGTGCCGCCGCCCCGGGGTGGAGCCGCAGCGTGAGGGCCGTCTCGACGTCGCGGGCCCCGGCGAGCGCCTTCAGCACGCGGATGACGGCCTGGTCGTTCTCCTTCGTCTCCTCGAGGTCACGGCGCAGGCGGGCGACCTCGGGGTCGGGCACCGGGGCGGGGGCAGGTCGGGACGGGCGGCTCAGGCTCAGAGTGTCGAGGGCTTGGGTCATGGCTCTGGGGAGCTGAACGACCCTGCTCCCGAGACCCTGAGTCGGACTTGACGCCGGTCATGTGACGACGGACTTCCGCGCACTTGCGCCGCGTCCTAGCGCGATCGGCCAGGCGGAGCGGTCACGGTGGAGCTGGCCGGCCGAATCAGGGCCCTCGCCGTCTCGGCGTCCGGCCAAGCCAGCGCACGTACGCGCGATGAAACGAAGATGCGTCAGCAAACCCCAGAGCACTCGCAACCTCTCGCACGGTGATGTCTTCTCGCGCGAGCAAGCGCTCTGCCCGTTCCCGGAGCGAGACGTCCGCGATGGCACGGAACGTCGCTCCATCCACCGCGAGCCGGCGATGGAGCGTTCGCGGGCTCACGCCGAGGCGATCCGCCACAGCGCTGGCGCTAGGTCTGCCACCCGCGAGCTCCAACTCGATGGTCGAGCGTACCGCGTCTGCGAAGCCCGACCTCGGCGCTTCCTCGAGTCCACGCTCCGCCAGCGCGGTCACGAAGCTCGAGACGGCCGGCGCCATGGAAGACCGGAGGGCCAGCGCGAGGGCCTCCTCTCGAAAGAGGATCTCCAGCGCGCCGGGACGCGACCTGACCTCACAACCGCAGGTCGATCGCATCGCCTCAAGCACGCTCACTGGGGGTCGGTGCGGCAAGCAAATCTCGACGGGGGCGAAGTCGCCCACCGCGAGCTGACGCCCCGCGAAAATCAGGTTCGTGACGAGGTACTCGACGCCCGCCTGCGCGCCGAGCGAGTCGCCGACGATCTGTGCTGATGCGCGGACTTCCCCAGCCCCCCGAGTGAGTGACCACTGAAACGCCGTCGTCGCGAGCGGCCAGTAGCGGACCATCCGCTCGAGGGCGCTCGACATGTCGCCCGCCGCCATGCACGCCAAACTGACCAGGCTGCGCCAGTTGGACATCTCGACCCGCGCACAGACCGCAGCGAGCTCGCGACCGGTTGTCCGCGTCATGACGCGCCAGAGCTCGCCCAAGGCCGCCGAGTCCACGGCGAGACGTGCCGGAGACATGGTCAGAGCCGCCTCCGCACTGGGCAGCGGGGGCTCCGCGAGCGCCGAGGCCAGGACCGGGCAAGAGCGCAGCACGCATTCGAGCTCGCGGCTGGGGATTGGCAGGGAGTGCCGGCGCGCGAAGCGCACTAATTGGACGACGGTCACGGCCGTCTCCGTGCGGCCCCGCATGGCAGGAAGTGTCAGATCGCAGGCGCAAACGGTCAATGGAATTCCGCGCCGACGGGGTGTACTTGGCTTCCATGGGTGAACGGACCAGGACGGGTTCATCGGTGCTGCTCGCGGTCGTTGCGGCGTCCGTGCTCGCGTCGTGCTCGGGCGAAGACGACGGCGGAGGCGGTGCATCCTGCGAGAATATCGCGGGCACCTGGACGCTCTCGGGCGCATGCGGTCCGGACACGTGCGTCGTGACGCAGACGAAGTGCGCGACCGAGTTCAGCTGTTCGATGGGCGCCGTCGGATACTCAGGCAGCGTGAGCGGCGCGAGCGTGAGCTTCGCGGGAAAGACCGCTTCCGGCGCAAACGGTACGTGCGCAGGGACCGTCGATGGTGCGACAATCAACGGGACATGCACCGTGAATGGGAGCACTTGCACGTATACCGCGTCGAAGAGCTGATGCGAGCTCACGAGATCACGAGGGGGCCCCGCGGTCGGGGTCTGCGCCGGCTGCTGATGCTGGGGCTGGCAACCCTGGTCGTCGGCTGCACGGGCAAGGAGACCGAGGGCGGCGACTTCGGTGACCTCGGCGAGCTGTCACCCGCGCCTTGCGGGCCGCTCGCGTCGGGCCAGGTGGAAGGCAAGACGGCCGCCTGCGGCTTCCTGGAGGTGCCGGTCGACTGGGACGCGCCGAGCGCGGATCGGTATCGACTGCACGTCACCTGGCTGAAGGCCGCGTCCGCCACCGGCCTGAAGGCGCTCGTGCTACTTGGAGGTCCCGGCGACGTCACGGATCAGTTCGTGGGCAACTCGACGCCCGCGTTCGTCAACGCGCTCGGGCACGATCTGATCTTCTTCGATCAGCGCGGCACGGGTCGCTCGCAGCCAGCGCCGCGCTGTGACGAGCTCGCCGGGCTGGAGCTGACCGCGTATGGCCCCGCGCTCGCGGCCTGCAAGGCCCGCCTGCAAGGTCAGGGAGTGTCGCTCGATTCGTTCAACACCATCGACAGCGCCCACGACGTGGACGCGCTGCGGCGGGCGGTCGGCGCGCAGCAGGTCGCCTTGGTAGGGCTGTCTTACGGAACCAGGCTCGCGCTGCAGACTCTCCGACTCCACCCGGATGGCGTCGGAGCGCTCGTGCTCGATTCCGTCACTCCGCCGCACCTGAGCTACCTCGAAGACGGTGGCCCGGGCGTCGACGCAGCGATCGACTCCCTCATCCAGGCGTGCGCGAGCGATCCGAGCTGCGACGCCGCCTCGCCGAGCCTCGGCGCGAGACTCGACGAGACGCTCGCCGGGTTGCCGGTGCCCTGGGCCTCGGGCCCCGGCGGAAGCCTGACCCGCGAAACCTACGTGGGCGCGCTGATCCAGCTCCAAGGACGCACGCCCGTTCAGCTTGGACAGATCCCGGGCTTCCTGACGCAGGTCCACGCCGATGTGACCCAGGCGCACTCCGTGTCTCCCCCCACGAGCGGGGCGCTCGAGCAGGTGGTGCACCCCGGGACCGGCTACGACGTCGCGATGTACTACTCGGTCACCTGCGCGGACACGCAGTACGCCGATCCGGCGAAGGCAGCCGAGAAGCTGGCCTCGATCCGACCCGGACTGGTCCCGTATTTCCAGGGTCTGGGCGGGTTGATCGGGACGCTGTGTGCCGATTGGCCCAAGAAGGCCCTCGACCCGACGTATTTCACGCCCGTAGGCAGCCAAGTCCCATCGCTCGTCCTGAACGCCGAGTTCGACACCCTCACCCCCGCGGTTTGGGCGCAGGCTGCAGCGGCGGGCCTCTCCGCGTCGACCACGGCGTTGTTCCCGGGCGCGGCCCACATCGTGGTGACGACCGATCCGAGCGACTGCGCTCTCGGCCTCGTGAAGGAGCTCCTCGACGCGCCCGGTTCCACGCCGAACACCGCGTGTGCGAAGCAGTGACGGGGAGGGCGCTCAACCCGCGTGGGCGACGCGCAGCGCGCGGTCGTGCTCGGCGACCAGGAGCGCCAGCTCGCTGGCGAGCAGGGCGACGACCTCGCGGGCGTCGTCCGGGTAGGCGCCGCGAGCGAAGCTCCGCGTCAGCTCGAGGGCCGTGCGGGGAGCGCCCTGCGCTGCCAGGTGCTCGGTGAGCCGGCCCAGCGCGTCGAGGGCGAAGCCGGTGAAGCACGGGCCCTCCAGCAGCTCCTGCGCCCGATCCACGCCGTCGAACGAGAGCTCACCACGGCGGATCCGCTCCGTCAGGTCGAAGAGCTCCCCGTACGAGCGGAGCCGAGCGGTCACCCACTCGGGCTCGTGGCTCGGGTCGAGCCACATCGCGCGGGAGAACGCCCGCGGCGCCTGGCCGGCCTCGGGGTCGGGCTCGGCGACGACGAAGAGCACCTCCTGATCGAAGACGTGGCGAGGCCGAAGGCCCGCCCGAGCGAGGAGCGCGGCGAGCGTGTCCGCGCTCAGGCTGGTGAGGTGGGCGTTCTGGAAGAAGTTCCCCTCGAGCGAGCCGTACGGCTGGTGCACGTTGGGCACCTCGACGATCAGCCTGCCCGCTGGCGCGAGCCAGCCGCGCAGGCGGAGCAGCGCGCCGAGCGGGTCGTGCAGGTGCTCGAGCACGTGGAAGAGCTGGATGGCATCGAAGCGAAGCTCCCCGGGCTCGAAGTCCTCGAGCACGCCCGCGAAGCAGTCGACGCCGGCGCGCCGCGCCGCGGCGGCCTCGTTGAGGTCGGGCTCGATGCCGAAGGGCAGGATGGCGAAGCGCTCGCGCTGGATGGCCAGGGTGCGCGCGTGCCGGCAGCCGATCTCGAGGACGCGGGAGCCGGGCCTGAGCTCGCCGAGCAGGAACGCGGTCTCCGCCTGGTTCTGGTGCCACGCCTCCTTCTGGGCGTCGAACGCCGCCTCACCCGGCGCGACGGCCTGGCCGCTCGCCGAGAGGTAGCCGACGCCGCCGGCCTCGAAATGCGGCCGGTACTCGCGAGCGTAGTACTCCGCCATGGCCTCCCGGCCGGGCCGCGGGTTCACGTACACCAGCGCGCAGGTCGGGCAGACGACGTTTCGGACCGACATGCCGAAACGCCCGCGCGTACCGACCACGGCACCGTCCTCCAGCGAGCCGCAGAGCGGACAGGCGCAGCGCTCGAAGGCGAGCGGCGCGCTCACGACAGCTTCTCCCTCATCTTGTCCAGCACCGCGCGCTTCCGCGCGGGGTCGCCGGAGGCCAGCGCATCCAGGTTCTCGGCCATGGTCAGCGCCATGCGGATGCACGTGTCCTTGGAGCAGTAGGCGTGGACGCCCAGGCGCCCGAGCGGCACGACCCGGCTCCGCGCAGCGAGCTCGAGCTGCTGCTTCGCGCGCTCGATGTTGTCGCGCGTGCTCACCGGGTAGATGCGCTCCTTGTTCCACACCCACTTCTCGACGATGTCCTTCTTCAGCACGTTCTTGCAGAACCACTCGACCTCGGCGTGGAACGTCGCCTCGTCCGGCTCGCCCACCCAGGGGAACTCGAAGTCGAGCACGGAGTAGCGCGACTCGACGTGATACTGCTGCTTGAACTCCATCACACGCACGAAGCTGTAGTCGTTGGGGAAGCTCGTGGCGTAAGACGGCATCACCGTGCCCTCCGCCTCCACCACCACGTACACGATGTACGTGTTGATGAAGCCGAGCTGCTTCGAGAGCGGCAGCGTGCTGACCACCAGGTCGGCGTCCACGGGGTCCCCGTCCACCGTCACGCGCTGGAAGTCTTCACTCACGTCGGCGAGCCCGCTGGTCACGCGCACGCCCTCGGTCATGCCGCGCCACATCGGGTTGTAGTCGCCGGGGTGCCCCTGCCAGCGCCCGCGGAACATGTCCGGCTTCTCGCGCAGCGTCAGCGTGCGGAAGCGCGCCCACTCCGCGTCCATGTCGCGGGGGTGGATCTTCCACTGCTTGATGTTGTACTTCTCGACGTAGGTTTCGTAGAGCGTGCGCCCCATGCGGCTCAGGATGTACGCCTCGAAGTTGGAGAAGTCGGGCTTATCCAGGTTCAGCTGGTAGAGCTCGTAGATGACCTTCTCGGGGTTCGGCAGCTTGAGCACGTTCTTGATCGTGATCGGGAAGTCGTGCGGGTCGTCGAGCGTCCCATCGATGGACACCGCCGGGTGATACTCGCGGTCCGCGGTGGGCGGCGGCGTCTGCGCGAGCCAGCGCTCGAAGATGGACTGCAGCCGCGCCTCGTCGGTGTACATGATCTGCGGCCCGAACTCGTAGGGGATGCCGTCGTACTTCTGCGTGTACGAGCAGCCGCCGAGCTTGTCCTTCTCGATCAGCGTGACATCCGTGATGCCCTGCTGCCGCAGCGCGTACGCCGCGGCGCAGCCCGCCGGCCCGCCGCCCAGGATCGCGACCTTCACGCCCGCGTCTCCTTGCCGTGCTTCTCGAGCAGCGCCGTCGACGCCGCGACGAGCTGCTCCAGCGTGTTGTCCTCGAGGCGCGCGACGTCTGGCACCTCGCGCCAGCGCATGCCCTTGAACAGCGCGACGCCGACCTTCGCGGGGACCTCCTCGCCGCGCAGGAAGAGCCGCTTGTTCAAGACGGCGTGGCCCGGCTCCCAGGGGAACCAGTGGCTGTGCGTGCCGAGGGCCGGCTGGCCGTGACACGAGTTCGAGAGCAGCGTGGGCGTCCCGAGCGCCACGCCGATGGGCCAAACGCCGGAGTCGGTGGCGATCAGCATATCCGCGAGGCCGATCAGCGTCATGTCGTGGATCAGGCGCTTGGTCGGCCAGAGTGCGGCATCGACGATGCGGGGGTGCGACGGAAACGGCGTCATCGACGGGTCGCCGATGCGCACCACCTTGAACCCGCGCTCCGCCCAGTGCTCGGCCAGGCGCATGAAGGTCTCGGGCGCGACGAAGCGCTCCGGCTCGTGGTTGCCGCCGAAGTACTTGTACCCGGGCTCGCGCGCGTGGATGGCGATGAGCCGGTCGCCGGGCTCGATGCCCCGCGCGAGGAGCTCGGCCAGAACCTTCGCCGCGAGGTTCTCGGGGATGCGCAGGTGGGCCGGCTCGGTGTTCTCGATCAGGTAGTTCCAGACCCTGCCGTTCGAGGGCTCGGGCAGCGCCGCGACGTCGCCGCGGAACTCCTCGATGGAGCACGCCGAATCGAGGTACGGATTCGAGACCGCGAGGTCGGCGTGAAAGTCGATCTTCGGGTCGAACACGATGCCGACCTTGTTCCCCGTGGCCAGCTTGTACTTCCCGATGCAGACGTGATCCGCGACGCAGTTGCCGAGCGCTGTAGGGATGAGCGGGCGGAACCAGTGGATGGGCTCGACCGCGAGCGCGGGCTCGGAGCGAGAGAGGTCGGCGTTCGGTTGCATGGCAGTGCCACCGGCTGCAAGTCGGGTGCCAGAGCCTCCCCGCGCTGCCACTCGTCCCATCCAGGAGGCTACTGCCGAACGACGTAGAGCTCGCGCGCCGAAAAGCGCGTCCCTTCGAGCAGCACCTGCTCTCCGCGGCGCGTGGCAGCGTTGACGATCACCGGAGCCATCAGGTTGACGGTGGCGGGGCCGCCGGTTGGCGCTGCGAGCACCGCGAGCACCGCCAAGTCGGGCGCCTCGCCCCAAGGGGCCGGCAGCGGGACGTCAGGGTACTCCACGCCGAGCCCGTGCGCGGAGACCACTGGGAACGCCAACGCTGGTGTCCGCATCGACTGCAGCCATGCCACGCGCTCGGAACCCTCCCGAGCCAGGAGCACGAACTCGCGCTCCTCGGGGAAGCCGATCAACCCGCGTGGGAACGCGATGGCGTCGGCCTCGGGCAGCTCGAGCCGCCCGAAGCGCTCGCTCTCGACGATCATGCACACAGTGCGATGCAACCACGGTGCCGTCGGACAGGTGTCGATGAGCCCACTTCGCCCGAGCTGCACCACGACTACGCCCTTCGAAAGAAGCGTCACGGCGAGACCCCGAGTCCGCGCGCGCTCGGTGGGCGCCCCGGCGCGGGCCCACGCAGCCCAGGAGCTGGGGCTCACGCCCGCCCCGGAGCTGCCCGGCGAGCTTCCGTCAGCCGGCTGACGCATGCTCGCCCGAACGGCGTCCCAGGGCCGAACTTGAGGGGCCGCGACCCCGCGCTTCAGTCGGCGTCCGTCGTGTTGACGGCGTCGATGCGCTTGAGCAAGCGTCGGAAGTTCGAGGCGTCCATGCCGGCGATGCGCGCGGCCTCGTTGACGTTGCCGCCGGCGGCGGTGAGCAGGCGCCGCGCGTAAGAGCGCACGAAGCGGTCACGCGCGACGGTCATGGGGAGCAGCTCGGTGGGCCCCGTCCGCGGCGGCTCCGGGGTGGACGGCGCGTGGAATCCAGGCGGGAGCACGTCCGGCCCGATCAGGTCGTCACGACTGAGGACGAGCGTGCGCTCGATGGTGTTCTCGAGCTCGCGGACGTTCCCGGGCCAGTCGAACTGCGAGAGCGCGTCGAGCACACGTGGATCGACACGGGGCTTCGGGCGCCTGAGGCGTGCCGAGTGCTTGGTCAGGAAGTGCTCGACCAAAAGCGGGATGTCTCCGAAGCGCTCGCGCAGCGGCGGCATCTCGACCGTGAGCACGTTCAGCCGGTAGAAGAGATCCTGGCGAAACCGGCCGACGCGGACCTCTTGGGCGAGGTTCCTGTTGGTCGCCGCGATGATGCGCACGTCTACCGCCTTGGACTCGCTCGAGCCCACGGGTCGCACCATGCCCTCCTGGAGCACGCGCAACAGGCGCGCCTGCGTGGTCGCCGAGAGCTCGCCCACCTCGTCCAGGAAGAGCGTGCCGCCGTTCGCCGTCTCGAACAGGCCGCGCCGGGCGCTCGTCGCGCCGGTGAAGGCCCCGCGCACGTGTCCGAACAGCTCGCTCTCGAGCAGCGAGTCGGTGAGCGCCGCGCAGTTGATGTCGACGAAGCTCTGCCCGCTGCGCGGGCTCTGCTCGTGGATGGCCCGCGCGACCAACTCCTTGCCGGTTCCGCTCTCCCCGAGCACCAGCACCGTGACGTCCGAAGCCGCTGCGGCCGAGATGATGGAGCAGACGTTGCGGATCTGCGCGGACTCACCGACCAGACCCTGCACCCGGCTCGAGGCGTCGAGCTGCCGCTCCAAGAAGCGATTGCGCTCCACCAGGCGCCGGTGCTGCAGCGCGCGCCGCACCGCGGGGATGAGTGTGTTCTTCGCGTCGATGGGCTTGACCAGGTAGTCGTAGGCGCCGAGGCGGATGGCCTCGACCGCGGCGGTCACCGTGGCCTGCCCGGTCATCAGCACGATGGGGATGTTCGGGTAGCGCGCGTGCACCTCGGTGAGGAGGTCGAACCCCGTCTTGCCCGGCATGAACACGTCCGTGATCAGCACGTCGGCGGCAGCGGGGTTCTCCTCGAGCGCGGCCGCCACTGCGTCGGCAGCGTCGAACGTCCGCGCGGTGAAGCCTGCGGCGTCCAAAGCGCGGGCCACCGCACGACAAAGCAGCGGCTCGTCGTCCACGACGAAGATGCGGCCCAGGCTCGCTTCCTGGTTCCCGCGCGGTGCAGGCGATGAAGCCAAGGGGGTCATACTGACCCTGGGTTCCGCGGACTTCAACCCACACCGGCGTGCCAATTCCATGACGCCCGCTCCGGCCCAAATCCTGCAAACGAACAGGCAGTTACCATGCAGAGCCCCCATCCTCAGAAGGACAACGGCAAGTCCATTCCCCCGGCCTCGACGGCAGCGCTGGAGGTCGAGGCCTTGCTCGATGGTCGCTACGCGCTCAAGCGCCTGCTCGCCCAAGGCGGCGGGGCGCGCGTGCTAGCGGCCGAGCACCTCTTCACCCGGCGCGCGGTCGCCATCAAGGTCCCGCTCGGGACGGACAGCGTGGTGCTGAAGCGCTTCGAGCGCGAGATGGAGGCGCTGGCGCGCGCACGCGGCCACGGAGTGGTGGAGATGCTCGACGCAGGACGCGTCGGCGGCACCCCTTACATCGTCCTCGACCTGCTCGAGGGGCGAACGCTGGCTGGGCTGCTCGCCGCGCGCGGGCGGCTCGGCATCTCGGAGACCCTGGTCGTCGGCACCGAGCTCGCGACCATTCTCGGGCGCTGCCACGGGCAAGGCATCGTTCACCGTGACGTGAAGCCCGCGAACCTGTTCTTGCCGCGCACCGGCAGGCCGCGCGTGGTGCTCCTGGATTTCGGGATCGCGCAGCTCGCCGCCGAGGACGGCGCGGCGCTCGAGAAGCTCACGCGCGAGCACTCGTTGCTCGGGACGCCGGAGTACCTGCCGCCCGAGGGCCTGCTCTCAGGGCCGACGGACCTTCGCGCCGACGTCTACTCGCTGGGCGTAACGCTCTACGAGTGCTTGACCGGAAGTGTGCCCTACGAGGGGAACTACGCCGAGCTGCTGCAGAAGCTCTCGAGCACACCGCCGCGCTCACCTCGGGAGATCCGTGACGACGTGCCGGCGGGCCTCTCGGATGCGGTGATGCGCTGCATCGCCCGGGACCCGGCCCGCCGCTTCCAGAGCATGGCCGAGCTCTGCGCGGCCCTCGAAGCGTCAGCCCCGCAGGCACTGGAGCCCGTCAATCTGCTGGCACAAGTCCCGCGCGAGGTCGCGGCCGACCCGAACAAGGACACGCTCGCGGATGCGCCGAAACCTCTCATCGCCGCGACCGGCGCCGGGCGGCGCCGACACCCGCGCGCGCCCTACATCACGCTCGCGCGCTTGACGCGCAAGAGCGGCGAGCGCGTCGACGGGCGGCTCGAGGAGATCAGCGAGGGAGGCCTGCAGTTCGTCGGTGACTGCGCCATCCCGTCCGGCGAGAGCGCGGCGCTTCGCTTCGCGCTCCCGGCCTCCGGTCGCATCGCGGAGGTGCAGGCCACGGCGCGCTGGAACCGCACGCTGCGCGGCACCAACGCGACCGGCTTCGAGTTCACGCTCATCGCGGACAACGCGCGCGACGAGATCAGGAAGTACGCCGCCTACGTCGGAACGGAGCCCGGCCCCGCCGAATAGACCCCGAAAGGACAGCGAGACCAGTGACGCAGAAGATGGCGCTCACGGTCGCTACGGCAGCCCTCGTGGCGGTCTCCTCGCGCGGCGCGCAGTCGGAGCCGTTGCGCTGGCACGGCGCGGCCGCCGCCGCCCGCGCCGTGGGCGGGCACCAAGAGCGCGAGCTCGGCTTCGGGGCAGGCGCGCTCGGTGCTCTCGAGCTGGGCCTCACCGGCGTGCTCGGCCTGGAGCTCGAGCTCGGCGGGCTCTGGCTCAGCGAGCGCTCAGAGCCGTCCGACCCGCGCCTCGCTCCGCAGGGCGACGCCTCGATGGTGCACGCGGCGCTCGGGCTGCGCCTCGAGCCCTTCGGGCACGCCGCGCACGGGCCCTGGCTCGCGGCGCACGGCGGGGCAGCGCAGACCGGCGGTCTCACGCGGGGGATGCTCAGCGCGGCCACGGGCTGGGACTTCGCGCTCTCCGGCGGTCGCCTCGGCGTGGGCCCGACCCTCGGCTGGCTCCACGTCTTCCAACCGGACAGCGAGCTCCGCCCCGCCGACGCGAACATCCTGACGCTCGGCGTGCACGGCGTCTGGCAGAGCCGCGAGGAGAAGGCCGGACCTCGCGACACGGACGGGGACGGCATCCTCGACCCCGTCGATCGCTGCCCGCGCGTGCCAGAGGACAAGGACGGCTTCGAGGACGAGGACGGCTGCCCCGACCCCGACAACGACAGGGACG
>Ga0233425_10008390_pt1 | contig 13772 bp, 14 predicted proteins | sample Watercolumn_Towu_2_FD_181712 | JGI IMG/M metagenome (GOLD analysis project Ga0233425, IMG submission 181712) | Freshwater microbial communities from Lake Towuti, South Sulawesi, Indonesia - Watercolumn_Towuti2014_140_MG | ecosystem: Environmental > Aquatic > Freshwater > Lake | place...
ATCGGCTCCCCCAAGGCTGCGGTGTTTCTGGCTAATTCACCTTAGCACAGGAGTGCCGATGAGGCTTACTTTTTTAAAATCAACTCCTATGTGACTTTTGCAAGAGGCTCGAATGATTATCCGATTTTTTCCTTATCCTTTTCCCCTTTTAACCTCTTCCCCTTTTCCCCCAAACTCTTGGATTGATTGACGGGGCACCTGCGATTTGATAATTTTAACTTTAAAGAACATTTTAATCTGTTCACCAATAAAGGAAAATGCAACCTTGAATATACGTTTTTTGCCGGTTCTTTTGCTGATTTGCAGCCTGCTGCTGCCGTTTCCGGCCTGGGGCGCGCCCACCCCCGAAGAGGTGGTGACCCGGGTGCAGGCCCAGTATGACCAAGCTGGGGGCTTCAAGGCCCGCTTCCGCCAGGAGTCCCGCCTCCGGGCCGCCGGCCAGGGGGAGAAGGCCGAAGGCCTGCTCTATTTCCAGAAACCCTGCCGCATGCGCTGGCAATACGAAAGCCCCCCGGAGCAGAAAAAGGAAATCGTCGCCGACGGCCGGGAAGTCTGGATGTTCATTCCCCAGGACGCGGTGGTCATGGTCTATCCCATGAACCAGGTGATGCGCTCCGATTTGGTGATGCGGTTTTTTTCGGGGATGGGTGATCTGGGCAAGGATTTCCGCATCTCCTGGAACCGCCCGCCGGAGGGCGGCGGCAATTACGTGGTGGACCTCTTTCCCAAGAAATCGGAACCGGAATTGAAGCGCCTCACCCTCTATATTAATCCCGGCAATTATCAATTGGAAAGGCTGGAGTTCGCCAACGCCCTGGGGGAAGAGACCCGCTTTGCCTTCTCCCAGATGCAGCTCAATCTGCCGTTGGACCCCGGGCTGTTCCGTTTTACGCCGCCGCCGGGAGTGCAGGTGGTCAGGGAGGGCCGGGGTTAGCCCAGGTCTCTGTCTTAATCATGAAACCCAATAGCCGACAACAGGAAGTGCGCCGTTTATTGGCGGAGCGCCGGGCCATTATGCTGGCCCATAACTACCAGCCCGCGGAAATCCAGGACATCGCCGACGTTGTAGGAGATTCCCTGGAATTATCCATCAAGGCTTCTAAAACCGAGGCCGAGGTCATTGTCTTTTGCGGCGTCCATTTTATGGCGGAGACCGCGGCCATCCTCTGTCCGGATAAGACCGTGCTCCTGCCCCGCCTGGACGTGGGCTGCTGCCTGGCGGAATCGGTCAAGCCCGCCAAGCTCCTGGCCCGGAAGGCCGAACTCCCCGGGGTCCCGGTGGTCACCTACGTCAACTCCACGGCTGCAGTGAAGGCGGAAAGCGACATCTGCTGCACCTCCGCCAATGCCATCTCCGTGGTCAATTCCCTGGCCGCGCCCCGGGTGCTGATGATTCCCGACCAGAACCTGGCCCTCTATTGCGCCCGCCACACCTCCAAGGAGATCGAAATCATTACCTGGGAGGGCTGGTGCAACGTCCACGACGGCCTCAGCGCCGCAGAAGTTCTGGAGGCCAAGGCCGCGCATCCCCAGGCCGTGTTCGTGGCCCATCCCGAATGCAACCCGGAGGTGGTGGACCTGGCGGACTTTGTACGCAGCACCAGCGGCATGCTGAAGTTCGTGCAGGAAGAGCCGGCCAGGGAATTCATCATCGGCACGGAAAAAGGCATTCTGCATCGAATGCGCAAAGAAAACCCCGGCAAGGTTTTTTATTCTCCCTCCAAACGCCTCATCTGCCGCCCCATGAAGCGCATCACCCTCACCGACGTTATTGCCGCGCTCAAAGAAAACCGCCATCAGATCACGGTCCCGGAGGATATCCGGTTGCGGGCCCTGAAAGCGGTGGAACGCATGTTGGCTGTGCCCCGGGATTGATCCGGCCGGCCCCGGGGGCCGGAGGACCTGGAGATTCGAGAAACCGTCAATTTTTTTTCCCGCGGTCTTGATTTTGTTCTAAATATTTTTGGGACAATTATCGATGTTAAAATAGTGGGTCGATTGTCATGGATCTGGATGCCAAACTGAAGGCTATTCGCAGTTCATTGCACGAACTGGCCCAACCGCTCGCTGCGGTCACCGGCATGGTGGACTTGTTGCTGCTGGAATGCAATGAAAATGATCCCATCTTCGAAGAAGTGCAGATGATCAGCGAGCAGTTGCAGAAAGTGCTGGAGATCGTCACTGAAATCCGCCGTCTGGCTCGGGAGCCCGTGAGCCAGCACGGCCGCCTGGAAGTGGTGCGGGACCGGGAATAAGACCGTTTTCGGTTTTCAGTTTTCGGTTTTCGGTTGAAAGAGAAAGGATTATCGATAGGTTAACTCGTAGGATTGATATACTTCCCATAAAAATTGAACATCTCCCCATCTCCCGGACTTCCAAGACTTCAGCCAGCGGCAGGTTAATTTCTCGCAAAGGCGCAAAGGACGCAAAGATTTAGAAAAAACTCTGCGCACTTTGCGTCTTTGCGAGAAATTTCTTTTGGTTTATTCTACTTATTTGGCGCCTCAGCTTTTCTGACACCGCCGGTCTCGACCGGTCTTTGACACGACCGGTCTTTGATCTTGCCAATCCAGGGAAACCTTCCTAATATATCCTGGAAGGCTTACTGAAAATGAAACCACCTTGTAAGTAACCTACTAGTAATCTACAATTTTTTACCGAAAACTGAAAACTGAAAACCGAAAACGGTATCTTCATGGTTCCAACCCCGCCCGCCACACCCCCGGAAGTCCTGTCCCGGATAGCTGAACTCCGGGAGCAGCTCCATTATAACAATTATCGCTACTACGTGCTGGATGAACCGGTGATCTCCGACGCGGAGTACGACCGGCTGCTCCAGGAATTGGAAAGACTGGAGGAAAAATACCCGGAGCTGGTCACCCCCGATTCCCCCACCCAGCGGGTGGGGGCCGCGCCCCTGGAAAAATTCATATCCGTGCGGCACCGGCAGGCCATGCTCTCCCTGGAGAACGCCTTCAGCGAGGCCGAGGCCCGGGAGTTCGACGCGCGCTTGCAACGCTTTTTGCGCACCTCGGAAGAATTTCACTATGTGGCGGAGCCCAAGATGGACGGCTGCGCGGTGGAGCTGGTGTATGAGCAGGGGCGCTTTACCGTGGGCTCCACCCGGGGGGACGGCATCCGGGGGGAAAACGTCACCCAGAACCTGAAGACCATCCACACCATCCCTTTGCAGATGCTGGATAAAGAAAACCCCGTGCCGGAATTGCTGGAGGTCCGGGGCGAGGTCTACATGGATCTGGGGGAGTTTGAGAAGCTGAACCGGGAGAGGGAACGGCGGGGAGAGCCGGCCTTCGCCAATCCCAGGAACGCCGCGGCCGGCTCCTTGAGACAGCTCGACCCCGCCATCACCGCGTCCCGGCCCTTGAAGATTTATTGCTACGGCGTAGGCGAAGTAAAAGGGGCAACCTTCAGGACTCACTGGGAAATTTTGGAGACTCTGCGAAAATGGGGCCTTCGGGTCAATCCCTTGATCGAGACCTGTACCGGCATCGACGCGGCCATTGCTTATCATCACCGCATCGAGCATCAGCGCCACGGCCTGCCCTATGAAATCGACGGGGTGGTGATCAAGGTGGACTCCCTGGCGCTGCAGGAGCGCCTGGGGACCAAGGCCCGGAGCCCCCGCTGGGCCTTGGCCTATAAATTCGCAGCCACCCAGGAGACCACCCGGGTCCTGGACATCGTGGTCAACGTGGGGCGCACCGGCGCGGTCACCCCCATGGCGGTGATGGAGCCGGTGGAGGTGGGCGGAGTCACGGTCTCCCGGGCCACGCTGCACAATGAAGACGAAGTGGCGAGAAAAGACGTGCGGGTGGGGGATACGGTCCTGATCCAGCGGGCCGGGGACGTCATCCCCGAGGTGGTGAAGGTTATTATTGAAGATCGTCCTGCTAACGCCCAGCCCTTTAAAATGCCTCAAAGCTGCCCGGTGTGCGGCACGGAACTGGTGCGGCCCGTAGGCGAAAAGGTCACCCGCTGCCCCAACCCCGACTGCTTCGGGGCCCACAGCCGCAGCATCATGCACTTTGCCGGAAAAACCGCCATGGACATCGACGGGTTGGGGGAAAAGATCATCCTGCAACTGGTGAACGCCGGGCTGGTGAAGGACGTCAGCGACCTCTACCACCTGACGGAGGGGGACCTCATTCCCCTGGAGCGCTTCGCGGAAAAATCCGCCCAAAATATCATCAGCGCCATCCAGGGCAGCAAACATCCCCCTTACTGGCGGCTGATCAACGCCCTGGGCATCCGCTTCGTGGGGGAGGCCACGGCCCAGCTTCTGGCCCGGCATTTTCAGAATTTGGAGTCTCTGATGCAGGCCGGGGAAGAGGATTTGCTCCAGGTGGAGGGCGTGGGGCCCCAGGTGGCCGGCAGCATCCGGGAGTTCTTTGAGAATCCCCGGAACCGGGAATTGATTGCCAAACTGAAAGATGCCGGGGTCAAGGAACAGCCCCCGGAAGCCCGGGCCGGCGGTCCCCTGGCGGGGAAGACTTTTGTGTTCACCGGGGGCCTAGCCCATTTCTCCCGGGATGAGGCTAAGGCCCTGGTAGCGGCGAGGGGCGGCAAGGTGAGTTCGTCGGTATCCACTAAAACCGATTACGTGGTCGTGGGCGCGGACCCCGGGAGCAAAGCCGCGAAGGCTAAAGAATTGGGAGTGACTCCCCTCACCGAGGCGGAATTTGAAAAACTGGTGCGGTGATGGCCAGGGGCGGACACAAGATTCGCCCCTGCGAGAAACCACGTCAGGTGGCATTGATCTGATACCAAGTTGCAATCAAAAGACGGTAAATCGTAGGGGCGAACCTTGTGTTCGCCCTGAACGCTCGGGGCGAACACAAGGTTCGCCCCTACAAAAAAATTGTTGTTTGATTGCGAATTGGTATGAAAAGCAAGGGAAACTCGACACCAGGACAAAGGACCGGGAGCGCCGGGAAGGCGGGCGGAGGAAGGAGAGGGCGATTAGATAAATTCCGTTATAGGGGTATGCACATGACTCCCGTACATACTATATGTTGATTTAAATAGGTTATAAGAAATGAAGCAAGCTTTGGTTAACGAGTTAAATGAGGCTGAGGCCAAGGCTATTGATAGCCTTTCACGTTACAAATTTGCCATGTTTGGGTATTGGGCAGGGATATGGGTGCATCTGAATCGCATTTCCGGCCAGCATAATCCTAACCCATTCAATAAATTGGTAAATGTGGCTAAAGAGATGAGAAAATCTCCCTGTGAAATTATTGGGTGAATCAACCACAATATCTAGTATATACGTGAGTGAAGTGCATACCCCCATTCCGTTAATACCGTTCCAGGTAGGCTTTCAACAGATGCGGTCCTTTATCCTGAAAGAACCGGCCGATCTCCTGAAAGCCGGAGGCCAGCAACTGCCGGGTTGCCACATACTTTCCGGGGGAATCCGGTCCCGGCTCTCCCCAATGGAGCCGGGCCTCCACTTCCCGGGGAGCTTCTTCCCAGGTCTTCAGGGCCAGGAGCAAGGCCCGCAGATCCCGGCCTTTGACCCGATGGACCAAGGTTTCCTTTCCGGCCAGGGCGTCCAGGAGATAATCCTCGCCCCGGTCCCGGCCCAGGCGGTAAAGCGCGGCCCGGCGCAGCAGACAGGGATAGCAGTAGCCGCACTCACCCCCGCCCTTGCCCCGCCAGCGGGAGGCCACGGGTCGGGCGCAGGAGCTGCTGTGCCCGGCCAACTGCCATAACAATTCGGGGTGGCGGCAACTCTTCAGCAATTCGCCCTTGGTGAGGTGTTGATAGGGGTTGATCAGGGGATTTTTAATGCCCGCGTCCCGCCACAGGCGGATGATCTGCTCCAGAAAATAGGGATGGGTGGTGCGGGTGGTATAGGTCCCCAGGCGGTTCGGGGTCAGCGGCGGATTGAGGCTGACCCAGCCGTTTTCGGGAATCAACAGCGGCGTCTCCGGCCCGAAGGACGCGGCCGCGCTCAATCCCAAAGCCAGGTAAAGCAGCGAGCGGCTCCTCAAGGTCAGCTCCGGAGCCTCCGGGAATTGCACTCTCAAATTCAGGTGGTGCGCCTGCTCCGGACCGTAACGGGTGATTAGGGCCGTGGCCAGGCTCTGCTGCACCGCGGCCAACTGGCCGTAACTATTTTGTCCTAATTAACACATTAGGCTTACTTGGTAATTGTAAGCAATTACAGGTAGTTGCCGCTTAACTTTAAACCCTCTCCCTGTCCCACCTGACCCGGCTGCTGTGTCTGGTGGCCGGGTCTTTATTATATGCCATAACCACTTTGATAAGGACCAGGAAGAGGCGGAAGCGGACAAGGCCAAGCTTGACGCCCGAAGAGCACAGCGCCGGGAGAGATACGCCAAAAACAAGGACAAGATAAAACGCCAAGCGGCGGGCGGCCTATATTCCTAATAAAAAATCAACTTAAAACTTTTAGATACCAGATAGCGCCGTGAAATGTGCGAAAAATTTTATTTACCAGATTTCGTTCTGTTATCCTTTTTACAAAGCATTTGACAATTTTCAGTAGTCGTTTTTCCGCCTTCGTGCCAGGGCGTAATATGGTCGCCCTCCATCTCTACATACTCAAAATGCTGTTCACATTTGGGACATACTCCCTTTTGCCGTTCATATGCCGCCCGTTTCATTTTATCTGTAAATGCCCGTATGTTCAGATGTTTTTCATCTCCGTCAAGAAGATACTCATAAACTCCAGCGCAGCGTGTTACATCTTCATCTTCCATGAGGGGAACAATCTTTTTTTCAAGGTCTTTCGGGTCATATTTCCCAGAGCCGAATTTGTTGTAATATAACCCCCATTCAAGCCCTTTCATTTCCCGGCGATAGTTCGGGAATGTAACCTTAACCCAGTTTATAACGGAATTGAAGTAGAGCCACAATTCATTTGCTGTCGGTTCGTGCTGATGTTCAGCCATGTAATCTTCAATTTCCTTGCCCTCTTTTGCCGCAATCCAGCTAATAACGGCTTCGAGGTAGTCTTGCCGAATAGCCTTTCCATTCATGTAATCGCTGGCAACAGTATAGGCCGGGCAACTGCTTTTACTGAAATACTTTTTAGCGTCTGTCAGCCATTCGCCCGTATAGATAGCGTTTCTCAACTCCTGTGTTGTCAAACGCTCTCCGGCAATATTGATAATTTTATACCAGTCCAGCTTTTCCTTGTCTGTACCGTCACAAATATAAATCATCAGCTTGTAGTCTAAAATCTGCTGTTGCTCATCAGCAGTCAGATTATGGAAATACTGATAATTGATTGAATAGTCGCCATTGACATACTGGCAAATACTAATCGTTCTCTGCTGCCCGTCCAGCAATTCAAAATTGTCGCCGTTGCTTCTTACCCAATACATGACGTTTAGTGGAAAACCATGTCGGACGCTATTTATAACCTCATTTCTCTGCTTTTCCTTGTAGATAAATTCACGCTGGAAAGCCGGGCGAATATTGAGCCGCCCACCATAACCAACAACGCCATTTTCGGCACTGTCTTTATAGGCGCTTACAACGTCTGAAATTGGGATTTCATTCAATTCTATTTTCATGGGTATCCCTGCTTTCTCAATGTTCTTTAATCATGGAGTGTCTTGCGCCGCCTAATCAGAAGCCGCCTGTAAAGGGTTTTCCCGTTTATGATGTTAATATCATCAGAAAAATCCTGTCCATCGTGGAATCGGGTATCGCCTAATAGTTCAAATTGTTCTGGATTATGCTTGTCAATAAAAGTAATCGGAACTCCCATAACCCCGTAATAGTCACAAGGGATATCTGCTGTTCTACTAACTTCTATTGCATCATAGCCATCATATTTAGGATATTTTTCTGGCGAGTAGTTTCTGAAAAGAGTCATGTTATCGTGACGCTTTTTTATATCAATATTTGTAAACCAGCAAATATTTCCCATGCGCCGCCACTTCACGCCAGCTTCATCAATCTTGAAGTCGGTTTTCTTTACCTCATAATCATCGGGTACTCTGAACCAATAATGCCCGCTGTTGTAGCCAAGCCAGATTTTGTTATTAATGAAAAGTGGCAAAATTTCTCTGTATGTAATTGCGTTCTTATTGCCGATTATAAGAAAATGCTTCCCATACTCCATAAGTTGAGCAATATATTCCCGAAACAATGAAAATGGCGGATTTGTAACAACAACATCTGCCTCTTTAAGAAGTTTTAAGCACTCAACCGACCGAAAATCGCCACCACCATCAAGACGAGTTAAAGTGTTTTTCTTGTTTCTGAGCAAATACTCAACATCTGCTAAATCAACAGCCCCATCTGCATTTTCATCTGTTATTTCTTCTATTTCTATTTTATGCGATGATTTAGTTGTTTTATCTTCCGTGTTCTCGTAATCAAATAGAGATAGTTGGGTATTAGTAATTGGGGAACCAGCAAAGCAGGTCACAATCAGCTTTTTTAGCCCTAAAAAGTTGAAATTCATCGCAAAATATTTGAAAAAATTGCTTTCATATGGGTCATCGCAGTTACAAAAAACAATCTTACCTCTAAAAAAATCCCAGTAATGCCGAAGTTCATTTTCTATAAGCGAGATTCGTGTGTAAAATTCATCAGTTTTCCCATCTCTTGATTTATGTAAATTAATATTTCCTACAGGTTTTTCTTTATGCAAATCGTTTGCCATCTATTCAACCTCCTTTCTTCATGGCTTTTAGATATGAGTCGGCTGATAAGTTAACCTCTTGCCGAACCGGGCAATGAAGAAAGGTAGCTTCTGCCATTTGTTCTCCCCCTCATGAACAATTTGCGTTAATTGTCTTTGATTCGGCATGATAGCACAAATTTAGTCGGCAAGGCCAGGATTTTCCCTTACCCCTTTATGAGCAAATTTTTCCCGGATCGGCGGCCTATGAACCCTGTGGGATAATTTTGGAGATGGGACAGGGGTGGGACAGAATCTTTTCTCAAAAAAGAAAAGGGCCAGCATTTCGGCTAACCCTCTGAAATCCATGGTCGGGACGAGCGGATTTGAACCTCCGCCCCCACACCCCTCACAGCTCCCACCACGGACCCCTGCCCAAAAACCTAACCCTAACCCCTGACCTAACCAAAAACGACGCACCTGGGACGGTAGGGCGAGTCAAAAATGTTGACTAAGCCCTGTGGTGGAGGTAAAAGGGGAAAGGGAGAAAGTAAGCATGCCAAAAAGCAATAAAAATATGCCTGTGCAAGCCTCATCTTTTATAAATTTAACTAAACTTGAGCCATTTCATAATCGGTTGCAAGAAGGCTATGCATCGATTCCAGTCGGCGATCACATGGAAACATGGAAAATAAATAGTAGAGGATTTCGGCTTTTAGTAGGCCGTTTATATTACATGGAATTTGGGAAACCATTAAAACCAGCTAACATGAAGGAACTACTTGCTTTATTGGAAGCTCAAGCTCTTTATGATGGTCCGGAAAAAGAGGTCCATGTACGAGTGGCTCATCAGGATAAAAAAATTTATGTGGACCTTGGCAATGAACGCTGGCAGGCAGTGGAAATCACTGCTTTTGGCTGGCAGGTGATTGATAATCCCCCTGTTAAGTTTTGCCGGCCCCAAACTTTGGCTCCATATCCGATGCCTGCGTCGATCGGAAGTATAGAGGAATTAAGACCGTTCATCAATTGTAATGATGAGGATTGGCCGATAGTAGTGGGGTGGATTCTTGGTGCTTTCTCTTTAGGTCCGTATCCTTTATTGATGCTGCAAGGGGAAGCAGGCACCGCTAAATCCTCGCTGGCGAGGATACTAAAGTCAATTGTAGACCCGGATACTGCCCCTCTTCTTGCAAGGCCAAGAACACTACGGGACCTTGCGGTTTCAGCTAATAATTCATGGTGCTTGGCTTTTGATAATTTCTCTGGAATAACAAAATCTTGGTCGAACGCCTTTTGTCAGTTAGCAACTGGCATAGGAGATCGAGGGAGAAGACTTTATACTGCTACCGAAGAAACAGTTATAAATGTCAAAAGGCCCTTAATTATTACAAGTATCGAATCGTTAGCTCGGGAAGTTGATTTGGCGGACAGGTCAATTCTTTTAAATCTGCCAGTTATTCAGGATCGCCTCACCGAAAGAGATATGAGAAGGAGATTTGATAAAGTTTGGCCAAAGGTTCTTAGAGCCATATTCGATGTGCTTGCCGCAGCCTTGAAAAACTTCAAGAAAGTGACCCAGGAAGATTTGCCCCGGATGGCAGACTTTGCGGAATGGGTGGTGGCAGCTGAACCGGCTCTCCCTTGGGAGCCTGGAGCTTTCATGGCGGCATACAACCAAAACCGTGCGGAGGTGGTAGATCGATCTCTCGAATCGGACCCCGTGGCCCTGGTAGTAATGGAATTAGTCAGAAGGCAATCCTATAGTGGTGGTGAATGGCGGGGGACGCCAACTAGGTTGCTAGAAGCCCTAACTACAATAGCCAATCAGCCGGGAATGGGAGGCACGGACAGGGACTGGCCGAGTGCGTCTAATAAGTTGTCGGAAAAGCTAAATAGTTTGGCCACATTTTTGAGGACCAAGGGAATTGAGTTTGAAAGGGGATGGATAGGTAGTCAACGGGCAATTATTCTCAGAAAAGTATCGTAGTGACCGTAGGTATCGTAGGCCACCAACGATACCTACGGTACTTACGATTAATTTGCTAGAATTATTTTTCCCCGCATAGACCCAAACCCGGCTCCCCGCCCCCAGGTGCCGGGGAACCCCACAATAATATAAGGAGAAAGAGGTTTGATAGTTAACCTGGACAATCAAGAAATCCCGGATTTTTTTAAATTTATCGGAAACGATCAATTCGCCGGACACGCCCTTGAAGCCTGGAAAGAGGGCAACGACGTACTCGTTTTATGCCTGATGGATAACATGCGCTGTCTGCAATTCGTTCGGCAATACTTCCCCCTGCTTAGGGCACGGGGCACCTATGAAAAATGCCTACTTCATGCTTATAGCGGCACCCGCACGAATTATGCCGGGTTGCCCACCTATGAACTTCCATTCCTTTTCGGACTTGCAGACAGGGGAAAATTATTAGCCGCCGGTGATCCGCTCCCCGATGGTGAGGAATTTACCCTTTACCGCGGCGTGTCCGGGAACGGTAGAGCACGGCGCGTCCGCGGTATTTCCTGGACTTCAGACCCCGCTTGCGCGGCATGGTTCGCCAAAAGATATACTTGGCTGAACGACCCGGCGGTCTTTACAGTGACCGTAGAGAGAGACAGGGTGTTTGCCTTTATCAATCACCGAAACGAGAATGAGTTTTTAGTTGACTTGGAGCCGGACGCCAAGGTCCGGCGACTAAGGAAGCTACCAGACCATCAGCCCTTTATGGATATGATTAAGAAGAATTGGGAAGCAGCTACATCATTAACCTAAAACACCCTATAACCCCGGCAAGCTGGCGAGCTTGCCGGGTTTTTTATTGCCCGGAATTCTCGTAACTCTCACCATTAGTGGGTTTTCTCCCAATAGCCTTTGCCGTCATTAGAGAAGATATAGGAAACAACTTTTAATGAAATTTGGGCATAGTTTATAATTATAGTCAAAAAGCCGAATTACATTTTAAGGAGAGCACAATGAAAGATCTTAATTTGGTAGCAGTACTGGGGAAAACAATTAAAAAACCGAAAGGTGTCTTTGTTTGTACACCTCATCCCCAAAAAGAGTTTTTTATCAAACGCAATATCACTTACGGAAATATTGCAAAAGTGATGGGAGTCACCTCTGTAGCAATTGGGCATTGGCTAAATGGTAGAATGCCAGTCCCGGACAAGAGGGAAGTTCAGTTCCAAGAATTGGTTGAAAGAATCAAGGTTTGGGAGGAGGAAAATGGGAAATTGTTTAATGCCATTATTGAGAAGCCAAAACCGGAGCGTCACGCAATTCGGAAGGGGAAATAAATGGACAATAAAAAAACCCCGGACTGCGGTTTATCAATCCGGGGCAGCAAGGAGAAGGGTGATAGAAAAAATCAACTTGTATGAGGAATTATAACATATGGAAAATAATTTAAAAGTTGTTAAGCCATCTATTAGTGAGATCTTATATGCGACAAATAATGTTTTAAATTTTATATAGTTTCCTTGGGTGCCTTTGCGCAAAGGTCAAGTAAGTGTGGTGTGGCGGTATCTATCAGCCGTACCAAAGCATCACACTACAACTCAAGGGATTTTGTGAGGCTGATAAAATGTTTGATGATGATTACGAGCTATTAAGAGAACTGGAAGAGTTATTTGGGCACATTCAGGAAAGGGTGGATGACTTAGACCTAAATGCTGTTGAGCACCAAATAACCTTGGAGGAGAGCCGGAAAGATGAATATCAGGCATATCTCCGTTTCCATAAGAACCAGGCGCAAAAGTATCTAAAAGCGATTAAGGAACTTGAAGATGCATATCCAGGATATGTCGCTAGAAGTAGGGATTTCCCTTATGGGTGGATGAAAGAAAATAACGAAATCAAAAGGATGCTAAAACGTACCAGATTTGTGGAGTTCTGGAAGTACATAATGAAAACAGCAACAGCAGAAATTACCAAAGAACTGCAAGAATTTATTCCTTATCGCCAACGCACGGTACATGTCGAGACAGATAAAGGAAGAGTGGTGACTAGGGAAAAGATACTTTATGCAATGAATTATGAAGAAGCAGACAAAGAACTGTCGTTATCAAAAAGGGAAATACAAAAATATCTGGCTAGTGCTGTTAATGTAGGGATTGTTAAAGTTACGAAGAATGGTTGTGGTGGGAGTTCACCAAGACCCACGATTTATGAGTTGGGATCGTGGAATAATTCACCATTTGGAAAGACTCCAATTTGGTTACTAAATGAGAAAAGCAGTAAAGACAAATTGCATGAATTTTATCCTGACAGAAGATCAAAACCGGGAAAATTATAACCGTGTTTGTCATAATTATAACCGGGTTGCTCCAAATTCAAAACGTCGCCACCCCGTTTTGAATTGGACTCCGGCGACGTTCTGAATCTCCAACCACGGGCTTTAGTAAAATCAAAACGTCGCTCATTATTTGGCAAACCCGCATGGATAAAGGAGATTCAAATCAAAACGTGTCGTTACTCTAGAAACCAAGTTTATAGGTTCCTCCGGTAACGTCTCCGGTCAGTGGTTACATGTCCTTCCCCCTTCGGGGAAAGTCCATTAAGGTAACCACTTCTCTACGACGTAACCTACGGAACCTAGTCGTTGTGAGCCTGTCGGCATCACAACGACCTTTGAAAGTAATTTATCATTTTTAATTTTTCAAAAGAGACTAGGAAATAAATGATTTCGTTTGAATTCAATAAAATAGATATCGCTTTAAATCAAAAGAATATAATTCATCCTGATTTAAGAGACGCCTACGGCGTCCTTATTTCAGGATTTAAGAGTGAGATATTCCATTGAAAATTAAAAATAGAATCTCCCTTGAATCAGACTATGCCTACGGCGTCCCTGATTCAAGACTAGGAAGCGTGTTCCGCCGGGTTCCGGTGTAAAAATCCACTCCTGTTTGTAGGCAAACCACTCCAGGCAGGTCAACTTTAATTCCTCCCAAGTAGCACTCCAAAGCAGCAAAATCCCCGCACTTGGAAATTATTATCTGGATTTATAACCGTCATGTGGCGGAAGGAGAGTGGTATGCGATGAGAAAGAATTATTTTGAAGCACAAATGAGAGACCATGAGAAACGCGATTGCGGATACTATTCAAAATGCAGCACAATTTGCGCCATTTTGGATGATCCT
>Ga0233425_10008391_pt1 | contig 13772 bp, 10 predicted proteins | sample Watercolumn_Towu_2_FD_181712 | JGI IMG/M metagenome (GOLD analysis project Ga0233425, IMG submission 181712) | Freshwater microbial communities from Lake Towuti, South Sulawesi, Indonesia - Watercolumn_Towuti2014_140_MG | ecosystem: Environmental > Aquatic > Freshwater > Lake | place...
AGGTCTCGTTTCCAATGCCGTTCCCGCTCGACGCAGGTGACGTGACGTTCACTGCCGATGGACTGGCCGTGGCTGCTGCCCTGAGCAGATGCTCGCAGGTGTGGGACCTCGCGGGCCGGGAGCAGCCACGCTCGTTCCCTGCCAGCCCCCTCGCCATCGTCGAGGCGGTTGCCTTTACCCGGGACGGCCGTCTGCTTGTTGAGAGCGTGGAGGACGGCACGTTGTTGGTGCGGGACCGGCAGAGTGGGCAGCTCCGCGCCACCCTCTGGAGCTGCCCGGCTGGCGAGGAGGCCGACACGACGGAATGGGTCGCCTGGACACCGGAAGGCCACTACGACTGCTCGCCCGGCGGTGAGGCCTTCGTGAGGGTGCGCGACGCCGGGGGAGTCCTGCATCGCGCCGAGGAGTATGCGCAGGTGCTGCACAGCCCCGCAAGGCTGAGGAGCGCGTTGGGCGCGCTGTGACCGACGGACGGCCTGCGCCGACCGAGAGGAAGTGGACACATGAGACCATTGGGCTGCCGCATCGCGGTAATTCGCCTTCTGGGGGCACTGTTCGGGCTCATTGCCGTCAGCGTGTGTCAGGCGGCGACCTTCACCGGGACCGTGACCGGCCCAGACGAACAGGCTGCGCCGACCGCCAAGGTCTGGCTGGTGCGTCTCACGTATGGGCCGGGCGAGGAGATGTCGGTCGTCGCCACCGGCCAGCCTGACCCCGACGGCGCCTTCTCCCTGACCGACCCGGCCTTCGAGAGGCTTGACCCGCCCAGTCGCTGGATGGTGCTGGCGTTCAGGGAAGGGCTCACGATCGGCGCCGTGGAGGCCAACGACCCGGCGCAGCCTGTGCAGTTGGCTCTGCGCGAACCGGCGACGATCACCGCGCAGGTGCTGGGCGACGGAGGACAGCCCTTGGCCGGGGCGACGGTCGAACTGATCCGCGCCGATGGGGGTACGTATGGGCAATCGGACTACCGGTGGGTAGCGCCGCCCGAAGCAGTCGCGGAGGAACTGGCCGTGCATACGAACGAGACGGGGGTCTTCACGCTACGTCTCGTACCGTACGGATGGCGCGTGTCAGTCTCCATCACGTCGCCGGGCTATGGCCGGGTCAGGTTGCGGAACGCCGAGGGGCTGGGGACTGTGCGCCTGGGGCGTGCCGGCCGCATTGCGGGTCGCCTGTTGTGTCCGGGCGATCCCCGTGCCCTTGCCGGGCTCGAGGTGTCCCTGTCGGGCAAGGTCGGAGCGCCGGAGGCCGTGGCACTCTTGGACGTCATCACGGACGCGGAGGGGCGCTTCACCGTGCCGGAATGCCCTTCCGGCGCCTACGGGGTGCATTTGCCGCACCAACCTGTCGGCCCCTACCACTTCCGGCCACGTGCCGGGATCGTCGTAGCCCCCGATACGGAAACAACACTGGAGCTTGCCGGGGAGCAGACGGCGCCGGTGCGGGGGCGTGTGGTGCGCGCCGATGATGGCAGGCCGGTTGAGGGCGCCACAGTCACCCTCCAGCAGTACACCGAGGGAGGCTTCTACAACCCTCTCGAAGGGCTCACTGACGCAGAGGGGCGGTACAACATCGCGTGCGTGCCGGGGAAGACCACGGTCTGGGCTCGTCAGAAGGCATTCGTGGGAACCCGCCAGGGCGGCAGCTTGGAGGTCGAGGTGGAGCCGGACGGAGCCATGGTGCCGGACATCAAGCTGGAGCCGGCCTACGCCCTGAGCGTGATCGTTCGGGACGAGGGGGGGCGGCCCGTGCCCGGCGCCTTGGTGATGTGCGAGGGCGCCGACTATGACTCCCGCTTCACGCGTCAGACCGATGCGGAAGGCCGTGCAGAGGCGACAGGCCTTGGACGGGATGAACTCGACCTGTGGGCGTGCAAGGATGACTCCGGCCTCACTGCGCCTGTCAGGTTCCGCCTGGGGGAGGAACAGGGGCCCGTGGTACTGGTCCTCAAGCGCGGCGACGCGTGCGGTGTGGCGGCCACGATCGTGGACCAACTGGGGGCTCCGGTCACCGACGCCCAGGTCACGTTGTGGGAGCACACGCGGAGCACGATCCACAGGGGCGAAGGAGGCAGCTCGGACGAGCGCGGGCACTTCCGACGCTCAGGGCTCAAAGCCGGCCTTGAGTACGAAGCCCAGATCGAGGCCCCCAACTGCGACCCCATCACCACGCCTGCGTGGACCGCCGTGGCGGGAGAGACCCATGACTGTGGCGCCATCGCCCTAACCCGGCGCACCGGGGTCGTAGCGGGGCTGGTGGTCGATCAGGCCGGCACGCCCGTGCCCGACGTCCGCGTGTTCGACGCCGAGAATGCGCCGAAGCTTGTGGAGACCCAAACCGACGACCAAGGGCGCTTCCGCCTGGAGGGTCTAGGCGAGGGGCCCGCCTTGATCTTCGTGGACTCGCCGGGCCACGCCTTCACAGGCGCGCTGACCAAGGCCGGCACCCAGGACCTGACAATCACGCTCCATCCGAAGCAACCGCCGACCATGGGCGAGCCGGTGGCGCCGCCTCAGCCGGTCATCGCCGCCGACGAAGGCCGGGAGCGTGCCAAGGCGCTCCTCCTGGAGGCGCTTGCCCAGGCGCCGCACGGCACGCCGATGCGCTGGCGACTGTTGTCGGCGCTGGGCGACGTGGACCCGGACTTTGCGCTGCAGTATGTCAACGAGAATGCCGATGACCCCAGGGCCGTCTGCCTGGCAGTCGCGCGCGCGCACATGGAGGAGGGCTTCGGCGGGATCGTGGACCTCATCTGGCAGCGCGGGGACTCGTACGCGGAACTGCGAATGCTCCGCGAGGGAGCGCTGGAGTACCGCACGACCAGGCCCGACCTGTTCGGTGAATGCGTAGACGAGGCCGTGGCGATCATCGACGCCACGCCCATGGGCCCGGATCGCGCTTGCGACACGGCCGCGTGGAGTGAACTTGTCCGGGAGTTCGACCCGGCCCGGGCAGACGCCATGCTCAGCCAAGCCGAGGCCGAAGCTCGGCAGGTCGATCCTGCCGGCCGGCAGGCATATGCTCGCGGCCGTGTCGCCCCGTACCTGTGCGAACGCGACCTGCAGGCCGCGCTCGACATTGTGATGCCGATCGAGGACCGGTACACGCGGGACGACGGCCTGCGGGGGATCATCCGCCGTCTCAGCAAGACCGACCCCGCGAAGGCAGTTGAGTTGCTGGACCGGCTCTCTGGTGACTTCGAGCGCGACCAGGCGATCGCAGAGGCAGTCCCCTTCTTCCCTGAGAACCAGCTTGACCTTGCCGTGGCACTGACGGACGGGACGGGGTATCCGCCGTGCAGAGTGGCGGCCCTCGGTCGGCTGTGCGCCGTGGCGCCGAAAGAGCGCGTTCCCGGGCTGATCGAGAAGGCCCTCGCCGCCTGCCTTGGCCAGGCAGCGGGCGGATCCTGGTACGTGGTGTCCGACGTTGGCCACGCGGCTGGGCTGGCCTCGTTGGCTTGCATCGCGCGGAGGAGAGGCTACTCGCAGTACCAGCACATCGCTCTGCGCGCCCTGGCAATGGGAGTGCGGGACGACTTGCCGCCCGGATCGGACACCGAGGGCAAGGTCCACCTTGCCAGAGAGTTCCAGGCTGCGTGGGTCTTGGCCTTCACGGCTCCCGACCTCGCCCGGCACGCCATCGAGAGCAACCTCCGCCGCGCGGGTGGCGTCGACCGGCTCCTGCCCGTCTCCTACTATGCTCTCGCCGCCGCCGCGGCTGAAGTGGACGTGGACTGGGCCCTCGCGCTCCTGAAGCAGATGACACCCGATGCTCCCGATGCCAACGCACTGTACCGGACCTACGCCACCGAGGCGGTAGCCTACCGCCTCTCGGCGGACGCGGAGGCACGCGAGTACCGACTGCTGGCGAAAGACGACCGTCTCGTCAGCACCGGGCCTACATACAACTGGATCCCGGTCGATGAGAACTAGCCGCGCGGCCATCCCTGGGATCATCGCCGGGCCAACCGGGAACCGGCGATTGGACGCAACCTCGATCCCCACGCGGGCCGTACCGGGAGGCAGGCCAGCATGTCTCGGTGGGATGCACAGGATTGCCACGCGCACTCCGAGGCGCAGCTCGTCTGGGCAACGGAGTTGATCGACCGGCTGTCGCTGCGCGGGGATGAGCGTTTGCTGGACATCGGCTGCGGAGACAGCAGGGCAACCGCCGAGCTTGCGCGCCGGCTGCCGAGAGGATCGGTGGTGGGTCTGGACAACTCCGAGGACCTGGTCGAGTTCGCACAAGGGCGCTTCGCGTCTCTCGAGTTCCCTAGCCTGTCGTTCCGCCTCGGAGACGCGCGCCAGTTGCCCTTCAGCGAGGAGCTCGACATCGTGTTCTCCAGCGCCACTCTACACTGGATCGTCGATCATCGCCCAGCCCTCGCGGGGATCGCTAAGGCTCTGCGGCCCAACGGGCGGGTGCTGCTCCAGATGGGAGGGAAGGGAAACGCGGCCGGCATCATCAAGGCCGTGAGGGGTCTCACGGCCGAGCTGCAGTGGGCGAACCACGTCGCGGGCTTTGAGTTCCCGTACGGCTTCCATGGTGTCACCGAGTACCGCGAGTGGCTGGTAGCGGCGGGGCTCACGCCGGTCCGCGTGGAGCTGATTCCGAAGGACATGGTGAAGGAGACCGAGGCCGATCTCGCGGGCTGGGGGCGAACGACGTGGATGCCGTACACACATCGTGTGCCGGAGGACCTCCGCGAGGAGTTCATCCGGCGGCTGGTCAGCCGCTACGTCGCCGCGCACCCTCCGACCCCCGATGGGTGGATCCACGTGGCCATGGTCCGCCTGGAGGTAGAAGCGGTGCGCCAGTGAGAGGGGAACCCCGGGTCCCCGACGCAGGCGCCCGACGACGACCGAACCAAAGAAGACGCGGCTACGCTGGCCATCCCACGCTGCACGGGGGGACGTTCACCATGGGACACCGGTCTGGCCTGATCCTGGCACTGGGGACACAACTGGCGCTCGCGCAAGGCGAACCGGCGCCCCCCGCTGGGCTGACGCTCGCGCCTCAGTTCCGCTACGACACTGACGTGTCTCCCCTCGCGTTCAGCCCGGACGGGACGCGGCTCCTGTCGGGACTCAGCCCCAGCAGGCTCGTCGTCCGGGACACGGCAACCGGCGATGAGGTCCGCACGGTGCGCCCCCCGGGTTGGGACTACATTCCGGGGCCCTGGTTCAGCCCGGACGGAGCGCTCGCAGGCTGGTACACCGAGAAGGGAGAGGTGACAGTTCGCGATCCGCAGACGGGTGAGACGATCGGCGTCCTGTCGATGCCCGGCGGTGCGGATGCGCGGCGCATTGCTCTCAGCCCCGACCATGGTGGTCTGGGGTCGCCTTCTCGCCGGACGGGCGCAGCCTCGCGGTCGGGGGGCCCTGGGAGCGATCCGGCTGCACGATTCCGCGACCGGTGAGCTGGTTCGCACCGTGGTAGAGCCTGCGCGAGGGGTGACCTTCGCGTATCAACTCGCCGTGTCTACCGACGGCCGTAGCCTCGCAACAGGCATGCGGAACGGAGCGGTCTGCGTCTGGGACCTGCAGACCGTGCAGCTGCGGTGGCAGTCGAAGGGTGGCCCTCACACCGGGCACGTGAAGGCGTTGGAGTTCGCGCGCGATGGTCACTCACTCGTGTCATTCGCGGACGACGGCTCGATCGTGACATCTGATGCGGAGAGCGGCGCAGTGCTCAGCGACGCCGTCGTCGAGCCCTCCTACTGCGCGGCGTGCGCGCCCGATACAGGGGTCGTGGTGAGACGAGGCAAGAAGAACCAGGTGCGGGTATGGGACCTGCAGACGGGTCAGTCTCGAGGCGACTTGCTGGGCCCGCCGCGAGGTCCTTCACCGTTAGCGGTCAGCCCTGATGGGCGGCTGATCGCCGCGAGCGGCTGCCTCAGCAGGGAGATCCTGCTCTGGGACCGCCAGACTGGGGCAGAGGTGCGGCGGCTGCAGACCACTGACACCTGCACGAAGTCGCTGGCGTTCAGCGACGACAGCGGCCTGCTCGCCTCAGCCGACCCCTTCGCCCTGGCCGAGTCCGGCGCGCTTGCGGCCTTGGGCGAGGGGTGGGTCCGCGCCGCCCGCAGGCCGGACGCCGATCCCCACTACCAGCACGTGACCACGTTCGGAGAGCGAGTGTACTTCGGGGTCGCCGTCGTGTTTCCCCCACGGGGCAGGTTCATCCCCTCTCTCTTGCCCCTCCTCGCCAGGCCCGACCGCGACAACGTGCAGGGAGTACTCTCGATGACCCGTGAGTGCACAGACCTGCGGTTCCACCATGGCGAGACGCTGGGTGGACACGGCATTGTCCCCATCAATGACGGCCGCACGCTGGCGATCAATGTGCTGCGGAAGTGGATGGGAGGCTGGGTGGACCACTGGGCCTTCGTCGGCGAGGGAGCGGACGCCATCCCCGAAGGCTACGGCCCGCTGCCGAGGGCCTCGCTGGCGGCCAGAAGCAACGTGTTCGTGGGCGACTTCGCGAGACCGGACTGATGGGCACATAGGGAGGCTACACCATGATCTGCCGCAAGCGACCGGGCTTCCTGGACATCCGCAGCGTGTCGGGCGACGTCGCCTACGAGGTTAACCTGGGCGGCGAGAGCGCAATTCGCAGCGCGGCTCTTGATGGGGCCGGCGAGCGGCTGGCCCTGGCGTGCTGGGAGTACTGGCCGCATGAGTGGGCCTCTGCGGACGACGTCGCCGAGGCGAAGGTTGGCAGCCGCCTCGTGCTGTTCCACTTGGCGACGGGCGAGCGGCGCGTCCTGTGCGAGGGCCTGGCCAGCAGTCCCGTGTGGTTTCCGGGCGAGGACCGGCTGGCGTTTTCCAGCGGCACTGCCGTCTGCCTGGCGGACGTCGGCACGGGACGGGTGGAGGAGGTCTTCGAGGTGTGCGAAGCCCACGAGATGCAGGTCTCGCCGGACGGACGCGGCCTCGCGTTCGTGCAGTGGGAGGAGGGGGCGCCACGAGTCGGGGTCGTGGACCTGGACACGCGCGAGGGTGCCGTGTACGCGGACGCCAACCTGGGCTACTGTTGGTGGGACACCGGGACCATCCTGTACTCGTTGGAGCCCGGCCTCCACTTGCTCGACCTCGCCTCCGGGGAATCGCGTCCGCTGGTGAGCGACCTGCGGGCGCTGGATGAGTCCGGCGCACTCGCCGCTCTGGGTGAGGCCTGGGTCCGCGCCGTCCGCCGCGAGGGCGGTGATCGCTATCTCGGGTACCCAACACCGGTCGGGGATCGTCTCCACTTCGGAGCGGGCGTCATGCTGCCCTGGCGACGCGGGTTCCTGCCCTTCATGCGCAAGCGCGATCCGGGCGAAGTGCACGGCATCCTCTCCATGACCCGTGGATGCACCGATCTTCGGCTGCACCACGCCGAGATGCTCGCCGACGCGGGCCTTGTCCCTCTCAACAACGGCCGCACGCTGGCCATCCACGTGTCGCGAGGCAGCCGCCGGGGTCCGAAGCACTGCTGGGTCTTCGTGGGCGAGGGCGCGGAGAGTGTCCCCGAGGGCTACGGCCCACTGCCCAAGGCCGCCTTCGGCGTGAGGGGCGACATCCCGGTGGGCGACTTCGCGAGACCGGACTGATGGGCACAAGGGAGGCTACACCATGATCTGCCGCAAGCGCGAGGGCTTCCTGGACATCCGCAGTGTGTCGGGTGGCGTCGCCTACGAGGTCGACCTGCAGGGCGAGAGCACGGTCCTGAGCGCCATGCTTGACGACGCCGGGGAGAGGCTGGCGATAGTGTTCAGACGCGTGGAGCAAACGGAGGAATGGACCACACGGGAGTCATTGGTCGTGATATGCCTCGCCACAGGCGAGCGGCGCGTGCTGTGGGACCGGTTCGCCATGGGCCCGGTGTGGTTGCCGGGGCAGGACCGGTTGGCCTTCTCCAACGACGAAGCCATTTGCGTGGCCGAGGTATCCTCGGGCCGGGTGGCGGAGGTCTACAGGTTCTCGGAGGAGGCAAGGGGCGGCTTGGAGTTGTGCGTGCGCCCTGACGGCCACGGCCTGGCGTTCCTGCAATGGGTGCCACAGGGCCGCCGGGTCGGCGTGGTCGACCTCGACACGCGCCAGGGCCGCGTCTACAACGTCTGCTGTCTTAGCCACTGCTGGTGGGATGCCGCCACGGTCCTGTTTGTCCTGGGGCCCCGGTTCGAGTTGCTTGACATCCACTCAGGCAAGTCTCGTCCGTTCCTGGCGAACCTGGCCGAGCTAGACAAGCCCGGCGTGGTGGAGGTCGTGGGCAAGAGGTGGGTGCAGGCAATCCGTGCAAAGGACGTGGTCACGGACCTGACCGAGGTTGCGTGCTTGGGTGACCGGGTCTACTTCGGAGCACGGGCGGAATTCGCCGTTGCGGGCAGGGCGGTTCTCCCTTTCATCGGCGGTACCCGGTACCATGGCGTCGAGGGATTGCTCTCCGTCGCGCGGGACCGAACGGACCTCCGCCGCCACCTAGACGAGCAGATCGTGCCCTCAGGTATCGTGCCCATCAACGAGGGACGGACGCTCGCTGTCATCGTCAGGCGCAGGCATGGGCGGAAGGGTTGGCGTGAGGAGTGGGCTTTCGTCGGCGAGGGAGCCCACGACATACCCAGAGGCTTCGCCCCACTGCCCAGGGCCTCGTTCGCACTCCGCGGTGGCGTGTACGTGGCGGGCTACCCGGGGCAGGAGTGACACGCGATGAAGCCGACGATCTGGCTGCATCTGTCGGCGATCTGTGTGGTAGCGGTGGTCCTGACGTGGGTCGTGCGCGAGCTGCTGCTCTGGCGCGCGTACCGACGCTGGCGGGCGACAGACTCACCCTACGGCCCGTCGGACAACAGCCCGCTGCACCTCTGTATCGTCGTGCCGCTCCTGCTCGCGGCGCTCGTGTTCCTGCTCCTCCATGTCTTCCGCTGAGCGGCGGGCTGAGGCGTGGTGAGTTGTGAGCGCAACGTGGCATGGCGGCCCGCGTCACAGACTGTGGGCGCCGACAATCGGTGAAGGACACGGACATGGGTGTCGACATCCTGGAGTTCGTGCTCGAGGTCGAGGACACGTTCGGAGTCGCGTTGACCGAGGACGAGCTGCATCAGTGCGACACGATCGGCGCGCTCTCATCGCTTATCTGGAGGCGTCTATCGGGCGGGTCGGATGAGGGGCCGGCGTCGCTCGGGGACTGCCCGAACCGCGTGGCCTTTGGCCGCCTGCGCGGGGCGATTGCGGATCAGGCCGCAGTGCCCCGCCGGTCCATCCGGGCGGACTCGTCGCTGGAGGACCTCATCCCTGCCGAGGACCGCCGGGAACGGTGGGCGGCCCTCGCCGCCGACAGCGGCCTGCCGCTGCCGTTTCTGATGGCCGAGATGCGCGTGTACAGGCGAGCGGCGCAGGCGATGGGGACCATGGTGGCGATGTGCGCGTGCGGAGCCGCGATCGCCCTCAGCCTCGGGCATCCTGGCTGGGCGGGCGTGGGCGTCGGCGCGGCCATCGGCTGCGCGCTCCTGGGGCTGGCGTCGTTGGCGGCGATTCACAAGTGGTGGCCGCACGTGGAGTTCCCAGGCAAGCTGAAGACGGTTGGGGAGCTTGCGGGCATGGCGGTCGGCCTGTACCCGGAGCGTCGCCGCCCCGAAGCCGCTTGGACCCGGGAGACTGTGCGCGACACCGTTCGCGCCATCGCTGCACAGACGCTCAACGCGGAACTCGACCAACTCGACGACAGCACGCGCTTCAGGGACCTGCTGCGGTAGGTGAAGGAGTTGGCCGTGGCTGGCGACGCTCGCCGACAACCTCGCAGGATCAACTGCTTCTAGTGTGGCTGTCTGGCGCTCCTGTGCGCGTGGGGGCTGATGGTGGCCCTCCCCGTGAACCGCTCCCTCGGTTGCGTCGCGGGCGTTGTTGGGTTCGCGCTCGCTATTGCCGCGGCCCTGGGCGTCTGGTACGCGATTCAGCGCTGGTACACGGCGGGTCCCTTCCTGCCCGCGCGCCACACCGGCAGGCGTGCATATCGCGATCGGAAAGTGAGGCGGGGATGGTCGCGGAGTTAAGGTGAGGCACCCCGGTAGACTACTCTGGGATGCAGGCCGTGAGCGCTGAGGGGGCGAGGAGCCCGAGCGGTCTGGTCCTGGAGGGGAGGGGTGTACACCGACATGCGCTGGTGGGAGCCGATTCGACAGCGGGTGTTGCGGGAGGGGGTCAGCCAGCGGGAGGTGCTGCGAGAGACGGGGCTGCATTGGCTGACGCTGAAGAAGGTGCTGGAGCATCCGGAGCCGCCGGGTTGCCGGCGGCACAAGCCGCGGCCGGAGCCAAAGCTCGGTCCGTACGTGGGTCGGATCGAGGCGATGCTGGACGCGGACCGGGCGATGCCGAAGAAGCAGCGTCCCCAGATCTTCCTGGTTCTCGCCGAACAGGGGGTAGTCTGGCGCGATGGTGACGTAGCCACGTTCCGCCAGTTCCAGCACATACCGCGGGTAGTCGGCGCCGAGGCCCGCGGTGCGGCCGCAAGCGCCGCTGGACCCGTGCAGGCACAGCATGGCCGGAGCCTGGCCCTGCAGGTCGTTCGGAACCACCAGGTAGGCTGGCACCCGACGGCCCGCCATTGACCCATAGGCGATCTTCTTGCGCTTGGCCCGGTCAAGGCGTTCCTCGCCCAGGATCTGGACCTCGAGCGGCACCCGCCGCTCGGGGCCCGGCAGCGCGCCCATGACGAGCTGCATGTTCGCCACGACGTGCTGCTGCCGTAGCGCCCAGTCCGCGACAGTTCTCCGGGCCAGCCACTCGAACGTCAAGTCCGTCATTCCACCAACTCTACCCGCACATTGTCCACGTAGTAGACCTGGTCGGTGGGGCGGCGGTCGGACACGATCACGATCTCCAGCGCTTGGGCGCGCTCGGACACTTGTCCGGCGCCTGCGAGTTTCAGCCAACGTCCGGCCTTCGGCGCTCCCGCCGGGACCTGCGCCGCGAAGGTCGAGAGCGGCATCTCCACCACTGGGTCCGCGAAGCCGTCGCGCCGCTCGTACAACTCCACGCTCGGGCGATACGGGACGTAGCTCAGCGGCAGCGTTGCCCACAGGTCCGCGCTCACCTTCACCTGTTTGCCCCGCAGAAGCTGCACCGCATAGGGCGTCAGCCGTTGCGTCGCCCAGACCTCCGGGGGGAAGCCGGTGACGTCCCGTTGCGGGTCGAGCCTCGCCGGGGCCGAGTAGGCCAGCTTCAGCGCCGCGCCATGCTCGGCGTCGGGGCCTGGAGCTACGCTGACCACGGCGGCGTCATTGGTCATCTGCGGGTTCCACCACTGCCAGTGCGTGGGCGCACCATCGCCGCTGGTCAGGGCGAAATCGCCGTTGGGCAGGAGGTTGTGGCCGGCGCCGTACTCCTGCGCCAGCAGCGGCTCGAGCGCCGGGTCACGATAGGCCAGGAACGCGTTCCCGAAGAGGGGCAGAATGAGCTCGGTCGGGTCGTGCGGGTTGATCGCGAGCGTGTGGTAGTAGCCCTGGTAGCGCTGCAGGTGCTCCCAGTCCACGCGCTGCCAGGTGTCGCCGCTGTCGGTGCTGCGGAACACCCCGCAGAGGTTGATCGCCGCGTACACGACGTTGGGCAGGAGCGGGTGGATGACAACGGAAGTCGCGCCCGCGGGCTGGACCGGCGCGGGCACGTATTGCTCCTCGGCCAGCACGCGCTGCCAGGACTTCCCGCCATTGCGACTGCGGACGATGCCGCCCTTGACCGGTTGGGGCTTGCCATCCTCGCCCAGCGTGAGGCCCGTGACTGCCGCCGCGAAGAGGACGTTGGGGTCATGCGGGTGGATGGCCACCTGCACCGTATTGGGCAGCTCGCGGTCGGAGATCGGCTGCCACGTCCGCCCGGCGTCCTCGCTGCGGAACACGCCGCCCAGGCTGTCCGGCGTCGGTCGCCCCAGGAACTCGAAGGAGGTGCCGGGGCGCTTGCCCTGTCCGGTCGTCGAGCAAAGGACCATGACTGCGGGGTGGTCTTCACAGGCGACGACATCCATGAGCGGCAGGCAGTTCCGGAAGGCCTTCAGGTCGGCGAGGCAGCGCCACTGGTGTCCGCCATCGGTTGACTCATACAGCCCGCCCGTCTTCTGGTGCGGCGGCTGGCTGCCGCCGATCGCGTTGACCAACGCATAGAGCCTTTGCTCGCCCGGCCGCGAGCCACGCCGCAGCAGCAGCTTGGTGATGATGCCATTCGGCAGCCCCACCTCGTGGGGGAATAGCACGTCCCAGTCCCGCCCGTCATTGGTGGTCTTGAAGATCATGCCGCAGACGCCCGCCGGCTCGCCACCCTTGCCGCTCATGGCGTAGTAGCACGTGCCCGGCCGGTCGGGATCCGCCGCAAAGGCCATACACGAGCCGCTGGTGTAGAGCTGATGGGCCATCGAATACGCCACGGGCGAGACCGGGCGGTTGATCAGGTCCACGCAGCGCTGGACCGAGTAGCCCCGGTTCTCGCTGCGCATGAACCCGGTGTCGGAGAAGCCCAAGAAGATGCGGTTGGGCAGGAACGGGTCGAACCAGGCCTCGTAATCCGTCAGCAGCGTCAGACCGTTACTGCGCCACGATCCATCGCCCTCCTGCGGCAGGCACGACACCAACGCCCAGGTCTTGCCGCCGTCGCGGCTCAGTTGCGTGTCGGCCAGGAAGATCAGGTCCGGGTTCTTGGCCCCGATGAACAGGAACGGATGCGGGTTGCCCCAGTAGCCGTAGCGGTAACGACGCTGCATGTTGCTCTGGTAGCTGTCATTCTGCAGGCACAAGGGGCGGGTCAATCGCTCCCAGGTGCTGCCGTCGTCGGTCGAGCGTACCACCTCAGCGCCGGCCGTGCGCGCCCACACCCAGCCGGGACGCTGCGGGTGCGTGCGGACGATGATGAGCCCCTGCTGGTCGTTGACGCGGGTCCAGGTGTCAGACTTCAGGTCGCCCCGGAACACGCCCAGCTGCGCGAAACAGCACCACATGACCCCGCGGGCCGGTTCGCACGCCAGTTCCAGCGGCAGGGCGTCTTTCGGCAGGCCGGGCACCGGCTCCCAGCGCGCTCCCGTCATGGCCCGGCGGTAGATCGCGTCATGCCATACGACATAGACCACCGTCTGCTCCCCGGCCCCGACGCTCTTGATCATGTCGCGGTGGCCCTGCTGCTCGACCCAGCGGTCGTTCTCGGAGGCCGCCGGGTCAGGCAGCCCCTCCGCCCACGCGGCGAAGCTGTGCCCCCCATCGCGGCTCAGCAGCAGCCCGTCCTTGCGATCCAGCCACACGATCGTGTCCGGAGTGCCCGGGATGACATGCCCGGCGCTGCCGATGCGACTGACGGAGTACCCGGCGCACAGTTCCTGCCACGTCTCGCCGTCGTTGTCGGTGACGTAGACCCCGCTGATCTTGTCCTCCCCGACCGTGCGGAAGCGGAACCCGGCGTACCACCTGCCGGCCTGCGTGGGGTGGGGAACGAGGGTGCTGATGGTGGGATGGCGGGGCGGGGCGAGGGGGTGGTACGTCAGCCCTCCGTCGGTGCTGCGCAGCAAGCTCCCGCTCATGTCCGAGACGCACATGAACACGCCCGACACGGGGTGCTGCCCCCAGGCGAAGGTGAGGCCTTCAGCCCCCGGGTCAATGGTGCGCCACACGCCCAATGGCAGCGGGTGCATCGGCGCGCCCTTGCCCATGAAGAAGCCGTCCTGGGCGAGCGCCATGGCGGCCGTCAGGCTCAGCAGCAACACGACGCAGCATCTGCGCATATGCGTCTCCCTACCAGTTGTCGGTGCGGAAC
>Ga0233425_10008392_pt1 | contig 13771 bp, 10 predicted proteins | sample Watercolumn_Towu_2_FD_181712 | JGI IMG/M metagenome (GOLD analysis project Ga0233425, IMG submission 181712) | Freshwater microbial communities from Lake Towuti, South Sulawesi, Indonesia - Watercolumn_Towuti2014_140_MG | ecosystem: Environmental > Aquatic > Freshwater > Lake | place...
GGCGGCTTCGTGACCGTGCAGAGCCAGCCCGGGCGTGGCAGCACCTTCCGCGTGCACCTGCCGCTCCACCGCGGGGAGGTCGTGGTCTCTCCCCCTCACCCGGAGCCGGTCGCCGAGTCCGCCGCTCGCCGCTCCCTGGTGCTGCTGGTCGAGGACGAGCCCATGCTGCTGGCCATGGGCCAGCGCGTGCTCGAGAGCCTGGGCTACGCCGTGCTGGCTGCCGGCTCCCCGGGCGAGGCCCTGCGCCTGGCCGCGCAGCAACACGGCGCCATCGACCTGCTGGTCACCGACGTGGTCATGCCCGAGATGAACGGCCTCGAGCTCGCCCAGCGCCTCGAGGCCGTCCGGCCGGGCCTGAAGCGCCTGTTCATGTCGGGCTACGCGGCCGACGCCTTCGAAGGCGACGGCCTGCTCGCCCCGGGCGTCCACTTCCTGCAGAAGCCCTTCACGCGACGCGACCTCGCGGCGGCCGCCAGGGCCGCGCTCGACCCCGGCTGAGCGCGGCAGTCACCGCGCCGCAGGGCCGCTCACCACGTGACCCGCAGCCGGTAGGCGACGGGGTCTGCGTCCCCCGGCTCGCCCCACGGCACCCGGTAGACGCGCGCGTAGACCACGCGGGACGACGTGCCCCCGTTGGTCCAGCCCACGCGCTCGGCCACCCCGGGCCCCGCGAGGCCCGCGTCGAGCTGCCCGCCGCCGGCGTTGGTGAGGCGCACGTCGAGATCCGCCGACCCGTCGAACCACAGCGCAGCCGTCAGCGTGGCACCCGCCGGGAGGGCCACGCGGTAGTAGTCCACGTCGCCCGGCGGATCGAGGGCGGCGGCGACCACGCCGGGCGCCGACAGGGAGGTCGCCGCGCTCCCGTACCCGTTGTTCGGCTCGCCCTCGACCACCACCGGCAGGTCGTCGCCGGCCTCCGGCGGCTCCGCGACCGCGACGGGCAGCCCACCGACCACGTGGGCGGCCAGGAAGTCGGCGTGGGTGTCGACGCGCGTGTTGGCGCCGGCGAGCAGGCAGGTGACGTCGCCATAGGAGGTGACGGCCACCAGCGTGCGCACACCCTGCCGGTCGAGCAGCGTGGGCCCCCCCGAGTCGCCCTGGCACGTGCCCGATACGCCATCGCCGTAGTAGAGGAAGGCGGCGTCCTGGTCGACGATGGTCTGCTCGATCGCCCGGCGCACGCCCGAGCCGGTCTGCAGCTCGGCGTTCGTGACCCCGTAGCCCACCATGGTGAGGCGCCGGCCCACCAGGCTGGGCAGGCGGGCAGACGCCCACGGCAGCGGCGCGACCGGCGCGTCGACGGCCAGGGTCACGTAGGCCACGTCGTGCATGGGGGCTCCGTCGGGCAGCACGAAGTAGTCGGGGTGGGCGCCCCAGTCGACCACGGGCACGCTGACGCCCCCGCCGCCCACGCGCGGGCCGAAGAACACCGCCACGTCTTCGGCGCCGAGCCCGCTCTCGGCCACACAGTGCCCGGCCGTGAACACCGTGCGCGACGCCACCAGCGTGCCGCTGCAGAAGGCGCGGCCCCCCGCGGTGAGGGCCACCACCGCCACGTCCTCCAGGTCGACGCGGCCCGCGATGATGCGCGCCACGGTCGCGCCGACGGGCGGTTCGCCCTTGTGGTCCGGGCCCGGTCCGGCCGGACCACCGCCCGCACCCCCGGCGCCCACGCCCCCCTCGGCCCCATCGCACGCCGCCAGCCCGCCCAGCAGGCCGAGCAGCACCCCCAGCGTCCCCATCCCGATGCGCATGCAGCACCTCCCGTTGGTTCGCGAGCCCACGCTCGCCCGAGGCCGGAGATGCACGCGGCGCGCCAACACAGAATCGCAACGATATCGGAAGGATTCGCGACGACGATCCAGTCCGGAGCGGTCTGGCGTCGGTCCGACGGTCAGGGCCGATAGGCCACGGGGTCGGGAAGGCCGGCTTCGGCGAAGCCCCGCAAGCGGATGCGGCACGAGTCGCAGGCCCCGCAGGCGCGGCCCTGGGGGTCGGGGAAGTAGCAGCTGTGCGTCAGCCCGTAGTCGACGCCCAGGGCGAGGCCGAGGCGGATGATGTCGGCCTTGGAGAGATCGACCAGCGGCGCCAGCACGTGCAGGCGGTCGCCCTCGGTGGTGAAGCGCGTGGCCAGGTTGGCCATCTCCTCGAAGGCCGCCACGTACTCGGGGCGGCAGTCGGGGTAGCCGCTGTAGTCGACGGCGTTGGCGCCGAACATCAGGAAGCGCGCTCCCAGCACCTCGGCCCAGGCCAGGCCGATGGACAGGAAGACCGTGTTCCGCGCCGGGACGTAGGTGGCCGGGATGGCGCTGCCCCGCGCGTCGACGTGCGCGTCGCCCACCAGCCGGGAGCCGCCCAGGGAGGCCAGGTCGACCGGGACCACGCGGTGCGACGCGACCTGCAGGGCCTCGGCCACGCGCGCCGCGCGCTCGAGCTCCACCGCCAGCGTCTGCCCGTACCGGAACGACAGGGTGTGGACCTCGCAGCCGTAGGCGCGGGCCACCGCCGCCGTGGTGGTGGAGTCGACGCCGCCGGAGAGCAGCACCACCGCGCGCGGGGCCGCCGTCATGGGGGCTCCCGGCGCGCCAGCACGCGGAACTCGGCCAGGGCGTGCGTGGTGACCGGGTCGGTCAGCGCCCCCTCGAGCACCTCGGGCGTCAGCGTGACGTCGACGTTGGGCAGGGACAGGAGCTCGGGGATCCAATCGTTCCGGCGCACGCTGGCGGCCAGGATGCGCGTGCGCTCGCCCTGGGCCATCAGCAGCCCGGACAGCGAGCGCACCACGGCCAGGCCCGCGCCGGCCCCGTGCTCCTCCTCGACGCGGCCCACGTACACGGCCACCCAGCGCGCCCCCATGCTGGCCGCCGCGAAGCCCTGCACCGGATTGGCCACGGCCGTGACGCACGTGCGGAACGACGACGACAGGTCGCGCACCAGCTTCAGCCCGTCGGGGCAGAAGGGCACCTTCAGCACCATGGCCTCGCCCACGGCCTTGAACAGCTCGAAGGCGTGACGGCGCATGTCCTCGAGGGGACCCAGCGTCACCTGGGCGAACACGGGCTTGCTGGTGGCCGCCCGCAGCGCGCGGTACAGCTCGACCTCGCCCACGCCGCCCTTCTTGAGCAGCAGCGGGTTGGTCGTGACCCCGGCCACGAAGGGGCATTCGGCCAGGATGCGCTCGATCTTGGGCAGCTCGGCGCTGTCGAGGTAGAGGCTCATGGATTCCTACTATACGCGCCGATGGTCCAAAGACCAGGGGGCGCCGACGGCCAGGAGCGGGGCGCGGTGCCGGTCCTCACTCTGCCGAGGGCGACTGGAACCGACGGCAGAGGGGGTGGTAGCGCGCCTGGCAGTCGGTGTCGTTCCACGTGCCGTCGGGCGAGACGCGCACGCAGTCCTGCCCCACGCCGCCGTCGTTGGGCTGCCCCTCGGCCCAGGGGATGAACGTCGGCGTGCTCCCGTCGGCCCACAGGAAGGTGCCCTCCACGTCCAGGTCGTTGGCGCCGATCCAGAGATCGGGCTGTCCCCCCGGCCCCATTCCGCCCACGGTCGCGAGCACCGTGGCCTGCTGCTCGGCGCTCTCGAACCAGGCCAGATCGCCGCTCCACGCGGCGCAGGCGTCGCGGGCCTCCTTCCAGGTGCGCTTGACCTGGCACAGCACGATGGGAAGCTCGAGCTCCTTGGCCGGGAAGCACTCCCACTGGCACCAGCCCGGATCGTCGGCCTGCCCGGTGCAGTCCTGGTCGAGGCCGTCGGCGCACACGTCGATCGCGCCGGGGTGCACCGCCGGGTCCAGGTCGTCGCAGTCGTCGGTGCACAGGTCGAAGCCGTCGCCGTCAGCGTCCACCCCGAGCCCCGTCGAAGGGTCCACGCCCGCGCACACGTCCTCGCACAGGGCCGGGAGGGGCAGCTCGCAATCGGCGTCGTTCCAGCCCCCCCACGGCGTGCCGGTCACGCAGTCCTCGGACAGGTCGCCCCAGCCGTCGTCGGGCTGGTCGCCGTTCCAAAACGCGGTCCCCACGTAGGTGCCGTCGACCCAGTAGAAGGCCCCCTCCTCCTGGCCGTCCGAGAGACCGATCCAGTACTCCCCCCACAGCCCGTGCTGGTTCAGTCGGGCCGACAGGTACTGCACCTCCTTCTCGGAGCCGAGCACGGCCAGGTCGGTGCCGTACGACAGGCAGGTGGCGCGCGCGTCGGCCCACGAGAACGGCCCGGGGCAGTAGTAGTAGCGGTGCGTCCCGCGCAGGATGGTGAGGCAGGCGGGGCAGTCGGTGCCGTTGTCGGCGAGCCCGTCGCAGTCCTGGTCGATGCCGTCGGAGCACACGTCGACCGCCCCGGGACGGACCTCGGGGTTCCCGTCGTCGCAATCGCCGAGGCAGGCGTCGTAGCCGTCCCCGTCGGCGTCGATCGGCCCGGGACAGGGCTCCTCGCAGGCCACGCCGTAGTAGGCGGAGCAGTCGACGTCCATCCACCGGCCGTCCCACGTCTTGACCACGCAGTCCTCGGCCTCGGTCATCCCGTTGGGCTCGTTGTCGGACCAGTTGGCATAGTCGAGCGCCGTGCCGTCGGCCCACACGAAGGTGCCCTCCAGGGCGCGATCGGTCAGCCCCAACCAGAAGTCGCCGCCCTTCTGCTGGCCCATGTCGCGCAGCCAGGCCGCCTCGGACGGGTCGTGGATGGTGACCACGGCCGCGCCCTGCGCCCCGCAGTGGGCCACGGCCTCGTCGTAGGTGCGACCCGAGGGGCAGAAGTGATAGCGCTGGACGCCCCGCATCACCACCTGGCAGTCGCAGTCCTTGCCGTCGTCGGCCTGGCCCGAGCAGTCCTGGTCGATGCCGTCGCCGCAGATCTCGGGCTCGCCGGGGTGGATGGCCGGGTCGTCGTCGCGACAGTCGACCGTGCAGAGCGCACCGTCGCCGTCGGCATCGGGCACCCCCGCGAGCACGCACGCCAGCTGCTCGCCGGCCTGCCCGCGGCGGGCGTGAAGGAAGTCTCGCACCTGCTCGACCGCCAGCGCCTGCGTCTCGGGGGTGTAGTGCGAGCGGGTGTCTTCCTTCACGAAGGGACGGATCAAGGCCTGGATCTGGTCGAGTCGTGCCTCCAGGTCGAGCTCGTCGACCTCGTCCAGCAGCGAGAGCAGCGCCTCGTCGTAGAGGCGGCCGCATTGGGTGTCGCGGAGGCAGCGCTGGAAGAGGATCCCGGAGCCCTGGCGGTGCAGGTCGTAGAGCTCGCCGGGGACTCCCCACCAGAAGCCGAAGGTCTGGTCGGTGCCCCAGGGCAGCATGCTGAACCGCCCGTCGTCCGTGCTGTGCAGGAACCAGTTGTTGACCGCGGGCGCGTAGCCGTCCCAGTGGTTGATGTAGAGCTCCACCGCCCACATGTGGATCATCTCGACCAGGTCGGTGCGGGCCGAGATGGCCTCGAACCAGGTGTCGTCGGAGGCCTGGGCGGCCTCGATCAGGGCGCGCAGATCCTCGCGATCACCGTCGGAGCCGGCCTGCACCTCGAACCACTCCTCGGAGTCCGGGTACAGGTCGCCGCCGAACTCGTAGACGTGCTGCGTCGAATCGAAGCGGTCGGCCGCCCAGACCTCGTCGTAGGTCTCGAGCATCAGGAACAGGCCATAGTCCTCGCCGTTCAGTCGGAGCCAGGCGTAGCCCGTTCGGGGCGCCGGCACGCCGAACGCCCGGAACAGCTCGTACGAGAGGGCCTCGACGACCATCGAGGGGTCGATCACCATGCTGTTCAACGTCAGGCGCTCGAGCCCGAACAGGGCCTGGCCCGCCACCTTGAAGTCGAGCTTCAGCTTGAACGAGGCCTTGTCGGAGATCGGCAGGAACGACGACGAGCCCTTGAGGCGCACGCCGATCTCGAGCGGCCCCACCGTCTGGTCGGCCAGCTTCACGGACAGCGTGGCGTCGACCAGCGTCTCGGGCTGGGCGTCGAGCGACGCGCGGGCCTCGTCGGTCAAGCCCAGGTCCAGCACGGCCAGGCGCGTCGGATCGAACAGCTGCCCCGCCCCGTTGGCGACCGCCCCGTTGGCCGTGCCCGGCGTGGGCACGGTCTCGACCCACGCCCCCTGGCCGTCGGGCAGGCGGCCCCACGTCCGCACGACCTCGGGCGGCGCCACCTCGTCGACCACCACGCCGTCGGGGCGCACCCACTCCAGCGTGTCGGCCGCGCACCTGATCCCGAACGTGAAGCCGTCGTGCTTCGAGGTCTGGCGCTCGAGCAGCAGGAAGCCGCCGGGGGCCACCGCCGGCAGCGCGGGCAGCACGTACGCCGCGCCGTCCTTCTCGCGCAGCGTCCAGCCGGCCGGATCGGCGTCGGTCGCACCGCGGTTGAACACCTCGACGAAGTCGGGGCTGTGGCACTGGATCTCGTTCAGGACCAGATCCGGCCAGGCGGGCACGACCTCCTCGGGCAGCGTGTCGACGACCTCGGAGACCTCCTCCGGGACGGGCTCCGAGTCCTCGTCGCTCCCCGACGGCGCGTCGCGGTCGCCGGGCACGTCGATCGCGGTCTCGGCGACCTCCGGGCCCGGATCGGCGCCCCCGCCCGAGCCGCCGCACCCCGTACCGGCCACCGCGATCAGCAGGGCCGCCACCCAGTTCACCCGGTGTCTCATGCTCTCACCTCGGCTCGTTCACGCGAAAAACACGCCACGATAGAGAAAACCGCCGGACGGGTCAACGGACCGCTGCCGCGGGTTGACGCGCGCAGAAACGACCCCATCTCTTGGGCGGCCGTCACCGCGCGGGGGTCGTGCATGCCCGAGGAGTCCGTCCGCCACCAGCAGGGAGCTCTGCGCCCGGAAGCGCTGATCGAGCGCGTCGTCTTCGCCAGCCGCTGGGTCCAGGCCCCGCTGTACGTGGGGCTCATCGTGGCCGGCGTGCTGTACGCCATCAAGTTCGTCCAGCACCTGTGGCACATGACGTGGGACCTGGCGTCCCTGTCCGAAACGCAGATCATGCTGGGCGTCCTGTCGCTCATCGACATCACCATGGTGGCCAACCTGCTGACCATGGTGATCATCGGCGGCTACGCCACCTTCGTCAGCAAGCTCGACCTCGACGGCCACGTCGACAAGCCCGACTGGCTCGACCACATCAACGCCGGCACCCTGAAGGTCAAGCTGGCCGGCTCGCTGGTGGGCGTGTCCGGCATCCACCTGCTGCAGACCTTCATCAACATGGAGTCCGCGCTGGGCGCGGGCGGCAGCGCGGCGGTCATGTGGCAGGTGATCATCCACGTGGTGTTCCTGTTCAGCAGCATCCTCCTGGCCTGGACCGAGCGCATCCTGCACGCGCACTGACCGGCTCGCCGAAACCAACGCGAAATGATGGCCCTCACCCATCCCTCTCCCACACCTGTGGGAGAGGGGCTTCTCCGGCCGAGACCCGCTCCCTCTCCTGCCGACGAGGCGGGAGAGGATCAAGGTGAGGGCAACGCAGTCCTCGATTGGCCGAAACACCGACGAATAGTCCGGTTGTGGCCATCGCCCGGCTGGCGTCAATGGTGCGCATGCACGATGACGCCGGACAGAACCCGCGAAGCGAAAGCGCTTACCGTGCCTGGCTGCGCGCGCTGGGCGCGAGCGTTGCCGAGTGGCGCGGCAGCATCGGCATGACCCAGGCCCAAGCGGCCGAGGCCTGCGGCTACGACATCAAGTTCTACCAGGACATCGAGTACGGTCGCCGACCCATCTCGACGAGGACGCTCTTCGCCGTGGCGCGCGGATTGGGGGCCCGGGTATCCGACATCATCCCGCACGGTGCCGCGGAGGCCGTGGCGTCGGGAGAAAGCCGACCGCGGGACAGTGCCGGTCAGAAGGCTCCTCGCCCCAGCAAGTAGTAGACAGACGCCATGGGACATTCCGGCAGAGAATCGTATGAGTCCGTCATGAGCGAGGAGCTTGACACCGACGATTTTTACGGTAAATTCGGCGGCACGCACAATCGTCGGAGTCGAACGTGGCAAAGGGACTCGGGATCCAGACCTCGGCACTTCTACTCATCCTGTTCTCGATCGTACCTGCCTGCGGCGGCGGCGATGGCGGGAGCGCGGCCCCGACTTGCGACACTCTCGACTTTTCGGCGGTAGGCGGTGACCCAGTCGGCAGTTGGCGCCTTGTCGAATCCTGCATCACGGTCCTTAAAAACCCATATGCGTCGTGGTGTACGGACGCAAGCTTCGCAATTTCCGTTGAGGACATTTCTCGTATCGCAGAATTCAGGTCAGATGGGACACTTTCAAAGAGTGGTTCATACACTCATGTATACGACGCGGATGTTGGCGTGACCTGCCTGGACGCCGTTAGCACGACGTGCGCGGAGCAGGAAATCAGTCTAAAAGGTAACCCAGACTACGTTTCGGCAGAGTGCATAGAGAACAACGCACGCTGCAAGTGTACATTCAAGTCGATCGATTCCGCAGAGTCAGGTTTGTTATGGAAGGTCGAAGGCATCAAACTATTCGACAAGAACGGAAGCTCGAACTGGGATGATGGCGACGATTTCATGGTCGACGGCGACGTGTTCGTACGTCGCGGAAAGACCGACAAGATCATGTCGTACTCCATCTACGAGCGCCTGTGATAGCCCTCACCCATCCCTCTCCCACGCCTGTGGGAGAGGGGCTTCCTTTGCAAGCCCCGCAATAGCCTCGGCCACCTCCCGCGGGTCTCTGAGCACGACGTCGTTCTGGAACCGGACGACACGGAAGCCGCGATCTTCCAGAAACTGCGTCCTGTCCTCGTCGTACGCTCGCACGTCGGGGTCGTCGTGGTGGCCGCCATCCAACTCCACGACGAGCCGCGCGTCCAGGCTGACGAAGTCGACGACGTAGTGACCGATCGGACGTTGGCGACGGAATCGCGTTCCCATGCCCTCCGAATCACGCAGCCAACGCCAAAGGGCTTTCTCGGCGTCGGTCATGGCGCGACGAAGCTCTCGCGCTCTCGTGGTCTGCGTCCCGGTCTGCCTGGCCATGACTTGCCCACTCCCTTGCGTCGCCCTCACCCATCCCTCTCCCACACCTGTGGGAGAGGGGTTTTTTCGCTTCCCGCGCGGCCGAACCCGTTCCCTCTCCTGCCGATGAGGCGGGAGAGGATCAAGGTGAGGGCAACGGCTGGCCCTCACCCATCCCTCTCCCACACCTGTGGGAGAGGGGGCTCTCTCACAGCAGCTCGCCCTGCCGCGGCGGGGCCTTGGGCGCCCCGGTGTCCCGTGGCCTCGGCAGCCCGGTGAAGCAGCCCCACGCCCCCACGTCGTGCCCCGAGCAGAAGCAGGGGGCGAAGCGCACGCGGTGCCGGCGGGCGACGGCGGCCACCGACTGGAGCAGGTGACGGCGCGGGCCGTCGGGCACGGGCACCCCGGGCTCGCGGTGGGGGCCGTGGGGGTTCCGCGGCAGGTCGCCGAGCTGCCGCAGGCCATAGGCCCCAAGCAGGAGGCCGCGCATCACGGGCGACACGGTGGTGCCCAGGCCGTCGAGGGCGCTGGCGTGCAACGCGGGCACCACGCCCGACACGCGCTTCACGTTCCGGCGCAGCAGGCGCTCGAACAGCGCGTCGAGCGCGGCCTCGTCGTCGGCCAGGAAGGGCACCAGCGGCTTCAGCGCCACGTCGACCGAGAGGCCCGCCCGGGCCAGCGCCGCGATGGTGGCCAGCCGATCGTCGAGCCCGGGATCGTCGGGCTCGAAGGCCTCGCGGGCCCCGGCCGAGAGCGACGACACGACCACCTGGGGGTGCACGTGCTCGCGGTGGCGTGCGAAGAGCTCGAGGAAGGGCGCGTCGACGGGCCCGCGCGTGCGGAAGGCCACGGGCAACCCGGCGCGCAGCACGTGGCCGAGGGCCTGCAGGGCCAGCTCACGCACCAGCGGCGTCTCGCCGAAGGCGTCGCTGGCCGAGCCGAAGAAGACCAGCTCGGGCAGCGTGCCGCGCTGGGTCCGGTGGTGCAGCTCTTCGGCCACCTGCCGCGGCAGGTCGGTGTAGACCACGGGCGTGCCGGGGTGGTAGCGCCGCGCGCCGGAGAACAGCGAGCGCCGCGTCGAGCCGGTGACCACGTTGAGGGTGGCCACCTCGCCCAGGCAGGGGAAGGTGCTGGCGTGCAGGGCCGCCGCCTTGCGCCCATGGAACTCGTAGACCGGCGTGGCCATCGCGTACCCCCAACTACAATGTAGCGGCCGGCGACGCCCCCGGCAAGGTGGGCGGCCCCCAGGGCGTGGCGAGCCGCGTCAAGCGTCAAACCCGCACCACGGGCCGCGATGAACGCTTTTCACCGATTGGTTCGCCATGTATTGACACACTGCGGCAGGGGTGCTAGCGTCGGCCGGGGCTTTCGTCAACCCAACTGACGTGGAGGGATCTCGATGAGCCGTTCGATCAACAAGGTGGGCGTCCTCGGCGCCGGTGTCATGGGGGCTGGCATCGCCGCCCACTGCGCCAACGCCGGCCTCCCGTGTGTCCTGCTGGACATCGTGCCTCCGAACCTCACCGACGAGGAGCGGAAGGTCAAGGCGAACCGCGACCGGTTCGCCCTCAACGGGCTGGCGGGGGCCGTCAAGGCGAAGCCGGCCGCGTTCTTCTCCGAGAAGTTCGCGAAGCTCGTGACGACCGGCAACTTCGACGACGACCTCGCCCTCCTCAAGGACTGCGATCTCATCATCGAGTGCGTCGTCGAGAACCTCGACATCAAGCGCAACCTGTTCAAGAAGGTGGCCGAGGTCCGCAAGCCCGACGGCATCGTGGCGACCAACACGTCGGGCCTGCCCATGGCCAAGATCCTCGAGGGCTTCGACCTCGGGTTCAAGCAGCACTTCATGGTCACGCACTTCTTCAACCCGCCGCGCTACATGAAGCTGCTCGAGCTGGTGTGCGCGCCCGAGACGCTGCCCGCGGTGTCCGAGAAGGTGGCCGACTGGGCCGCCAACCGCATGGGCAAGGGCGTGGTGTGGGGCAAGGACACCCCGAACTTCGTGGCCAACCGCATCGGCGTCTACAGCATGTTCGCCGCCATGCAGGAGATGGAGAGCTTCGACCTCTCCATCGGCGAGGTCGACGCCATCGCCGGCCCGCCCATGGGCCGCCCGAAGACCGCCGCCTTCAAGACCGTCGACCTGGTCGGCCTCGACACCCTGGCCCACATCGGCGACTTCTGCTACGCGAACCTCACCGCCGACGAGGAGCGCGAGATCTTCAAGGTGCCCGCCTGGTACCGCAAGATGGTCGAGAACAAGTGGCTGGGCAACAAGTCCAAGCAGGGCTTCTACAAGAAGGACAAGAGCCCCGAGGGCAAGAAGATCGTCTACGAGTTCGACTGGCACACCTGCGACTACAAGCTGTCGCCGCGCGTAGAGTCCGACCTGCTGACGGTGGCCAAGAACACCGAGGATCTCGGCGAGCGCATCAACGGCATCATCGCCAGCGACGACAAGTTCGGCCAGTTCGCCTGGAAGACCCTGTCGCGCACCCTGGCCTACACGGCGCGCCGCCTGGGCGAGATCGCCGACGACGTGGTCAACATCGACAACGGCATGAAGTGGGGCTTCAACTGGTCCAAGGGCCCGTTCGAGACCTGGGACGCCATCGGCGTGGCCAAGTCGGTCGAGCGCATGAAGGCCGACGGCCTGCAGCTGCCGCCCATCGTCGACGCGGTGCTCACCAAGGGCGAGGGCACCTGGTACAAGTACGACGCGAAGAAGGGCCAGCGCCTGTTCTTCGACATCAAGACGCTGACGTACAAGCCCGAGCCCCAGCCGAAGACGCAGATCGTCATCCAGTACGCCAAGGACATCCACGAGGTCGTGTACACGAACTCGTCGGCGTCGCTCATCAACATCGGCGACGACGTGCTGCTGCTCGAGTTCCACTCGAAGATGAACGCCATCGACGGCGAGATCGTCGAGGCCATGAACTACGGCACGAACCTCCTGAACACCGAGGACAAGTGGAACGGCATGGTGGTGACCAACCAGGCCGAGAACTTCTCGGTGGGCGCCAACCTCATGCTGCTCTGGATGGCCTCGACCCAGGGCGAGTGGGAGTCCGTGAAGGGCATCGTGCGCGGCTTCCAGTACGCCAACAAGAACATGCGCTACGCCAGGAAGCCGGTCGTGATCGCGCCCTTCGGCCTGACGCTCGGCGGCGGCTGCGAGGTGGTGCTCGGCGGCGACGCCGTGTTGGCGCACAGCGAGCTGTACATGGGCCTGGTCGAGGTCGGCGTGGGCCTCCTGCCCGGCGGCGGCGGCACCAAGGAGCTCCTGATCCGCTACCTCGAGGGCATCCCCCCGCAGATGACCGTCGACCGCTTCCCGTACGTCCAGAAGGTCTTCGAGATGATCGGCATGGCCAAGGTCTCCTTCAGCGCCGAGCTGGCCCGGGAGATGCGCAGCCTGCGCGCCACCGACCGCATCATCCTGAACCGCGACCGCCTGGTCTACGACGCCAAGCAGATGGTCATCGGCATGAACCTGGCGGGCTACACGCCGCCCAAGGAGCCCGACTTCCTGATCCTGCCGGGCGAAGAGGGCATCGCCGCGTTCAAGGTGGGCCTCGACGGCATGAAGAACGGCGGGTACATCAGCGAGCACGACATGAAGGTCGCCATGAAGGTGGCCGAGGTGCTGTGCGGCGGCTACGTGCGCAAGGACACGCTGCGCACCGAGGACGAGCTCTTGGACCTCGAGCTCGAGGCCTTCATGAGCCTGTGCGGCGAGCCCAAGTCGCAGGAACGCATGATTTACATGCTCCAGAAGAACAAGCCGCTGCGGAACTGAGGGTGGCTAGAAACGAACGTAGGGGCGCTGCTCGCTGCGCCCGTTGATAAGGAGAGACACCATGAGGAAGGCCGTCATCGTCTCCGCCGCCCGCACGCCCCTCGGAAAGGCGCCGCGCGGCAAGCTCCGTTGGTCCCGCCCCGAGCACACGGGCGCCCTGGTCCTGAACGCCGTCGTGAAGCGCGCGGGCATCGACGCCGCCGAGGTCAACGACGTCATCCTGGGCTGCGCGTTCCCCGAGGCCGAGCAGGGCATGAACTATGCCCGCATCATCAGCCTGTACGCCGGGTTCCCCGACAGCGTGCCGGGCTTCACCATCAACCGCTTCTGCTCGTCGGGCGTCGAGAGCATCGCCATCGCCGCCAGCCGCATCATGGCGGGGTGGAACGACTGCATCATCGCCGGCGGCGTCGAGCACATGAGCCGCATCCCCATGGGCGGCAACAAGATCGCCGTCGACCTCGACGTGGCCAACAAGGCCATCGAGGTCTACACGTCCATGGGGCTCACGGCCGAGAACGTGGTGGCGCGCTACGGCGCCGAGTTCAACCTGACCCGCGAAGAGCTCGACAAGTTCGCGTTGGCCTCGAACCAGAAGGCCGTAGCCGCCCAGCAGAACGGCTACTTCACCGAGCAGCTCGTGCCCGTGCCCTACAAGGCCTGGAGCGACGACGGCAAGACCTACGTCGAGAAGATCCACACCGAGGACGAGGGCCCGCGCGCCGACGCCTCGATGGAGGGCCTGGGCAAGCTGAAGCCCGTGTTCAAGCAGGGCGGCATCGTCACGGCCGGAAACTCCAGCCAGATGAACGACGGCGCCGCGGCCGTGCTGCTCATGTCCGAGGACATGGCATTGGCCAAGGGCCTGCCCATCCTGGCCTACTTCGAGAACTATCACGTCTCGGGCTGCAAGGCCGACGAGATGGGCGTGGGCCCCGCGTACGCCATCCCCGACCTGCTCAAGAAGACCGGTCTCACCATCCAGGACATCGACCTG